>CEQU01109292.1_pt1 | contig 13471 bp, 9 predicted proteins | sample 531031 | NCBI WGS metagenome assembly CEQU01 (sample SAMEA2621216, study PRJEB7988) | marine metagenome | isolation source: saline water (ENVO:00002010), including
GAGGATTAAGCAACGATTACCTTGCGGTAGAAGGCCTTTTTATGTCGACCATTACTGTCAAACCAGTTGAAACACGGCGAGAGCAAAAGCAGTTTATTCGTCTGGCAAATGAGATTTATGCCGGCGATCATATGTGGTGCCCGCCGCTGCTGATCGATTTAAAGGAACGAGCAGGTTTTTCTAAACATCCGTTCCATGAGATCAATGATACGCAAACCTTCATCGCGTTACGGGACGGTAAAGTTGTCGGTCGCATTCAGGCTATCGTAAACCACGGACATAACGAACGTTATGACGAAGGGTTGGGCTTCTTTGGCTTATTTGAGGCCATTGATGATCAGGATGTGGCAAACGCTTTGTTCGAGAAAGCTCGTACATGGCTTGCTGAGCGTGGTATGACGGCGATGCGAGGTCCTGTCAATCCGGGACTGAATTATGAAGTGGGATTGCTGATTGATGGTTGGCACAGTCCCCCTTGCTTCATGATGACCTATAATCCGCCCTACTACGCTGATCTGCTCGAGCAATACGGATTGCGCAAAGTCGAGGATATGGTGGCATTTTATGCTCCTACAGATATCGTTGATCGGCTGGACCCGAAGATGTTCCGAATTGTGGATATTGCCAAAGAGAAATTCAATCTCAAGCTGCGAACGTTAGACAGAAAGCGTTTCAAGGAAGATGTAAGAACGTTTTTGGATATTTATAATAAGTCCCTTGTGGGGACCTGGGGATTTGTTCCGATGAGCGACGCGGAACTGGAACACATTGCCAAGGGTCTCAAATTGTTGATCGTACCCGAGTTGACGACGTTTATTGAAGCAGACGGAAAAGTCATTGGCGCCAGTGTTGTGCTGCTGGATTACAACGAAGTGATTAAGGAAATCGGTGGCAAGCTCTTTCCGTTTGGCTACAAGTTATTTACCAAACGCCGGAAGATCACAAAGATGCGGTTGATCAGTGCCAATGTATTACCGGAATATCAAAAATGGGGACTAGGGGTTGTGCTTGTCTCGCGATTGAAAGATTTGTGGAAAAAATGGACCGTAGATCACCTCGAAATTTCCTGGGTGCTCGAAAGCAACCACTTGTCTTACAAGTCTCTGGCCCGAGCTGGCTGTACGGTTGATAAGACTTATCGAGTTTATGACAAAGCGTTTTAAGAGAGCTCGGAAACTGGATAGATGAGTCGTTATTTAATCACTGGAGCGACGGGCTTTATTGGCGGTCACCTGGCGGAAAGATTGGTTGACCGAGGTGTTGAGGTGCGCTGTTTGATCAGAGAAACCTCAGATACTTCGTTACTTGATCCATTGGGAGTGGAATTTGCCAAAGTTGGTTTGCACGATCGCGACTTGTTAAACGAGGCAGTCAGAGATGTTGATGTGGTTGTTCATTTGGCCGGTCGTACCACCGCTTTCGCCTTGGAAGAGTTATTGAAGGTGAACCGTGACGGTACTTATTTTTTGGCAGAAGCCTGCGCTAATCAAGAAATTCCACCGGTGCATGTCGTCGTTTCCTCTATTGCGGCTTCCGGCCCGGTTGCCCGAAATCAGGTGCGGATGGAGTATGATGCTCCGCGACCTATTTCTAATTATGGATTTAGTAAACGAGCTGGTGAATGTGCTGCGTTGTTGTTTGCAAAGAGAGTCCCCACTTCGATCGTCCGGCCGGGAATGGTTTTTGGCGAACGTAACAAAGAGATGTTCCCCGTCTTTCAGTCGATGGCACAAATGGGATCACATGTGGTGTTGGGGCCAGCCTCGCCACGAGTGTCATTAATCCATGTGGATGATTTATGCGAGTTGTTAGTTCGTGTTGCGGAGCGAGGTCAGCGGATAACCGTCGACGATAATCTACAGGCAGTTTCAGGGGATGGAGTTTATTTCGGAGTCTGTGATGAAGCACCAAGCTACGCTCGCTTAGGGGCGATACTCAAGCAGGTGATTGGTAAGCGTGGCGCAAGGCAGGCAACGGTTCCAAGTCCATTGACTTGGTTACTGGGAGTGGCTGTAGAAGCAGTCGCTCGACTATCTGGCCGTCCTATTTCATTCAACCTCGACAAAATCCGTGAAGCTCAATCGGAATCGTGGGAGTGTTCGGTTGAAAATGTGATTAATGATCTCAACTATGAATTTCCAATCCGTCTCCAATCCCGTCTCGAGCAGACTTATCAATGGTATCTGGCGAATGACTGGCTCCAATAGTTCATTCTTTTTTATTCGATAGCCATGCGATGGAATTCCAGATTGCCTGAAAATGGCTGAAATGGTTGGCGCCCTTCCTCGACCTCAGGTAAATAACACTTAAAAAACAGGTAAATCCACCATGTTGGGGGGATTCACTGAAAGAAACATTTATTGGGGCGTACGTCGATATGTGATAATATTAGTAGGTAGAAAACAGATAAAGGAATACAGCTATGCTTACGATATTTGGACGCCGCTCGAAAAGCGAAAAGTTCTGTGATGGATACAGTCGTCGTGACTTCTTAACCATTGGATCCGCTGCTGCCGTAGGTGGTATTACATTACCTCAGCTACTGCGAGCTGAAGCTCAGCAAAGCTTGGGACGACAGCATAAGGCAATCATTAACGTATTCCTTCCCGGTGGGCCCCCGCATCAGGATATGTGGGATATTAAACAGGATGCTCCTTCTGAAATTCGTGGTGAATTTCAGCCAATATCGACCAATGTCTCAGGCATTCAGATTGGTGAATTGTTTCCTAAGATGGCAAAGATGATGGATAAGTTCACTGTCATCCGTTCGATTGTAGGAGCTGCTGGTGGACATGCGTCATTTCAGGCGATGACTGGCTTTGCCCCGGGTAATGAGCCAACAGGTGGTTGGCCCTCTATCGGTGCCTGGGTTTCCAAAGTTCAAGGGCAGGTAAATCCAAGTATTCCGGCTCACGTTAGCATGTTTTACAAGACAAGCCACAATCCTTGGGGAGATCCTGGAAACGGTGGCTTTCTAGGTATGGCTCATGGACCTTTTCGCTTGGTTGGTGGAAAAGGGGAAACAAGCAAAACAGACAATATGGTTCTCAAAGGTATTTCGTTGGATCGCCTGCAGGATCGTAACGCGCTACTCGCATCCGTTGATCGTATCAAACGAGAAGTGGATCTGACCGGTGCGATGGATGGGATGGATGCTTTCACTCAGCAAGCTGTCGGAATTCTGACTTCTTCGGAACTGGTAGATGCGATGGATATTTCAGATGAGTCTCCGGAGACTCTCGAAAGATACGGTAAAGGGGATGCGGAATTCCGCGCAGACGGCGCTCCGAAAATGACAGAGAATTTCTTAATAGCTCGACGTTTAGTTGAGGCTGGTGCTCGTGTTGTATCATTGAACTTCAGTCGTTGGGATTGGCACGGCGGTAATTTTGATCGTGCTCGTCAGGACATGCCCATGCTAGATGGTGCATTGGCAGCACTTGTTCAGGACCTGCATGATCGGGGACTTGATCGAGATGTCTCCGTGGTGGTCTGGGGTGAGTTTGGCCGGACGCCAAAAATAAATAAGAATGCGGGGCGCGATCACTGGCCTCGAGTTAGTACCGCTGTTTTGGCTGGTGGTGGAATGAACCATGGTCAGGTCATTGGGCAAACGAACCGTCTGGGTGAATATGCAGTTGATCGTCCGGTCAACTTCCAGGAAGTTGCTGCCACGTTATACAACCAAATTGGAGTTAACCTTCGAGCTACTCGGGAATTCGATCTTCGCGGTCGTCCTTATTCCCCGGTGAACGCAGGTGTCGAGCCAATTCGCGAATTGCTATAAATACCAGCTAAGCGATACAGAATTCAATCAAACATGAATTGTCTGACAGCTACTTTCGTTGTCAAAAGGAGTTTGACAGGTGCTAAAAATATTCGATCGCCCGGCAGCGGGCAGCAAGTTTTGTGATGGTCATAACCGCCGCACCTTCCTCCAGATTGGTGCTTTGGGAAGCTTGACGCTTCCTCAGCTATTGCATGCAGAAGCTGCCACTGGCGTCTCCAATTCGCACAAAGCCGTCATCATGGTATATATGTGTGGCGGACCTCCTCATCAGGATATGTATGACTTGAAGCCGGATGCTCCTTCCGAAGTGCGCGGTGAATTCTCGCCTATCAAAACGAACGTGCCGGGAATTGAAATTTGCGAGCATATGCCGAAGATGGCAGCGATGATGGACAAGTTCGTTCCGATTAGAACGATGGCAAATTGTCAGGGCGGACACACAGGTTTCCAGTGTTTCACCGGCAACATCACAAATAATGAACCGGCGGGCGGCTGGCCTCACATCGGTAGTGTGGTCTCCAGATTTCAGGGGCCTGTCCATGATGGAGTTCCCCCGTTTGTTAGCCTTTGTTATACAACGAAGCACAAACCGTACAATGAACCGAAGGCGGGATTTCTTGGTCTGGGACATAGTAGCTTCCGCCCCAGTGGACCAGGTAAAGATGATCTCGTTCTGAAAGATATCACCACGGATCGGCTGGGTGATCGCAAAGCTTTACTAGCATCGGTTGATAGATTTCGTCGTAATTGGGATAACTCAGGGCAGATGGAAGGGATGGATTCCTTTTCACAACGTGCAATGGGGATCCTGACATCGTCAGACTTGTTCAAGGCTTTAGATGTTAGTGAAGAATCGGCCGAGACACGTGAACGCTATGGATATGCTAATCCCAATCAACCGAAAGGGGATGGCGCTCCTCGTGTCCCACAAAACCTGTTATTAGCCCGACGCCTAGTGGAAGCTGGAGTTCGAGTTGTGACGGTTAATTACAGCTTCTGGGACTGGCATGGCAGTAATTTTAAGACAGGTAAAGAAGAGCTTCCGATTTTCGATCAGGGTATCACCGCATTGGTTGAAGATCTTCACCAAAGAGGTATGGCAGATGACGTGTCGGTCGTTGCCTGGGGAGAGTTTGGCCGGACACCGAAGATTAATAAAAATGCAGGGCGTGATCACTGGCCTCGAGTTTCGAGTGCCTTGCTGGCATGTGGGGGAATGAAGACTGGTCAGGTGATTGGGCAGACTGACCGTCAGGCAGGGGAAGCGATTGAACGCCCGGTTCTGTTCGAAGAGGTCTATGCAACGCTCTATCGAAATATGGGTATTAATCTGAATTCAGATCGTTTATTTGACTTCCGCGGGCGTCCTCAATACCTGATTCCATCCGGCACGAAGCCGCTCGATGAATTAGTATAGATAGTAGTATTGATTCACCTCTTACGCTGAGTTGCCAAGGAATCTCAACGTGCAACGTTGTTCGCCAATATGTAACGTGCATGCATGGAACCTGCATGCCGGACGACTATTGCTGGTCGTCTTGATCTGTCCTTATGTGCTTCAGAGCCTGCAGGCTCAGCAATCCAAAAATCCCTTTCCACAGGTGCGTTTTGATATCGAAGTGGAAGCGGTGTTGGCAAAGGCCGGTTGTAATATGGGCGCCTGCCACGGCAATCTAAATGGCAAGGGTGGCTTCAGGTTATCGTTACGCGGCCAGAGTCCACATGATGATTACCAGTGGTTGATGAAAGAGTATAGCCGTCGGAGGCTCAATTTGATGGAGCCGGCTCAAAGTTTGATTTTGCTGAAGCCTACAAGTGCTGTTTCCCATCAAGGCGGAACACGCTTTCGCACCGATTCCTTAGAGTATTCAATTCTTAGTCGTTGGCTGAAAGACGGAGCACCGGGGCCCGACGAGAACGAAGTAAAGTTAACCAATTTGGTTGTGTTGCCGGAAGACAGTGTTGTTCGAGCGCCAAGAGATTCGATACAACTCCGGGTTATGGCTCGTTTTTCTGATGGCTCAACAGCCGATGTGACATCTCTGGCTGTTTATGAACCCTCTAATCTGGTTGCGGAAGTGTCAGCGGGAGGACTGGTCCACCGGCTGAAGGATGGTGAATCAACTATTGGGGTTCGTTTTTTGAATAATCAGCTCGCCATCCGAATTGCATTTGTACCGCGAACCAGTCGTAAACGCATTCGTTTTCCGGATGCTGTTAATTACGTGGACGAATTCGTTTTTGCGAAACTCAGAAAGCTGGGAATTCAGCCAGCGGAACTAACTGATGATTCGGAGTTTGTTCGTCGTGCATTTCTCGATGCTCTCGGTTTGCTTCCCACTGGGGAAGAAGCAAGAGCATTTGTAGATAATAGCAATTTGAATAAACGAGCAACATTAATTGACAGTTTGCTTGAACGGCCGGAATTCAGTGATCGCTGGGCACTGATCTGGTCAGATTTGCTACGTAACGAAGAGAAGGTTTTAGACAGTACGGGTGTCGACGTATATCACCGCTGGATTCGCAATTCATTTGAGCAGAGAAAGCCTCTGGATCAATTTGTTCGTGAGTTAATTGTTGCTACCGGCAGTACATATGAAGTGCCAACCGCTAATTACTGGCGCGCCAATAGAACTCCGGATGTTCGAGCGGAGACCACGGCACGAACGTTTTTGGGTATCAGGCTTCAATGCGCTAAGTGCCACAATCACCCTTTCGATCGATGGACTCAAGATGATTATTATGATTGGGCCACGCTCTTTAGTGGAATACATTATGAAGAGGTTGGTGATAATAAACGGTCCGATAAATTTGATAAAAATGAGTTTATTGGAGAGCAGATTGTGAAATATGCATTCAAAGAAGAATACACGAATGCTCGTACGAAGGCTCCGGCATCCCCACGGTTTTTGGGGGACGCGACTCAGACCGAAGCCGAGGAGAAAGATCGTTTGAATTCTCTGGCGCGATGGGTGACTTCAGCAGAGAATCAGTGGTTCGTAAGAAGTCAGGTGAATCGAATTTGGTACCACGTAATGGGACGTGGCCTTGTTGAGCCCGTGGATGATTTGCGAGTTACGAACCCACCAGTAAATCCCGCCCTGTTAAATGCACTTTCTCAAGCGTTTGTCGATTCGGGATTCGATGTTCGGGCTCTGGTGCGGCAAATTATGATTTCCTCAACGTACCAGTTAAGTTCACAACCGAATGCGACTAATGTGAACGATCAGCAGAACTTCTCACGAGCCATTGTGAAGCGACTTGACGCGGAAGTACTGCTAGATGCTCAGAATCAGGCGATCGGTCTGCCAGCCAGGTTCAATGGTTATGAGCTTGGTATTCGTGCCGGACAGATTCCTGGTGTCCGTAAGATTAGATGGAGGCAGGAGGCGCCCTCGTCCGGCGACTTATTTCTAGCCACGTTTGGAAAACCAGACCGTATGATGGCCTGTGAATGTGAGCGTTCCAATGAAACGACACTGAATCAAGTATTTTTCCTTGTGAGTGATAAGGGAATTGGCGAGCGTATGAATGAGAATGAAAGCCGGGTACGACAATTAGCTGAATCTGAAGTATCAGATGCTGAGTTAGTGGAGTTGGTATACTGGAGAACTTTGAGTAGGGCGCCGAGTCACGCAGAACTTGTGTTCGCTACCAATTATCTGGCACATGCCGAAGGATTATCAACAGCTTCCGCCGTGGTAAGCAAAGGACGTCGAAAAGATCGAGCGGAGGTGGCTCCATTAGATCTTACGATTCGTACGCAGCAGCGACTCAAAAATGTTCAGGACCTTACCTGGGCACTACTAAACGCAAAGGAATTTGTCTTTCGGCATTAAGCTGCCTGGTGACGATGAGATTCGTTAGGAGAGAATTGTGAAGACCGTATTCAGTGTTATTCTATTGAGCATGCTGGTGGTGTTTAACCTCCGAAGTGCTCAGGCAGGAGCTAACGATGGACGTCTGGATATCTATTGGGTGGATGTCGAAGGTGGCGCAGCCACCCTCATCGTGACTCCTCAAGGCGAGTCCATTCTTATCGATACAGGAAATCCCGGCATTCGTGACCCACAGCGCATTTTCAATATTGTTACGCAGGAAGCCCGGCTGACCAAGATAGATCATCTCATTACGACTCACTATCATCGAGATCATTATGGTGGCGCCTCTCAGCTTTCAAAGATGATCTCCCTCGGAACAGTATGGGATAACGGTAAGTTTGACGATATGCCGGATGATCCGGGCGAAGACTATTTCAATTTCAAAGCAGAAGCTCGTCGGGTCATCGATCCCGGAACCGAGTTGCCACTCGAGCAGACGCCGAAAGAAACTCGCAATCGTCAGATTCCCCTGAGTTTTACTTGTCTAGGAACGCGCAAAAAATTCATTCCGGCCCCTCGGGGGGCTAATCCCAACAAAGCTATATGTCAGGACAGCCGTGCAAAGGATCGTGACGGCTCTGACAATGCCAACAGCGTTGCCATGTTACTCGAGTTTGGTGATTTTCGGTTTTATGACGGCGGTGATATCACGTGGAATCAAGAAGCCAAGTTGATTTGTCCCGTGAATTTGATTGGAAGAGTCGATGTATATCAGGTGACTCATCATGGACTCGACAGCAGTAACAATCCATTGGTTTTGCGATCGGTACTACCTACGGTGACCGTGATGAACAACGGAGTCACGAAAGGTTGTGCTCCGGAAGTGTTCGCTACGTTGACGGCAACTCCATCGATTCAGGCGATGTACCAGGTGCATAAGAATATGCGTCCCGATGGTCAGGTAAATAATGCTCCGGATGAATTTATCGCAAACCGTAAGTCCGAGGCATGTGAAGCCAATTTCATCAAGCTGTCAGTCGCCCCGAATGGTAAGAGTTATGAAGTGATGATTCTGGCGAATGAACATAAGGCAACATATAACACTGTGAAGAAATAGCATGTCAATCAAACCTCCATCTCTATTTCAACTGCAACATGATCTCGTTGTGTCCCGCCGTCAGGCTTTAAAAGTTGGCGGTGCCGGGATGTTGGGATTGAACATGCCCGGACTTCTGGAGGCGACTGAAAAAACGACAGTGATGAAGCCTCGTGCTAAGCGGGTGATTTTTCTATTTCAATGGGGAGGTCCCAGTCCGATTGACATGTTCGATATGAAACCGAACGCTCCGGACGACATTCGTAGTCCCTATCGTCCGATTCAGTCATCTTTGCCCGGTCTGCATGTCTGTGAGCATTTGCCAAAAATGGCGAAAGTTATGGACAAAATCACATTGATACGCAGCGTGCACCATAAGATGAAACATCACAATTCCGCGGGCTATTATGCCTTGAGCGGCCATGAACCTCCGAGTGATGATCAGCGTTTGCGCGACCTGCCGGAACTATATCCGGCTTATGGCAGTGTTGTAGATAAGCTTGCACCTAGTCGAGGTTCCATCCCTACTTTTGTTTCCTACCCACATACATTGCGAGACGGGTCTATTACTCCGGGGCAGCACGCCAGTTTTTTAGGGAAGGCGTATGATCCACTATTCTTTAAAGAAGATCCCAACAGTGAGCAATTCAAGTTACCACAATTGAGTGTGCCGGCGGATCTTGATTCGGATCGTCTGACACGCCGTCGTGATTTACAGAAGTTCATAGACAATCAAAGTAGGCTTCTCGATGATAATGAGATCATCCGGGGATTCGATCAGTATTACGATAAAGCCCTTAATATGCTGACGAGTAGTAAGGTGCGTAAGGCGTTTGACTTGAGTCAGGAAAAGGATGGAGTTCGCGAAAAATATGGACGAACGACATATGGTCAAAGTGTTTTGCTGGCACGGCGTCTTGCCGAATCCGGTGTGAAATTTACCACCGTCTATTTCTCAAATAGCATTGGCGGACGTGCGATTGGTTCCGGTGGTTGGGATACTCATGGCTTTGACGGTTCACGCATGTACAAGATCGTCGACAAGTATCACTTCCCGGTAACGGAGCAGACATTGCCGACGTTGTTGTTGGAACTGGAAGAACGGGGTTTGTTGGATGAGACGCTCGTCGTCTGGATGGGGGAGTTCGGCCGCACTCCCAGGATCAATAAGAATGAGAGTCGTGACCACTGGCCCCATTGCTACACCGTGTTAATGGCCGGCGGCGGGGTCAAAGGTGGGTATATATATGGGGCATCAGATCGCTATACCATGGCTCCGGATGAAGACCCGGTGAAACCTGAAGATCTGGCCGCCACGATTTACTATTTGTTGGGAATTTCTCCGGATACCGAAATTCACGATAAAGACAATCGTCCTTTACCGATCGCTGGACGGCCAATTCTCGACATCATGGTCTAATTAGATTTTGAGGGCCATCGGTAGTTGAATACCGTGGATCAAGGATTGGCTGGAATTTCAGTCGGGAATCTAGTCTAATACGACGAGACGTATAAATCTTAATCCTCATAGGAGACCACGGGGAATGTCGAAATTAAACCGGCGCGAATTTGTAAAGAAAACGGGTGCTGCTTCTACTGTCTTTGCTGCATTTACCGTAGCGGGAACAAAGTCATCTCGACAGGTTCTGGGAGCTAACGATCGGATACGTGTTGGAGTTGCTGGCATTAATGGTCGGGGAACTTCACATATCGGAGGATTTGCTCCGATGGATGGCGTTGAAGTTAGCTATTTGATTGATCCTGACACTCGCTTATTCGAATCTCGTACTAAGATGGTAAAAGATAAAGGTGGCAATACACCGACTTGTGTGCAGGATATTCGCGCGGCGCTGGATGATAAGAATTTAGACGTTGTGACGGTAGCCACATGTAACCACTGGCACTCACTCATTACGATCTGGGCGTGTCAGGCGGGGAAGGATGTCTACGTCGAAAAGCCAATTTCTCATAATGTATTTGAAGGCCGCAAGTGTGTTGAAGCAGCGGCAAAATATGATCGTATTGTGCAACACGGAACACAGAATCGATCTAGTCAGGGCAAGGCGAATGAGATCGCTGCCGTCCAATCAGGTAAGTATGGAAAGCTGCTTGTTTCCAAAGGATACTGCTGTAAGCCACGTTGGTCCATCGGACATAAACCGATGACGACTCCCCCGCAGGAACTCGATTGGGATCTTTGGTTGGGCCCTGCTCCGAAACAGGATTACCATGGTAATTTGCACACTTATAATTGGCACTGGTTTTGGGATACCGGAAATGGGGATACCGGTAATCAGGGTGTTCACGAAATGGATATCGCTCGCTGGGCTATTAAAGATTCAACATTACCCAAGCGGATTTGGAGTGTTGGTGGTCGTTATGTTCCGGGTGAAAAGGACCAGGGAGAGACCCCCAATATGCAAGTTAGCGTTTACGAATATGAAGATGCGATCTTGCTGTTTGAAACTCGTGGTCTGGTAGGAAAGTCGGGTGCACCGGACCGAATGGTTAGCAACGAATACTACACCACTGATGGTGTAATTAAAGGAGGTAAATTCTATGCTCAGGGAAGTGAGCAGGGAGAGTCACTTAGCGTGGAAGGTGCACCGGTAACTCCTGGTGGAGCATTTGGAAGTTTTATTCAGGCAGTGCGAAGTCGTAAACAGGAAGAGATTAACTGTGATGCGGAAGTCGCTCATTACTCCAGTGCCCTGTGTCATCTGGCCAATATCTCATATCGTCTGGGTAAGCAGGACTCATTGTTGAAAGATGAAAACCCTTATAACGATAACGAGACAATCAAAGATTCTCTTGGCATGCTCAAGTATAATTTGAAAGCGGTTGAAATCGATCTGGCAGAGAATACTTATTCAATTGGTCGTGACTTGCAGTTTGATCCTGTGAAAGAGAAATTCATTGGGGACAAACAGGCGGATGCCATGTTAACCCGGCCTTATCGTGCCCCCTATGTTGTGCCTGAGAAGGTATAGTCCTCAGAAAGCTATGTGGGCTATCAACGCCTTATGTTGGTAGCTCCTTTTTTTTGTTTTCACGCTAAGAGAAATACGACCAACTCATAATGTAAGCCTTCCTCTTCAATCTAAGGTGCTTATCCCAATGATGATTCGAGCAATTTGTAAGTATTCTGTCGTTGTAATGCTTCTGCTTTTCGGATTAGCATTGCCTGTTCACGCGGAGGACCCGGTGTTTAGCGCAGGTGCCGCACGCGTAGACGCAACGCCTGAACATCTGCCTGCGGTTGTGAACGGATCAATGCTTGAACGTTTGGTGGAGGAAGTGAATGACCCATTACATGTGCGTGCGGTTGTCATGGATGATGGAACGACCAAGATTGCGATGGTACTTGTTGATAGTTGTATGATGCCACGTGATTTGCTTGATAAAGCCAAGAAAATGGCGGAAGCACAAACGGGAATTCCGGCGGAAAACATTCTGGTTTCAGCGACGCATTGTCACAGTGCTCCCTCTGTTATCGCTGTTTTAGGAACCGGGGTGGATGAACGGTATGTAGCTTTTCTGCCTGGCCGCATCGCGAAAGCGATTGAACTGGCTAATGAGAATCTTCAACCAGCTCGGATTGGGTTTGCGATGGGAAGAGACGAGGTAAATGTTGCTACCCGCCGCTGGCTGATGAAAGAAGGGGTTGCACCTACCAACCGCTTTGGTGGTACACGAAATGATCGGGCGCGTATGCATCCAGGCTACAACAATCCAGATGCTATTCGAGAGACAGGATTAGAAGATCCCGATATTCCAGTGATCTCATTACAGACTAAGGAAGGTACACAGATTGCTTTTCTGTCGGCCTATTCAATGCACTATGCCGGAGCTCCCAATATCTCAGCTGATTACTTTGGATTGTTTGCAGGCATCATTGAAGAAAAACTGCCTTCAGGTAACGAAGATCGTCCGACCGTGGCAATGATTGCCAATGGTACAAGTGGTGACACCTGGTTGGCTGACTATAAACGCAGTGAGCGTCGCAAATTTGATCGGTTTACTGTTGCAGATGATGTTTCGGCTGCAGCCCTCAAAGCATTTGAAACCATTGAATACCACCAATGGCTGCCACTTACTATGTTGGAAAAAGAATTAGAAGTCGCCGTTCGCTTTCCAACGAAAGATGAAATTCAGGTTGCTCAGGACTTTGTTTCTGAATGGTCTACTGAGAGAAAGCCGAAGACAACCGAGGAAGTTTATGCTTTGGAGACATTAATTCTTAGCAAGATGCCCAAGACCCGTATGATAACTTTACAGGCCATCAGGATTGGGACGCTTGGTATCGGTGCCATCCCGAATGAAGTTTTTGCCGAAACGGGTTTAAATATAAAGAAGTACAGCCCTTTTGAAATGACCTATACGATTTCACTCGCCAACGGTGCCTTTGGATATATTGCTCCACCTGAGCAACATGCGTTGGGTGGCTATACGACCTGGCGCGCCCGTAGTAGTTGTCTTGGAATCTATGCTGAGCCACTTATAAAATATGAGCTACTTGAATTACTTGAAAAAGCAAAAGGTGTTGATAAATAATCGTTGAGGAGACGGCAAGCCTTACCTGTCATTGTGGGTAGATTGATCTTCATCACCCATTCATTTCTAAACGCTCAAGTGGTAATTAGGCTTTGAAGAGTCAATGGAATCACCTTGTTGTGGTTTATAGAATTTGAATCGGCGTGTAATTCCGAGTGGAATCTGGGCTAATTGCTTGAGGTTAATTAGAATACCAGTAGTTAGTCTGGT
>CEQU01105064.1_pt1 | contig 13470 bp, 10 predicted proteins | sample 531031 | NCBI WGS metagenome assembly CEQU01 (sample SAMEA2621216, study PRJEB7988) | marine metagenome | isolation source: saline water (ENVO:00002010), including
TAACCTGCCTCCGGCAGCTTACCGAGCAAAACTAGAAAACTCTAAATCAGCACTGTCTCATTAAAGGGGAAGTGGACATACCCACTAAAGGGTTACTATTTTCAGAATTAAGAATTCTAAATTGTATATTTTTACGTATTACCAAACGTAAAAGTTAGCGAATAGAAGATATTACAATTTCTATGTAATAATCTAAGTCATTTAACTATTACAATAATCGAGAAGACTTGAGATATGGAACAAGCCGATATACATGGATTTTCTTCAGATCGCCCGATAACTGAGGTATCTCAGGATCTTCTGGGAAGGTCTGGATTTGCTAAAGACTTAGCTAAAGCTCTATCTGGTTGGCATGGAAACGATAGCCTTGTTGTAGCGCTTCATGGGGATTGGGGGTCTGGTAAATCATCAATTAAAAACATGGCTTTAAATGAACTAGAAAAAATAGACATTCATAAGCCAGATGTTATTGAGTTTTCCCCGTGGGAATGGGCTGCACAAGAGAAAATTACTTCTTCGTTTTTCAAAGAAATATCAACAACAATTGGTTTAAAAGATAAATCAAGCGAGGGTAAGAAGCTCGCAAAGCTTTTAAAAAAGTATGGCCGATATCTTAATACGGGAGAACATTTGGCATCGGGAATATCTAATGCTTTGCCAACTTTGTTTGTACTTTCAACTATAGTTGGGCTTGGTGGTAACTTTTCTGATGAAGAATGGGTAAATAACTTATCTACAACTCTATTGGGGCTGTTGGCATTATGGGGAGCATTTTTAGCATGGGGTAAAAAGCTCTTGAATATGCTAGCCGTAAACGCTGAAACAACGGCCAAAGATGAAAAATTAACACTAGTTCAATTTCGTAATTCATTAGAGGACCTATTAGCCAAAAGAGAGCAAGCTTTAGTAATAGTTTTAGATGATTTAGACCGACTTACAACAGAGCAACTCAAAATGGTTTTTCAACTTGTTAAAGCGAATGCCGAGTTTCCTAATGTTGTATTCCTTCTGCTTTTCCAAAGAGACTTAGTAGAAGATAAGTTGAATGATGGTAAGCAAACAGGTAGAGATTATTTAGAAAAAATCATACAGGTGCCGTTTGATATTCCCAAGATTGAACATGCCCGTTTGCATCGGGTTCTTTTTGATAAGTTGGACAAAACATTAGCGCAGGACAAATTTGCTTCTGATATGTTTGACTCAACTTATTGGGGTAATCTATTTCATGGCTCGTTGAAGGGGTATTTTTCAAGTTTAAGAAATATATATCGATTTGCTTCAACTTTTTCTTTTCATTTTTCACTATACCGGTCAGAAAATGCTTTCGAAGTTAATCCTGTTGATTTGATCGCTATCGAATGCCTGAGACTATTTGAACCAGATGTGTACAAGGCGATATCACAATCCAAAGATTTTTTTACTAGAGGTAGAATAAGCGATAGACAAAATGGGTTACAAAAAGAACAGGAGGTATACCAAAGCATTCTTCAGAAGGCTGAATCCGGCAACTCTGATAAGCTAGATTCTTTACTCAAAGAGCTATTTCCACCACTAAAACGCTTAAACAATCATACCTACGCTGGTGGAATTTATGATACGTGGCAAAGAGAAATGAGAGTGTGCCACGCGTCAAATTTTGAAAAGTTCTTCCTATTTTCAATACCCTCAGGTGAGCTTTCTCATTCAGAATTGCAAAACATACTCGATAAGACTTCATCCAAACAAGAGTTTCTAGATGTCTTGAAATCAATGCAAGAGCAAGACGTTCTACAAAATGCACTAGACCAGTTCAGTTCGTATATTGATCAAATACCAATTGAAAATAAGTCTGAGTTTGTAACTGCATTACTAGAGATCGGTGATGAAGTCGATCATGATAATGCAGGTTTTTCTTTTGACAGCTCTCACATCAGTATTGTTCGCTTGCTCCTTTGGTACTTGAGACGTATTGATTCTGCCGATGAAAGAGGAGAGGTATTAGTTGCTTCATTTGAGCTTCCAAATAGCGGTTTGTCGATTATAGAGATTATTTTACAGAGAGACCAAGAGAGAAGAACCAAGCAAGACCCAGATCTATTTTTATCAGATGCAACATTTGACAAACTTAAAGTAATTTTTGTCAGCAAGCTAGATGCTCTCTCAGAAAACTCCCCTAATGACTTGATTCAGCACCCACACTTAGGCTCATTTATTTGGCGCTGGAAGCGATGGGGAGATGAAAATAAGGTTAAGTCTTGGTTGGCGGAACAAGCTAATCAAATAGAAAACTGCACGGCACTTCTGTTAGCTTTTCTGCGAGTTGGATCATCTCAAGCACTTGGGGATTATGTCGCCAGAAGAACAACTTCAATTGAAATTGAATCAATCGAAGAGTTCTTTCCTGTGGAACTGCTAATAACAACTGTTAGTGGATTAAATCAAGCAGAACTAAATGAATATGAATCAGAAGCAGTAGAAGCATTTGAAAGAGCAATACGAGAGCGTTGACTGATTTAAAGTTTATCTATCTAGAGCTGACTCTGCTTTGGAATTTATATAAAAATAAATTAATTTGTCAGATTCGGAAATGTAGCAAAAAACAAAAGCCTTACAGTTTCCCGTAAGGCTTATTATATAGTTTGATTTGATTAGACCCAATTATCCGTATCGGCTTGCGTGATACGCGGCCTTTTTCGTTTTTCATCAGTGCATTACTGGCCTACGGCCACTCCTTCTCGGCGTGGATCTGCACCACCAATTAATTTACCTGACTTAAACTGGATCCCATGCAAGCCACTGTTTAAATCTACCACTTTCACTGTGTGATCTAGCTTTGTTAACGGCGCCTCTAAATCGGCGATGGGCGTACCTTTCTCCAGCGCGGTGTAGTCATTTCTATTGGTCATTTTTGGCAGGTTGATAGCCTGTTGGATATCAAGACCAAAATCGATAATACCAATCAGGGTTTGCGCCACATAACTAATGATACGCGAGCCGCCTGGCGAGCCAATCACCACTTCGAGGTCCCCCTTATCATCGAACACCATCGTTGGGCTCATCGCACTGCGTGGACGCTTTCCAGGTTCAACCCTGTTCGGCACAGGGAAACGATTCTTGGTGGGTGAGAACGAAAAGTCGGTAAGCTGGTTATTTAACAAGAAGCCCCCCACCATAATGCCCGAACCAAACATAAATTCGATACTGGTGGTCATCGACACCGCATTCCCTTCTTTATCTACTATAGAGAAATGCGAGGTATTGGGCAGCTCCATTGACGTGCCCATGGCAATTTCAGCATCACCATATGGATTTCCAGCCTTCGCTTTACGCCATGGCTTGTCAGCATCAATACTTTCAGCGCGTCTGGCTAAATAAGCGGTATTGATCATGGCTGCATAGGGCAATTTGGTAAAGTCCGTATCCGCTATAAACTTTTCGCGGTCGGCGTAGGTTAGCGCGCTCGCTTGGCTATACACATTCGCAAAGGCCACTGAGTCTGGTTTCATGGTACTCAGTGGCTGGCCTTCCAGCATTTTAAGGAGTTGGAATACGTTAATGCCGCCTGAACTCGGCGGAGCCATTCCGCAAATACTCTTATCACGGTAAACACCGCATACAGGATCGCGTTCTTTTGGCGTATAGTTTGCTAAATCTTCCAGCGTCATTTTACCTGGGTTGATACTTGCGGTATTCACCGCTTTGACTATTTTCTCAGCCAGTTCACCGGTATGGAGGTAATCAGCGCCATGCTCAGCAATACCCGTTAAAGTTTTGGCAAGTGCCTTGTTCTTTTTAATGGTGCCTTCTTTTAACGGCATACCAGCGGGATAAAAATAAGTTGAACTGCTAGGAAAGGTTTTTAACCCCGGATGATAGTCCAGTGCCACCAGCTTAGCTAAACGTGGCGATACCTTAAAGCCTTTCTCCGCTGTTTCTATGGTATCGTCAAATAAGGTGTTCCACGGTAACTTGCCGAATTGTTTATGCGCAAGTTCAAGTGCTTTAACCGCACCGGGCACGCCCACTGATTTGCCCCCGACCACAGCCTCTAGCCACTTCATTGGTTTGTTGCCATCCATAAACCAATGCCCATCTACAGCTGAAGGCGCCATCTCTCGGCCATCAAACGTATGTAGCACTTTATTTTTATTATCCCAATATAAAATAAAGGCCCCGCCGCCGATTCCAGAAGACTGAGGTTCAACCAAGGACAACATAGATTGAATGGCTACCGCGGCATCTATTGCACTCCCCCCTTTCTCAATAATATTCTTACCGGTCCACGAAGCATAAGGGTTAGCAGCCACCACCATGTAGTCCTCTGCCACAAATGCCTTTTTCTCAATATAGCCAGTTGCCGCTTCGGGTTCACCAACCTCACGCTTTTGCTGCGCGGTGGCAGAAAAAACAATACAACTCGTTAATGCCAATGTAATGGCAGATGAATAGAACCAAGAACGTCGTATCAAAATGTGTGATCCTCATTATTTGAATTTGTCTGGATTAATTGGGCGCTTATTTAAGAAAGCATCAAAGGCTTCTTGGGCTGCATCCATACCCATAGCTTGAATAAACACATCTAGCTCTATGTCCATCTGTTGACGGATAAGATCCGTGTCGTTGTTTAAAAGCGATTTAGTTTGCAGTAATGAAAACGCTGGTTTCTCTACTAGCTTCTTACACACTGACATGACTTTATCAGACAAGCTTGTCTCGGGCACAATGTCAGTAAGTAGGCCAAATTGATAGGCATCTTCTGTGCCAAAGGGTTCGCCTAGCATTAACCACTCGCTGGCTTTTCGACGCCCAGCTATTTTGGGTAAAAGATAACTTGAGGCATATTCAGGAACAAGGCCTAAGTTGATGAATGGCAGAACAAATCGGGTATTTGGTTGGGCATACACAAAATCACAGTGTAATAGCATGGTGGTCCCTATCCCTACCGCAACACCATGAACTTGAGCAATAACCGGCTTTTCACAATCCATTAGCGCGCGCATAAAGGCTGCGGTTTCTGCTACGTGCTCGCTCTCTTCTTTGCTGGCAAAATCCTGAATATCGTTGCCAGCGGTAAAACAATCTCCGTGACCCTTCAATAAAATAACCCGTATGTCTGGGTGATGCTTTGCATCAAAAATAGCATCCGCCATTTGTTGATACATACTACGAGTTAAGGCGTTTTTCTTGTCTACGCGATTGATGACAATGTGTAAAACGTGATCTTCTATATGGGTGAGAATGTGAGACATACCTACCTCCTGCGATTAGGTGTAGCGTCCAACACCTATGTAGCGGTGGGTGATCACCCTACACAATGGACGAGTGAGAATTTTGCCAAGCTTTTACACGCTCTAGGCTATTTTTTTGTATCATAGCCAGCAAATCACTATTTCAACAATAATTTACAATGATAATGTTACTGCCGTATTCGCTTAAGTATTCTCTTGGCCCTTTAATTTTAGCCTTCATCACAACCTTAGCCTTTTTCTTCGAACCCGCTTCAGGCCAATACTTCGCCTATGACAGATACGCCATTCAGGGCCTAGAAACATGGCGCTTGCTAACCGGTAATCTGGTTCACACTAATGGCTACCACTTATTGCTCAATTTAGCTGGCGTCGTATTACTGTGGGCGTTACATGGCGAACACTACAGAGCGGGCTTATATTTAAAAGTATTTGCGTGGTGTGGTTTGGGCACTAGTGCGGGTCTTTATTTCTATGCCCCGGATCTTATTTGGTATGCCGGGTTATCAGGTGCGCTGCATGGCATTTTTGCATGGGGCGCATGTATGGATATTCTCAATCGTATGAAATCAGGTTGGGTATTACTGGCTGGCGTGGCGGTTAAAGTGATTTACGAACAGACGGTGGGCGGTAGTGCTGATGTGGCTGCACTTATTGATGCCAAAGTCGCCATTGACGCGCACTTATTCGGTGCAATGAGTGGCGTACTTTTGTTTTTCCTTATGTGGTTAACGAAATTACCCTTTCGCAAAACGGCGAAGTAAAAAATAAGGCGCCCATGAAGTGCGCCTTACTCATCTGTTGTTATACCGATAATGACTAAAGGTGAGTTTCAAACAACTTGTAGATACGTCGGTACTCATCTAGCCACGAGCTAGGCTGCACAAAGCCATGGGGTTCGACCGGGTAAATTGCGGTTTCAAAATTTTCTTTTTCTAATTCGATTAAACGCTGCACTAAACGCACGGTATCATGAAAAAACACGTTGTTATCCACCATAGGTGCATTAATCAGTAACGGCTTTTGCAGCCCATCGGCAAAATAGATAGGCGAGCTGCGCTTATAGGCAATAGGGTCGATTTGAGGCGTGTTTAAAATATTCGACGTATAACCGGTATTATAATGCGCCCAGTCTGTTACCGGCCTTAACGCAGCGCCGGCTGCAAATAAATCAGGTTCTTTGAACATGGCCATAAACGTAAGGAAACCACCATAAGAACCGCCGTAGGTCCCAATTCGTGATGTATCCACATTCGCATGGTTGGCTAACCAATTCACCCCGTCTCGTAAGTCTTCAAGTTCTGGTTTGCCCATGTGGCGGTAGATAGCCGTTCTCCAGGCACTGCCATAGCCCGCGGACGCACGGTAATCCATATCTAGCACGACATAACCTTGCTGTGCCAACATGCTGTTAAACATAAACTCTCTGAAATAAAGCGACCAGCCATAGTGTGCATTTTGTAAGTAGCCTGATCCATGGTTAAAAACCACGGCTTTATTCGGTGTACTGCTGTCGCTATTTTTCGGCAAATACAGTCTGGCGTAAATTGGCGCTTCGGTATGGCTTGAAGGTATTTCAATAATGCGTGGTTCAATCCAAGGCATCGCATTGTAGGCGTCGGTGGTACCGAACGTCACTTGCTGGGCAGCGCTATCTTGGCCAATCTGTTTAACATACAACTCAGGCGGACGCTGGATTTTGCTGTGGGTTAACAGCAGCGTTTGTTCGTCGGGACTGAGTTTGTAGTCAGTCATGCCGCCCAAATTCGTCAGGGCTTCTGACTGCAGCGTCTCCACATTCACCCGATAAATCTCGTACATACCGGGGTGCTTGACATTCGCCTTATAGTAAACGTATTTGTCATCCTTGGTTAACGTAGGATGACTGGCCACAAATGAGCCGGCAGTCAGCGCCACAGGGCTTTCATTTAACGCTTTGATATAAAGGTGAGCGTAACCCGTTTCTTCTGATTGATAATAAAGGACATCTGAATGGTGAAGCCAGCCAAACGCATTGTGACGGTAATTAATCCAAGCGTCATTGTGTAAGCGATGTTGATTCACCAATTCGCCATTCTTAAAATTTACTGTCGCAATCCATCGGTCTTTATTGTCCCAGGCCTCCAGCATGACGGCCACTTTTTCACCCGATGTATTCCAACGAATTGTGGGTTTGTTCCAACGGGTAGCAGACATTAACCGAATATCCCGTGGAAGGCGGTTTGTTTCGTAGCGCTCGCCTTTCGCTTCTGCATTTTCTCTTTTAACGTCTGCCAATACGTCTTCGTTAAAGCCGGGTAAATTAAAATACGTCAGTTCACGCTTTTCTCCAGCCGTTAAATCAATTAACCACAATTGATGGTTAACTGGCTTAGCATCAACTACACGCTGACGGACAGACTGGCTCGCAATACGCCCGTCTTCTTGAATATAGTGAGGCATAATGTCGGATTTATCGCGAGTTGCTCGTTTTTCTTTAGTGGCGATAATGGCATATCGGCCATTTGGCGAGACACTCACTCCCGCCAAAGTGTGAGCGGCGTCAAAGTAAAATGGCACAGGAGCAATACTGTTATTGTACTCAGCGATTTGACGTTTTTGCGCTGCTTTTTCTGTTTTGTTGTGACGTTGTTTCTTTATGTATTCAATTAAGGTTTGTTGCTCTTTAGCAATGTAATCCTTAGCAGGCTTCACCGGTGAGGGCTTTTCGCCGAATACCCACTGAAGTAGTTCTTCACGTTGACCATTTTCTAAGTTAATGGCAATAAATCTATTGCCATTAAGTGCCATTAGTCGTCCATCGGTCATAAACGACAGCATGGAAAGTCGTGAGCCACCCCGGGTTAACTGGACAAGCTCGCCATCGGTAAACTGAACATACGCACTGTCGCCGTAAAGAAATGCAACCACGCCATCGTTACGTTCTACCCGCTCTTTGAAACGATATTTATGAAGTTGGCTTAACGGTGCCTTTTGGGTTGCCGTTGGCGCGGTTAACGGCGCAATATAGGTTTCTCGATTCACGCTTCCTTCTTCATTAAGTTCGTAGACTAACGCCTTACCATCGACAGACCAGTTCATAGAAACAGGAAAACGCCCCATCCAACTGGGATCTGACATGATTTTCTCTAACCTAATGACGGTTTCGCCATTCTGTTTGAGCGAGGACGACTGAGAGGTCGATTCCAAGGTATCATTGTCGCTTAAGCCTTTGATATCTTGAGTTATCGCAGATTCTGACTTTACTGCATGAGAGGGAGCTTGCTTCTCCGTAGACGTTGTTTGACACCCTGTGACCACCACTGTCATTAATGTGGTCAAAAATAAACATGACGAAACTTTCATAATTACTGCAATTTCTTTTTAGTTGTTTTAATTTGTACTCAGTATACCCAATTACGCTAGATTTGGGCGCGGCGCTTGCCGCTCACTATTGTCTAACAAACGCATACTTAACCCTAATAACGTTTAACCTAAACCACTTTGCTAATAACGCTGTGTAGCAAAGCCATAATACTAATACACTATAGGACAGCCACTGTGAAGTTATTCAGCCGACACACCATTGCCTCAATACTGACCCTTGTAAGCTTATTCCTTGCCCCCACCGTCAGCGCAAGTGAATGCCCCGCCGTACTTAAATTTATGAAACGAAAATTAAACTCGCAAGAAACCGTCAACCTGTGTGAAGACTACGCAGGAAAAACCGTGCTTGTGGTTAATACCGCCAGTTATTGTGGTTACACGCCGCAATTTGAAGGGTTGGAAGCCTTATACAGTGATTATAAGGATAAGGATTTTGTGGTGTTAGGCTTTCCTTCTCACGACTTCAACCAAGAAGATAATGACGAAGGTAAAACAGCAGAACTTTGCGAGCTCACCTACGGCGTGAAATTCCCCATGTTTGAACCCACATCGGTGAAGGGAGATGATGCTGATCCCATGTTTAGAATGCTGGCAAAAGCCACGGGGAAAGCACCAAGTTGGAACTTCAATAAATACCTAATCTCACCGGATGGAAAAACCATTACTCACTATCCTGGTTCAGTAAAACCTTCTGATTACGGATTTATTGATGATGTAAAAGCGTATGTAGAAAATTAAGCGTTTGTGTCTATTCCTACACTGGCAAACATAAAAAAGCCCCGCGTGATACGCGGGGCAACAAGCACACTCAACTTGGAACACACTTTAGCGGTAACGTAGAAGATACGTTTCGCCAACTGCAATAATTTAGTCAACAAACTAGCTTAAGAGTTCAACAATTTCGCCCTTCGCTTGCTCAATACTTTTCGTTGCTTGTTCCTCACCCATGTTAAGTCCTTCTGCATAAACAAAATTAATCTCTTTTATGCCAATAAAATTAAGGAAATGTTTTAGGTATGGGGTTTGGGTATCAAAATCTGAGCCCGCATAAATTCCACCCCGCGCAGAGAAGACGGTTGCGGACTTATTCTCAAGCAAACCAACCGGCCCGGTTTCAGTGTACTTAAATGTAATTCCTGCCCGCGCAATACGATCGAAGTAGGCCTTTAAGCTTGAAGGAATACCGAAGTTGTACATGGGAACCGCGAGTACAATTTCATCCGCCTGTTTGAGCGATTCAATCAGATCATCAGAATGTTTCGCCAATGCAACTTGCTCATCAGAGCGATCATCTTCTTCTGTCATCCACGCTTGCATCTCAGCCTGCGTTAAATGAGGCAAGGCGAGATCAGCAACATCTAAAGTAGTCACCGACGCTTGGTCGCTCGCCGTCAGCTTATTTAAATAGTCACGCGCTAAGGTTGTAGAGTTACCACTTTCGCCATTTAAGCTAGAAAATACAGCAAGTACCTTTTTCATATCTGTTCTCCAATAATAAAGTGAGCCCACTTTATTGCATATTTAAAAGAACAAAAATAAGAAAAAAACCTTACTAACATTTCAAAAAAACGAATGGTAATGCAGAAGGGTATGGAAAGAACACCGATGATATGCTGCAAGAAGCATGATCCTATACATATTTCGTCACGCAATCGAGTTTGCCACAACACAATTAGGAAGAACTAAGATGCAAAGGACCAAGATGCTTCTTGCAAAAATTATACTATCACTGTTTTTACACGAGATGCGACTTTATATTTAACGAACAGCTCTGGCCGCCCGTTAACACCTATCGCCGACGCTAACATTTCCGTTAGCCGTAATACTCCGCGTTTAATGCCTGTAAAAAATCGGCAATCAAATCGTCTGTATCTTCAATACCTACTGATACACGCAGCATATTGTTTGAAATGCCCATCTCTTCGCGTTCTTGGGCACTGTTTTCAAAGTAGATGGTTGGTGCTACGGGCAATGCCAAAGTGCGGTTATCCCCTAAATGCGTTGCACATATGACCAAATCCAGGTTGTTTAAAAACGCCACGGGGTCAATACCGTCAATTAAGTCGAAACTTAAAATTGCGCCATACCCTGCGTTTAATTGCTCTCGTGCCATAAAGTGTTGCGGATGATCGACCAAACCTGGGTAAAACACCTTCGCTACGTTAGGATGATTGTCTAAGAAGGTCGCTAGTTTCATTGCATTTTGCTGACTACGCATCAGACGCAGCGCTAAGGTTTCCATTCCCAATGCAATAGCACTAGCAGATTGCGGCGATAATGTTGCTCCTAAGTCGCGCAAACCGCGCTTCTTAATTTGGGTTAAGCCCCATTGTGTTTCATCAGCCACTTGATAAGCCGGCTTAATGCCTCCAAACGCTTTCCAATTAAACAAGCCAGTATCAATAACCGCACCACCCAATACATTGCCATGACCGGCAATGTACTTGGTTAAGGAGGTAAAAATTAATGACGCTTTGTAGTCTTTAGCACGCAGTAACGGTGGCGGCGTCATGGTATTGTCAACCATAAACAGAATGTTCTTTTCTTCACAGAATTGACCAATGGCGTGTAAGTCAGCGACCTGAGTCACCGGATTTGCAACCGTTTCTGTGTACACTCCTCGGGTATTCGGCTGGTAGGCATCCATAACCAATTCAATGTCAGTCACATCGGTATAGGTCACTTGAACACCAAAATCTTTAATGGTTTCAAAGAAACTGCGGGTATTACCAAAAAGGTATTGGCTAACAATGAGGTGGTCGCCAGCTTTAAGTAACGCGAATAAACTGCTGCTGATTGCCGCCATTCCGGTAGCATAGCAAAGTGCACCAACGCCCCCTTCTAACTCGTTTAGCATTGCTTGTAACGCCGCCACAGAGGGTGACGATGAACGAGAGTAAACATGTGCAGCCTGCTTGCCCTGAAATGCATCAATTATGCCTTGGGCATCTTTAAATTCGAACAGAACAGAGTTAGAGGTACTCGTATGAACGCCACCATGTTCAGGCGTATTAAGCATGCGATCAGCATGCACTTGTCGGGTGGTGAATCCCATTTTTGTCACGGGTGAAGCTCCGAAGTCAATATACGCGCCAGCCCCGAATTCTGCCTGACATGACAGGCTCACGCCTTCGCCTTACGCGTAGGACATCGTAAACTAGGGCTGCGTTATGCAGTTTTTAGGATATTTGCCGCAAACATTACCATAAAATGCACAAATAGTTTGCATTTGTTCGTGGGTATTCGTGACTTCGCGAATTACCGGCCCAAAAACAATCTGTTTATGTTTGTAGTCCAGCCCAATGAGTTGAATCGGAATTTGCGCTTGTTTAGCGATATGGACGAACCCTTGTTTCCAGGGAAAAGCGGCTTTTCTCGTGCCTTCTGGCGCAAGGGCCAATATGAGATCTTCCGATTGGCTTATTTGTGATGCTATGGCTGTCACCACACCATGAGCCCGGCTACGTTCGATAGGAATGCCGCCTAACTTTCGAACAATGTACCCAAGGGGGGGAACGAAAATACTGTGTTTGCCGAAAAAGCTTAGCTTCAACTGACACGAAAACACCACCAGCAAGCCAATGAAAAAATCCCAATTAGAGGTATGAGGCGCGACCGCTAAAATCGCTTTTGGCGCATTGATTAACTCACCTTTTACCGTCCACCCTCTTTGTGTCAGTAACCAGGAAGAACATCGGGACAACCATTGAGGCCATTTTCGCGGCATTAATTCACCTATGGATACTTGCCCAATGTACGACACCTGTTCTGAATATTGAGGATCATTTTTCATTTTTATTTTTCTGTTACCGCACAATATGTTAATAAGCAATTGGTTAAGCATAATGGAAACATGAATTCATGATTGTTGCTAACATAAATTTAACAATACTCGCACTCTCTCTTTTATGGTGAACCCACAAAGGGTATAGATGCTTATTCATTAACAAGACACAATTAGGCGAAAGAGTAGATTATGTGTATTTTGTTTATTGCTCGTAGAAAACGCGCTGACTACCCACTTATTATTGCGGCCAATCGTGACGAATTTTACCAGCGCCCTACCGCGCCCTCGGCGTTTTGGAAACATCATCCACACATGCTTGCTGGGCAAGATTTAGAAGCAAGTGGTACTTGGATGGGGGTAACCCGCCAAGGCAAAATTGCTGCCTTAACCAATGTACGCGCGCCATCAGAAATGAAAACTGACGTAAACTCTCGCGGCGAACTCGTGGCTAATTGGTTGCAGCAACCCTTGGCTGATCATCAAAATAACAGCCTCGTGGCGATAGATGAATATTTGCAGTCGCTGCATCTATCGCGAAACCAATACAATGGTTATAACCTTTTGTTCGGCGATGTCGCGCATCTGTGTGTTTATAACAACGTGAATGACACCACCCACGGCGTTGAACAGGGCGTGTTTGGTTTGTCGAATGCAGATATTGTCACCCCTTGGCCTAAAGTTACTCAAGGTGTCACTGCATTAAATCAGTACGTTGACGCACAAGCTAAAATTGACTGTGAAGACCTATTTGCGCTTTTGAAACAAGACACAAAAGCCCAGGATCAAGCGCTACCTGACACCGGAATTGGCTATGAGTGGGAAAAGGCACTTTCCTCTATTTTTATTCAGACGCCTAAATACGGCACACGCACCTCAACCTTGCTGCTTGTGGATGCTAACAACGTGCTGACATGGAAGGAAAGAAGCTTTTCAGACACCGGGCTAGCAACGCAAACACGGGAATTTAGTTTTCAAATTTAGCGCATTTTTAGCATGACGCTTTCGCGTTTTATTAAAAAGCCGCTTTATTGAAATATTTTCAACTAATAGGGGTCGTTTTTTCTACCATCGGTGGCATAATGCCTGCCTGCT
>CEQU01255458.1_pt1 | contig 13452 bp, 13 predicted proteins | sample 531031 | NCBI WGS metagenome assembly CEQU01 (sample SAMEA2621216, study PRJEB7988) | marine metagenome | isolation source: saline water (ENVO:00002010), including
TTTCTGTAAAAAGCAGAAACTCAAGGAAGCGATGCTTTCTTGTGCAGAACTTCTCAAGAGCTGCAAATTCGAAGAAATCAAACTAAATCTCGACAAGGCTATGATGCTCGGCATGGACAATGACTTTGGGCACGAGTACATCGTGGACTTTGAAGAACGATTCAAGCTTAAGAGCAGAAATCCAGTAACAACAGGCTGGAAAGAGATCGATCAATTGACTCAAGGCGGTCTTGGTCGAGGTGAGCTTGGTGTCGTCGTTGCTCCCACTGGTGCAGGTAAATCAATGGCACTGGTTCACTTGGGAGCACAAGCAATCAAGGCGGGTTTGAGTGTTGTTCATTATACTTTGGAACTCGCCGACACCGTTGTCGGCAGTCGCTATGATGCCTGCTTGACTCAATCCCCACTCAACTCTCTTCATGGCCTTAAGGACGATATTTACGAAGAGATTACACAACTTTCTGGCGGACTGATAATTAAAGAGTATCCGACAAAATCGGCATCGACCAATACACTTCGGAATCATTTGGAAAGAATGAAGAAGCGGGAAATGCCAATCGACATGATTATTGTTGATTATGGGGACCTTTTACGACCAGTCTCCGCACAGAAAGAAAAGAGGAATGAGTTGGAGTCAATTTATGAGGAAATGAGAGCAATCGCACAGGAGTACGAGTGCCCCATTTGGACAGCATCCCAGACAAATAGAAGTGGATACAACTCAGACTGCATCAGCCTCGACGCAATCAGTGAAGCATTCAACAAGTGCTTTGTCGCAGATTTTATTTGTACAATTTCCCGTAATGCTGAGCAAAAGGCAACACGAACCGGGAATATGTTTATCGCAAAAAACAGAAATGGCGAAGACGGCTTGGTTTATCCAATGTTCGTAGATACTAGAAAGATTGACATGCAGGTTTTGCCATATCAGGGGGACACCCCCTCGTCTATTCTTGTGACCTCTGTAAAAGAGCAGCAAGAGAAGATTAGAGAAAAATATAAAGACTGGAAATCAGAGAAACAGTGAGATAGAAATGGAGAAGGGAAAAATGCCTAAAATTGAGACAGTGACGAGAGAAACCAAGGAGTACTTCGATGGAGACGAGCTTGCTACAAATGTCTTCATCACAAAGTATGCTCTGAGAGATAAAGAAGGACAGTTCCAAGAGACGAACCCCAACGACATGCACATTCGCCTTGCAGGTGAGTTTGCTCGTATTGAGGATAAGTTCGGCGGGAGCAAAATGTCCAAAGAAGAGATTTTCGAGAGTATAAAAGGATTTAAAAAGATTGTACCACAAGGATCACCCATGTATGGTATCGGAAACAACTTTGTTAATGTTTCCCTGTCCAATTGTGTTGTTGTGGAATCCCCAGATGACAACATATCGTCTATTGTTGATTCTGGTAAGGACTTGGCAAACCTTTTTAAACGTCGCTGTGGTGTCGGTCTTGACATCTCTCAGCTCCGCCCTGAAGGTGCTGCAGTTAGCAACAGTGCAGGCACCACCACCGGTGCATGGTCCTTTGCTGATTTTTACTCTTATGTTTGCCGCATGGTTGGTCAGAATGGTCGCCGTGGTGCTCTGATGATCACAATGGATGTCCGCCATCCAGACATCGAGAAGTTCATCACAATGAAGCACGACTTGACCAAGGTTACAGGTGCAAATGTCTCAGTTAAAATCAGTGATGACTTTATGCGAGCTGTCGAGAACGACGAGAAGTTTACATTGACTTACCCTGTCGGCTCTGACAACCCAAAAATTACGAAAGAGATCTGTGCCCTTGATGCTTGGGACAAGATCGTTGAATCCGCAACAACCACTGCAGAGCCAGGTATCTTGATGTGGGACAATATCACTAAAAACCTGCCTGCCCACGACTATCCAGCATACAAGACCATTTGCACGAATCCTTGTGCAGAGATTCCGCTGTCTGCTTACGATAGTTGTCGCCTTATTTCTGTCAATTTGAAGAACTTCGTCGAGAATCCCTTCACCGACAAAGCATCCTTCAATTTTGACTCTTTTGGCGACACAGTGCGGCAAGCAATGCGCCTTTCTGACGATTTGGTGGAATTGGAAATTGAGAAAATTACATCAATCATGAATTCCTGCGATACAAAGGACGAAAAGGCACTCTGGCTGAAGCTTCGTGATGCCGCAGCTAATGGTCGCCGCACAGGTCTTGGAACTCACGGTCTTGCTGATGCTTTGGCATGCCTGCGTCTCCGATATGACGGTGACGATGCAATCAAGGTCATCGACAAGATTTACGGCACCCTGAAAACAGAGGCATACCGAGAATCTTGCAATCTTGCTGTTGAGCGAGGTCCGTTCCCGCACTTTGACTGGGAGATCGAAAAAGATAATGCTTATATCAAAGCATTGCCTCAAGAGATTAAGGACTTGATCAAAAAGCATGGTCGTAGAAACATTTCAATTCTGACAAATGCACCGACTGGCTCCGTGTCTATCATGAGTCAGACAAGTTCCGGTCTTGAGCCCGTGTTCCGCAACTTCTATGTTCGTCGTCGCAAAATCAGCCACAACGACACAGAGACGAAAGTCGACTTCATCGATGATGTCGGAGACAAGTGGCAGGAATACAAAGTGTTCCACCACAATGTGCAAGAGTGGAGGGAAGAAAACGAACTCCACACAGGAGAGACATCAGAGGAGATTCCAGACTTTTTCGTAGAATCAGATCAGATTGATTGGTTGCGCCGTGTGGAGATTCAGGAGACTATTCAGAAGCACATCGACCATGCAATTTCCTCTACCATCAACTTACCAGCTGGCACAAAACCAAAGGTTGTCGGCGAACTCTATAAAGAGGGCTGGAAACGAGGGCTCAAGGGAATCACTGTATATGTGGACGGTTCCCGTACAGGTGTTCTCGTCACCGACACAAACAAGGAAGAAGAGGGCTTCGTACAGCGAGATGCTGCAGCCCGTCCAGACTTGGTGGAGTGTGAGATCCATAGAACCACGATCAAGGGCGAAAAGTGGGTTGTTTTGGTTGGTCTTGTCGAAGGCAAGCCTTATGAGCTGTTTGCAGGGCTTTCTTCAAAAATTACCTTGCCAAACAAATACACTCATGGTATAATTGTGAAGCATCCAAGAAAGACAACCAGATCAATCTATGATTTGGTCTTGGGAGAAGGCGACGATCAATTGACTATCAGCGATATTATCAATATCTTTGATAATCCTAATAATGCGATTTTTACTCGCATGATCTCACTTTCTCTGCGACACGGAGCGAATGTAAAGTTCGTCGTCGAGCAGTTGCTAAAGGATCAGGATACAGACTTCACATCTTTCAATAAAGTGTTGTCTCGTGTTCTGAAGAAGTATATTCCTGATGGAGAAAAAGCATCGGATAAAACCTGCCCAAGCTGCAGTGCCGATGGTCTTATTTATCAGGATGGTTGCGTAACATGCACTCAATGCGGATATGCTAAGTGCGGATAGGAGACAAAATGAAACTAGCAATCGATAACACACAAGCAGAAGATCAAAAAGTATCAAAAGAAGACCGCATCGTTGACTACATCAAGTCTATCGCTGCCATTGAGGAAGCCATCCTTCCCTTCAATGAGCAAAAGAAGGCTCTGAAGACCAATTATGTGGAAAATGGCTGGTTGAGCAAAGAAGAAATTAAACTCGCAGTCAAAGCATACAAGATGTTGAAAGATGATGTTGACCTTGAGCAGTTGACGGATTTCTATGAGACTGTCGGGGGTAGCTTATAATGAAAGTCTTGCCAAAGAATAAGCATATTCTCATCGAGATGATCGAGGAAGAAGAGCAGGAAAAGTCCTCTGTTCTTCTTCCAGCCGATTACCAGAAGAGAAAAGACTATGTTGTCGCAAAGGTTCTTAGTGTGCACGACTCTGTAAAAGAGGAGATCCAAGAAGGGTCTATTGTCGTCGCAGAGCCGAATATGATACGAGAGATTACCCTTGAGGGGCAGGCTCACTACTTACTGCAAGCAAACTATGTGCTTTGCGAAGTGAGGCTCTGAAACAAGGAGTTGCGCTCGAAAGAACGTGAGAGTCTTATGGCTGATGCCAACCAGGTTAGGGTCTTCTAGCCGATATGTTATGCCCAGTCGCATTAAAAGGGTAGAGCAAGTCTTTACCCCAATTTTAATTTTGATTCTCCCGCCCTTTGTTCTGTTTTCTGTGATCTTTATTCCAGGATGTTCAGAATTCGTCTATAATGCCGGCACTGCATTTTTCGGTCAGCTTGGCAATTATGTTGCATCTTTCTTTCAGGTATTTTCATCAATCGTGATCCTCCCAACTAATTAATGGGGCAAAGGAAACAAGAAAATGACAGTTGAAAAAGTAAAAAGAAAAAGAATCACCAAAAAGTTTAAAAAAGAACAATTAGACAAGATTTACTCTTTTGGGATCGAGGGTGCCTTAAAAGCTGAGTTGCCCGAATTCGAAGATCCCGCCATGGCCACCTACAATGAGGTCTTGCAATCCGGTGCAGAGAGTATGATTAGGTTCTTTGCCTCGTCAATGGGCAAGAAGGCGGTGTTTTATGATCTTGGTTGTGGTCAAGGAAAGCTCATCATGCACCTTGCAATTGAGACAAAGATGTCAAAAATCACAGGAATCGAGCTCAACAAGGAAAGATTTTCCCAGGCTGTTGCCATCTCAGAAGAAGTGGAGTTTCCGCAAACACAGCCGCAGATCATTAATGCAGATTTTAGAAATGTAGATCTTTCAGATGCCACGATTGTTTATTTTGACCCCATTGGATACACACTCGAAGAGACTGCTAAAATTACGTCTCTTCTCCCTCCGGGCTGTCTTCTAATCTATCGCCACCACGGAGCGTTCACTGGAGATGCATTTTTCCCCATGCGATCTCTAGCCTCTTCAATTTCAAACGACAGCGACCTCAAGAACTTCTGGGCCCAAATGGCATCATACCGAGTGATAACATGACGACTAGTGTGGAGGAAAAGCTCGACAAGGTGTACGAGGCAAAGGTTCACGGACATGCAATCGACACCCGCCTTGCAGTTCAAATCTTCATTAAGAAAGAGCATGCGGTGTATGGAGAACTACTCAGAGAAGGTGTCGAAATTATCATATCTAAGTTTCCAGACAGGTTTACCTCTGGTAATGTTTTTTATGACATTGGTGCTGGTCAGGGAAAGCTCATTAGCCACATCGCATTGAAGACGGATGTTTCGAAATCAATTGGCATTGAACTCGCTGAGCAGAGGGTCAAAAATGCAAATGATATATTTTCCCTTGTTGATTTTGGTGCCAGACCACCAGTTATGATTCATGGGGATGCCTTCCGCCATGACTTTTCCGATGCCACGGTTGCATATTTTGACGGCACAATGTTTAAGACCCCAGAATCCAGTCGTCTTGTTTCTCGCTTGCCAGCTGGTTGCCTCCTTATCACTCGCGGCCCAAACAGTTTTGATCCTGACGGCACATTTGAGGCACCCACAAGTTATTATCCTGACGGTGCCAAGTTTAAATACAAGATTTTATAGGTGACATTTGCGCACATGTAAGCTATCATATAAAAACATCGTTATTGGCGGGAGTTTAGAGGCTCTTTCTTATGCCTATTCTAAAGGGCTACCTGTCATCGGCATCAAGCAGAAACCGCATTTTTTCCTCGATAAACACCGCTCTGAGTGGGAAAATTTATCTTTCTTTCTGTCTCTTGCCGGACAACTCCCAATTGCCAAGGGTTTGACCTCTATTCGTATCATTGAAGATGAGAAAATCATCAAGTGTTTCACAGAAAATTCAAGAATGATAGAGATTGAGTACGAGACGATTCACCTTGTTGATGACCTCGGTGTAGGTGGCATTCCGCTGCCCACCAAGCAGGCTAAAAAAGAATATTTAGTGTTTGATTGGCTAAAGGTCGTCCGTGGACGTAACCACCCATATGACTACCTCATCGACGAAGACAGTGACGACTTTGTTAAAAAGGTGGTTTTCTATTCTGGCATCGGCTATCACAAACAGTATAAAAATGCCTGTGCAGTCTCTGTTTTGACAGAGAAGAAGTTAAAGTCCCTCGACTACTCGGAGACATACACCGTTCTCAAGGTCAGGGAGATGATGAAGGATGCAGGTCTTAAGGGAAACAAAAACGGAACACAGGCTTACAATGGTAAGCCGGCTTATCAATCACTTAAAATCGAATTCTCTCAGCGAGATAAGGTGCCTTTGCACCGCAATGAATATGCGAACACGAAGACAATAAAGTTTATAAAGGACATAGACCTTAAAAAGGATGAAAAGTTGCCTTATAATGATCTATTGGAAGTAGTGTTTGGGAGTCCATATGGAAGAGGAAAAGCTAGAACAAGTAAGGATGTTGAGGCAGAAAAGAAAGTCTAGGAAAGGCAAGTATGCCGTCGGAGACTTTCACATGTCCGGTATCGTCCCAGTAACGGGAGAAGTTCTTGACTTTAAGATGCCCTGGCATGACTCTCTTATGCCCATTAGTCCAAATTACCTTGCAATCGAGCATGCCGTCTATGAGTGTGCCTGTGCAGGAGTAAATACCATATGGGTCGTCTGCAAGGAGGGCACCACCCCTCTGATCCGTCACCGCCTTGGTGACTGGATTTATGATCCTGTCGAGGTCGATAAGATTGCCGGCAATCCAAGATCAAAAATAAGCGACAACATCAGAAGGATACCAATTTACTATGTCAAGCTCAAGCCAGTGGATTTCCAACGTCGAGAGAGTCTAGGCTGGAGTGCACTCACAGGTGCGATCAACTCCTTCCGCATGTCTTATCGTGTCAGCAAGTGGCTCATCCCGGATAAGTACTATATTGCCTTTCCTTATGGGATTTACGACACTGCGAAGCTGAGGAAGAACAGGGGTAACTTTCGCTCATCCGTTTCCCAGATTTTGACCTACCAAGGGCAGTGTGTTGCTGATGGTCTTTTTACTGGTTTCACTTTCGACCGTGATGTCTTTGTTTATGCCCGTCGGGAAATAAGAAAATACAAAACAACACTTGACGAAGTTTTTAAATCTGTTAGAATGGATAATCCAAGCGAGATCGAATTGGACTGGTATTACCCTATTGATTCATGGGAGAATTATAGAGAATACCTGTCATCAGAACATGCGGTGATAAAAAATGAAAACATTGCAAATGGCATCACAGTCTTCCAAAGAGAGACAACAAAAAGAGAATATACAGGAGCCGGTTCCGAAACCTGATGATTGGTCGCTAAAAGCAGGCGACATTGTAATGGTTGATGAGTACGAAGTCGGTCTGGTGGCGAAGAGCACACCAAAATATTACACCTTTGCTCAAATTTACCACCTTGGTCAAATACACATGATCCACATTCACCGAATTACGAAGCTTTAAATGAAACCATTTAATTTCGTAATGTAATGCTTGACATGATCCCGTCTTTATGTTATAATAAAGACTGCTAATTTTAAGAAAGAGGTTCGAATGATGGATAGATTGTCTCCAAAAGTAAAGTATGTTGGTCTTCACGCACACAGTGTTGCGGGTTCCCCCTTTGATGCCCTTGGTTATCCCCAAGAGCACATGGACTCCGCATACAATAATGGCATGGATGCCCTTGCTTTGACCGACCACGGCAACATGAATGGTCTTGCTTATCAGGTGCTTCATGCCAAGAAGATGCACGATGCTGGCAAGAACTTCAAACCGATCTATGGTTGCGAGGCATATTTTGTTCCAAGTTTGCAAGAATGGCACAAAGAAAAAGAAGCCGCCGAACTAGATAAGAAGAAGGCAAAAAAAGATGCAGAGGCATCGGGAACAACAGTTGAAGATGAAGAAGCTAGTAAAAGTGCTGTTAAAGATATTCTTTCTCGTCGTAGTCATCTTGTTCTTATTGCCGCTAATCAGAAAGGCTTAAGCAACCTCTTTACAATGATCTCCAAGTCTTATACTCCGGAGAACTTCTATCGTTACCCTCGCCTCGACTTCGACACTCTCGAAGCACACAAAGAGGGTATTATTGTTTCCAGTGCTTGCATGGGCGGTGTGTTTGCCAGCGATTACTGGAAAAACCGCGAACAGGGCGAGGAGGCAGTCATCGAGGCGATGACCAAGACCGCAACCCGTTTTAAAGAAATCTTTGGTGACAACTTTTATGGAGAGGTGCAGTGGAATGCCATTCCCGACCAGCATGCCATTAATAAGTTCGTCATCAAGGTGTGTGGCGAGCTAGGCATTCAGCTCGTATCCACATCGGACAGTCACTATCCCGACAAGGATTCCTGGAAAGACCGGGAACTTTACAGGAAACTTGGCTGGCTGTCCAAGGGGGGACTTGAGGAAGCCACTCTCCCCGACTCTATCGACCAAACTCGTTGCGAGTTGTATCCCAAGAATGGTGACGAGATGGTTGAAGCGATCCGTAAGTACACTCAGTCTGAGAACTGGATCTATCGCGAAAACGACAAACCCCTGTTTCCCAGAGGGGTCGAGTATGACGAAAAGCTACTCATTGAAAGTGTCGAGCGAACTTACGAGATCGCACACAAGAAGGTGGAAGCCTTCTTCCCTGACAGCACTGTTCGCCTACCTGACTTTGTTGTCCCCGCAGACTGCACTGCAGACGAAGCCCTCTGGTCCTATGCTCAGGAGGGTCTTCGTCTGCGGGGTCTGATGGGTAAGAAGAATTACGAGAAGCGGCTCGAAAAAGAGTTCGATGTCATCTCCTCTCGTGGTTTTAGTAAATACTTCCTGACAATGAAGGCGATCTCCGACAAGGCACAAGAGGTGCAGCTCGTCGGTGCAGGTCGAGGTTCCGCTGCAGGTTCCCTCGTCGCTTTCTGCCTCAGCATCACTCAGGTTGATCCCATCAAATACAACCTCCAGTTTGAGAGATTCCTTCGTAAAGATGCCGTCGACTATCCCGATATTGATTACGACGTCGCCGACCCAATGGAGCTTAAAGATTTGCTGATTGATGAGTGGGGTGACAATGTTGTTGTTCCTATTTCAAACTGGAACACCCTCCAGCTTCGCTCTCTCATCAAGGATATTTCAAAGTTCTACAAGATTGACTTCTCCGAGGTCAACCAAGTGACCAGTCGCATGCTTTCCGAGGCAACCCCTCGTGCCAAAGCAGCGAACAATATCTCCGCTGGTGTGTATACTCCGACTTTTGAAGAGTTGATTGAATACTCGGACAGTCTCCGTGGGTTTCTTTCTAAATATCCCCACATCAAGACACATATTATGAAACTGTACGGCTCCGTTCGTTCGTGTTCCCGTCATGCTGGTGGTGTGCTCGTCGGTGAGAATCTTGATCAGTATATGCCCCTCATCGCTTCTGGCGGTGTGCGACAGACTCCGTGGTCTGAAGGTATGAACGTTCGTCACTTGGAGCCAATGGGCTTCATTAAGTTTGATATTCTTGGTTTGGCTTCTCTTCGCATGATTGAGGGTGCAATTCGCCACATCCTGAAGAGCAAGCTCAATATCAAGGAGCCCACTTTCGCGGATGTAAAAGAATATTACGATAAGCACCTCGATCCGAATGTGATTGACTTCGAAGACCAGTCTGTCTGGGAGAGTGTCTTTCATGAGGGTAAGTGGGCAGGTGTATTCCAGTTCACACAACACGGTGCCCAAAAGTTCTGCAAGGATGCGAAGCCTCGAAGCCTCGTTGACCTTGCAGCCATTACAGCGATTTATCGCCCAGGTCCCTTGTCTGCGAACGTGCACGACCTCTATGTCGCCGCAAAGTCAAACCCAGATGAGATTGAGTACATCCACCCTGTTGTCAAAGAGTGTCTCGAAGATACTTATGGCTTCATTGTGTTCCAGGAGCAGTTGGCTTTGCTTGCTCACAAGCTAGGCCGCCGAGTCTCTCTTGACGAGGGCAATATGCTTCGTAAACTTCTCACAAAGAAGGGTACCGGCAAGGGTGCCAAAGACCTCGAACGAATTCGCAACAAGTTCATCGCGGGTTGCGAAGACAAGGGTATTCGAGTTGAGGATGCCGATGATCTCTGGAAGAAGATGGAATTCTTCTCCGGCTATGGTTTTAACGCATCTCATGCTATTTCTTATGCCACATTGTCTTACCAGTGTGCATGGTTGTTGAAGTATCATCAGACAGAGTGGATTGCCGCATTCTTGGATAAAGAACCAGAAGGTCGCAAAGAGGCAGCTATCAACACGGCGAAGAGTCTCGGATACAGTATCCAGTCTCTCAATGTGAATACTTCCGGAAAGGTTTGGGAGTACTCCGACGATGGCACAACCCTCATTCAGCCTCTGACATCTGTTAAGGGTCTTGGCGATTCGGCAATTGATCAGGTCTTTGCTGGTCGTCCGTTCAACAAGATTGAAGACTTTCTCTTTAACGAGAAGATGACTTACAGCAAGCTGAACAAGAAGGCACTTGATGTCCTCGTCCGTTCTCATGCATTGGACTGTCTTAAAGATGATCGATTCTCCGGCTCCAAACACTTCTGGACCGCAGTCGCCGTTGAGCGTCCTCGTAAGGAAAAAGACCTCACAGAGAACATCACAAAGTACCACCCAGAGGGAGACTTCTCCACTGAGGAGAAGATTGAGAATCTTACGAATCTTACAGGTGTGTTCCCGATGCACTTGGTTGTCGATGAGAGTATTACCAACGAGCTTCGTGATCTTGGTGTTCCCCCCATTTCCGACTTTGACCCGATGCTCGGTGCCGCTTGGTTTATTCCTCGCAAGGTAACACCTCGCCAAACAAAGAACGGAAAGACATACTGGGTTGTTCAGGTCATCGACGAGAACAATGTCATTAGCCACATCAAGTGTTGGGGTGTTCGTCCGGGCAAGGATAACATTCATCTTAATCGAGCTTACATGGCTCGCCTTGATCATAGTGAACAGTGGGGCTTCTCTTCCCGAAGCATCTCAAGGTTCTTTAGGATGTTGGGGTAGATCATGAACACAGGTAAAAGACCACCAGCATTTCTTAAGAAGGTTTATCTTTCCAGGAGAGAAATAAAGATGATTCTTGATGCGATTGACGTGACCGAAGAGGATATGGAGATCGTGTGGAAGAGAGAAATGATAAGCAAACTAAAGAGAGCTATCAAGAGATCCAAGAAGAAGGAATTGAAGGTTGCTAAAAAAGATGAAAACAAGCCCGAAGTCTAACTTTGATACAATTGTCGTGATTCACAATTCGAAGCTCAAGATAGAAGAGCGGAGAACTATCAAGGATAGGACCACCACTGAGACACAAACACAAGAACTTGTTGACAAATATGCAGAAACAAGTTATGATATAGTAGTGACATACGGCGGTCCATTTGATATGTTAGCATGGCTACAGTTGAGACAGTTGGACGGGAAAGAACATATAAACTAAGGAGATGATATGATTTTAGAATATGCAAGAATTAGAGAAGACGCACACCCACCAGAGAGGGCAAACCCATCAGATGCAGGTTTAGACTTGTTCTTTAACCCCGAAGACGGGAAAGAGGTTGTCATTGAACCTGGCAAGTCTGCAGTGTTGCCAACTGGTTATCGATTCGGTGTGCCACATGGTTACATGATTGAGATTAAGAACCGAAGCAGTGTGGCGGCAAAGAGAAGCCTCATCGTCGGTGCATGTGTCGTAGACTCAGGATACGATGGTGAAGTGTTTGTAAATCTTCACAACATTGGAACAGAGGCACAGACCATCACCCCTCAGACCAAGATTGCACAAGGTGTAATGGTCCCAGTGGTTCATTTCCGAGCACTTGAGACTCACAGCAAAGATCTTTATAACTGGTATCCAATCACAATTAGTGATCGTGGCGATGGTGCCCTGGGTTCCACCGACGGAGGTAAGAGATGAAAAAGCATGATGCCAAGGTGTTGTTCAGTAGCAAGAGTATGGAGTGGGCAACACCGCGAGAATTTTTTCGTAAACTAGACTCGCAATTCAACTTTACATTGGACCCTTGTGCAAAGAGCCACAATGCACTGTGCTCAAAATACTTCACACCCGACGATGATGGTCTTGAGCAAGATTGGGGCGGAAACAAAGTGTTTGTTAATCCGCCATATGGTAGAGGCATTGGTCGTTGGTTTGAGAAAGCATATGACGAGAGTCTCAAAAAGGACACAACCGTCGTCATGCTCATTCCTGCACGTACCGATACTAAATATTGGCACAAGTATGCAATGAGAGCAGATGAGATTCGCCTTATCAAAGGTCGTCTCAAGTTCGGTGGAGGCAAGAACTCCGCACCGTTCCCTTCTGCAGTTCTTGTCTTTGGCAGCGGTGCAGGTCATCCCGTTGAAAACCCACCCAAATTGGCGGTGATGTAATGGTCCGCAAGATCAAGAACAAGAAGACCCATAAGCAAACCCAAAAAGACTACAAACAAAAGTTGGGCTTGTTTGACATGCTACCCGAAGAGTGCCTTGCTTGCTCGGAACCCTTTGATCGGCAAAATAAAGAACAGGTGATGTCTTGGAATGTTGTGGTTCGCAACGAGGAGAAAGATGTTCGCCTCTACTGCCCAGAGTGCTGGTCGAAGGCACAACAGGTTGTGAAAGATTTTGAACAGCGAATCAAAGACAGGGAGTCAGCATGATGAGAAAAGTTCTATCATACGATGATGTCCTGCTGGTTCCGAAGTATTCGGACATCACCAGCAGATCAGAGGTTGACATCACCACCGACTTGGATAAAGTCATAACCTTGGACATTCCTGTGATTGGAGCTCCAATGGACACTGTGGTTGGCACCGAGATGGCTGCTGCATTGAGTGACATGGGCACCTTCGGTGTATTGCATCGATACTGCACGATTAATGAGCAGGTCGACATGGTTTCCGAGGTCATCGGTCGTTCGTTGGGTGAACACCCCATTGCAGCTGCAATTGGTGCAACTGGTGACTTTCTTGAACGAGCCACAGAGATCGTCGGTGCAGGTGCGGAGATTCTCTGTGTAGATGTCGCACATGGCCATCACCAGCTCGTGAAGAGAGCCATCGGCCAACTCCGTGGTGCTTTTGGTAGCGACATTCACATCATGGCAGGCAATGTCGCAACGGCACAGGCATTTGAAGATTTGTCGAACTGGGGTGCAGACAGCATCCGTGTCGGTGTCGGCGGTGGTGCAGCATGCAGCACGAGAACCCGCACAGGTCACGGTCTTCCTGTTCTTGATTCAATCATGCGTTGTGCAGAGTCAGCAGGTTCTGCAATGCTAATCGCAGATGGTGGTGTGCGAGGTAGCGGTGATATCGTCAAAGCAATCGCAGCTGGTGCAGACCTTGTTATGGTCGGCTCACTCCTCGCGGGAACAGACGAATCACCAGGCTCCGTCATTACAGACGAAAGAACGGGGCATAAAAGAAAAGTTTATCGAGGCATGGCTTCCGGAGATGCACAAAACTCCTGGAGAAACAAGGTGTCAGTCGTCGAGGGTGTTTC
>CEQU01011228.1_pt1 | contig 13429 bp, 15 predicted proteins | sample 531031 | NCBI WGS metagenome assembly CEQU01 (sample SAMEA2621216, study PRJEB7988) | marine metagenome | isolation source: saline water (ENVO:00002010), including
AACTGTGATTGCAGGAGTATTAGTTACTCTATTCGTAACATCATCCTTCATGTACTTCTATCTTGGAGAAGAACCCGTAGATTACGGGACATCGCTCACTTATGATCAAGAAAGAACTAGAGGATACGTCGAGGATTTGCTAGAGCTAGGACATCCTGACTGGTACGGCAGGATGAGCGGAACTGCTGAAGAACAGGCAACTGCAGAATACATCAACAATGTATTCGAAGAACTCGGTTACCAATCGACATTACACACGTATGAAGTGCCGATGCATAGTGTAAACAGCGAGCCTAGTTTGAGAGTTTGCACTCCTGGAGCCGCAGGAGGATTTGGGGTAGCTCCGTGCTCACCTGCAGACATAGGACAACAAATCACTACATTCAATCACAGAATGGATTACGTAATCCAAGGATTCTCTGGTGAATCCTCAATTAACTTTGGAGACGACATGGAGGTAGTATACCTTGGTGATGGTTCAGACGATTCTTTGTGGGCGTCTGCTGCTGGGAAAGTTGGTTATTTCGTCGGTGGAACTACAGTAGCAAGTAATACCGAGATTATGGTTCGCGCTATAGAAAATGACCTTGAGTCCATAATTAGAGTCAATAAAAACTACAATTGTGGAAAAATCGAAGGAAATGATTGTGTTCCAATCTTCAAAGGAACTAGTCACAGCGCAATCTTGCAAGCAAACGGTGGAAGTATGCCATCAGGCATGGCCTTTATTGCGATGAGCAAGGATGCTGGCGAGATACTAGAGTCGGTGGTAATCAACGGCAGTGGTAGGTTAGAGATGATAATGGACGTCACTAACGACCAAGAATTAACCATTCGAGTTCCATGTGGAACCTACTACGGAGAAAGTAGCGAGATTTTGATTGTTGGTGGTCATCACGACACCGTATACCACGCACCAGGTGCTGTAGACGATACATCTGGAACTGCAACAGTCCTAGAGATTGCAACGATGTTCTCGGAATACATCGAAAAGAATGGTGAGCCTAAACGAACAATTAGATTCTGCACTTGGGGAGGTGAAGAAGAAGGTTTGTGGGGCTCTACTGCATATGTTGCAGAAATGAATGAAGACTTAGCAGAGAATCTCAGACTATACGTCAACCTAGACATGAACCATGTCGATATCGATCTTGAAAATCGAGGCAATTCTGTAACTCTATTCAGTAACCATCCTGAAGATTATGCGCACATAAAAGAATTGGCTGAAGAGTACAAGAGAGATAACCCAGAGATGGCTGAAAAGTATGTTATCAATCTAGGACTTTACGATGGCGCAAAAGGAGAACCAAACGGAATGCCTTGTAACTCAGACCACTGTCCATTCGTTTACGAACTTGATGGAGGAAATGTGATTGGTAGAGCCGCCGTATGCTATGGCAGTGGTTCCTATGAGTATCACACCTATCTCGACGATATGTCAAGATTCAATGAAGAAAGTTTGGGAATTTCTGCAACGATTTATGGAAACTACATGAAGTTCCTAGCATACAACCTAGATACCTGAGGTGAATATATGGTTAATCCAAGCGCACATGCAAGCCACATTCTAGTCAAGAGTAAAGGGGAAGCAACCCAACTAGCTTCCAATATCAAGAAGTTCAAGGATTTCCAAAAAACCGCTAGGAAAAAATCCGATTGCCCTTCGAGTCAAAGGAGTGGCGACCTAGGATGGTTTAGAAAAGGGCAAATGGTTCGTGAATTCGATGAGGTAGTTTGGACAATTCCTTTGAAGACTGTTTCTGAACCGATCAAAACTCAATTTGGATATCACTTAATCTGGGTCCACGAAAGAGAGGAGTGATTCTATGGTCACCAGGGTAGGTCTAGAGTCTTATGAAGTTCTAGCTTGCCACGGAGTATTTGATTTTGAAAGAGAGAAGCAACAGCCTTTCATTATCTCAATCTGGGCTAGTTTAACTGAAGATGTCAAAGAAGATGATATCGAACTCACTCTGAATTATGCTGAATTACAGTCTGCTGTTGATACTGAGGTTGTAAATTCCAAGCCAGTTAAACTGATGGAAACCTTATGCTACAAACTAGTAAGTAACATCTCACAAAACGATGTTGTAGCCGCTTTGTCAATAAGAATAGAGAAGCCTGATGCACCATTCCCTCACCCTGGAGGATTGGCGGTTGTCGAACATGAATGGACGAGGGATTGAAGGGCTGTCGATTACCAGCACTCACCATGACCGAGCCCTCGAGAGTATTCGTACCCTCTGTAACCGAGGAGAACGGAAACACAATCGGATTGGGAGTTTTTTCATCTGAGGAAGTTGCTTGGAAGGTCCTGAGGACTTTTCTAAAGAAATCACATTTGATGTCTTTAACTAGATCTGATTTAGTAATCTGGGAAATCGACCAAGTCGGTGAAGAAGCCATGACTATTTTGTCAAGCATGCACTGTAGAGATTGCCCAGTTTGTAAACGTAGAACTTTTTGGATAGACCTAGATTCTTACTCCGCAATGTGCACAGGTACGTCCTGTGAAGCATGGATTGAAGAATCGACCGTTGAACCTGGAAAAATAGACTTAGGTTGGCCACCTACTCGTTTCCTTAAACAAACTGAATCGCTTGAAGACGCTCTAACTGAATTAAGAGTATTAGGTGCTGAAGTAGAGGCTGCAGGTAGAACTCCCGAAGATCCAATCACATCGATTCCAGAGGAGTAATACCGACTCCTATCATTCCTTGATTAAGCAGCCCTCTAGCCTTCTCGCTAACTGCAAAGTTGAATTCACTAACGGTACCATCTTTGATTACATGACAATCTCGGTAGAACGAGTTGTATGCAGTAGCCAATTCAAGCATATACAAAGCAAAAATATGCGGCTTGTTTTCATTAACTGACTGTCCAAGTTTATCCGAATAACAAGACATGACACGCAACAATTCATGCATTGCAGAAGGAATGTCTCCTGAACTATCGAAATTTGCTGCCCGGCCAACCTTCCTTGCAATCGAACATGCTCTTGTATGCGAATACATAACGAATGGAGCGCTTTCACCCTCGAATGAAAGTGCCTCTTCCCATCTGAAAGTGAAGCCCTTTTCTGGACTGACTTTTACAATATTAAATCTCACAGCAGAAACGCCAACTGCTTCGGCTATTGAGTTGATTTCTTCTTCATCCAAATCACTTCTCAATTCTCTAACAACAGAAGCGGCATGCGCTTTAGCTTCTTCAAGTAAATCGTCCATGAATACAACATTGCCCTTACGAGTACTCATCTTCCCCTCCGGCAATTTGATGAAAGCATAGAACATAACATCAGGCACTTTTTCACCTAATTCGGTTAGAGTCATACCCACTTGTTTTGCTTGTAATTTGTGATCCTCACCAAGAATATTGATTAGATTATCACATTGTTGCCACTTCCACATGTGGTAAGCAATATCTCTTGTCGCATACAGTGAAGAGCCATCACCTCTTCTATAGAAGAAATCAGTTTTACCTTTGAGGCCCCTTTGGCCTAAGTCTAGGAAGTGCGCACCGTTATCTGCAACTCCATGAATTTCGAGGCTCTCAAGGCGTTCCATTAATGCTGAAACCGTTCCATTAACAACAAACTCAGACTCTTTGGTGAAGGTGTCGAATTCTATTCCTAGACGTGAAAGCGTTTCCAGCATACCGTCGAGAACTGGTTTGTATGCCTGTTCGAATTGAGCAAGCACAACATCATCTCCATGTTCAGAAGCATGTACCAATTTACCAATTGCGTCTTCAATATCTTCCGCTCCTTCATTTGAGCGGATACTTTGTGCAGCTTGGTACCAACGTACGGTTTCATGATCTTTCTTTCCCGCCCAGCGCGGATTAATGTTATCAGCGTCATTTAGAATGTCATCAACTTGTTCCTTAGACAGATTAGCCAGTGCCCAAGCAAGAACCCCTACCTGTTTGCCCATATCATCAACATAGTATTCTGCACGAACTTGATTCCCATAAAGGCGGTTAAGTCGAACAAGGGTGTCTCCTAGAATTGCATTTCGCGCACGTCCAACATGGAACGGGCCATTTGGATTTGCACTGGTGTGCTCAATCAGTACACTTGTGTTTCCTGGAGTTAAATCCATACTCATAACATTTTGAGCAAGCCATTCTGATTTGGCTTTGAAATTCAAGTATCCTCCAGCCGCAGCAACCTCAAACTCTCCTGAGAGAGTGGATGCGAGTTGTTCAGCAATTTCAGCGGGGTTGCGGCCTAATTGCTTTGCAAAAGGAAAACAAGGCAAGGACAAGTCTCCTTGCGCTTTTTCTCGACTGGTCCCTAATGCCTTCTTCCAGAAGTCTCCAGTGACTCCAATGTCAGTCAATGCTGACTCTAGAGATGGTTCAATGATCTTCCTAAGATTATCCATTACCACACCTCACATTATTGGATAGCGAAGAACCGCAGCCAATCCACCAAATCCAGAATCCAATTGAGCTCCTTCTTCTGTATCCGTCGAAATGAACTTTACTTCCGAGCGACCTTTTGCAGCCAATGTTGACAATTCATCGATTAATGACACTGAACTTAATTCTCGTAAATCATCTCCATCGGCTTTGCATGTTGGACAAGCCGGCAAAGCATCGGTTCTTCCTATGCTAACTGTCCATTCATGCCCACATGAATTGCATTTGAGGTCTACTACATTCTTCCTCATACCCTCACTGATTAGCAACTTAGCAACTGCGCCCTGTTCGAGTGCTTGACGAATCATCGCTTCACCATAAGTTGCTTTGGGACTTGTTTTGACTAATTCTTCTAGGAATTCAGTTACTACCTGTCTCTCTGCATCTAATTCGATTTCGCCCATTAGGCCTCCAGCATTGTCAACCAATTCTCTAACTCCACTTTCATTCGAATAACCAACATCAAAAGTTGTCTTCGCAATTTTCTTGGTTATCTCGTGATGGAAATAGTCGTTCTTGTAAACGAAATCTTTGGTAGCACCTGGGCCTCCGATAATTATCGCCTGAATATGTTCCAATTCAGGTAACCAATATGAACAAGCATGCTCAGTAGCACGCTTGAAGAATTTGTGAGCCGCTTCCTCAATCAATCTCTCGAAACGCTGAGCAGATTGACCTCCTTGGCGGTGCTTACCCATGATATTCGAAACCAAATGTTCCTGAACATGAATACGTTTTCCGCTGGCAATTCCATAAGCAGCTTCCGATCTATCGATTACGAATAATCCATACGACTTCTTATCGATGAGCATATCTTCTAACTGAGTTAATTCAAATTTAGAATCACAACGGTACCTAAACGATAGCAAAGGTTGAGGTAAATCGTCGATTACTACGGTGATGTGCCGGTTTTTGTTATTTCCAACTATAATTGAACCTGTGAACAAAGCGATTCCCCTTTCACCAGCATCACGATATTTTGAAAGGGATGAAATAGCTGATTCAATAGCACCTTGAACATTCTTTTTTGTAGATTTAGATTTGATGTTAGCAGCCTGCCCGTGCTCGTTTTGCAACATTTGCCTAGCATCGGAAACTTGTCTGTCTGGTGGGATGATAACAGTCACCAATTCTGTTCCAAAGCCTTTCATTTCCCGAAGGTCCTCAAGTGCTAATTTGAGTTTTAGTCTACGGGTAGCCTGTTCTGGATCATCACTCATACAGGTCTCCCCCAGCCCTAAGGGCTGAGGCGAGGACTTTGAAGGCTTCTGAGAAGGAAGCATCATCAATGGTCGACTTTCACGGAGTATCGATGCCGACCCAGATTATCGCACTTGGCGGTTCGCTTCTGAGACCAGAAGAAGAACAACAGAGAGCGATTTGGTTCGGTCAACTTCGCCAAATGGCGGTTCATTTTGAAGGAAACGCTAGGAAACTAGGAATCGTTGTAGGAGGTGGACTCCCTGCTAGAGAAGCTATTTCATTGGCTAAGGAATCATTCTCAGACTCCTATAGACTGGACACTGTCGGCATATCTGCTACAAGATTGAACGCTACAATTTTGCAACAATCTCTTCTAGAAATTGGATGCAAAGTTAGTCCAATCATCCCTACATCAACAACTGAGGCTGCAGATTTACTCGAAACGCATAGCATTGTGGTAATGGGAGGCACTACACCGGGTCACACGACTGATGCGGTTGCTGTAGCTCTCGCTAGAGATTGTGGGGCACCGCATTGTGTAATTGCAACAAATGTAAGCCACATTCATGACAGTGACCCTAGAACAAATCCTGAAGCCAAGCCAATAGAAGAAATAACTCTGAGTGAATTGGCACAAATAACTGGAACTGAACCTTTGAATCCTGGAGAATCGGCTGCAGTAGACCCTATTGCCGTCAAGTGGGCTATCGATGCCAACATCAGGCTAGCAGTACTGGACGGAAGAGATTTGAGCAGAGTTGAAGACGCTCTAGAAGGAAGGCCCTTTGTTGGAACTTTAGTAAAGGCTGAGTGATAATATGGTTGATGCGAAGGCGATTAAAGACAAAGTTAGCAAAAAAATCAATAGCGCTCGAAGCAAGATTTCGGTGAATAATGTACCTCACAAGCATTGCAGAATGTGTGGAATAAATATTGACATAAAGTCGGAACCAAGAATCTGTAAAGAAATAACCTGCATAGAAAAGTTGGAGAAACAGGAAAAGAATGACAAAATGATGAGAATAATGTTCTTCGTTTTCTTTGCAGCAATCGTTGCACCGATTGCGCTTCAACTGTTAGGCTATGGCGCTTAGGACTGACGGTGCCATCCTTCAGGCAAGGAAAGTGGGTCTGAAGCCATATTTGCTTTACACCGTCTTACAATTTCCAATCGTAGTGCTGTAACTCCAACATCATCCATCGCAGAGATAGTCACACATCCTTCTTCATCGAGAAGAACTGGCAATTCTGGCTCGCCTTCTCCATCCCATTCCGATTCTGCAAGTACTACATCATCCCAGTTTTCTGGCCTAGGTTCCATCAAATCAGCCTTTGAAACAACTACAATCATGTCAATATCAGGTAGTAATTCCTTGACTTCATCTAACAAATTGTGCTGATCTTCCAAACTTGTGCCACATTGCTCAGATAGGTCCATCAAGAAAATACACAAACTTCCTACATGCTCTATGGCTGCGATAGCCTGCATCTCGATTGCATTTCTATCATCCATCGGCCTATCCAACAAACCTGGAGTATCAACCATTTGATGTGGAACACGACGATGCTTAAAGTGGCCAACGTGAAGCTGCTTTGTTGTGAATGGATAATGATTCACTTCCATATTTCCACTAGATAGTGAAGAAATAAATGCACTCTTTCCTACATTTGGCGCCCCACAAACTACGATAGTAGGACAGACTTGGTCTATTACCGGCAATTGTCTGAGAATCAGCCTGCTCTCATGTAGCCAATCAAGTGATGGCCCAACTCTCCTCATGATGCTGGATAGTCGACCATAGGCTTCTTTTCTTGCATCATGCATGATTTCAAATCTAGCGGTTCGAATGATTTTATCTGAGTTCTGTTTAGCGATTTTACGCATCTGCTTAGAGCCCCAACCTAGCATAGAGAGATGATGGCGATAATCATCACAGCCTACACAAGCATCGACCATGGCTTTGTCAAAAATTGGCAATTGGTCTAAACTAGGCCAAGCGTGTTCGGTATCTTCCAAATACTGAGACATTACATCAGCTGCTGTTTGGACCATTCTAGTAAGTTGCTTACGCACACGGAAAACTTTGACTGGGTCGTCTACTCTGTCAGCGGATTTTTTCGCACGACTGAAACCCTTGTCAAGAACTTCCTCTTCCGTTAGTACGGTGATTAAATCCCTCCATACTACCTTCATAGCGAGTCCTCCAATACACGGGGGTCGCCTCCTATTTTTCAATTCGTAGGTAAGTTTGGCATGCGTCAGTGCTTAGAAGGAGGAGCCCCGACACCCAATCATGTCGGACTTACCGGATTGGGCTAAAAGCATGTGGGAAGAGTTAGGTTCTCCAGAAATTAGCGAACTACAAAGCATTCACACAGGTGACCTAATGGAGCGTAGGCACGGATTACGGAAGGACGATTTAGTGGAAATTCAACTCGATGCTAGATCTTTGAGAGATGAAGATGAAAGCTGGGTACGTGGAAGATTACTATCTTCAGGTAAATCTTCACTTGAGGTATTGACGACCGATGGTGAACATGCTTACATCGCTCGCGAAGTGATTGTAAAAATTGTATTAGTGGCACACACTCGTCCTGCATATATTGATGACAAGGAATTATTAGAATTTGAAAGAGCCGACCAGAAACGTCGCACTAACCTCCATGAAAAGGTAGAGAAGAAAACTAAGGGCAATGACGATTCACATCTTTGGGGTTGATTAAGTGTCTTGGAATGTGGTTGAAAATCACCATTTGGAGAAAATTTTCACATTCCCTGATTTCATAAAAGCCTTGGATTTTGTTAATCGCGCAGGGCAAGTATGTGAAGATCAAGACCATCACGCTGAATTTATCCTGTCCTGGGGTAGCGTTTGTGTTAAGACCTGGAGTCACGATGTAAATTCGATTACAGAACGCGACTACAGATTGGCTGAATCTATCGACGGAGTGTACGATAATGGACCCTAAGGGGAGAGAGATTCCAGGCTATAGGATGCATGCCTTTGTCTGTGGACACTCGAGGCCAGAGGGTTCTGCTAGAGGCTGTTGTAGTGAAAAAAATTCACTTGAATTGATGACGGAATTCAAGATGTCGACCAGAGAAAGGGGAATTACTGACGTGAGGGTTCAAAAATCAGGTTGTCTAGATTTTTGTGAAAATGGCCCAACATGTGTTATTTATCCGCAAGGAGAATGGTTCCAAATCACAAAGGAGGCAATACCATTCTTGATTGAATACATGGATGGTGGCAAACTGCCAACACAATTTTTGCTAGATCTCAAAGCTTGACAGGCCTAGTAGCACCACATGCTTGGCACTTCAACAAAGTAGTTCTGTCATACTTGATGAAATGAGTATCAGGAGAATTACATTGAACACATTTGATGTAAGTGTTGACATAATTGACAATCGCTTTTTTCAACCTCTTTGGAGGGATACGCCCTTTGAATCTAGCACGAGGGCCATCTCTAGAACCAGCAGTACCCAATTCATTCAACATGAATTGGTAAACGTGATTATCATCTCTATCCATGTGATTTACTACTTCAGCAAAATTTCTGAAAATAGTGTTTGAACCTTCTATCATAATCTGAGGATCTGGTAAGGTCCAACGAGAACGATTGGAAATTTCCTCTGGGATATTTGACCTAGCGCGGTCAAGCAGAGACTCGTAATCGAAGTCTGACATCAGACCACTCGCCGAGCCCGCCCCATTTGAGGGTTTCCGCCTGTTTTCTCATTTTGAAACGATGGTTTGATGTCTGATAGACTCCCCGAATCCAAATATGGAGCAAGGTTTGAGCATAGAGCAGTTGAGGGACATGGTCTCTAATTTGCGAAAAGAAGGACTAAATTCTCAGCAAATTGCAGATGAATTATCCCTATCACAAGATACAATCTCATGGCTACTGGCAGAAAGCACCAGCAATGAGAAGCCACAGGACGTAGGAATTGGCTGGAGAACCATTGGTGTTCGTCCACAACGAATAGCAGCTATTGGAGCAATAATGGCAGATGTGGCGGCAGAAGAATGTGGAGATAGCATAGACACAATAGTTGGAATCTCCATCAATGGAGTGCTATTTGCAAATGAAGTAGCAAGCCAATTGGGTTGCGAAGTAGCCATTCACAGAAATGTAGACGGAGGACCTGGCAAAGGTGCATTGTCAAACAAGTACGGTCAAGTAGCCGGTAAGAGAGTTGCAATAGTCGATGATGTACTTTCAACCGGAGTAACGATGTCAAGAACTATCGAGGCTATGCGTGAATCTGGAGCGGAAGTAGCACTCTGTATGGTGCTAGTCAACAAAACCGGGAGGAATGAAATCGAAGAAGTTCCTCTGAGAGGAATAATCAGAGCTGCTGTAGTCTGAGGTGGTAATTTGCACTGGGCCGACTTTGCTGCACAAACCTTGTCGCAGCGAGGAGATAAGCACATCATTGCTTCAGGAATAACTCCAAGCGGTGAATTCCATATTGGACATTTACGAGAGATTCTTACTGGAGACATGGTTACTAGAGCATGTAGAAATGCTGGAATGGATGCTGAGTTTGTATTCATAGTGGATTCTGCAGACCCGTTACGAAAGGTGTATCCTTTCCTTTCAGATGAATATGAACAGTATATTGGCTGTGCACTGGCTAGGATTCCAGCACCGGACGAAAATGGAAAGCCGGGTAATGATGGCAGGAATTATGCTGAACATTTCCTAGAACCGTTCTTAGCAGCACTAGAACAGATTGATGTCAGACCAAGAATTATCGACAACTATACTTCATATGCAAATGGTGAATTTGCAGAAAAATCTCGAATTGCCTGCGAACATTCCGAGCAAATTAGGGAGATCATTGAGCGAGTAAGTAGTCGCGAACTAGCTCCTGATTGGTTCCCTTACAATCCTTATGGGCACAATGGTAGTTTAGATGGAGTCACTGTAACTGGCTTTGAATCACCTTACGTATATTGGACTCAAGATGGTAAGCCTGGCAAATCCGACATTAACAAAGCAGAAGGTAAACTTCCTTGGCGAATAGATTGGCCTGCAAAATGGGGATGGATTGGAGTCACTTGCGAACCATTTGGAAAGGATCATGGCGCCGCAGGAGGATCATACGCCACTGGAAAAGAAATCTCGGTTTTGTTTGGAGACAATCCGCCTCACCCACTTGTTTACGAATGGATTTCGTTGAAAGGACAAGGCGCAATGTCTTCATCTACTGGAAACACGATTGGTCCTTTAGAAGCACTGGAATTGGTTCCTCCTGAAATTTTACGATATCTTATCGCCTCTACAAAGCCAAAAAAAGCGATTACATTCGATGCCGGAATGTCGTTAGTTGAATTGGCAGATGAGTATGAGAGATTACTATCTCGAGAATTGTCAACTGAAATGTCTGATGAAAGTCTTTCTCGAAGACAGAAGGTTGCCCTCGAGGATGCAGAGGGCGCACTAAGAATGAGTCGAATTGGAAACTCTTCAAGTTCATCGGTTTCTTTCAGACATTTGGCAATGCTTGCTCAAGTAAAGAGTGACCAGGAAATAATTCAATCTCATGGTAGCGGTATTGTCGATAAATTAGCGAGAATGCGAAATTGGATTGAAGGTGCACATTTCCCTAGAGAATTAAGAATTAGTGTTCGAGATGAAAAAATGGCAGGCCTAGATAGCGAAATTTGTCATGCTTTGAAAAATTCATTAGGAGATTGTGATTGGAATTCAAAAGCTATTGGAGATGCGATTTCATCATGTTTCAAACATAATGAAATCAGTCCAAAAGAAGGTTACAGAAACCTATATCTCGCCATCTTAGGAGTCGATAAAGGACCAAGACTTGCACCTATTTTATCAGAACTTGAACAAAGTAGGGTTCTAGATTTACTCGGCTGAACCATAAATTAAGCAAATTCAACAGATACGTAGTATCTGAACCGTTCTATTGAAAGGGGCCAACTGTTGTTGGGGTGTCATGGCCGGAGTGTACTGTCCCAGTTGTGAGGCTAAGGTCGAACCTGCTTCGAAGTTTTGTCTATCTTGTGGAAACGACCTAACTGTTCGTGGTCCAATAACGGCAACTGGACACGATTTGAACCAACTCAAAGACGTAATTCGATCCCGTGATGACTTGTCGATGGCAGAGAAATTCGATATGATTGCCAAGGTTGAGGAAGGAGCAAATCCGATTCTCCTTGGAATCGCTGCTCCTGCTGATGATGATGATTCCGAAATCGGTGAAGAAACGGATGCTCTAGAATTAATCGAAAATGCGTTCACAAATTACCAATTTGGTGAGTCCGAAGCTGCTGCTGCTGCAGTTCGAGCAACTGTCAGAGGAACCGATGGTTGGGTATTGGTTCAAAAGGGCGACCTCGACCTTTCTGAAGGGCTATTCAGAGATGCCATGAATCTTGGAATGGATGCGAGTACGCACATTCACGATGTATCCAGTGGTGAGCATGAAGGAATAGACCCTGAAGCAATGCGTTCAATACCTGTTCTCAAGCCTCCAAAGCGTTCATTCTGCCCAAAGTGCGGTTCCGATATTCATTCTAACACAATGATGCAATGGAGAAAGTGGAGAGATTCCTCTGGAGATGTTGTTTCTATGCAACTTGAAGCGAGTATGGAGACTGCATTAATCCAAGTTGCTTCACACTACCTAACCGTGATTGAAAACATCAAGAAAGAGTCAAAATCCGTTGATGAAGATGCTCTAAAGAAGAAGCTGGAGAAAGAAATTCGTAAGGAACTTGAAAAAGAGTTTGAAGGGCGCACTGTAGCGACTAAGAGTGCAGGAAAGAAAACTGAATCTAGTTCTAAATCAACATCTGCAACAAAGAAGAAGTCAAATGCTACTTCACCGAAGAAAAAGGCAGGTGGCTTGTTCGGTGCTAAGAAGCCAAAGAAGACCTTTGAGGGAGATCCTGCGGACAAAGCAGACTGGTTCTTGGCAGAAGCACTAGACACCGTCTATGACCCTCATGGAACAGGAAAAGTGGTGAAGCCGAAGACTATTTTGGCAAGATCTAGTGATGGCAATGTGCGCGTTCAAGACGTCGTCAGAGTATATGATTCTGAAGGCAAGGATGGAATTAGCGAACTAGCATGGACTAGCCCGCTAACTGAGTACATTATCGAAGCATATGATGCCTGCTGATTAGTAATTCACTTTCAGCCTCATTGGAACCAAGTCGACCTCACGGTTCGCCCTAATTGCTGAGACCTCCATTACTGCTCCAGACATTGTAGTTACGAACGGGATATTCATTTCAACTGCCAATCTTCGCATCATGTTTCCATCTCTTACCGCTCCACCAGAGATAGTAGGAACATTCACAATGAAAGAAACCTGTCCTTTACGCATTAAATCAAGAGCATCTGGATGCTTTCTCTCATTTATTCTATAGACAGTTTGCACCTCTACACCTTTTTCTCTAATCACATCTGCAGTACCGGGAGTTGCATAGATTGTGAAGCCCATTTCCTCAAGTTGCCTAGCTACTGGAATTAATGCCTCTTTATCCTCATCACGAACGGTGAGATATGCTCCACCTTCTTTGGCTACCGGAATTTCTGTTGCCAACCTTGCTTTGAGATATGCAACATCCGCTCTAATGTCAGAACCATAAACTTCGCCTGTAGACTTCATTTCTGGACCAGGTGCAGGATCAAGACCTTGTAACTTAATGAATGGGAATACTGGTGCTTTAACTGCTACATGGCCTGATGTTGCCTTTGGAATCTCTTGATCATCCAAATCGATTCCTAATGTTACTCTTGCTGCAATTCTCGCCATAGG
>CEQU01014302.1_pt1 | contig 13414 bp, 10 predicted proteins | sample 531031 | NCBI WGS metagenome assembly CEQU01 (sample SAMEA2621216, study PRJEB7988) | marine metagenome | isolation source: saline water (ENVO:00002010), including
CTATTTGGGTACCGTTATCCCTGACTTTCCTAACTTTTTTACCCTTTATGGCCCCAATCTCCAGCCAGGTCATGGCGGAAGCCTCATTTTCGTAGTCGAAATGCAGGTTCGATACATAATGGATGTAATCCAAAAGATGCTCGACCAAAATGTTGGGGCTGTTGAAATCCGTCAGGATGTTCACGATGGGTATAACGAAGACGTCGATAACGCCCATGAAAAAATGGTTTGGACCCATCCGGGCATGACGTCGTATTACCGAAACGAGAGGGGCAGAATCGTTGTCAACTCGCCTTGGCGAAACGTTGATTTCTACCAGATGACTCGCGAAGCTCTTCTTGAGGAATACGTCACTGAATCTGCTGGGGAGCTAATAGCTGATTAACTATTCAATTCGAGGTTTACTGCAGTCACCACGGTAGCGATGTCTTCCTTATCGATGCCGAGGTGTAAAACCATGCGGCTGTGATTGCCGGCCCAACGAGTATTGATCCCATGTTTTGCTAATCGTTCCTCTAAGTTGTCTGAACCTTGGGGCACCGTAACAAAGACCATATTCGTGTTTTGTGCGTCCACGCTGACGCCTTCGACTGTTGCTAATCCTTCGGCGAGGAGCCTCGCATTTTCATGGTCGATCGCTAGGCGATCGATATGGTTTTCTAGCGCGTGCATACCCGCAGCTGCGATCAGGCCTACCTGACGCATCGCGCCCCCCAGCATCTTTCTCCATTTTCTGGCTTCTGCAATCAAGCTGGTAGGTCCGACGAGAATGGAGCCAACTGGCGCGCCGAGTCCTTTAGATAGACACACTGAAACCGTATCGAAAGGCTCGGCTATCGCCGAAGGTGCGACGCGTAAAGCCACTGCGGCGTTCCAAAGTCGCGCTCCATCAAGGTGGTAGCCCAAATTGTGTTGTCGAGCTACCTTCTCTCCCTCGCTTAGCTCAGTTAGGCCAATGACTTTTCCATCAGTTGTGTTCTCGATGCAAAGCAAACGTGTTCGAGCAAAGTGGGCATCATCAGGCTTAATTGAAGATTCTGCTGCCTTGAGATCCAACATCCCGGTGGCAGACATCGGAACGGTCTGGGGTTGAATGCTTCCAAGAACTGCCGCGCCTCCCCCTTCATACATATAAGTGTGGGCGCGATCCCCGACGAGGTATTCATCGCCGCGTTGACAGTGCGCCATTAGTGCGCAGAGATTGGACTGTGTGCCTGATGAAACGAATACGGCAGCCTCCTTGCCTAAGAGGTGCGCAGCGTACTCCTCGAGTCCCAAAACGCTGGGGTCATCTCGGAAAACATCGTCGCCTACCTTCGCATTAGCTATTACCTGACGCATCGCTTCGGTCGGCTGAGAAACGGTGTCAGATCTCAAATCGATCATGTTATTAATTTGCCACGTTAAGCCGCCCCGAGCATAGCTACGGCAAATGAAAGCCATATAAGACAGTCAAATTTATCGAAGTTTGACCAGCCAAAGCCCTTAGCGGCTCAGTGTTCTGTATCGCCAAAGGATAAGTCTGATACTGCTGCGGATATTTAAAAGTCTGTTTTTAGGCGATCATGGCCGCACTGCACTTTTATTTCTTTGAGCTAGTTCTCGAAGTTTAGGTTGAGCCAGATTCACAAACCTGCACGCTAACGATCTGGTCTCCCTCGGGTCGATGAGGTCTATGACATCGCCCCGATGGGCAGCACGAAATGGAGACCGAAGCCGGAGTAATCGTTCCTCGATCGCCAGTCGATGCGCTTCAGGGTCTTCGGCAGCTTCGATTTCGCGTCGGTAAGCGGCAGCCACTCCTCCCTCGATTGGTATCCCACCCCATTCCCCTGAGGGCCAACCAAACCTTAAGTTCAGACTATTTGGAAGTCCTATCGAATTAGGGGCATCGGCGGCAACGCCGTAACTCTTGCGAACCATGAATTCAATTTTGGGAACTTGACATTCAGCTGAGGCAATAAGTGCCCGGGCGCCCCTTCTCATGGTGGCAATTTGTTCTGCGTGTGACCCCAGCATAAAGCCAGGCATATCCAGGAAAATTAATAGGGGAAGGTTGAACGTGTCGCATAAATCAACGAAGTGCGTGTACTTGTCAGCAGCGTTGCCGTCCATTGCGCCTGCTTTACTGAGGGGGTCGCTTCCGATAACTCCGACTGACCAACCGTCCAAGCGAGCAAAGCCTGTGATGAGACCGCTTGCGTAAAGCTTGCGCATCTCAAAGAATTCGCCATTGTCAACCACGTGTTGGATTAAAGAGCGAGCGTTGTACCCCTGGCGGCGATTGGTTGGCACGAAATCCAATAGTTCCTGTGGACGGCGCTCAGGGTCATCTCCGGTTTCAACGCGTGGCGCAACCTCTCGAACAGTATTTGGCAAATACGAGAGAAATTCTTTGATTTGTTGAAAGGCATCATCCTCGTCTTCTGCAACGTTGTCTATCTGGCCGCTCTCGACCACGTGCATGCGCCACCCGCCGAGTTCCTCTTTGGAGAGTTTCTCGCCGATCGCTCTTTCCACAACCGGTGGTCCGGACGGAAAAATTTGGGACTTTTCTTTCACCATCACAGTGAAGTGCGACAGGAGAGCTGCAGCGGCTGGCCACCCGGCGACTGATCCCAGAATCGCACTAGCTACGGGGACGTTGCGAAGCAATTCAACACCTTCGTACCACAGGTCTCCCTGAGGGAGACCCATGTGGCCGTCTTGCTCGTCCTGTTTGGATGAGTGACCGACGCCTTCTCTTAGCTGAACGTACGGAATCCCGTAGGTCAACGCGAGGGGTTGAGCGAAATGATGTGGAATCTTAAAGACGTCGTGTGGACTCCCACCAGACAGCGTGAAATCGTCTCCACCGACAGATACGGGTCGACCGGAGATTTCGCCTAACCCCATTACGTATCCGCCAGGTGAGAAGCTGGTCAGGTTCCCCTCGGAGTCGTAGTCAGCCGCTCCAACAAGGTGTCCCATTTCGAGAAATGATCCGGGATCACAGAACTTCTCCATCCGTTCACGAACCGTGTACCGACCAGCCTCGTGCTGTCGCTGCACACGATCAGCCCCACCCATTTCGTCGGCTAAGGCTTTCACGTAGGCGATGTCTTCAACTGCTTTGGCCCACTCCATCCCGGGCTTCCAGAATTCTCGATCCGGATCAATTGGCATTAGCTAGCTTTTCCTTTCCGGAGGAGCTTTCCAGGTAGGGCGGAGTCGGGCGATACGGTGTCTTGACCCTCCTGTCGGATTACGGTTCCGTTAACGACGACAGCATCGATACCCTTTGCGTCCGATATCAGGCGATCTGCACCTGCCGGCAGGTCGTATACCCGACGCTTACCCTCGTGCCCGACGTTTTCTAAATCAAAAACCACCACGTCTGCCCAACCGCCCTCATTAAGCGTTCCTCGATCTTCGATACCGAAAATTTGTGCTGGACGTTGGGTAAGCATGTGCACTGCTTCTTCGATTTCGAAGCTTTTTCGTTCTCGCACAAAAGTCGACAGAAACTCAGTCGAATATTTGGCGTCGCACAGCTGGCTTGCATGAGCACCGGCGTCTGAAAGACCGATCACGGTGGTTGGGTCGTGAAGGAGCTCATCAATTTCATCTCGGTCGTGATTGAGAACATCCTGCAGGATGCGCATGTCCAGGTCTGCGTCGAGCGCCATATCGAGCATTAGGTCAATCGGGTCTTGCCCGGCTTCATCGGCGAATTCTTGAACGTTGCGGCCCTCCATTGATGGATCAGGTGGGAACCACGTTATTTCGGTTCGTGACCACCGATCACCAACCTTGCCGCCATTGCCAGCCTTCTCCTTAAACTTTTCTCGCCAGTCGGCATCTGCGTAAAAAGCCTTCCTGCCTTCGTGGTCACTCTTCGCTACAGGCTCAAAGAGCCGCATGCCTTCATAGATGAACGGAGCTTTCCAACTCATCTCGAATTGAACGGGTTGCACCGCTACCTGCGGGAAAACAGGCACTCCTCGCGCTGCAAGCTCGTGAGCTTTCTCTACGTCTTTAAGATGGCTCCCCGGTCCCACGGCGCTAGCTAGAAGGGCTGTCCAACTTACGTTGGCGCCAGTGCTCTCGGCTACGCGAGCGAACTCTTCATGGCTCAGCCCCCTGCCTTGAGTCGCTTGCATAATGCCGCCCACGTCTCCTAGCGCTTGGGCTATCTCGATTATTTCTTCTGGTGTTGCAAGTCGGCTTGGTACGGGCCTTCCCTCGTAACCAACGTGAGTGTTTGCACGACTTGTTGCGAAACCGAGAGCTCCGGCTTCTAGAGCTTCGGTAACTAGGCGCCTTTGCTGAGCGATTTCATCATCTGTCGCCTCGCGTTCCGTCGCCTCTTCACCCATTACGTACATTCGCAGGGCGGTGTGGCCGATCATCGCGGCCATATTTACGGCGCAACCATTACTGTCAAGAGCATCGAGGTACTGAGGGAAGGTTTCGAAACCCCAGTCTCCTAAGCCGGCGCGTAAGGCTTCAACGCTCATGCCCTCTACGTTTTCAAGAGTTCGCATGATTAGATCGCGGTGCTCGGGACGTGTTGGAGAAACCGAGAAGCCGCAGTTGCCCATGACAATGGTCGTGACGCCGTGCCAAGGCGAACAACTTACGAGAGGATCCCACAAAACCTGAGCGTCGTAATGAGTATGAATATCAACGAAACCCGGAGCAACAATCCGTCCGGCGGCATCAATAGTCCTGTCGGCGTCAGATAGGGCGTTGCCCAAGGCGACTATGCGGCCATCCTTTATGCCGACGTCACCGGAGTAGCGTGCTGCGCCGGTGCCATCAACGATTGTGCCGCCCGTAATTTTAAGGTCGTAAGACATTTGGATCCCCCTGTGTGGAACAGTTCTTAAAATAGTTCGATTCGAAGGATCGTGCTCATTTCTAAGGTCGCGAGTTTGCTCGGGTAGACTCTGGGACAAGCTAACGAAGGGAAATTGGTTTGCCGAAACAGAAGGATGACGCCATTCTGCTCGAAGGTAAAACGGTCGAAGCACTCAAAGGAGGGCATTTCCGAATTGAGTTGGATAACGGCCACGAGGTTCTTGGTCACCTAAGCGGCAAGATGCGCAAGCATCACATTCGTATACTTCCTGGCGATCGTGTTCAGGTAGAAGTGTCTGCGTACGACCTGACTCGAGGGCGAATTACCTACCGTTATAAGTAGCTCTGCTGCAGGCGTTCCGAGCAAATTACGAATAAGTAGCGCCCCATTGGCATGGCGTTAGTACTTGAAGCCAGTCATAGTTATCTAAAGCGATCTCGACCGTCGCACGGGTTGAGGTAACTCGGGGGTCTTGATACGAGATCAGCTCAAAGAAAGGACTCCCAGCCGACCTGACGAACAAGTCGGGCGAATTCGCACGGCAGTCGGAGTGCAATTCGATCGACCAGACAGTCTTTTCTTCGTTGCAAGGCCCCTCGCAAGCGTTATAGATCATGAAGTCGCCTGTACCCTCATGGCCCAGGCCAACGAAGTTAAGGCCTTGCGAAGAGAACAAAAATCGATCGTCTGCCCTAGGCGAGTTACCGGTTTCTATCTGTTGATTCCAGAGAAAGCTCTCCGGTAGAAGATCAATTTCCCAACCAGATGAAGTTGTGACTGCGATTTCCTCCACTCCTTGGGTAATGTCCTCGAGCCAACGGATCCCTTGAATCGTCCAATTGCCGATGTCCGAGCGGTCAGCTGCAGCATTTGAATACCCGAACGTGGCGATCACGGTCTCTTCCTCTCTTAGCTCGATCAGCAGCTCTGAATCTGAGTCAGTACCCCTGTAGATCGCTGTCCGATAACTCATCCACTCATCACCAACACTCACGACGTCACTTCCGTGGCCACTGATTCTCAGTGCGCCGTTCCCAATTGAGATTGAGGTCACCGGATGTAGAACGGAAGTAGTTGTAGGAGATTTCGGAAGAATCGGTGCGACCGTTGTGGAAGAGGCCGTCTTTAATGCATCCAATCCAGACTCAGTGACAGAACTCGCCTCGTAAGTGCCTTCAGATGAAGAGGATGATACGGCCTTCGAATCTGGGGGATTAGCGGAGTCGTCACCGCCAATGGTCTGGATGAGAGCCGCAACGGCCAGCAGGAAAGCGACGCTTAGGACAAGCAGCCTTGGATTGTTTGGTGCCACTCTCTCCAGAATAAAGATAATGAGCCGGAAAAGGCGTAATACAACAACCGATTTACAGGGTTTCCTTACATCAGCGATGCTGTGGCCTCTACGCTCAAAAGGTGGATGAAAACGACGAAGCACATCAACCCGGAATTACCCCATACCTTGAAGGCATAACAGTTCTAGATTTCACTCAATATCTTGCTGGGCCTTCTTGTACCAGGCTGCTCGTAGAGATGGGGGCAGATGTTGTAAAGGTCGAATACCCGCCTTATGGCGATCCTGTGCGACCGAGCCCACCCAGAAAAAATGGGCGTTCCGCTTATCACGTTCAACAAAATAGAGGCAAACGTAGTCTTTCGGTGGACCTCACCAAACCTGAGGGTATTTCTCTAATTGAAGATTTGATTCCCAAAGTCGACATCGTTGTCGAAAATTACAGTCCAGGAGTAATGGATCGCCGAGGTCTCGGTTACCAGCGTCTTCGAGAATTAAACCCCCGAGTCATAATGGCTTCGATATCTGGATTCGGCCAGACTGGCCCTCTGTCTGAGAAGACAGCTTTCGATTTCATTGCTCAGGCCTACTCGGGTCTGATGCACATGACGGGCGAGCCTGATGGGCCGCCGATGCTGATAGGCGCTGGGATAGCAGACACTACTACAGGAGTTCATGCATTTGCTGCCCTGGGATACGCCCTATATCGCCGCGACCGCACCGGAGAAGGTTCCCATCTTGATATTGGAATGATCGACGCGATGTACCACACGCAGGAGTCAGCAGTTTCTGGTCCTTCGCTTTCTGACGGGGAAGTTACAGGAATGAGAACTGGTCGTCATTACGCACCGGCTAGCCCAGCCGGAATTTTCAAGGGCCCTAAAGGGTGGATCGTAGTTTTCGCACTGGAGAATCAGATAGTTAATCTTTGGGCAGCTCTAGGGCAACCCAACCTTGGTGACGATCCACGCTTCTTAAACAATCGTACGAGACTGGAAAATAGAGACGCGCTAACAGAAATTATTGAAATCTGGATGAGTTCATTTGAAAGCGACGAAGATGTTGTAGCCGTACTCGAACAGCACAGAGTTCCTTGTGGCCCTGTCGTAGAACCAGTCAAGCTTGTCGAAACCCACCCTCATTTCCTTGAACGAGGTACCGTGCGAGAGGTTATTGACCCGCTCGCCGGTCCTATGCTCATACCCGGCTTTCCCCTTCGATTTTCTGATGCTCCAGACCTGCCTGACCTAACAGCTGCGGAAGTAGGAGAACACAACAGTGCGGTTCTTAATGATTTGCTTGGGATGAACTCTGACGCAGTTGCCGCTCTAGAGGAGGATGGCGTTCTCTATAGACGGCCACCTCGCGAATGACCTAGTTTTGAACCATGACTGAATCTCACATGCCCAACGGCAGCGTCCGCTTCGACCTCGAAGACGGAGTTGCAACGATCACCCTCGATCGTCCTGAGACACTTAACTCAATGAACGATGACCTAATGCAGGATCTGAGCAGTGCACTTTCTGAGGTAGAGCAAAATCAAGACGTGAGAGTAGCCGTTATAACTGGTGAGGGGCGCGGCTTTTGCTCTGGAGCAGATTTGAATAACGCAGCTGAAACTGGAAGTGATATCACTAACGTCACCCCAGCTTTTTCCGATAGCGATTTCTTCAACCCGGCGTTACGGTCCCTCCACCAGTGTCCAGTGCCCACAGTTGCTCGGGTAAACGGAGTTGCAGCGGGCGGTGGTTTAGGTATCGCTCTTGCTTGTGACATTCAGATAGCTGTCAGATCAACATTTTTTGTCGCCACGTTTGGCCCACGACTTGGGATCGTGCCTGATATGGGATCTACTTGGAGTTTGCCTCGTCGGGCGGGCCGAGCTCGAGCGATGGGTATGGCGATGCTCGGCGAACGTATTTCAGCTGAGCAAGCAGCCGACTGGGGCCTGATCTGGAAATGTGTCGACGACGAAAACCTTGATAGCGAAATTCAGATGGCCACGGAAACTCTGAAACGAACTAGTCCCGACGCGATGTTACGCATCCGGCAGTCCATTGACTTGGCCTCGACTAACACCTTCGCCGACCAGCTGACGACCGAAATGGAGCATCAGGCCGTTTTGATACCAAGAAATATGCAGGAAGGAGCGCAAGCTTTTCTTGAGAAACGTGACCCGTTTTTTGATGGAACGAGAAGCTAGTTCTTTTGTTTCTGAATTTCATGCTCCTCTCAGCTTGTTCTGAGCCTCTTTTCTTGGCAAGACTATGCCCATGGCTGACACAGCATTAACAACTTCCGAAGAATCCCGTGTGAATGTTGCCTTAGAGGCACTGCTTACCGAAAATGATCCGAAGTCAATGAGCTTCGAGGAGTTTAGAGGTGCGCAATATGATCATGGGCTTGCGTGGGTTTACTTTGACGAAGGGTTTGGCGGCCTCGGGCTGAGTCCCGGTCTGCAAAAAAATGTGGATGTTCGCTTACGTGAAGCGGGCGCTAAACCGATGCACCCTGCCATGTTTTTTATGCACCTCGCCGGACCGACGATTCACACCCACGGAAGCGAAGAGTCAAAACAACGCTTTTTGCGGCCAATGTTCACGGGAGAAGAGCGGTGGTGTCAGTTGTTCAGTGAGCCGGGCGCAGGAAGCGATTTTGCCGGCCTTGCTGCTCGAGCGATCGAAGATGGTGACTCCTGGGTTGTAAACGGGCAAAAAGTTTGGAACACCATGGCGCATCTTGGAGATTGGGGAATGCTTGTAACCCGCACAGATCCAGATATGCCAAAGCACAGGGGTATGACTTATTTCGCGCTAGATATGAAAACCTCGGGCGTTGATGTTCAACCCTTACGTCAGATCACAGGCGAGGCCGAGTTCAACGAAGTCTTTCTTACAGACGTCCACATACCCGATGAGAATCGGATTGGGGATGTTGGCGACGGGTGGCGTGTCTCGCTGACGACATTAATGAATGAGCGAAACGCTATTGGTGCAGGTAGCGGCGGAGGGCCTCCCAAAGCGGGCTCGGGACCAGTGTCGCTTCTTACCAGCATGTGGCGCGAAACACCTGAACACTCGCGAGACTCCGTAACAAAAGACCGAATGATGCGTCTCTATGTCCGTTCAGAGGCACAACGTCTAACAAATATCCGGGCGGGCCAGAATCGCCGTAAAGGAAACCCTGGACCGGAAATGTCAATTGCGAAGCTTGCATTTGCGGAACTGAATCAGGATCTGTTGACTGCCGCAGTTGACATGATGGGTATGGCAGGACAAGTTGACTACGACTACACCTTCCGTAGACCTGAAGATTTATCGGTCGATGGATCGGAAAATGGTATTCAACACGGCTTTTTGCGGGTACGAGCAAATTCCATCGAAGGTGGAACCTCAGAAATAATGAGAAATATTCTCGGGGAACAAGTTTTGGGCCTCCCGGGAGAACCTCGGATCGACAAGGACGTACCTTGGATCGAGGTTCCTAGAAGTTGAACTCTTGGCTTTGAGCTATAGCTCTAGCAAATTCCTGATAACTGGTGCCCATGTCAGCGTTCCGGGTCGATGGGATGTAATTGACCTGCCGAGTTGTTGCGCTCGCGGGTGCCCGCCCGAAACCATTGACAACTGCTGAGTGCATCGAATGCTTCCATGGTTGCCTCTGGTCATCGGTTCACCCCGACCAAACATCCGCTGCGGCTCAGTCCAAATCAATAAGACGTCGTTCGCAACACTCACTCCGTCTTCGATGCCTTCGAAATTAAGAATTTCTTTTCGTAGTACTTCGAACTCGCCATCGCCTATATCTTCGGAAGCGCAAACGATTGCTCCTGTCCCATCGTTACGAATATGTACTGGCCAACCGAGCTCTTTTGCGTGATCCCTTAAGTTGACACATTCAGGATGCTCGGTGGGTTCCTGGCAATGATCGCTAACCGTTATGAGAATTGTCTCGTCCCACTGAGGTCTTAGGAGCTCTATGAGGAACCCATATGAGTCGTCGCTCTTGGTGTATTGGTGAATTGTCTCTTCGGAGTGAGGACCGTAGCAATGCATAGACGTGTCCGGCTCATTTAGGTGGAGGAGAATAAAATCCGCGTCTAAGTCGGCGTTGCCTGCCGCCTGAATAACGGCATCATCGGTTGGATAACCGTAGGCGTCAAGGGGTGTTCCGGGGGGAGGATCTCCCTTGGGCGGCCACGAATAATCGCAATCCAAAGCGCCCATCGTTCTTAACAACTTGTGATCGCCAACAATGGCGACGGTTTTGAGTTCTCGAGCAGCGCATTCTTGGATAATCGTTGAGCCACGAGGTCCGGAATCGTAGGTCTTCATGAACTCGCCGTTGACCCATGCCCAATTGCCCCAGTGCCCCGTTTGGGTTGGCGGAAGCCCGGTCATGAACGCAGCATGATTTGAATAAGTGACTGAAAGCATAAGTGACTCGCCGCCGTTGGGAGCGATATACCCGCCAAGTCCTTGCTGCCAGAGATTTGGCGTCGCAGTTTCGCTGAGTGCTGCATGAGGAAATGCATCGATAACCAAAAAGACAACTCGCATATCTTCACGGTATGCGACGCGAGAGGTCTAATCGGTCTACCTTGAAGGGATGAGCGAATACTTAGACCTCGAACAGCACGGACATGTAAGCGTTATCACTCTTACTAACGGTGAGAATAGATGGACGACGACTATGGTTAGAGAACTAGGTAGTGCCTTAGATGAGGTTGAAAAAACTACTGGTCCCCATGCGCTGGTTACAGCTTCCTCTGATCCTAAATTCTTTTCGAATGGACTCGATTTAGATTGGATTACTAGCGCTGGAGAGCACGTTGGTGGGGACCGAAAAGTCTTTGGCGATGAGGCTATGAAGCTGTTCTCTCGGTTGATTACGTTTCCGATGCCGACGTTGGCTGCGGTGAATGGGCACGCATTTGGAGCTGGCTTCATGTGGGCGATGTGCCACGACCAGAGGGTCATGCGTCGTGACAGGGGGATGATGTGCGCGAATGAGGTCGAAATCGGCATGGCGATTCCGGAGCCAGAGCTAGCGCTGTTTCATCACAAGCTCCCGCAACACGCGTTTTACGAAACAGTGCAGTTTGCTCGCCGTTGGACAGGTGAGGATGCCTTTGCTACGGGCTTTGTGCAGGAACTTGCGGATGAGGACCAGGTAACGGAAACGGCTGTTGGTCGAGCTGAGGAGTTATCACGATTCGGAGCGAATCGTGAGGTGTTTAAGTGGCAGAAGGAACACATCTGGGGACCTGATGCTGCGATCAATCGAACAGATGGACCCGCTCACATGCTCCACAACAACTCCGACTATCCCCATCCTCCCAGGTTCTCTTGAGGTTCGGATAATCACTCATCGAGCTTAAGTCCAGAGAACACTTGGATTAGCTAAATAGCGAGTCGTCGGCGTGCCCGCGCTGCTCCGGCTTCTTCTAAGGTTTCGCAGCCAGCCGATACGCATCGCCATCTCTGTGCATTGTGCCAGCGGTTGGAGTTCCAAAGTGAGTGCCTATTATTAGGGTTTCGCCGTCCGCCCAACGCTCGAACGCGTCCCAACGAGTTTCACGAGCTAAATCGGGATCGGTATCGAAACTTGAACTCAGCTCGGGTTTCGCTATTTGGATAGGACTATGCGTCATATCGCCAGTGATTACAGCTTTCTTGCCCTTCGACTCTATTCGCACACTGATATGGCCAGGAGTATGACCAGGAGTTGATTCGAAGCGCACAAATTCTCCGATCGTATGATCGGCTTTCACGAGATTCGCTAACCCGGCGTCTTGGATAGGTGCCACTGAGTCTTCGAATACTGAGTCGCCGAAAAGATCTTCGGTGGTTGACCAATGGTCGAACTCGGTGCCCACAAACAGGTACTCGGCATTGGGAAATGTTGGCAGCCATTGGCCTTCCACTAGTCGAGTGTTCCACCCCACGTGGTCGACATGTAGATGGGTGCAGATTACGTGAGTGATGGACTCAGGGGAATAGCCGGAATCAGTTAGTAGCTCGAGAAATGGTCCTTGCTGCTCGTGCCACAAGGGATTACCTCGTTCCTTGTCATTCCCGACGCAAGTGTCCACCGCAATGCGTTCTTTCCCTGTATCAATCACGCAACAGTGAATCTTTTGCAGTAAGTGTCCCTTCTCTCCCACGAAAGGCTCGAGCCAAGGTGCGCGCTCACGCAATTCGAGCACTCCGTCTTTGTCGATGGCGGAAAACATGAATTTAGGGGAGGTGGGGTCCGAGGATTCTGGAACCGATGTAATCGTTACGTCCCCGATTTGCCATTTTAAAATGTCATCGTGCATGAATCGAAGATAGCGCTGTTAAGCCTGACACTTCGGGGATCTTTGAAAGAACCTCTATGAAGGTGCATGAGATCGGGTTACCAACTCTTGAGAGATCCCGGTTGGCTGTTCAAGGCAAAGCTTCGCGGTAGGGGAAGCCATCGAACCCTAGCGACTCGTACCTAGCCTCAACATAACTCACAGTTTCGTGATCCCAATAGGGGTCGCCAGGCGGAGGGAATCCCAATACGGCTCGTTGCTCGATGGTGCTCTGCGCGATGAGGCGTTCCATGCGTAGATCTGGCTTGTACATAGCCCACGCCCACCCCGGGTGGAGATTGCTGATCCAGGATGCTTCGGCCTTACGGAAAGTCAAGTTTTGGGCAAATCGCACCGTGTCTCTGTGCAGCGGTGTGCCCCGGTGCCAAACGTCGTGGCGGTAGAAGAGGACAGAGCCTTTTTTGTGCTTTGTGTATTTTTCTCGCTGGTAAAGGCTATTTCTAAGCTTCGCTACTTCGGGTTTGTTTCGAAGAAACCAGGATTCGGCCTGCGATCTGTCGTTAATCCAGGGGATGTCGCCAATTCCCGGCGAGTGCACAAGAGGCGGTAAGTAAGCTTCGTCATCAGACCCTGCCCGAGGGACTACGGCTGTCGAGCCTCCAGCCTCCACTTGGCCCGACAAGTACACGATTATTTCCACTGCCTCTGGTTCATCCCATTTAGGGGGATGGGTGAGAGTGTGGTTTGGGTAATCCATGTGGATTCGCTGATCTTGGTTGTTATAGGCGTCGTGTTCATTGCCAGTGCCGTATTTTGCCCAAAGATCAGATTGTGTGAGCCTGAGACTTGTCACAGGAACATCGAGTAATTGGGCCGAAGCCATCAAAAGCCTCGGATGAAGGGTTAAATCATTTAGAGAAACGCTGCTGCTTGGAAATACCATTCCTTCACCGAAGTCGGTAATTTGCGCTGCTTCCTT
>CEQU01107442.1_pt1 | contig 13361 bp, 20 predicted proteins | sample 531031 | NCBI WGS metagenome assembly CEQU01 (sample SAMEA2621216, study PRJEB7988) | marine metagenome | isolation source: saline water (ENVO:00002010), including
CATTGGACAGTTCAGTACAGGAGGTCAGACAGCGAGTCCAACGGCGACCCAGGCCTACGTCGACTTCACTGGTTTATCGCCCGGGGCAACCGCCTACTCAACGTCGGATGCAATCGGCTTTCAACTGGCACCCAAAACGGGTCAAACTGTCCACTCCATGGGCGGTGTGCAGCTAAAACGAGTATTCCAAGTCTCCAGATTCCTGGACATGTTCAAGAACTCTGCATGGACTACTAACGCCGTGAATCAGATTATTGACGCCGCATGGGGAGATACCATTACCCTTAACAGTAATACCAATTTGGTTCATGGTAATGCGAACTGGTGGAGAAACGAAGCTAAATTATTAATAATCTGAGTAAGTAATAGACACAAATGGCTACCTCCTTAGAGAACCTAGCGGAGTATAATATCGGAGTCGCGTTTCAAGCGCAAGTCAACGGTGTGGGTCAGGGCCCGGTTCAGATCTCTTATGCGATGCTAAAAGACAATACATCTCAGTCCTCAGACAACTCAGCACCAAAGCGAGTGCGTCTGCAACTGAACAAAGGCGACAAATTCGGAGTGCAGGTGGCAGGATTCGCAGGTGGCAGGAACAATAACAATACTACATTTACTCTCGACGTCGAGGCCGACAAAGGTTTCGTGACAGCACCGGCTGGCAGGAGTATTTTGACACTGAAGCGCATAGCATGAATTTCTTTTCTGGTGAACTGTTAGCAGTGAATGTTGGAAGATACGGGTGCATACACGCGCACCGACCCGAAGTGGCAGCAGCAGCAGCAGCAGCAGCAGCAGGCGGACTCTGGTGTGTGTGATGAGTGTGCGAAGCGGTGCACGCGGCGAAAAATGGTCATTTCGTTTTTAGTAGAAGCAAGTATTAAAATAGCACACATAGTAAAGGGAGTCTTTAGCTGAAGGAGTAATGGAGCCACCCGTTGGGAAGATAAGGATAGGAGGCGGTCGTTGGTGCTCCATTAGCGGCCGCTTCGACGTTAACACCGAAATCGACTACACCAGCATAGAGATCGTTTGCATTCAAGCCGGGTCCACACTTGAACCGTACAAGACCATTGGTAAAGGTGCCAGAAAGTAGCTCCACGTAATCGTCATAGCTGGGCGGTGTGTTGCGTTTAATAGATATATTCGTACTCGGAGCATACTCAACCAACTCGTAAGAGACTAGGGCAGAATTTAATCCTTCACGTCTTACTAGATATATTCTTAGCACAGCGTCTCGTGTAACAGAGCTCTCTGTTACAGTAGGATACGGGTCTATTTTAATGTAGTAGTCTCTCGCCCCACTAAGCCACGTATGTGCAGTCGTACTTGTAATGGACCAATCAAAATTTATAGGAGTGGCCCACTGGGCTTGGGAGGAGGAGTAGTCACTAAGTGGTATTCCCTCCGGAAGGCCCCTGTACACTAGCATATTGCTGACAGCTGACGACTGTATACTCGCGGCAGTACGACTGCAGCTGACATGTCCATTGAAGTGGTTCGAGATGCGACGTACCCGCAGGCTGCTCCGGCCAGGTGGGGAATAGACCAATGGTGCACCAATCGAGGCAAGTGTTCCTACAGCCATTACTCGAATCCTATCCTCATGACCACACTGGGTAACGGTACTCACGCTTGTGGAGCCCATTCTTACGTTCCCAAACATGAAGCAAGTAGATACTGGGCCAATCCCGGTGTAGGCTGAATAATGAGGATCAGCGTGGTTATGACGCGAAATGAATATCTGTGTGGCGATCGTTTTCTCGGTCCCCACTGACTCAGCTGACACCCAATACATGTCAGCCTCTATCTCGTAGACGCCTGGCTCTTTAATTTCCAGGTACGACTCTGATGGCTGTATACTTCCTGTATTATTGAGGACTGTACGCGAGTATGCGGCATTATTAATGAGTGGAGTAGCCGATTTTGCATATTCAAAGCTACCGGCGTCCTGATCCGGTAGTGTTGAGTCAATTGGTGTCACGTTGTGCCAGGCCGTTAGGTTTGGCAGTTGGTCGTTCTCTAGTGTCACGTTGGCGGAATTGTCAGCTGGTTGGTTGACGTTAGGAATGGTGTCTTGATTAACTGTCACGCTTTCAGCTGTGATATCCTCTAGTGCATCGGTAATGCCCCGATCGGTGACGAGAAACTGATAGTCGTTACTTTCAGTGTTGGTTGTCACTTCCGTGTCAAGATTGCCGCCTGCACCTGCCACTGAGCTTCCGTCGGGAAAGACCACCTGGTTAACCTGCAGCACTGTTTGTTGCGCTGTTCTTCTCTCTTGCAAGTTGTGTAAGTGCCGACGATTCCTGCGACGATGTATGCCAGGGAACGAAAGCATTCTTCTTACGACAAGCCTGGGAAAATTGTAGTCCACAGTCGCAGGTTCTCCTTCTGCGCAGCTGCACTACTCTCTTGTGTGGCGGTCATGTGTCGGTAACGATTCACAACGCCATTTGAAATAATAAACAGTGCGGCCACACTTGCAACTACAGCAGGTGCGTTCACCACCACACTCATATTAAACTAGTATTAGAAAAGATCCAGTTTGCTGCACCCACTGCTGTGTCTATCTTAAGAAACTGTGAGTTTCCAGTCGCTGCATAGGCCGCCCACAGCGCGCCGTGAAGGGGCCTCTCCTCCTTCCACCACGACGGCCCGCCAAACACACCCTCATCGCCGTTCTCGTACCCTAATAGCCACCTGCCGCCTATTACAGCCGCGAAGGCGCGCAGAGTGGCGTCGTCCCCCTTGCTGCTAAGGTACGACCTCAGTGGGATGCATACACCCCAGAAAAGTGCGCCACGTTGCATCGGTGTTAGCATCAGTGCATTAATATCTCAGATATTCTTAATCTACTGGATCAAACCGTGTTTGCGGTACTGAGCCTCCCTCACTTTCGCCATCTGATCCTTCGCCTGTTGGCTCCCCTTCATCGGACGAGATGACTTCGTCGTCGTCGTCGTCGTCGGTGACGTGCACGACGATTTCGACTGCTTCTGTTGCTGCACTGATGATCGACTCTGTGTCTGATTCTGAGGCATCCTCAGTTGCAACTTCAGAATATGCGACGTCCTCTTCCTCCTCCCCTATGATGCTATCGCTCTCCGTATCGTCTACATCCGAGTCAAAGCACGCCGCCTGCAGCTCCTCTGGTGGCACATCGCCAAGAAGCTCCTGTTGGTACCACTCGTCCGTCTCAACGTACTCTTCCCAGTATGTCTTTGGTGATGCCCGACGCTGTCTTTTAGACCTGCCGTCCCATGATATCACATTTTGAGTGTCAATCCAGTCCATCTGCTGCATACTTATACTAACATTTTAGAATCTTTGCAGTCTCACATTCGCGGCGGTGCTGCTCATATTTGCGCCCACCAGGCGCCCAGTCGTAGGGCGCGAAGCGCTCCTCCTCGAGGCGCTTTTCATATGCCCGAGCGACTCTTAGTTCTGATGCGACGATCTCCGGCGGAAGGGGTGGCGCACCGCTCTGTATGCCGTAGTAGTAGATGTCAAACACACCCACCTCGCGCGTGCCTCTAGCCCCATATTTGTGCGAATGCATACACAAGCGAGTATTCTCGTTCGTCTCATGCCACGGCTCGTTCCAATGGCGTGCTTGGGTCTCAAAGTTGTACCAGCACGCCTCGTTGTATAAGATAGCAAGTCGCTTCGCCTCCCGCTTCGCGTTCCTGTACTCTTTGTCGAGCTCGTAGTACAGGACCTTCCTCAGCCTCGCATGACCCCTTAGTCCACAACACATCGGACAGCCCCCCTTCTCGAACGGGTCGATGTCCGAGTTCCATGAACCCATGCCTGTACACCCAGGCAAGCAGTAATGTGAGCAGCATCACTCAGGGGCCAGAATATTGTGGCCTAGCTCGAGCTTAAGCTTGACCTTTGCCGGCATGCAAGTGTGGCTTAAGACTACTAGAGTGAGAGTTGTCGCGACCGGCAGGATGAAGTAGAGCATGCTATTCGTGTATGAGAATAATGTGTATCTTATTATTTCTTATTTTTAGACATGATGTTGCAAGAGGAGAGCGCCGTGTATCGGGGCCTGTATTTTCTGCTTTTTACGTGGCGGCCACAACGCCGGAGGGCTATTAACGCGGCCATCGCGCAAAAAGGCTTGCGGTGGGTATCCGCTGCTCGCATCGGGCGCGCGATCCGGCGCAAGCTGCAGCGCGTTTTTGAAAGAGAAGAAGGAGAGGAGCGGACATACTGTGGCAAATGCGGCGTGCCAAATAGAGGAGTTACATTTCGCGGCAGTTGTCCAAAGTGTTCAAGGCGCATTGTTCCGGGTAGGCAAAGCAGATGGGGAGGACCTTTGTACTGGGGGCAACGGAGCAGCCACCTTAACCACCGGCGCCACTACGCCTCCTCTGACGACGACGACGAGGCACCAATGTACCGCAGTCTATGGTAAAAACTCTATTTCTATTGATTTTCTATGAATACCAGTACAGAAGCTGCAGCCATCGACCCGTAGAACTGAGGCAGGTGACAGCTAAGTGTTTTACGACATGGACACATCACCGTGATGTATAGCGCGAAAGCGAGTAGTGCACTCACAATGGGCTGTGATCGCATAGCTCAGAGTATAAAATAGAAATTTGTTGCTCCATTGTGCGACCTGCAAGTGCAGCTGCGCGCTCCTGCGGAAGCATCCGGCAAAGGTGATACGTCTTTGCCTTATGTCTGAACTCCAGCCACAACTCTGCGTGGTTTTTGTCGCAGAACCAGTGTTCGACTGGCCCATCGACGAGCTTGAACAGCTTCTTCTTCTCAGAGATCGAGCAGCACCACTGACAGTGTGACGTCAGCTGTGACTTGCTCGGCTGACGCGCACGGTGTGGTAGAGTGACCATCTTTATGTAGAACTTTCATGGAAATTACAGAACAGGTTTACCAATAATGGGCATCGTGAATCCACCCCTAGGCATAATGATACGCATCGCTAGACCACCCGCAATACCCGCCGCCGCGTTGTAAGCCAACTGCCTATCAAAGTCGGGCGTGTACCTGCCCTTACAGAAGGCATCCATAGCGACGCCCGCGAGCGCAAAGTGCGTATACACGCCAAACGGGAGTGCCGCATCCGTATTAGTGAAAGCCATGAGAGCACCAGCTGCCGCAGATTTGTACATGTTACCACAGTCAAAATACTGACCCACGAGGGGAATGCTGGTCAGGGACACCGTCATAACGACAAGGGTCTAGAAAAATCTTCCAACAGTAATAGTGAATATGTCAAACCACCGTCAAGTCAATCACCTAACAGCGCAGCTTAGCAATCAACTTAGCGGTGAACTGGACGGATGGTTTGCCAGGTTGCAAGACAAGTATACGCCACATGTCCGTGCGCAGCGAGAGGCATATGAGGCACAAATGCAAGCTCATCACGCATACATGGCTCAACAAGCGGTCGCAAAGCAGAACAAGGAGTCATATGAGGTCACTCAAGAGCGAAACCGCGCGAACCACAAGAAGCGTCTCTCTACTAAACCTACTAAACCCCGCTCCGGTCAAACTGAAGCATCACGCCCTCGATCCTAGGGAGAGCACAATTAGGAGAGTCGAATTGAGCGACCTCCTCGGCTGCTTGAGCACGCCTCGCTTCTAGTTCGAGTTGGCGCTCCTTTGGAACTGCAGCATTCATGTCCCCGAAGGTAAGAAAGCTGTCGGGCTGAGCTTGGGTCCCTCTAATTTCGGCTGAAGTTACGCCGTCGGTTGCTGGCTTAGCCACGTCATAGTATTCATCCACCGCCTGGTCGAGGCGGCTGACAAGCTGCGTGTTTTTGTTGAAGAGATAGAGTGCTGCGGCTCCAAGTCCAATTACCCAGGGACTCATCTATAAACTAAAGATAACCCTGGTCTAGAAAGAGTGCGCAACTCGCCCGGCTGTGTGAACTGCCATATGTGAGCCGAGAAATCTGCAATTGTGCCTAGCTGGAAGAATGCGCCTCCAAATATCTCCCTGCCAGATCTAAGATACTCGTTGTACATAGACTCTAGTTCGGTGTACCACTCTTCAACAAACGTGTGAAAAAATTTAATCGGAGGTCTAACTGGCTCCTCCACATGCTCATCGCTGTTGGGCGAGTCGTACTGAGCATCATCAGCATGAGAGCCGTAGAGTTGATCACCCTTGAAGGAGGACATCGACAAAATCTGGCACTGCAGTAGTTAGTTGGTTGGAATAAGTGTCGAGGTAGTACATGAGCAGCAGGAGAGCATCAGCGTAGTCATCCTGCTTCTTTGCCGTCTGAAACTTGTCTATGAGGCCACATGACTTGAATGTTTTGGGGTTGTTCGCGACAAATTGCATCGCCCACTCCACCGCCTTGCGTTTGTTACCGGCGTAGTTCTTGGTACTAATGTCATAGTGCACCTTGACAGAGCGCGGGCTGACACGCACACAGTGCTCGAAGAAGAGCGCCTCGAACACACTCTCTATGATGCGCATATTCATCCGCATCTGTTTCTCTATGACGAGGGCGAAGAGGTCATCAAAATAGGGCTTGAAGCGGTGGATGAAGCTGCGCACGTATGTCACGTTGTGTTGTGGCAAGTACCGCCCCTGCGGGCATAGGTCAATATTGGCCCACTCTATTATCTTTGCACATCTAAAATCAAAAATGCAGACGCCAAGATTCTTGACGCCCACGTCTATTGCTATTATGTAGCTCATAGAGCAATTTACACACCTTTTAGAAAGAATCAGACACTCGCCGAGTCATCAGTCGACTCCCCGGTGTTATGGCGCTTGCTCGGAGCGCCCTTCTCACAGTCTAGAACAAACAGCTGCGACCCAGAGCAACTGAAGAGGCTGCACGTGCAGCCGTTTCTACGTATCATCTTAATTAGTATGACTGCGGTGGCTGCGATCAGACCAGTAATGCCTGTCGCTTCACCGAGTGTGGTGAGTAAGTGTAGTACTTGGTCGTCCATGACACTAACAGCTTTAGATAATCTACGCAAAGCTGGTAAGCGCGCGGCCGTCCTTAATCTGCAGCCAGTTGTAATAAACGGCATACACATCGAGCGTGTGATCTCCACTCATGGTGTTTCCACCACTGTCCTTGCCGAGCTCGACGGTCAGCTTGGCGTGTGACACCTTTGAGAAGTTGACGGCGCCAGCCGGGTTCGAGCCCTCAGGGTTGAGGGAGAAGGGATAGACGATGATCTCCTTGCGGTCCAACAGTTTTGAATCAGCGGCATTACTGTGGTTGTTCGACGTGTTGCTGTGGAGCATGGGCATGAGGCGATCCTGGATATATCTCTTGTCGATACCAGAGCTGAGCGACGGGTGGCGGTCCTGTCCGTTAAGTGTGAGCTGGAACTTTGTCATGTGGCCCTTGTAAGTGTAGAAGTCGCGCGTGTCCTCGTCACCGGAGGTGAAATCGTCATTCTTGCGCAGGACCATGATAAGCTCACTAACGGGGTGCAGGAAGGAGAGATCCATGGACACCTTGGTATCACTGTCCTTAACAACCTTGCTGTCGTGGTGCCAGAGCTTAAGCAGGCGGACGTGCTCCTTGTTCATGAGCGTGCTAGCCTCAGGGCCGGTAACGTGGATGTAGTGGCAGCGCAGCTGTGCAGTCTCGATGTCAGCATCCACGTTCTTCGCTTCAATGTCAGCAGTTGAAGCCACGTTAGTGTCAGACGAGTAAATCAGATCGTTCTTTTGACGGAAGCGGATCGTGATGCGCACGTCGTTGCACCCCGCGATTGCGGCCAGTGGAAAGTACTGCGACGGGTGCTTCGTGAAGAAGAGGCCGAGCGGGACAATGAAATCTGCCCCAGGTGAAACCAAGGTACTAGCATTAATAATACTCAAATCTGTAGAGCCAGAATGATCCTCAGCAATATTGCCAACGATGGACGTGTAGCGCGACTCATCGTCGCGCATCAGCTCGTTGATAATGTCGAGCTGGTCACCGGTGATCTTCTCAATGTCATGCGAGCCGACGGAGAAGGTGATCTGGTCGATGCAGGCAAAGCCAAACTTCTTGACCCACGAGGCATGTGTATTAGTGGGCGAGACTGCCGGAGGACCTGATGAAGCGACGACGGCTCCAGTTGTGGCAGGCTTCATCTTAAGCACAAGGTCAACTGGACCGAGCAGGTCGGCAGCCTTGGGGATGACGAACTGGACAGTGGAGCCGAGCTTGGCAGTGTTCTGGGAGTCGACGTCGCGCAGCTCCATCTGGAAGTTAGAGGTGCGAACGTAGCCGACGTTGGTGAAGTAGGAGCGCGAGTTGTCATACAGAAGCGCGTCCTGCGGACCCTGATTAATCTGAAGCTGCGGCATGTTTTCTACTGCTAGATGTATTCAGAAAAAGCCTAAGCCACTGTGTGGGCTACTAGATTCACTCCCGGACTCTCACTCGCCTCCTTCACGTACTGGGCCCTCTGTTGGCGGTACACTTGCTCCAGGCTCCGACCTGTCGGCCAGCTCTTCAGAACCGTGTTCACTGGCGTGTCCACCCAAATCTGGTGGCTCGCCGGGTGATTCCAGTCGCTCGCGTTGTGCTGGCCCGTCGTCAGGCTGCTGTTCGGGTGGATTCCGCGCTTTACTAGATCCGACCCCCTCTGCTGGCGGCTCATCTCGTAGAGAACTAGAGCCCCGAGACCTAGCGCTGCGACTCCTGGCGCGCTCGACATTTAGTCGCATCTGATAATTGGAATTTTGCAAAGCCATTCTATATTGCATCTTAGAGTGTTCCAGTCTTGCGTCTCTTAGTTGTTGCTGTAGGTCGTCTCTTTCCTCAGACACTGTAGCAAGATGCTGCTTCTCGCGCGCACGGAACTGCATCGCCCGCTCAAACGTCGTGTGGTGAGAAGGGTTGAGTTGCCGCTTCAGGTCCTCGATGTAGCTTCCACTTGAACTCCAGGGCACTGGATCACCCGCCTCAAGTTTGTGTAGCGCGGCTCTGAACCTGTCGTCCATGCCTGTTGTGATGATACTCAGAAATTACTCTCCCGGATGCTTCGGATCCCAGCCGAACTTATAAACGGTGCTGGGGCTTCCCGCGGTTGGGGAGGAAACGTAGCCCATCTTCGTAGGGGTAGGTCTGCTAAAGGCATAGGGCGCATTGCCCTTAGCCGCGTCAGACCCTTTGTCAGCAAAACCGAACCTAGGCAACTTCGTGGCTGAGCCTGTTTTACTGGTGTTTTCTGCTGTGTAGCCCATCTGGAACAGTTGCTTCGGCTCCTTCCATGTCCGCGCTTCTGCCCCACTGCGCTTCTTACCCTGCTCATGCCATGTCCGCGGTTGTGTCCCACGGTGAAACCGTGAAGGTATGCCACGGAGGATGGACTCCTTCCTCACGGTCTTCGGATCTGCCTGAAGAAAATGGTACTCGCCCTGGTCTACTAGTCTTTGCGCCGGCGTACGCTCATAATAAGCATCAAGGCGCTCGCCTGGACGGTTTGGTCGTCGTTTCTTGTCAGCGTATGGCTCACTATACAGAGGATCGCTTGGCCCGTCTGCCTTTGTTGGTCGAGATGGCACTGCTCGTTTATCGCCGGCAATATTTACGCTCTCGGGGGGGCCGATGGTGACATGCGCAAGTTTCATAGAAGGAGTAATGACGAAGTCTGAGCCTTGTGGCCTGGGCTTGACATTGCCATCAGCGTCTAGATCAGTACGATACATGAATTCTCGGATCAGAGCATCCGACCATTGCTGCTGCACGCCAGCGTCCTTACCGAAGGTGCCTCGTTTGATATGATCGTCTACGATTCTTTTCATATCAGCCACAGCCTTGGTTTGCATTTCTTGATATGCAATTCCAGTCTTCTTTGATAAGTCGTGACTTTGGCGTGCGTACTCTTCTGCACTAGTAAAGAGGCGGTCAGCGAAATCCTTCAGACCGGCGTCGGACATTTGTACTTGACCTACTGTCGGTGCCGTCCAGTCGTCGAAGGCTTTCACTAGGATACCAGAGTCTATGCTAAAGTATGAATCAACTAGAGCATAATACGCATCGTCACCATACGTCGGTAAGACCTGTGCTCCCACCTCTGACGACGCATCGTCATCTAACGTCGGTAAGACCTGTGCTCCCACCTCTGACGATTGTTCTTCTTCCTCCTCGTCTCTGGCACTCCCGTAATCCGACAAGACATCTTCAGCCAAGTCTACTGCATCCCCAGCCACCCCCAAAGCCGCACCTGCCGCCACATTCACCACATCCTCCGCGACACGCTCGACTGCACCGCCAGCATCTTCAACAGCGTTTTCAATTTGTACTGTTGCTGGAAGTGCGACTCGACGTTCCGCTGGAGGTGGAGGTATGTAGGTGGGCCCGGAGGAGGGTGCGTTGTCGGGGGTTTCATCGTCAACGCGGTTATTAAACAACATCAAATCCCCCGGATCGTCGTCGTCGTCGTCAGGGTTGAATGGCGGGGGGCCAGGGGGGTCAGATCGATTTACCTGCATTTGGTTCGGCCAAGAGTCACCATCTGGCGGCAAGTTAAACCCACGAGAGCGGGTTCCTATTTCGTGATCATAGTCTGTGGTAGATGCTGGCGAGAGCTTAACTGGTCGCTTCTTTACCCAGTGCTTGAAGTACATCCACGCCTCCTTAAGGTTCGATGGACCATACTCAGCCAGGATGTTCATTTGCAACTCGGCTTCATCCCTCTTAATAGCCTGCTTGCGAAGGTGATCACGCACTCCGTCCAAGTGTGTGAGCTGCCTCTTGCCCCACTGCGTGTGGTGCCAGCCATCCATCGGTTGGCCAACTAGTTCCCCCATCACATGCCTGCGAACAGGTGCTCCAACCTCATTCGTGTAGAGGTCATTACCAGGCTGATTAGCGTGGTGTTTGCCCTGCAGCCAGTCTTGAAATTCAGCATGCAGAGCTTCGTCTGCCTCTTTCTCAAAGTTGCGCGCTGTGTGATCCAGGTATGTCGACCTCACTTCAGGAGACGCCTGGTACCCTGTCGGATTGCCGTTGTTGTCGCGTGCTTCAACCAACGCATTCTCTCTGGTCTTGAGGTTGCGCAGCAAGATCTCATCTTGATACTTCGGCCACGCCCCGGGCGTAGCAGCCTCAGATGGTGTGCCGAGACTGGCACTGGGAGCATTCCAGTTCCACACCATCAATAACTATTCATCAGATAATTGTAACACTCTTATTCTGACACTTATGATGTAATGATATGGAGGGTCAGCAGCGAAGCGAGACGTGGCGCGCTGCTCGGCGCGGCAAGATGACCGCCTCTAATCTCGGTGCTACGCTCGGACTCGTGAGCTACACGACTCGCATCGAGGCCTTTCGCCGCGCGCTGGGCACCGACACTTTTGTAGGCAACGAGGCAACGCAATGGGGCACAGATAACGAGCCAAACGCGCTCCTCGACTACCAAACGTTGACCGGCAATGTAGTCCAAGCTACTGGCCTGCACGTGCACCCTACAATACCATGGATTGCCGGCTCGCCCGACGGGTTTGTCGGCGAGGCAGGGATGGTGGAGGCTAAATGCCCATTCTACTTCAAGAAGGGGGGCGGCCGCCTGCACAAAGAGATCCCCAAGCACTACTACTTGCAGATGAACGCTCTGCTCGAGATATGCGGCAGGGAGTGGTGCGACTTCATCTCCTGGTGCCCTGATGGTATGGTGGTGTATCGCGTGACCCGCGACGCGTTAGCGTTCGACTTCCTCCTGACATACTACGGCCAAGTTTTCGCCGCAATGGAGGCAAACATGTCCGCGCCACCGCCTCTCTCTGCTAAGGACAAAGAAGATATCAACTTCTGCATCGAGCGTAGCATGCGAGCGCACGTCAACTACAAGGTGTGGGCAAATGCCGACCCAACTTTCCCGCCACCAAGCCCAGAGCTGGAGGCAGATTAATTAGAATTTACATTCATTTGAGACAACATCTGAGAGAGATTAGGGCCGGATGCACGTTGTAGAGAGAGAGGCACGTTTCTAAGAATGCCTCTCGGCGCTGTCCGCCTTGCCTTGCGTAGGATCGAACGCACGCGGTGACCACGAAAGAATTTTGTAAGCAGCAGCACTGAGTTTTGATATAACGCAACTAACGCTACCAGAAATCGCACTGTGGCGTCTTCTATACTACTAGGAAAGCTCAGACGATACATCTCTTAGTCCTTTATTCAGAAAACTGTTCGCCGCATTGAAGTGCCGCGGGCTGTTCGTAAGCCTTGGCGAAGTCGTAGGTGAAGGTGCCGAAGGCTGACACGTTGGTCTTTGCCTCAAGCTTGGCGCGTTGGCAGATCACGGCCACGTCTTCGAAGCTCCAGTGGATGCCAAACTTGTCGCCCCCGACTCCGGTGTAGACCTGGTTCGCATAGATTGTCGCGGACACCACATCGCCGGGGCTAACAACCCCGTTCGGCACTACCGCGCCATTCGCGTCGCAGATGGTAATCGCGCGCTCAAACTTGCCACCCATGCCATCGTAGGCATACTTGGCACTCGATGCGTTCACGGTGTGGCCAATCAGAGTCCCACTCATCTTGTCGTACTTCGGGCGAACTGTCCTAATCTGCAGCATCTTTACCTCTTCGCGGGAGAGGTTCTTCCGGCCGAGAATCTTGAGCTGCTCGCCGTGGACGAAGTCGAGCAGCTTGTCGTCAATGCTAGTCATCATTGCGGAGAATGCCGCATAAAATTGGTTATCCACGCCGTTGATCTGCGCGTCGGTGAGGTCGATCGAGAACTTGGCCTTGGTCGGGTCAGCCGGGCCAAACATGGTTCCGTAGTTGCCGTCGCCATTCACACGCGGCCAGTTAGTAACACATGCCGGAGTGACCATGCTCACCTCCTTCATACTGGGCGTTCTCAGCATGCAGATGGTCGGCTTGCCGCTCCTATCCTGGCCGAGTGAGAAGGCGAGGTCGTTCGCGCTTATCTTGTCCCAGGCTGTGTAGTCGCGGCGCGTGCTCATCGCTCGTAGAATCTAGCGGGGAGGGGCTGTAGGCGCGTTCCTGTAGAGTTGGTTAGAATATTGATTGTGTCGATACTGGGCGTATACTGCCACGTATCCTGCTCCTTTGCAAGCAGGATCTTGCCAGCCTGGGTCTGGAAGGTTTCTCCGCGCGCGGGGGTCGGGTCGGCGAGCCCACGCAGCGTCATTTTGGCCGTGCTAGCCACCTGTTTGTTGCCGAAGGACGGAAGAAGTCCATCGTTGCGACGCGACTGCTCCGTGCTGCACCAACTTGGGCCGTAGCCTACATCGTACTGTTGAACGGACCCGACGAAAGGCTCACCATCATTACGGGGGCGAGGTGCAAATTCGTTAATACACTGGCCGAACTTTACTTGAGACATCTTGCACACATCTTAGATTATCTGACGACGACATGAGAGAAGAATGGATG
>CEQU01036065.1_pt1 | contig 13351 bp, 9 predicted proteins | sample 531031 | NCBI WGS metagenome assembly CEQU01 (sample SAMEA2621216, study PRJEB7988) | marine metagenome | isolation source: saline water (ENVO:00002010), including
GCCTGTATCTGTCGCAACTGATCCCTACAACCTGTCTGACCGGGTTACCGAAATATACTTTAATGTTTCCACCACCGAAGCAGACGGCACTGTTGTAGAGGTTAGCGAGCCATCGAAATTCATTTATCGATAAACAGGCCTTAATGTGAGTGACTTTACCTTTGCCGAACTGTCACCCGATATGATCCTTGCCGCACTGGAACAGTGCGGCATTTTTCCTCAATCAGGACTCCTTGCGCTAAACAGTTACGAAAACCGTGTCTACCAGTTTTTAAGTGATGAACAAAAGCGCTATGTAGTGAAATTCTATCGCCCGCAGCGATGGAGTAACGAACAGATTCTTGAAGAGCATGTCTTCAGTCAGGCGCTTGCCGATGCTGAAATCCCGGTGGTTGCCCCCCTTGTCCATCAGGGCGAAACACTGCATTTTGCTGAGCAATATCGCTTTGCACTATTCAATTCTGTAGGCGGCCGTCAGTTTGAACTGGATAATCTCGATCATTTGGAGTGGATGGGCCGGTTTATTGGCCGCATGCATAAGGTGGCAAGCAGTGCGCCTTTCTCGCACCGTCCGACCTTGGATATTGAAAGCTATCTAACTATTCCGCGGCAAAAGCTGGCTAACAGTAAACTGTTACCGGAATCACTGCATACCGCTTTTTTCACCATACTCGATCAGGTTATTGAACTCACCAAAGAGTTATATCAGCCGGGTAAACTGATTCGTCTGCACGGCGATTGCCATGCCGGAAATATTCTGTGGCGTGACGGCCCGATGTTTGTCGACCTTGATGACAGCCGCATGGGGCCGGCAGTTCAGGATTTATGGATGATGCTCAACGGCGACCGCGCGCAGCAGCAGATGCAGCTTGAAACACTAATAGAATCTTACGAGGAGTTCTGTGAGTTCGACAGCAAGGAACTGGCATTGATGGAACCATTGCGGGCCATGCGAATGGTGCATTACATGGCGTGGCTGTCTGACCGATGGGAAGACCCAGCGTTCCCACGAGCCTTTCCCTGGTTTGCCGAACAGCGCTACTGGGAGCAGCAAATCCTGGCACTGAAAGAGCAGTTTGCTACGTTACAGGAGCCGCCACTATCTTTGGTGCCATACTGAATACACCATCAGCCAGCTTGAACAACACGAGAGCCGGAGAATTATTCCCCGGCTTTTTTATTATTGAACGCTTCGACTTGCTGTATATCAGCCAGCGCATCAAAGGCGCCGTAGCGAGACACCGCAATAGCACCACACTGCGTTGCAAAGCGTAAAGACGCCAGAATATTTTCAAAGTTTGCCACCCAGTGAGTAAACGTGGCTCTGTTTTGCACTTCGCTGGCAAGGGTAAATAAAAAGCCACCGACAAAAGCATCACCCGCAGCGGTAGTATCGACTACCTGAGTTTTCGGTGTGGGGTATGTACCGTCGGTATCCCGGGTGTAAAACGCTACCGGGTTAGCACCATCGGTGACCAGAACAAGCGATACGCCGCTGTCCAGCCACTGTTGTATGCTGGCGTCCACATTGGCTTCGCCATACAACTCCACCAGCTCTTCGAGACTGGCTTTAATCATATCCACTTTGGTGGCTGTCTCACTAATAAGCTTTGGTGCCAGCGCAGCATCATCCCAGAACGCCGGGCGCAGATTGATATCCAGACATAAAATGCTACCGGCATCAAGAAACTGGCTGAGGGCATTTTCGGTTACCTTACGCAATCCAGGCGTACTTACCGAGCCTGAACAAAAGCTGATAATACGCGACTCGGCAAACAGGTCAGGCTCTAAATCGGCCGCGGATAAATCGGTATGTGCAGCGTTATCAATGTAAAAATCGAAAGAGCGTTCGCCGCTATCATCCAGCCCAACAAAAGCCAGTGCTGTTTTGCCCTGTTCAGAAAAGCCGGTAAACCGGGTACTAACGCCCAACTCTGCCAGCGTGCGATACAGGTATTCGCCAAACTGATCCTTGCCGAGCTTGCCGAATAACCCGCTGTTACCGCCTAGCTTAGCAACGGCGACCGCCACATTGGCAGGTGCCCCACCGGCGAATTTCTTAAAACTCTCGGTAGCGCCTGTAGCACCCTGCTCTTTGGTTGAAAGCATATCTATTAATGCTTCGCCCATACATAAAACCTGCATATGATTTCTCCTGTTGGATGTCAGAGAAGTGTGAATTTATTTAAAAAAACTAATACCAAAGCAACCCGGCGAGATCCACGTCGAAGCGTAAACCTGCCACCAGGTAAAATTACTGGTACGAAACACAAAGGTGGGGTTGCCACAGGCGGAGTTAGTCTGGAAGTACTGGCAAAGCTCGGAGCCTAAAAACGAGATGTTGGCCACCGTTCTGCCGGCTTCTAACTGCAACTGCCCGTTCAGGAAAGACGTCTCAATGGTAAAGCGGGCTAAGCGAGAATTCTGGCCACCGTAGATTTCCTGCACGGAGGTACTGTTACCAATGTAATTCTGCGCCAGGTTCTGGCCATGTCGGTTGGTAAAAGCAACGTTAATGCGGGTGTTGTCCCACCCGGCCGCTTTGTCCATATCGATATCTGCGCCAACAAATAATTGACCGGCATAAGCGCTTCCGCGCTGCTTCCCGCCTTTCACATTAGCCGCTGCTTCACCGGTATAACTGGCCAGCCAGTCGACATAATCGGTTCCAGCGGCCTGTGTTGGCAGAGCGATACTCCATGCCAGTAGCCCGGCGCTAATAGCACCACAAACGGATTTAGCGATCCCGCCGCGCGGTAAGGACCGGGATAAGTCGATATTTTTTAAGCGCATTTACGTCCCCTTGAAGGGGTGTGATTTTACAGACACGACGATCACACCCTGTTAACAGCAAGTCAGGGGAACGCAATTTAATGCAGACTAAATATTAAATCAACTTTATTTATTTATTAAATTTACAAACTGTATTGAGCCAGTAAGGGGAGATTTGCACAGCCGAGGGCCCTTGCATCGGCGCCAACAGAGCCCGGCAATAGCCGTAATGGCGATAATCCGCGGCAATCTGCTTTCGCCAGTAATTGCTCACATTTATGTAACAACACCTGCTTAACAGCATCAGGGACAGCGCCTTCAATAACCACGGCATCCAGATCAAGAAAAGCATGAGCACTGATGGCAGCCTGCACAATTCCCCCGGCTGCCACTTCCAGCCAATCGGCCACCTCGGGCAAATTCTCCGGCCAGATGGGATGCCGGCCGTGTAGAAAAGCGGTATCAACGCCCGTTTGTTTAAGCGTTTTTTCCAGTCGGTGAAGTGAAGCACTATCGAGTAACTGAGCGTTACCTGAACCAGCCAGTACCGGCAGAGAACCCACCGCGCCGGCATTACCGCTACGGCCAACATGGAGCTTGCGGTTAAGCACCATGCCACCGCCGATAAAGGTGCCCACAAAGCAATACAAATAGTCGCTAAGCTCGCGGTGCTGCCCAAACCAAAGCTCTGCAGCACAGGCGGCAATATCATCGTTACACAGATACACCGGCAACTCAGTAAACTCCTGCACCGCCGCCAGTACATCAAATTCTTTCCAGCGCGCGAGTTCATCTTCTGGCGCGCCGGCCTGCTCACCCCAGCGCCATATTTCAAATGGCATGGCCACCCCCACACCGCTGACTCTGCTGACTTCCTCTTCATCAAGGGCCGACAAAATGGCTCGTAACCCTTTTTGGGTAAAGCGCTGCATCGCTTCAATAGCCGGGAAATCCCAGTGTTCACACAGTGAAGCCCGCACATTCCCCAGAAAATCAATCAGCGATATCTGCATACTGCGACGGCCAATTTTGATACCCAGTCCGAAAGCGCCGTTGGCTCGAAGCGAGAACGGCACGCTGGGCTGACCACGCTTGCCACGATGGGGTTCACCGCGCTGCAACAAGCCATCGTGTTCGAGCCGGTTGATGATCACCGTGGCAGCCTGGGCTGACAGCCCGGTTTGTTTGGCAATCTGTGCTTTAGGGAGTTGCTGGTGCTGGCGGATAAGAGTCAGAATTCGTCTTTCATTCAGCGCTCGCAAACCCGACTGACCCTTGGGTACGGCACTTTTTTGCCATACCGGCAGAGGCTCATTCGACGTTGCTTGAATGGTTTCAGACATAACACTTCTCTTATTTATCCTTAAATCAACACGCTATATTAGTCCTTCAGAAGCCTGGTGCAAAGCTCTGCTGAACATCAGGCTTACAACGCCCTCAAATCAAAGGAAAACAAATTAAATAAATTTTGTTGATTTATTGACACGAAAATTTTTTGTTGCTTAAATCGCTTAACTAATTTTTTACATGACGAGGCTTACCGTGCAAAAACGCGCGCCATTGGTTTCCAGGGAAACACTGCTCCCTTTCATTCTGCTCACCATCTGTTTTGCTGCCTGGGGTGTTGCCGCCAATATGACGGACCCTCTGGTTAAGGTGTTTAGTAAAATATTTACCATGTCATCGCTGCAATCGGCGTTGGTTCAATTTGCTTATTACGGTGCCTATTTTTGCCTGGCCATTCCTGCGGCATTTATCAACAAGCGGTTCTCGTACAAAACCGGGGTGCTTACCGGGCTGGGGTGTGCCGCAGCCGGTGCTTTTCTGTTTTACCCGGCCAGTCAGACCATGACTTACGGCTTTTTCCTGCTGGCTTTATTTGTGCTGGCCGGTGGGCTCTCTATTCTGGAAACATCAGCCAACCCCTATGTAATGGCTATGGGCTGTGAACAAAGCGCCACCCGCCGGTTGAACCTGGCTCAGGCATTTAACCCGGTGGGCACCAACCTTGGGGTATTTCTGGCTGCAACGCTTATTTTGCCTAACCTTAATCAGGCCTCAGCCGATCAGCGCGCCAGCATGTCTGCAGCTGAACTTAAGTCTGTGATTGGGGCGGAGCTGGATGCGGTAATGGTGCCTTATGTGGGGATGGCTTTTGTGCTGGTTGTGGTATGGATTGCCATTGCCTGTATTAAAACCCCGGTGAATGAGTCCACAGAGCAGCGCGCCGAAAATATTCAGCTCGGGGCCTCACTTAACCGTTTAATGCTTAACCGCCATTATCGGTTTGGCGTTCTTGCACAATTTTTTAACGTGGGTGCGCAAACCTGTGTCTGGACTTTTACCATCCAGTACGCCATGGCGGCGATTGGCGGTAATGAAGTAGATGGCGGCCAGGTGTTGCAGTACAGCATGATTGTGTTTCTTATCTCACGCTTTGTGATGACCTGGTTAATGCAGTATTTGTATCCGGCAAAACTGCTGATGATCATGTCACTGATAGCGGCCGGATTGTGTATTGTTATGACCCAGGCGCCGAACATGGTTGGTGTGGTATCCCTGGTAGCAATTTCTGCCTGCCTGTCACTGATGTTCCCCACTATCTACGGCATTGCGCTGGAAGGTCTGGGCGAAGATACCAAACTCGGCGCTGCGGGTCTGGTGATGGCGATTCTGGGCGGCGCAATCCTGCCTTTGTTTCAGGCTGCGATCATCGACTCATGGAGCGTAATCGTGTCATACGTGGTGCCAGCCCTATGCTTCCTGCTAGTCGCCGGTTATGGCCTGTTTGATATCAAAAACAAGGCTACCCGAACCACTACAGCAAATAGCGCAAACTCTGCTCCGGTAACGGTGAAGTAATTCACCCGCTCATTAGCCAGTCATCTGAGAGCATAAACAATAGCACTCTCGGATGATGGCATTTGCTCCAACTGCGTTAGTTCTGACTAATAGTTCTGAACAGGTTTGATTGTGACTCACTGCTGTTTATAAACAGCAGTGACCTGCCCTGAACATCAAAATGACCTACGCCGGATTCAGCAAGGCTCTCGATACTACCGTTTTGTGCATGGAAGCGTTTGATTTGTCCAGGGCCTTCACGGTCATACCAGTACCATAAACTGTCTTGTTTACGCAGATTCCATTGTCTGCCGTTTAATAATATGGCTGAAGGAGTACCAGGAATATCAGCCTTTATTTGCTGCGCGGAATAATAAAGAGTGTGGTCGGCAGATAACCACAAGGTGTTGTCGCGGTCAGGGGTAAACTGAATAAACGCCCACTCAGGGGATTCTGCTGTCACACTCTGCGTATCTGTGTGGTAGGTGTAGACCCGCCAGCGCTCGCCTTCTTTCGCACTGAAGCTCAGCTCAGATGCAGATTTAAACGACACTCCGCGTATTTCAGTTTGCGGAAAATCAACAACGGTTACCTCGCCGGTAGTAGAGTCAATCAGGTGCAACTCGTTAAAGGTAAGCCCGGCTATATAGCGGTCGTCCGGAGACCAGTGTAAATCCAGGTAATGGCGACTGTCGGTAAACGCGGTGATTTTTCTGCGTTCTCCCGAGGCCAGATCGTATTTCCAGACCTGCTCTTTACCAGAAGCCATGCTGATGTAGCCGATGACCTGATGATTAGTAGAGAATGTCGCCAGCAGCTCATCGACCGTATCGTTAGCAATATTGCCCACTTCACCACTCTCTAAATCAAGAATTTGAATGTCTGTATGCTTATCGCCAGACAAAAATACGTAGTCAGCACCATTGTTAAACCGGCGGGGTAAACTTATGCGGCGACTGCCTGAAAAGATAACCTGCTTATTTTTTCCCGCTAAATCATAACTAAGTAATTGATAAGCAGGATGCTCACCCATGAGGATGACATTCTCTCCCGCATGATCCCAAATTCCACAACAAATATAAGCATCCTGTTTAAATAACAGATCGAGTTTGTTGGTTGTTAAATCCAGCGTATAAAAGCCCTCCCATTGCTGCTTATCTGGCGAAGAAATAAGCAATTTATCTTTATGGGGGTGCAAATCAAACTGGCTGTTGCCAGATAAATAAAGGTCCGGCTGATTTAGGCGACGTTTACTTTGGGTCGTTAAATCCAGCTCATAGATAGAGTAAGGCGTTCCCGGACCAGCATTCTCACTGAACACCACACGCTGATCATTATGGGTAAACAATACTTTACCGTAACTGCCGGCCGGACAACGATGGATAAGTCGCGGCTCACCTATGGTTAAACCTTTTATCTCAACGATATAGTATTCACACCGCTGTGCTGATGCGGCGAGGTAAACCAGCTTGTCACCCTGTTTGCTCCAATCGCCTGGCCCGGTATTCAACCCGTCGGGGTGGTTTATTTCTGCGCTGTTACCGTTGTGTAAGTCTTTGATCATCAGCCGTAAACGCTGCGCTTTAACCGACATAAACGCCATTCGACGCCCATCAGCGCTAAACGACGGAAATACTTCATTACCATCCATAGAAGTGAGTGCGCGGGCAAACCTTGCTGACGGTTGCGGCGCTTGCCACACTTGCCAGAAGACCAATACCACCATTACCACGAGAAGCACGGCAATAAAGGGAAGTTTCAGAAAGGACCAACCGGCCTCAGCAGTCTTTTCCTCTGTATCAGGTCGCGTCACCTGCGTGCCACCAGACATTAAAGATTGAGCATCATATTCATCAATCTTCGCGACCGGGGCTACAAATTTGTAGCCCTTCTTAGGAAATGTCGCAATAAACTTAGGTTGTCTGGCGTCGTCTGCAAAGGCGCGGCGCAATTTGGTGATCAGACGGCTAACCGCATTGTCGGTGACAACCCGGCCCTGCCAGACCTGGTCAATCAGTTGATCAACACTAATGATTTCATTGGGGTGCCGACAAAAATAAGCCAACAGCTCTACCATCAAAGGTTCAAGCTGCAACACCTCAGAAGACGAAGAGAGCGTCTGCTGCTGTTCACAAAATTGATAATTGGCTATTTGCCAGCGCATGAGAGTGCCCTGCTTCGCTGTTTGGCTAAAAATACCACGTTGGTTTGCATCGGATCATCATAAATCATCAAAAATCATCCTTTGGTCATGCGTTTTTTCCCTTTTTATTTAGGCTGTTACCCATCAAGTAACGGTACCTGAACGGAAGGAGATCGACGTGTTAACATTAGTGTGTTGTACCTTAAACCACATCAAAACCTGGCTTATTCTGGCGCTTTTTTATTTATTTGTGTTTGCCAGTACGACGCAGATTAGCCTGGCAGCCGGCAATAACGCACCTACCCCAGCGGCTTTAACAGAGAGTGAACTCTCCAGCGAGAGTGCAGCAATCAGCCTGTTAAACAATACGGCTTTTAACCGACAACTTGTGGCGCTTGCTACGAATTTGCCAGTTGACACCATCAATAGCCAGACACTATTTAACCGGGTTGCTCTGCTTTCCATATTAAATCAGCATCAGGCTTTACTCACTTTGCTGGATAGTGAAAAAAATGGCGTATCTTATAGTCATTATCGTTTATTTCACGAAGCCCTGAAGCAACATCCCAACGCGCCAAAGCCTGTTTTTGCCGACCAACTCAGGGAACATATCCAGCAACAAGTAAGCACTCTCAGCAACGAGAGTTTATATCAGTTACAAGATTCGCTTGGCTGGTCAGTGCAAAGGGCGCTTGATTATGTCATGAACCTGTTAAAACAGTATCAGGCGCTCCCCTCGCTGGATGAAGAGCAAGTGATTTCGCTGGTCACCAACGTTCATCTCTACCATGTGCTGAAATCAGTGATACCGGTTAGCGGTGAGATTATTGCCGCTGAAAACCAACACCGCTATCGCATAGAACCCGCCAGGCTGGTGAAGTTAGCCGGCGGCGTTGAGTTAACGCTCACCATCGTGCAGCCAAAACAATCAGCCACTACATTGCCCACCGCAATGCAATTCACTATATACGCCGACGAGCGCTCACACCTTACCATGGCGATTCATGCTGCGTCCCACGGATATGTCGGCGTTATAGCTAACTCCAGAGGGAAACGCCTGAGTAGCAACCCCATTACCCCCTGGGAACATGAAGGTGAAGACGCAGCAGCTGTCATTGAGTGGATTAGCCACCAGCCCTGGAGCAATGGTGACGTGGTGATGTACGGCGGCAGTTACAACGGTTTTACTCAGTGGGCTGCGGCGAAACATATGCCTGAAGCATTAAAAGCCATCGCCCCCTATGCAGCTGCCAGCCTGATCACCGGCCTGCCTTACGAAAACAACATTGTATTAACTGCCAATTATGAGTGGGCTTTTCATGTTACCAATAACAAGACTATGGACGACACCGTGTATGCCGACTGGGCCAAACGCAATGAGCTGCTGAGCCGGTTTTACCAAAGCGGCCTGCCAATAACCAAATTGCCAGAACTCGACGGCAAACCAAACCCGTGGTGGCAACGCTGGATGGCTCACCCTGACTTCGATAAGTACTACCAGTCGATGGTGCCGGTAGGAGAAGAGTATCGTCATATCACTATCCCGGTACTGACCGTGACCGGCTACTTTGATGGTGGGCAGATATCAGCGCTGGATTACCTGAAACGTCATCAGCAGTTTAACCCCGATGCCGATCACCGATTACTGATTGGCCCATACTCCCACGGCACTGCACAGGGTAAGGTGTGGGAAAGCTTCAGTAATTATACGCTCGATCCGGTGGCTCTCGACAAAGACACCGAAGAGCTTGTGTTTGGTTGGTTTGATCATTTGTTATTCAACAAGAAGATCCCAACGCTACTCAGTCACCCGGTTAACTATCAGTTGATGGGCAGCAATCAGTGGCGACATGCAGAATCACTCGCCGGGTTAAATTCCCGGGGCGTGCAGTATTATCTGGGCACCACTCAACTAGCAAATGGTCAGTACCGGTTACTCACCCGCCAGGAGCATCTGCCAGCCAGTATCGAAATGACGGTTGATATGGCCGACCGTACCACCCAAAGAAATGTCAGCCCCTGGCCATTGATTCAGGATAAGATCAACGACGAAACCGGCTTAGTGTATGTTACCGAAGCTTTTACCTCACCAATGGAACTGGCCGGTGCTATAACCGGCAATATTGTAATAAGCACCAACAAACAGGATGTTGATATTGGCTATAACTTTTATGCCATATCGGCAGAAGGTGAGGTGTTTCACTTAAATACCTATCGCAGCAGGGCCAGCTATGCCCACTCTATGCAACAACGACAATTACTTACACCGGGAAAGAAAACCTCACTGCCTATAGTAAATGCGCGGATGACGGCTAAGCTACTTGAGCCAGGGAGCCGACTGGCAATCGTGCTAAACGTCAACAAAAATCAGGATGCCCAGGTGAATCATGGTTCCGGCAAGCCGGTTAATGCCGAAAGCAGTGCCGATGCAGGTGAGCCGCTAACGATAGAATGGCACAATGACACGCAAATCATGCTGCCTTTAAAGCCCTGGTCCAATCAATGAAGGCACATAAAGTCATAGGTTCACAGCGCGGATCAGCTTGCATTTTTACCCACGGGGGTATTTATCCGTTGGCGCTCCCGTTATAATCCCGCCCGCTCAGGTGCCTGATGCACGTTCATCGGGATAATCGGGAAGTAAGTGAAAAGCTTACGCTGCCCCCGCAACGGTAATCACGTATTGCATGCACATGTTAATACGATTCCCCTACGCCACCGACTATCGGGAAGGCGGGAATTCATGCCACGGCATGACTGAAAGCCCGGAGACCGGCCTGCGCTGCGTCGGCAACTGCTCATAACGGGCCGTTTGCCACTTCTTATCCGTCTTAGCACTCGGCGGGAGTGCTGTTAAAAGAGCCTTTTATGAAAATTCGATCCCTTTCCTGTGCGGTAGCCCTTGCGTGTGCCGCAAATATTGCCAGCGCCCAACAACCTTCGGTAGAAACCATTACTGTTACCGGTTCTCGTTTACCGGTTAGCCTGGACAAACTGGCGGCCTCAGTGTCAGTCCTCACCGAAGAAGATATTCAGGCGGCAGGTGCTACTCAATTAACTGATTTATTACGCGGTATGCCCGGCGTGAGTCTGAGTCAGTCGGGTAGCCCTGGTTCACTAACCGAACTGCGTTTGCGTGGTAGCGAAACCAATCACCTGTTGGTATTGATCGACGGCGTGATTGTGAATGACCTCAGCCAGGGCGGCCTGGTAGATTTTGCCCACCTCACTGCTGATAACATTGCCAGAGTTGAACTGCTCCGTGGTGCGCAAAGTGCGCTGTGGGGCAGCGGTGCGGTATCAGGCGTACTCAGCATTACTACCAAAGCGGGCAGTGAGAGTAACGACAGTACGTCACTGAGTGCTGGTATTGGTAACGCCAGTACTTACCGTGCTTCCGTCTCGACACAGCAGTCGCTGGACAACCTGAATGTGTCACTGTACGCCAATCATTTTAATACCGATGGCGACAATGTGTCGCGTACCGGCGGTGAAGACGACGGCTACCGCAATACCACCGCCGGTTTTGGTGTGAACTGGCAGGCAACCGCCAGTAATACCTTTATGGCCGGTGCGCGCCTAGTTGATTATCGCAACGACTACGACGCGACTGACTTCACCACTGGCCTGCCAGCCGATGCCGATAACGTTACCGATGGTGACCAGCTGACTTCCTACTTACAGTGGAATCTGGCTATCGCCGAATTGGGTTATACCAGTGAGCTGAAAGCTCAGTATCACAAGGATGATAACGACAATGTTACCGGCGGTTTTGACGCAGGCGGCACCACCGGGGAGCGTAAACAACTCAACTGGACGCAGTTTATCACTACGGATATCGCCCAGTTTGCCATTGGCAGCGAGATACTCCGCCGGGAGTTTGAACAACGTGGACCGGCAGACTGGGGCGATCCGAACTATCGTGGCGATGACAGCACCAGCAGTATCTTCGCGGAATTAACCGGATTAGGCACAGATGAATTGACGACGCAGTTCAGCGTGCGTTACGACGATAATGAACGATTTGAGAAAGCCTGGAGCTATCGCGCCGGCGCTCACTACGCCCTGAGCCGCCAGGTTAATGTGTTTGCCAGCGTCAGTCAGGCAGTTAAAACCCCTAACTTTACCGAGCTTTATGGTTACTATCCGGCCCAGTTTATTGGTAATCCGGACCTTAAGCCTGAGCAAAGCCGTGAGTTTGAGGTTGGTCTACAAACCAGCTTTAGTACCCGTTTGTCTGCTGATTTCAGCGTTTACACCACGCGCCTGGAAAACGAAATTACCAGTGTGTGGGACAGCGCCAGTGGCTTAAGCTCGGTAGCGAATGCCAGTCAGGACTCCCGCCGGGATGGTTTTGAGGCATCGTTACAGTGGGTTGCTGATACCTGGCAACTTACCGCGCATTATAGCTATCTTGATGCCACCAGCGGTGATGGCGCCGATGAAGCGGTTGAGCTACGTCGGCCAAATCACACCGGCTCATTAACCTATCGCCATTCATTACCGGTTCAGGGTTTATCTGTTTATATCAAAGCAGATTACACCGGCGTGCGTCAGGATATCTTTTACCCGCCCACGTCATTCAGCGGCGAAGTTCTCAGTCTTGATCCGTACTGGCTAACCAGCATAAACGTGAACTATGACTGGAACCAACAGTGGGAGTTTGGGGTCCGAGTGGATAATGCATTGTCTGAAGACTATGAAGATATCATTGGCTACCGCGGTGCCCAGCGGCGTTTCCTGATGCATACCAGCTATCGCTTTTAACCGTTTATCGCCGTTTAATTCGCCTGGTCGTCACTGACTAGGCGATTATTTAGCGGTATGATAATCTCAACGTTTATTTGAATTAGAAAGGAAAACACTCGAATGAAGAAGTTTGCTTTGTGGGTTGTACTAGCATTGCTGATTCCATTACAGGCCTCTGCCGCTGTTAAGTGGGAAGAAGGTAAACATTACGATGAAATCGATAAGCCTTTAAGTGACTCGCCACAAGTCGTCGAGTTTTTCTCCTACTGGTGTCCGCACTGCTACCGCACAGAGCCATTCGTAGCCGAACTTAAAAAGTCGCTGGATGAAGGTGTTAAGTTCGAAAAAGTACACGTTAACTTCATGCCTTACGCCAGTCAGGAAGTGCAGGATGAAGTGACCACGGGTATGTTAATCGCGAAAGCACTGAAGCAGGAAGACAAGCTGAGTGCCGCAATTTTTAACTATATCCATAAACAACGTGCCACCATTACTGGCATGAAAGACATCCGTAACATCTTTATTATCAACGGTGTGGATTCAGCAAAATTCGATAAGCTGGCTAAAAGCTTTGGCGTTAAATCGATGCTGGGTAAAAACAATAAAGTCGTAGAAGACTATCGCCGCGAAGTGCGCTCGGTGCCTACCTTCATTGTTAACGGTAAATATAAAGTACAGATTGGCCGTGACCTGACACCAACTGAACGCCTGGAACTGTTTAACTACCTGGCAGCAAAACGCGACTAAAATCACTTTGCTCCAGGCAATAATAAAGGTAATCAAGGGGTCAGAGTAAATAATTACTCTGACCCTGAGGTATCCCCACGAATAATATAACGATATCAG
>CEQU01107612.1_pt1 | contig 13262 bp, 10 predicted proteins | sample 531031 | NCBI WGS metagenome assembly CEQU01 (sample SAMEA2621216, study PRJEB7988) | marine metagenome | isolation source: saline water (ENVO:00002010), including
GGGCCGGGGTGGGCGGCCTGGGACGGCGCCGGGGTGGGCGGCGGGCCGGGGTGGGCGGCCTGGGGCGGCGGCGGCGCGGGGCGGCGTGGCCACGCACGGGAAAGCGCTTGCGTGGCAGACAGGGGCGTGGCACACTGGGGAAAGCGTTTACCCCTCGGGGTTCCCCGGCTTTTCCGCGACCGTGACGTCGCCGGATACGAGAGAGAAGGATCGCATGACCGACACCACGATCGCCCCGCCCCAGGCCGAGGTCCGCCCGGCCGTCCGCGAGATCGGCATCATCATGAACGGCGTCTCCGGACGCATGGGGTATCGGCAGCACCTGGTGCGCTCGATCCTCGCGATCCGCGACCAGGGCGGCATCGTGCTCTCCGACGGCACGAAGGTCACGGTCAAGCCGCTGCTGGTCGGCCGCAGCGAGGCGAAGCTCGCCGACCTCGCCGACAAGCACGGCATCGAGGACTACACCACCGACCTCGACGCGGCCCTCGCCGACCCCCGCTGGGAGATCTACGCCGACTTCCTCGTCACCAAGGCGCGTTCGGCGGCTCTCCGCAAGGCGATCGCGGCCGGCAAGACCATCTACACCGAGAAGCCGACCGCAGAGACCGCGGCCGAAGCACTCGAGCTGGCCAAGCTCGCCGCGGCAGCCGGCGTGAAGACCGGCGTTGTGCACGACAAGCTCTACCTCCCGGGCCTGCAGAAGCTGAAGCGCCTCATCGATTCGGGCTTCTTCGGCCGCATCCTCTCGGTGCGCGGCGAATTCGGATACTGGGTCTTCGAAGGCGACTGGCAGCCCGCGCAGCGTCCGAGCTGGAACTATCGCACCGAAGACGGCGGCGGCATCATCGTCGACATGTTCCCGCACTGGAACTACGTCATGGAGAACCTGTTCGGCGAGGTGAAGAGCGTCTACGCCCAGGCGGCCGTGCACATCGCCGACCGCTGGGACGAGAACGGCGAGCACTACACCGCCACCGCGGAAGACGCCGCCTACGGCATCTTCGAGCTCGAGGGCGACCCCGAGCACGGAAACATCGTCGCGCAGATCAACTCGTCGTGGACCGTGCGGGTCAACCGGGACGAGCTGGTCGAGTTCCACGTCGACGGCACCCACGGCTCGGCCGTTGTGGGCCTGTTCGGCGCCAAGATCCAGCACCGCAACGCCACCCCGAAGCCGGTGTGGAATCCCGACCTCGCCGACGACCACGACTACGACGCGGACTGGGCCGCCGTTCCGACGAACGACGTGTTCCAAAACGGCTTCCGCCAGCAGTGGGAGGAGTTCCTGGAGTCGTACGTGCTCGGCACCGACTACGCGTTCGACCTGCTCTCCGGCGCACGCGGCGTGCTCCTCGCCGAGGCCGGCCTGGAATCCAGCCGCGAGGGCCGCAAGGTCGAGCTGCCCGCCCTGAGCCTGGACTGACGTATGACCCACCTCACTCTGCTCGATGCCGCCGGGTCGACCTCGCAGGTCGCGCTGCGCGAAGCATCCGGATTCACCAAGCCCACAACGCCACTGCGCAGCCGCCTCGCGTACGCGGCCGCGCACGTCGTGCCGCTCGTGCACGCCGACAACACCCCGGGGCGGCCCGCCGAGATCGACTGGGATGCGACGCTCGCCTTCCGCCGCTCGGTCTACTCCTGGGGCCTCGGCGTCGCCGACGCGATGGACACCGCCCAGCGGAACATGGGCCTCGACGCCGCCGCGGTGCGCGAACTCATCGCGCGAACGGCGCAGACCGCGCGCGAAGAGGGCGGATCGGTCGTCGTCGGCGTCAACACCGATCACGTCGAGGACGAGCACATCTCCCTCGACCAGGTGATCGACGCGTACCGGTCTCAGCTGGCCTTCACCGAGGAGCAGGGCGCCGCTCCCGTGCTGATGGCGTCGCGCCATCTGGCGCGCGCCGCATCCTCGGCCGAGGACTACCGCCGCGTGTACCGCGAGGTGCTCGGCGCGGCGCAGGTGCCGGTCGTGCTGCACTGGCTCGGCACCGCGTTCGACCCGACCCTCGAGGGGTACTTCACTTCGACCAAGCTCAGTACAAGCGGGTCGGCCGACTGGCGCGAGGCGTCCGAGGTGCTCCTGGAGATCATCGGCGAGAACACCGACAAGGTCGCCGGGGTGAAGATGAGCCTGCTCGACGCCGACGCCGAGGTGTCGGTGCGAGAGCGCCTCCCCGAGAGCGTGCGCATGTTCACCGGCGACGACTTCAACTACGTCGGCCTCATCGGCGGGACGGACATGCCGGACGTTGCGACGGGCGACGTTTCGTCTGGCTCTGCTCGCTCAACGACCGGGGAGGCCGGAGACGGGCGGGCCGGAGAGGCATCGGCTGGGGCGGCCGAGACGAAACGCGGATACTCCGACGCGCTCCTCGGCGCGTTCGCGGCGATCACCCCGGTCGCCTCCGCCGCGATCCAGGCGCTCGACGCCGGCGACGGCGCTCGATACCGCGAGATCCTCGAGCCCACCGAGGAGCTCAGCCGCCAGGTCTTCGCCGCGCCGACGTTCTACTACAAGACCGGGGTCGCGTTCCTGTCGTGGCTGAACGGCCACCAGCCGGCCTTCCAGATGGTCGGCGGACTCCACTCCGCGCGCAGCCTGCCGCACCTGTCCCGCATCGTCGAGCTCGCCAACGCCTCCGGCGCCTTGGAGCGGCCCGAGCTGGCCGCCATCCGATGGCACGGGATGCTGCGCCTGAACGGCGTCGACGTTCCGGGGGTGATCGCGTGAGCGTCGATCCGCGCCTGTCGATCAACCAGGGCACCCTCAAGCACGCCGACCTCGCCACGGCGCTCGCGGCCACATCCGGTGCGGGCGTCCCCGCGATCGGGCTGTGGCGCGAACCGGTGCAGGAGGTGGGCCTCACCACGGCCGCGTCGATGCTCGCCGACTCCGGGCTGCGCTTCACGACACACTGCCGGTCCGGCTTCTTCACGATGCCCGAGGGCCCCGCTCGCCGCGCATCCCTCGACGACAACCGGCTCGCCGTCGAGGAGGCCGCCACGCTCGCCGCGGCGGGAGCCGAGGGATCCACCGCGGTGCTGGTGCTCGTCGCCGGCGGTCTGCCCGAGGGCTCCCGAGACCTCATCGGCGCTCGCGAGCGCGTGCGAGATGCCATCGGCGAGCTCGCTCCGCACGCCGCCGAAGCGGGTGTCACCCTCGCGATCGAGCCGCTGCATCCGATGTACGCCTCCGATCGCTGCGTCGTGTCGACGCTCGGCCAGGCGCTCGACATCGCGCACGACTTCGACCCGTCCGTGGTGGGCGTGACCGTCGACACCTTCCACATCTGGTGGGACCCGGATGTGCTCCCGCAGATCGAACGCGCCGGTCGCGAGGGACGCATCGCGACGTATCAGGTGTGCGACTGGAAGACGCCGCTTCCGGCCGACGTGCTGCTGAGCCGGCACTACCCGGGCGACGGCGTCATCGACTTCGGGCCGATGACGCGCGCCGTCGTGGATGCCGGGTACACCGGCGACATCGAGGTGGAGATCTTCAACGCCGACGTGTGGGCGACCGACCCGGCCGAAGCCGTGCGACGCACCTCCGACGGCTTCACGGCTGCCGTCACGCCGCACCTTCCCGCGGTCGTTCCCGCCTGATCCTGCGCGGGCGAGCCCCTAGAATCCTGCACGTGACCCGAACACCCTCGACCGCCCGCAGCGCGGCCACCCTGCACGACGTGGCCCGCGAGGCAGGGGTGTCCTTGGCGACGGCCTCCCGGGTGCTGAACGGCTCCACGCGCAAGGTCGCCGAGAGCTACCGCGAGAAGGTGGAGGCGGCCGCTGAGCGCCTCGGCTACACGGCGAACCTCTCCGCGCAGGCGACGGCACGCGGCACCTCCGCCGTCGTCGCGCTGCTCGTCGCGGACATCGCCGACCCCTACTTCGGCCAACTCGCCTCGGGTGTCGCACGCGGCGCCGACGAGGCGGGCCTGGTCGTCACGATCGCCATCACCGAGCGCGACCCGGCGCGCGAGGTCTCGCTCGTCCGCGCGCTGCGCGGTCAGCGCCCGCGGGGCCTGATCCTGGCCGCCTCCCGAACGACCGGCCCCGACGCCGCGGGACTCGACCCCGAGCTCGAGGCGTTCCAGGGCATGGGCGGACGGGTCGTCATGCTCGGTCCGGCACCCGACAGCATCCGCTCGGTCGCCGTCGACAACCGTGGCGGGGCCCGCGCGCTCGGCGCACGTCTGCGCGAACTCGGCTACCGCGAGGCGGTCATCGTCGGCGCGCGCGAGGGCATCCAGACCTCCGATGACCGCATCGCGGGGTTCACCCACGGCTTCACCGGTGCCGGCGGGCGCATCCGCAGCGTCGTTCGCGGCGGCTTCACCCGCGACGCCGGGTACGCCGCCACCGAGGCGCTCCTGCACGATGAGGTGCCCCCGGGCACGGTCATCTTCGGCATCAGCGACGTCGTCGCGATCGGCGTGATGTCGGCGGTGCGGGATGCCGGGCGCGAGGTCGGCGCCGACATCGCCGTCGCCGGCTTCGACGACATCGCCACCGGCCGCGACATCCGGCCCGGCCTCACGACCGCGCATGTGCCGCTCGATGAGCTCGGCTACCGCGCGCTGCACGCCACCGTCGACGAGGAGTGGGACGCCTCCCAGCCGCCCCTGCCCGTCGAGGTGGTCGTGCGCGGCAGCACGCCACCCCGCCCCTGACCCCGCCGGCACCTGACCTCCCCGGCGCCACCAGCTCGTCGACACCGTCAGCCCCGGTGAACAACACAGGAGATCCGCGGCGCCCGGGAGCTGAAACCTGCCGACACACTGCGCCCCGACCGGAATCTCCTGTGTTGTCCGCGGCCCACCCGGCGAGCCGCCACTCGCCGCTGCCCGCTCTCGCCTGCATCGACCTCTGCCGCCCGCTGCCCGAGCTACCTGGCGAGGCGTCTTCGCGGTGAACAACACAGGAGATCCGCGTCGAATCGGGCTGAAGCCGCGCCGACAGGCCTGCTGCGCGCCGAATCTCCTGTGCTGTTCACGGCCGGCCGCCGCCGCCGACATGGGAGAACGTTTCCCGGGCGGATAGAGTGGCGCGAGCGAGAGGAGGCCGCATGCCGCGCCCACCGAAACGGGTGACCATCGCCGACGTCGCCGCGAAGGCGGAGGTGTCGCTGTCGACCGTGTCACGCGTGCTCAACGGCAATGTCACCGTCGACCCGGCCATGGCCGAGCGCGTGCGCGCCGCGGCTGCCGAGCTCGACTACTCCGCCAGCCCCCTCGCCCGCAGCCTCGTCCTCGGCCGCACCCAGACGATCGCCGTGGTCGTGCCCGATCTCGGCAACCCGACGTTCCAGGAGATCCTGCGCGGACTCAGCCGCGCGGCCGGAACCGCGGGCTACCACGTGCTCGTCGCCGACTCCGCCGAATCGGTCGACGAGGAGCGGGTGCTCGCCCTCACGACCCGACGCCGCACCGACGGCGTCGTGCTGTGCGCGCCGCGCATGGATGACGACGCCCTCGCGGCGTCGCTGCGCGAGCTGTCACCGGTGGTCGTCGTCAACCGCGACGTCGACGGAGCTCCCGTGGTCGGGGCGGATTACCGGCCCGCCTTCGCGGAGATCCTCACCCACCTGCACGGCCTCGGTCACCGTCGCTATGTCTTCCTCTCCGGCAATCCGCGCAGCGCATCGAACGCCGCGCGCGTCGACGCGATCACCGCGTTCGCCGACGCGCACGCCGAGGTGGAGATCACGCAGCTCCCGTGCGGGGTCGACGTCGACAGCGGTGCGCGGGTCGCGCCGGAGGTGCGCGCCTCGGGCGCGACCGCCGTGCTGGCCTACAACGACCTCGTCGCCATGGGGGTCATGGGAGTGCTGCGACGCGATGGCGTGCGCATCCCCGAAGACCTCTCGGTGACCGGGTTCGACGACATCCCGTTCTCGCGCTGGACCTCGCCCACCCTCACCACCGCGGCGGTGCCGGCTGAAGACCTCGGCGCACGCGCGTGGGAGGCCATGCAGGATCTGCTCACCGGCGCTCCGGCGGAGCCCGCCGCGCACTGGCTCCGCCCCGTCGTCGCGCTGCGCGAGAGCACGGGACCCGCCCCGTCCTGAGCGGCCGCCAGCATCCACCGCATAGGAGCACGACGGCCATGCGTGTTACACTGAGAAAACGTTTCCTGAGGAGCCATCGATGACCCACCTCCGCTACGCACTCGCCGGCGCCGGCGCGCGCGCCCAGATGTACGTCGACGCGATCACGACGACCTACGCCGACCGCGCCTCGCTCGTGGCGATCCTCGAGCCGAACCCGGTGCGTGCGCAGTTCCACGCCGACCGCGTCGCTGAGAGCGGCAAGCCCGCGCCGCTGATCTACTCCCCCGATCGCCTGGAGGAGATGATCGCCGCAGAACAGGTGGACCGCGTGATCGTCTGCGCGCGCGACGACCTGCACGCCGAGCTCATCGTGCGGTCGCTGGATGCCGGTGCCGACGTCGTCGTCGAGAAGCCCCTCACGATCGACGCCGCCAGCGCCGCCGCGATCGAGGATGCGATCGACCGCACCGGACGCGACGTGGTCATCACCTTCAACTACCGCTACTCCCCGCGCAACAGTGCGCTGCGGCAGATCCTGCAGGAGGGCACGATTGGGGAGATCACCTCGATCGACTTCTCCTGGATGCTCGACACCAAGCACGGCGCGGACTACTTCCGCCGCTGGCACCGCGAGAAGGAGCACTCCGGCGGCCTGCTCGTGCACAAGTCCAGCCACCACTTCGATCTCGTCAACTGGTGGCTCCGGTCCGTCCCCACCCGCGTCTACGCGTCGGGCGGGCTGCGCTTCTACGGTGCGGAGAACGCCGACGCGCGCGGGCTCGGCGCACGCGCTCCGCGCGGAAGCCACGACGACGCCGGCGCCTTCGAACTCGACCTGCGGGCCGACGCGAACCTCAAGGCCCTGTACTTCGATGCCGAGGAGCACGACGGATACCTGCGCGACCGCGACGTGTTCGGCGAGGGGATCACCATCGAGGACAATCTCGCGCTCGTGGTCGACTACGCCTCCGGCGCGACTCTCAGCTACTCACTGAACGCGCACGCGCCGTGGGAGGGCTACCGCGTCGCCGTCAACGGCACGAAGGGACGCGTGGAGCTCGAGGTCGTCGAGCGCGGCGCGGTGCTCGCCGACGAGGGCCTGCATCCGGTGCTCGACCCCAGCGCCGTCGACGCCGGAACCTCCGGATCGCTGCGCCCCGAAGGCGAGCGCCTTCTGGTGCAACGGCACTGGGAGGCCGCGACCGAGGTCGCGATCGAGAACCTCGCCGGCGGGCACGGCGGCGGCGACCGGCTGCTGCTGGCCGACGTGTTCGAGGGCCCCGGCGACGACCCGCTCCAGCGTCCCGCCGACTGGCGCGACGGTGTGCGTTCCATCTCGGTCGGCATCGCCGGCAACCGGTCGCTCGCGACGGGCATGCCGGTGCGTGTGGCCGACCTCGGCATCCGCTTCCTCGCCGCGAGCCCGGAGTCGGTGCCGGCGTGACGCGCATCGTCGTCACCGGTGGCGCCGGCCGGCTCGGGCGCTCGCTCGTGGCCGGTCTGGCTGATGCCGGACACGAGATCGTCTCGCTCGATCGTGAGGTCTCGGATGCGGTCGAGCTGACCTCGCGGGACGCGGTCACGCAGGCGGCCGTCGACCTCACCGACGCCCACGCCGCAGCCGCGGTGGTGGCGGATGCGCGGGCCGACGCGCTCGTGCACCTCGCCGCGATCGCCGTGCCCTTCAGCGCACCCGAAGACGTCATCCTGCGCACGAACGCCGCGCTCGCCCTGAACACGATGTCCGCGGCCGTCACCGCCGGTGTGCCGCGGATCGTCACCGCGTCGAGCCCCACCGTGCTCGGCTACGGATCCCCCACCGGATGGGTGCCGCCGTCGATGCCCCTCGACGAGTCCACGCCGCCCCGGCCGTGGAACGCCTACGCCCTGTCGAAGCTGCTCGCCGAGCAGACCGCGGCGATGCTCGCGCGCCAGACCGGCGACGCGACGCGGTTCGCGGCGTTCCGGCCGTGTTACGTCATCGCGCCGGAGGAGTGGGAGGGAGCCCTCACGCAGCAGGGGCACACCGTGCGCGAGCGCCTCGACGATCCGGCGCTGTCGGCGCCGGCCGTGTTCAACTACGTCGACGCCCGCGACGTCGCCGCCTTCGTCGACGTGCTCCTGGCCGCGATGGGCGACATCCCGAACGCCGAGACCTTTTTCGTCGGCGCCGATGACGCGCTCGCTCGCGAACCGCTGTGCGATCTCGTGCCGCGCTTCCACCCCGGAACCGAGGAGGTCGCGGCGGGCCTTGTCGGCACGACCCCGGCGTTCACGAGCGCGAAGGCCGCGCGCCTGATCGGATGGCGCCCCACCCGCACCTGGCGCGACGAACTCGCCGCCGCGGACGCCCGCGCCGCGGGATCGTCCCCCGACTCCCGAAAGGACACCGCCGCGTGAGCACCGGAATCGCCTTCGACGGCATCCTCTTCTTCCCCGTCACGCCCTTCGACGCCGACGACCGCGTCGACGATGAGCTGCTGCGGCGCCACGTCGGCACCACGATGGAGCACGGCCCGGGCGGGGTGTTCCCGGCGTGCGGCACGGGCGAGTTCCACGCCCTGTCGACGGATGAGGCCGCGCAGGTCGTGCGGTCCACGGTCGAGACGGTCGCCGGGCGCGTTCCCGTCGTCGCGGGCGCCGGCGGTCCGCTCGGCCACGCGATCGGGGTCGCACGCGCGGCTGCGGATGCGGGAGCCGACGCGCTCCTCGTCCTCCCGCCGTACCTCGTCGGCGGACCGCAGGCGGGCCTGATCGCCTACGTCGAGGCGATCGCGGCGGCATCCGATCTGCCCGTCGTCGTCTACCACCGCGCCAACGCGCAGTACTCCGTCGATGCGATGCGGCACCTCGCGCGCAATCCCAAGGTCATCGGCTTCAAGGACGGGGCCGGCGACATCGGCACGGCGCAGCTGATCGTGCGCGCGGTCGCGGAGGAGGGCCGCGACGACTTCGCCTTCTTCAACGGCCTGCTCACCGCCGAGCTCACCCAGGGGGCGTACCGCGGCATCGGCGTGCCGCTGTATTCCTCGGCGGCGTTCGCGATGATCCCCGAGGTCGCCGCCGCCCACTACCGTGCGTACATCGCCGGCGACGAGGACCGCCGCCTGCAGCTGCTCGACGGGTTCTTCCGCCCGCTCGTCGCGCTGCGCGACGAGACCCCCGGCTTCGGCGTCTCTCTCATCAAGACGGGCCTGCGGCTGTCGGGGATGCCGGTCGGCGGCGTGCGCGCCCCGCTCGTCGACCCCTCGCCCGCCCAGGAGGAGCGCCTGGCCGAGATCCTCGAGGCCGGACGGGCCCTGCTGTGACCGCGGTCGCTGCGGCGGAGGAGCATCCGACCGTCGCGACCTTCGAGACCCGGCTGATCCGGGTGCCGCTGACGCGCCCGTGGGGCGCCGAAGTCACCTCCGTCGGTGTCGTCGAGACGCACGTGGTGCGCTCGGACGGAGCGGAGGGCTGGGGCTTCTCGTGGACGCCGCAGATCGGCGCCGAAGCGGTGCACGCGATGCTCGCGAACGACGTCGCCGCCTTCGCCCGCGGGCGTTCGGCAGACCCGGGTTCGGAGTCCCTGGCGCTGTGGCAGCACCTCCACGAGGCCGGCGGCGGCGGGGTCACCACCATCGCGATGGCCGGGCTCGACCTCGCGCTGTGGGATGCGGCGGCGCGCGAGCGGGGCACGTCGCTCACCGGGTTCCTCGGCGGGCAGCGTCGCAGCGCCCGCGCCTACGGCTCCGGCGTGAACCTGCATTACCCGATCGACGATCTCGTCGCCCAGGCGCGACGGTGGGTGGATGCCGGCTTCGACGCCGTGAAGGTCAAGGTCGGCAAGCCCGACGTCGCGGAGGACCTCGACCGCATGCGTGCGGTGCGCGAGGTACTCGGGCCCGACCGCGCGCTCATGATCGACGCGAATCAGCGCTGGGACCTCGACCGCGCGACGCGGAACCTCGAGGTGCTCGCCGAGGTGGCGCCGGCGTGGATCGAGGAGCCGCTGCGCGCCGACGACCTGGCCGGGCACATCGCCCTGTCCGAGCGCCTGGCCGCCACCAGCCGCATCCCGATCGCCGTGGGCGAGAATCTGCACAACGTCTTCCGCTTCGACGACTTCCTGCGCACCGGAGCCGCCCAGATCGTGCAGCCGAACGTCGTGCGCGTCGGCGGCATCACGCCGTTTCTGGGGATCGCCGCCGTCGCGGCCGAGTACGGTGCCGCCGTGCATCCGCACCTGCTGCCGGAGCTCTCGGGACAGCTGGCGCTGTGCCTGCGCGGTGTCCCCGGCGTGCCGGATCCGCTCGTCGAAGACGTCGAAGACGCCGGCTTCGGCGAGCTCGACGCCCTGCGGGACCCCTCGCCCGTCCGCATCCACAACGGCGCCCTCACCGAGACCGACCATGTCGGGCTCGGCATCCGCTTCACCTGACCGCCTGCGACCACTCGGGAGCAATCATGAGCACCAGCATCACCGACCTCGACCGCCTCGTGTCCGCCGCCGCGGAAGCCGCGCCGGTGTGGCGCGCCTCGTCGGCCGACGACCGCGCCCGCTGGCTGCGCGCCGCAGCCGACGCACTCGACGCGCACGCCGACGAGCTCGTCGCGATCGCCGACGAGGAGACCCGCCTCGGCGAGACCCGCCTGCGCGGCGAGGTCGGGCGCACGACCGGCCAGCTGCGCCTGTTCGCGAGCGTCGTCGAGGAGGGCTCGTACCTCGAGATCACGATCGACGACGCCGACGGCGCCGCCACCCCGCCGCGCCCCGAACTGCGACGGATGCTCACCGGCGTCGGCCCGGTGGCGGTGTTCTCGGCCTCGAACTTCCCCTTCGCGTTCTCCGTCGCCGGCGGCGACACCGCCTCGGCCCTCGCGGCCGGGAACCCCGTGGTCGTGAAGGCGCACTCCGGCCATCCCCGCCTGTCCGAGCGCACCGCCGAGATCGTCGCCGCGGCCCTGGAAGCGGCGGGAGCACCCGCGGGCTCGCTCGGTCTCGTCGAGGGTCGCGAAGCCGGCAACGCCCTCGTGCAGCATCCCTCGATCCAGGCCGCCGGGTTCACCGGCTCGCTGGGCGGCGGACGCGCCCTGTTCGACCTGGCGACCGGGCGAGAGGACCCCATCCCCTTCTACGGCGAGCTCGGCAGCGTCAATCCCGTGGTTCTCACCCCGGCCGCCGTCGCGCGGCGCGGTGAGGCGCTCGCGCAGGGCCTGGTCGCCTCGTTCACGCTCGGGGTCGGGCAGTTCTGCACCAAGCCGGGTGTGGTGTTCGTCCCGGCCGGATCCGGCTTCGACGAGCTCGTCGCGCGCCTCGTTCCGGGCGCATCCGGTGGGCCGCTGCTGACCGACCGCATCACCGCGGCGTTCCCGTCCGGTCTCGCGCACCTCGAGGCCGACCCGTCGGTCTCGGTCGTGGCCGGATCCGCCGAACAGGCCGAGGGCACCGCGCAGCCGGTCGTGCTGAGGACCGATGCCGCCGCCGTCGCGGATCGGCCCGAGACGCTGCTCGAGGAGTGCTTCGGCCCCGTGACGCTGCTGGTCGAGTACGCCGACGACGCCGCGCTGCAGCGTGCCCTGGAGGCGGTGCCGGGCAGCCTCACGGCCACCCTGCACGCCGAGGACGACGACGCCGTCGACGACGTGCTCGAGGTGCTGCAACGCAAGGCCGGACGCGTGCTGTTCGCCGGCTGGCCAACTGGCGTGGCGGTGACGTGGTCGCAGCAGCACGGCGGTCCGTGGCCGGCGACCACCTCGCTGCACACCTCGGTCGGCGCGACGGCGATCCGCCGGTTCCTGCGGCCGATCGTCTTCCAGGACGCCCCGCAGCGTCTGCTGCCTCCGGTGCTGCGCGACGACGCCTTCCCGTCGCTCCCGCACCGCCGGAACGGCATCCTCACCCTCCCCTGACGCGGTGCCGCCGGGCTCCGGTGGGCCGCGGGGCTCCGGCGACGGTGGGGAAGTGACGTGGGGGGGCTCCGGCGAGGCTGGGGCTCCGGCGAGCCACGGGGCTCCGGCGGGCCGCGGGGCTCCGGTGGGCCGCGGGGCTCCGGCGAGGCTGGGGCTCCGGCGACGGTGGGGCGGTGACGCCGCGGGCTGGCAACGACGGGCTGCGGCCGGGCGGCGCGGGCCGGCGACGATAGGCTGCGGCCGGGCGGTGGCCCCGGCGATGGTGGGGGCCGCGTCTCCGCTCACGTCGTGCCCCAACTCAGGCTGGGCGAACCGAACGGCCCGGATTCCAGGCCTCCCGGCCGTACCCGGGCTCCTCCATCCTGAGTTGGTGCACACGTCGGGTGTGACACCGGGGCGGCATCGAGTCGAGACCTTGCCTCACCGGGCGACAGACGACAGAAGGCGCCGAACCCCCGCACGTGGTGTCACCTGTCGGCGTCTCGACGGGCGACGGGCACCAACTCAGGCTGGGGGACCACGAGCCGCCGGAATTCCGACCTCTCGGCCGTACCCGAACTCCCCGAGCCTGAATTGGTGCACACGGTGGGGTGAGACTCCGGTGCGGCATCGAGTCGACCATCCGGTGCCGCGCCAGGGGACAGACGGCAAAGACGCCGACGCCCGCACGAGGTGTGAGTTGTCGGGCGTCCTGACCGGCGACGTGCGCCAACTCAGATTGGGGGCCGGAATTCCGGCCTCTCCGTCTCATCCGAACTCCACGAGCCTGAATTGGTGCACCGATGGGACGGCAAGCGAAGGCCACGCGACGGCAGCGGCATACGACAGGGCGGCCACGCGACGGGCGGCACCGCTGTGACACGTGCACCAACTCAGGCTGGATGGCACTCACCGGGCCGGGAAATCGATACCAGGCCGCATCTGGACCTCCTCAGCCTGAGTTAGGCACCAGCACGCGGGCGGAGGGAGGTCGGGGCGACCGGGGGCGGGCAGGCGGCGGGGTCAGAGGCGGAGGAGGTCGGGTGGACGGAGGAAGGTCAGAGGGATGCGGCGAGGGCGGCGCCGGCTTGCGCGAGCCACGTCGCGGGGTCGGCCATGGCCGCCTCCGGCGTTCCCGCCAGGTCGGTCAGCGACGCGGTGGCGGCGAAGGCCGAGGTGTCGGCGTCGGGCGAGATGCGGCCGGCGACGAGCAGCGCGGGCACGCCGGCAACCGCCGCCAGGTGGTGCACCCGGGACGGCACCTTGCCGGCGGCCGACTGGCCGTCGAATGCGCCCTCGCCCGTGACGACGACGGCGGCGCCGCCGATCG
>CEQU01024402.1_pt1 | contig 13232 bp, 13 predicted proteins | sample 531031 | NCBI WGS metagenome assembly CEQU01 (sample SAMEA2621216, study PRJEB7988) | marine metagenome | isolation source: saline water (ENVO:00002010), including
TAGCTTAACCATTAAGTCTTCTTGATCACTTATAAATGCGATTAAAGATAGAGGATCATTAATCGCATTTATAGTATTTAAATTTAGTAATTCAATTTGATATTCATATGAAGATTGAGAAAATGCTTCTATTTCACCTTCAAAATTATTAATTTCTACACTCCATTTACCTGGCGTTGGATTTTTTATTTGCCACACAATTGCATAAGGAGTCTCAGTTACAGATGATTCAGTTCTATCTCCAGCTGAGGTTTGCATTCCTGAAGGATTTTTTAGTCTGAAAGATCCTCCAGGTTTATTTTTATAAAAAAATAAATTTATTTCGTTAGTTCCAGGAGCAACCAAAATTTCAGAATTGTAAATTTGTTTTTCAGTGATATTCAAATTATCTATATTGATTAATTGACCTGAACTCCAAAAATCCTGTGAAATTACTTCAGAAAACATCTTAATCATATTAGGTAACGAAAAAATAAATTTTCCAGAGAGAGTTTTCTCAGCGTATCGGTCAAATAAAATTGTAATACTCTCGTCAGCATCTTTTAAAGAAATCCCATGAACTTCCCAGTTTTTATTTTTATAAAGGCTAGCTACTGGGTCTACAAATTCTCTTAACACATCTTCAGGATTTGCATTTGACATGAGTAAAGGGATTTGGCTTCCACCCATTAAAATTATTTTTGAATCATTACTAGCAAATTCTGATTGAAGAAAATTATATGAATTTAATAAACTCTCATTAATATCCAAACTTATATTTCTTTGGTATTCATGATTTGAAAGAACACTTTCAATATCTTTGGATATTTCTAGAAAGTTATTATTAGATAAATATGGTCCTTGGGGTGTAATTTCTGAACTAGAAGAATCTAAAACTGAGAAATATAGTTTGTGATTATCATTAAGGATGGATGTAATTCCTATTAATGAATCAACTAAATTTTGATTTTCTAAATCTCCCTTGATTGCATTAATGTCTAAAAGAAACAAAACTATTGAATTATCGGTGTTTTCGCTCTGATTTGCATAAACTGTGGTTGTAGAAAAAAATATTAAAGTTAATAAACTTAGAATCATTACAGGTTTTGATATGATTTTTCTTGTCATAATGACACCTATTTTTTTCTTTGTCTAAAAAGTTTGTTCTAATAGACAATTTATAATAAGACTGATGCTATAGTGATTCAATTAGAATCTATTCTAATTTTCATGGTTGCTACAGGGAGTTCTGTTGATTAATTACAAAATCAAGTTTTTTTCGTGTATCACTATTACAGCTTTATTTCTAATATCAATTACATTGTCTTGTGATTCAGAAGGCGAAATTCAGGATGTGAATTTTGTCTCTGGGTATGTTGTAAATGTTGAGAGTTTGTCGTTAAAAAAACTTAAATCTTTTGAATTGATTGATCAAAAAGATCGAAAGATTTTATTGACTGTTCAAGGTGATTTAGGGAAGTTTTCCCCATCTCATATGAGACAGCATATGCTGATTGGAGAACCCATTACAGTTAAATATTTTGTTAAGGATGGTAAAAATATAGTTGAATCAGTGGAAGATTTGGAATAATTTAAGTAGTTTTTTTTCTGTATCTGAAACTTAAAAAAATAGTAAACACAACTATAACTCCAAATATAAACATGAAAAATATTCCAGCAGAAGAACCGGGTACTAAATTTTCTGAATGAATGTTACTTCCTGTAATTTCTACGGGGAAAAATATACTGTGCTCTACATCAGGTTCAGTTGAAATTCTTATTTCGCTTTCCCATGTACCTGCTTGATGTAAGGTTAAATTTGCTATGTATGTATCTAATGATTTAGGGGTGTTAACCGCTCGAGACATGTAAGCTTCTTCATCTTTTCTGACCAATACCTCGATTATTGCCTTTTCAACAGGAGAATTATCAGAAATATAACTAGGAAATATTTGAAATTGAATTGGTCCCACTACTGGAGTATTGGGTATCACTTTTACAGCAAGATTAAATTCGTTAATTGACCCTGAGTAAGACAATTGTTCGTCTTGGTTAGCATGAATTTGTGGTGAAAATGAATTACCTAATCCTGTGAGTAGAATTGATGCTACAACAGAATAAAAAAATAATTGGGTCTTCATCTTAGTCCTTATTTTGGTGGGCCCGGCTGGGATCGAACCAGCGACTAATCGGTTATGAGCCGACCGCTCTAACCACTGAGCTACGGGCCCTCTTTATAGTGAAATTTTCAGTACACTAGGAGATAATTGTCTTGTACCTAAGTAATTGAGTCAAGAATTTTGGTAAATTAAATGAAATTAAAAAATTATTTTGTACTTATAATTGTATTATTAGTTGGGATATCTATGACAGTTATTCCTGTTTTGATTCCAGAAAAACCATTACAACTTACCAAGATTTATAAAATAGTTGATGAAAATTTTTACAATAACATTGATGTAGAAATCTCACAAAATATTATCAAAACTGATGCATTGGATGGTTCTGAAATTTATTTAGGTGAGAGTACACATCCTACTGTTTTAATAGTTTTAGCTCATTGGTGCCCACATTGTAGGAATGAAGTTAGAGAAATTTCATCATTTTTTACAGATTCTGTAGATGATCAAGGAAATACAGTAATTGATGATGTGAGATTTATGTCACTAGTTACATCAATTCAAAGTGATAGGTCTAATTTCCCACCACATGAATGGCTGTACAATGAAAATTGGGTATTGCCTACTTTAGTTGATAATCAAAACTCTGAAATAGCTGCTGCTTTGAGAATAAGATCTTTTCCCTCATATGTAATTTTTGATCAATTTGGATATATTATTGGTATGATTTCTGGAAGAATTGAAAAAAAAGGACTTCAAAATCTTATTCAGCAGATTAACGATACTGTTGGTAAAGAGAATCTATAACAATGGTGAAATATGCCGATTTCTAGCAAAATTTTAGATTTTATGGATAGAGGATCATGGATCCGTAAAATGTTTGAAGAAGGTATTGCACTTAAAAAACAATTTGGTGAAGAGAATGTTTTTGATTTATCTTTAGGTAATCCAGTCATGGAACCTCCTCAAGAATTTTTTGATGAATTGAAATCTATAGCATCAAAACCTATCAAAGGGATGCATAGATATATGCCTAATGCAGGACTGGAAATAACTAGACAAGCAATTGCTAGTGAATTGAATAAAGAGACTGGTTTTAATTTCTCTTCAAATCATATTGTTATGACTTGTGGAGCTGGAGGGGCTTTAAATGTGGTGATGAAAACACTTCTGAATCAGGGAGACGAGGTTGTGATTTTTTCCCCATTTTTTGTTGAGTATCAATTCTATGCTGATAATCATGGTGGAAGTTGTAAAATTGTGAATCCTGATGAGAATTTTCTTCCTGATTTTGAGTCTTTATTTGAAGCAATTAACAAAAAAACAAAAGCGGTTTTGATAAATTCTCCCAATAATCCTACAGGAGTAATGTATTCCAAGGAAATTCTAGAAAAAATAGCTCAAATTATTTCTGAAAAAGAAAAACAATTTGATTCTGAGATATTTTTTATAAGCGATGAACCTTACAGGAAAATAGTGTTTGATGGGCTAGAATATCCCCATATTTTTCAATTTCACCCTCGAACTATAGTCGCTACATCACATTCAAAAGATTTAGCACTTCCGGGGGAAAGAATTGGATATATAGCAGTAAATCCTGATTATACAAATAAGGATATTCTTATAGATGGATTAGTCTTTTGTAATCGAACATTAGGATTTGTGAATGCTCCAGCTTTAATTCAATATTTAATTGTCAATTTACAATCTGTCACCATTGATGTTTTAGAGTACCAAAATAAAAGAGATTTTATGTACAAAGAGCTTTCTTCAATAGGTTACGAAACTGTTCTACCTCAGGGAGCATTTTATATGTTTCCAAAATCACCAATTAAAAATGATGTTGAGTTTATAGAAATATTAAAAGAACAAAATGTTTTAGCTGTCCCAGGCAAAGGTTTTGGATGTTCGGGGCATTTTAGGATTTCTTATTGTCTTGAGGATTCTACGCTTGAAGGGTCGATTCCTGGACTTAAAGCTGCTTTCAATAATATATAATTATATGGGTGATGTATCTTTTAATCCTATTCCTGTTGAGGGAATTAATACTGACTCACCTTTTTGAATTACTTTAGATTTAATTAATTTTTTTATACTCGCAAAAGCAGCAGCAGAAGTTGGTTCAATGTATAAACCTTCTTGATTCGCTAAAGCTAGTTGCCATTCGATTATTTCTTTCTCAGAAACTATTTCACATGTCCCATTGTTTTGTTGTATTGCTTTTACCATTTGATTGAGTCTAGGTGGAGTTGCTACTGCAATTCCACCAGCTATAGTTTTTGTTTGATTTACTGGATTCCAGTCTGTTTTGAAAATTGTTGAAAAAATTGGTTGGATTGATTCGGTTTGTACTGCATGTATTTTAGGGATTTTGTGTATTTTGTTATCTAAAAACAATTCATGAAAACTTTTTAATGCTCCTAAAAATAGCGATCCATTACCTACGGGAAGAATTATATGTTCAGGGAATTTTCTAGAATCATATAGGTCTCTAAATATTTCATAACCGAAAATTTTTGTTCCTTCGATAAAATAAGGGCTTAAATTGTGTGAGGCATATGTAACTCCATGATTTTCTGAAAATTTTTTGGCCTCTATTGTAGCTTGATCTCTAGATCCTCCTATTAAATATGTATTGGCTCCGTATACCTTGATTTGATTAATTTTGGCACTAGGAGCAGAAGATGGGGCAAAGATATGACTTTTAATTTGTGCTTTTGAAGCATAAGCAGAAATTGATGCACCTGCGTTACCCGATGAATCTTCTGAAATCTCCTTAATTCCAGATTGTTTTAAACAAGAGATCATGATTGAGCTACCTCTGTCTTTGAATGATCCTGTGGGGTTAAAGTACTCTAGTTTTGTAGACAATTCTATTTCTAGTTTGTCAGATAGATTATGTAATTTGATAGTGGGGGTATTTCCTTCCCCCAATGAAATCAAGCTATCTGAATTAATTGGGAGAGGTATTTCTATAGAGTTATGTTCTACTTTTGATTCTTCTAATGAAATGTAATTCACATCAAATGGGGCATTACAATCGGGACAATTTAAAGCGCGACTTGAAGGAGATGTAGTTAATTCACATATTGAGCATTTGAAACAATAATTTGATTTTTTCAATTGATCTCCTGAAATCTAAATTTATTTTATACGAAAGAACGAAACATTTTAAGAAACTTTTGGTAGGATTTATATAATGTTTAATAGACAAAATAATGAAATAGAATTCAATAATTCCCCCTCACAGAAAAAAACAATATTTTATGGTTGGTATATTGTTCTAGTTGGTTTAGTGGTTTTGACTTTAAATGCTTTAGCAGTATTTCGAGGAATTGGTGTTTTGGTTGTAGTGCTTCAAAAGAATTTTGCTTGGTCACGTACTCAAATTTCTATTGGGAATGTTTTAAGTAGAGCGGAAGGAGCTGCATTAGGTCCTATTGAAGGATTTTTGATTGATAAAATTGGTGCAAAACGAATGCTTCTCATTGGAATGACAATAATGGGATTAGGTTTTGTTGCGTTTTCTAGAATTCAGAATGTGTGGCAATTTTATATAGTTTTTCTCATAATTACATTAGGAGCTGGGCTAGGAGGATGGTTAGCAATAGCCTCATTGCTAAATAATTGGTTTGTTAAAAATAGAACTATGGCTATGGCAATTGCCATGTCTGGAATTCATTTGGCCGGAATTTTTCTACCACTATATGCCTACGCAATCGATTGGGAATTTCGATTTACTCTTGTAGCTATGGGAGTGTTAATAATTTTGATAGGTATACCTAGTTATTTGTTGACTAGGAATACCCCAGAAGAGATTGGTTTACTACCTGATGGAGAACAATCAAATGATGATCAAAATGTAGAAATAAGTAGCCAAAATTCACCTAAAGAATTTGATTACACGCTTAAACAAGCATTAAAGTCATCTTCCTTTTGGGTGATAACTGCTGCTCACGTATCATCTAACATGGCTTTAGCTGCGATGGGGGTTCATTTAACTCCTAGAATCACTGACATGATGATTGCTTTAGGTCGAGAAGAATCAGTAGCTTTGTATTGGGCTAGTTTTGTTGAATCAGGATATGCCATTGTTGCTTTACCTGCTATTTTTATTTCTGGATGGTTAGGCGACAGAATGTCTAAGAAATATTTGCTGATGATATTTATGTTTTTGCAGGGAATGTCTACTTTGATTCTTTCATATGCTAATAGTCTCTTTATGGCTTTTGTATTCGCATTTATTTATGGGATAGCTTTTGGAGGTAGAGTTCCATTGATGTCAGCCATTAGAGGGGAATATTTTGGTAGAAAAGCTTTTGCTAGCATTACAGGTTGGTCAATGTTGCCAAATGGTATTTTGATGGCTATTTCTCCTGTCCTGACAGCTTGGTGGTATGACAGTGTAGGTAGTTATTTTATTCCATTTTTTGTTCTTTCAATACTTACTTTAATTGGGGTAATAATCATGTTCTTTGCAAACCCCCCAGATAGATCAATTCCACAAGAAACAGGTTAGATATGATTTGGTATAAAGATAAGTTGTTTTATTTTATTTCAATAGTTGTAATATTTTTTGATCAATTCACAAAATATTTGATTAAAGAATTTGTTCCTAGATATTCTGTTTGGCCTGATCAAGGAATCTTTCAAATAGTTCATGGAGTTAATACTGGTTCAGCATTCGGCTTATTTTCTGATTACACACTTTTATTAACGATAGGGTCATTAGTAGGAATTGGTTTTGTACTTTACTTTTTTTATAAAAATTCTTTTAATGTGATTTGGATGAGAATATCTTTAAGCTTAATAGTTGGAGGAGCTTTAGGTAATCTTATTGACAGAATTCGTGATGGAGGGGTTGTTGATTTTATAAGTGTAGGATGGTGGCCGGCTTTTAATATTGCCGATTCTGCGATAAGTATTGGGATGGGTATATTGATTTTTACATTGGTGTTTGGAGAGAAATTAGGTTGGTATTCTACTTCATCTGATGAGGATTAAGAATTTGATTGATTTAGAACTCTTAGTAGAACCTGATTCTGAATCGCGATTAGATTCTTTTGTGGCAGAAAACGTCGAAGAAATTTCACGTAGTATGGCCGCCAATTTGATTTCTGATGGACGAGTTTCTGTTGATGGGGTGATTCAAAAGTCATCTTATAGATTAAAGTCAGGAGAAGTTGTTTTTGTTTCTTCAGTACAAAATCCTAAAATAGAATTAACGCCTCAAGATATACCTTTGGATATTATATTTGAGGATGATGATTTGATTGTAATAAATAAACAAGCAGGATTGCCTGTTCATCCAGGTCCTGGTCATCCTGATCAAACTTTGGCAAATGCTGTTTTGTATGCATGTCCTGATTTACAAGGTATCAGAAGTATCAGACCAGGAATCGTTCATCGATTAGATAAAGATACCTCAGGAGTGATAGTGGTGGCTAAAAATGATAGTGCTTTGTCTCATTTGTCCAATCAATTGAAAAATCGTGAGGTGGAAAAAACTTATATTTGTCTTGTTAAAGGGAACTTACCATCATTAAAAGCAGTCATAGATGCTCCAATTGCAAGGGATCCTTATCATCGACAAAGGATGGCTGTTGTTGAAAATGGGCGTGATTCTTCTACGAAATTTAGTGTTTTGAAGAGATTTGATCAGTTTGATTATGTTGAAGTTAAACCATTGACTGGAAGAACTCATCAGATTAGAGTGCATATGAATTCTTTAGGGAATCCTGTTGCTGGCGATAGTTTATATAATGGATTTGTTCCTGATTTGTGTAGACAATTCCTTCACGCGCAAAAAATTTCATTTATTCATCCTTCAAATCTAAAAATTGTTGAATTTTCAGTTGAACTACCAGAAGATTTGACATATTTTTTAAAAAATATTGATAAAGAATGATAATATTTTTTAGTAATTTTAATAATGAGAAATAATTTGAATTCTGATAAACGAGTTAGAGTTAGATATGCTCCTAGTCCTACTGGAGAGCCCCATGTTGGTAATATTCGTACTGCACTTTTTGATTGGTTAGTAGCTAAAAAATATGATGGAGATTTTATAGTTAGAGTTGAAGATACTGACCAGGATCGCAAAGTAGAAGGAGCTATAGATTTACAAAAATTATCTTTACAATGGTTAGGCTTAGAATGGGATGAAGGTTTAGGAAAAGCAGGTGATTTTGGTCCCTATGTTCAATCTGAACGTTTAGATATTTATCTAGAACACGTGAATTTTTTGATATCGGATGGTAATGCTTATAAATGTTTTTGTACTCTCGAAAGATTAGAGGAAGTTAGAAAAAAACAGAGAGAATCAAAATCTCAAATCATTGGTTATGATGGGTTGTGTAGACAGAAACCTGAAAATTACTCAAATTATAGTATTTCAGATGACTGCGTGGTTAGATTTGCAATGCCTCAAACTGGTCAATCTACGTTAAATGATTTAGTTAGAAATCAAGTCACTTTTGACAATCGATTGATAGAAGATTTTATAATTATGAAATCTGATGGATTTCCAACTTATCACTTTGCCTCTGTAGTAGATGACCACTTGATGGAAATTTCCTTGATTGTTAGAGGAGAAGAATGGTTGTCTAGCCTGCCTAGGCATATTCAAATACACAAAGCATTTAACTGGGATTTACCTGATTTCGCTCATATTCCTACTATTTTGGCTCCTGATAAGACTAAATTAAGCAAGAGACATGGTGCCACATCAGTTTTAGAGTATAAAAAAGAGGGTTATTTGCCTGAAACAATGATTAATTTCTTGTGTTTATTGGGATGGTCAATTGATGGGGAACAAGAGTTAATTTCAATTGATGATTTGATTAATAAATTTAATATTTCTGACCTTAATCCCTCTGGGTCTGTCTTTGATAAAAATAAGTTGAATTGGATGAATGGTCAGTATTTAAAGAGTAAAACTCCTTCACAATTGGCCAAGGCTCTTTTTGATTTTTGGATAGAATTTCCTCCTGAATCATTTGATTCTGTTCCATCACAAAAAGAATTAGAGATTATTGCTCCTTTGATTTCTGAAAGATTAAAAACATTGAGAGAAGCTGAAGAATGGATTGCTTTTTTATACAAAAACAAGATTTCTTATTCTGTAGATGATTTGATTCAAAAAAAATCAGATGTTCACCTTACAAATTTATTTATTGAAAAGGCAATAAATTCATTAACTCAGTTGGAAACATTTGATGCTGATAATATTGAAATAAATTTGAGAGATTTGATTTCCGAATTGGAAGTTAAGCCTGGTATGTTTTTAGGAACTATTCGAATGGCTACTTCAGGGCAAATAGTTTCTCCTCCTTTGTTTGAATCTTTGGAAATTTTAGGTCGTGAAAAAACTGTGAATTTGTTACGCCAAGCAGATCATTTGGTTAAACAGACTATTAATGCTTGACGATCAATTTTCACAAACCTATACTCGTACAAAATCACTAGAGAGTATATATGTCTATTAAAGAAACACTCGGGACCCAACTTAAAGATGCCATGAGGAACAAAGACGCTAGTAAGAGAACAGTAATTAGAACTTTAATGTCAGCTATTAAAAATGCTGAAATTGATTCACAATCTGAATTAGACGATGATGGGATTATAGTTGTGTTCACTAAACAAGCCCAGCAACGCAAAGATAGTATAGAGGCTTATCAAAAAGCTGAACGTCAAGATTTAGTTGACAATGAGAAAGCTGAACTAGATTTTATTTCTCAATTTTTACCTGCACAAATGTCTGAAGAGGAAATACAAAAATTAGTCGATAAAGTTATAAATGAATTAAATGCTACTAATCCTTCCGACATGGGCAAAGTTATGGGTAAATTGATGCCTCAGATTAAAGGAAAGGCAGATGGGAAGCTTGTGAATTCGATAGTAAGTTCTAAATTAAAGTAATCCAATGAAATTTGGAGTAGTAGTTTTTCCTGGTACATGGAGCGATGTAGATTGTTTCCATGTGATTAAAGATTGTTTAGATCAAGATGTAGAATATATTTGGCATAAAGATACTGATTTGTCTAAATTTGATTGCATAATTTTACCAGGAGGGTTTTCTTATGGGGATTATCTTAGGTGTGGTGCAATTGCTAAATTTTCACCTGTAATGGAATCAATTAAAGAATTTTCAGAAAAAGGTAAGGCTATCATTGGAATATGTAATGGATTTCAAATTCTTTGTGAATCTGGGATTTTGCCAGGTGTTTTAATTAGAAATAGAGATTTGAAATTCAGGTGTGAAATGACTAATTTATTGGTTCAAAACACAGATACTGTTTTTACTAATAGATGTGATTTAGATCAAGTGATTCAAGTTCCTATTTCACACGGTGAAGGAAATTATTTTGTAGATAATGATACTCTCAATGAATTAGAGAAGAATAATCAAATTCTTTTTAGTTATAGCTCTTCTATTGGAGAAGTTTCAGAAATTAATAATCCTAATGGATCTGTGATGAATATCGCGGGAATAGTAAATCAAAAAGGAAATGTACTTGGAATGATGCCTCATCCTGAAAGAGTATGTGACCCTATTTTAGGAGGGACTGACGGTTTGAAAATTTTTGGGTCCATTTTAGATCACTTTTCTGATTCTGTGTCGTTTTGATTACAGGGGTTATACTCGCAATATGTGCAGCTTCGGGGTTTGCCGGTAGTGCTGTATTCATCAAATTATCTTTACAAAAAATACCTTACTCAGGTGCTACCATTATGTCTTTAGTCGTTTCTGCTTTATTTAGTTTGAGTGTGGCAGCTATTTTACATTTCGATGAAATCATTCAACTTTCCCCTATTTCATTTTTGTGGTTTGCTATTGTTGGTGTTATTACTTTTACTGGTGGTAGGTCATTACAATACTTGGCTATTAACCATATGGGGGCAGCAAGATCATCTTCTTTAGTGGCGTGCTCACCTTTTTTTGCGGCTATATTGGCAGTTGTTTTTTTGGGAGAATCAATAAATATTTGGTTGATTTTAGGTACTACATTGATAGTATCCGGTGTAGTTTTAGTCTCATTAAGTAGTGAAAAAAATGAATAGAATAAAGAATATTGGTGTTATCTATGCTGTGATTTCTGCTTTTATGTATAGCTTGGCTGCCGTAATTGGAAAACAACTTACTGAAGATATAGCTTCTCCTTTAGTTATTTCTAGCTTTTCTTTGTTGTTTGGATTACTTGTCACTTTTGTAGTGATGGCTCCAAAAGCCATAAAAGAGATTGTTCAAACTCCAATAAAAAATTGGACTACAATTGTAATTGCTGGCTTGTGCTCATCATGTGGGGTGATGTTTTATTTCCTTAGTTTAAGTTCAGCTCCAGTTGTAGTTGTGACACCTATTATTTCTATTTATCCACTAATCACTATTGTCCTGGCTTTTTTATTTTTAAAAGGAATTGAAACAATTTCTTTAAGAACAATTTTAGGAACAATTTTAGTGATTTCAGGAATTATATTTATATTATTTGGAAATGGTAATTAAATTTTAATATGAGATTTGATGAACAAACTTTAAAAAACTTATCTTTGACCCAGTATGAATATGATCTATTAGTTGAAAAACTAGGTCGTGAACCCAATTATATTGAATTGGGCCTTTTTGGATCTTTATGGAGTGAGCATTGTGGTTATCAGCATTCAAAACCTTTGTTGAAAAAATTTCAATCTGATAATCCAAAATTGTTAGTGAGTGCTGGAGAAGAAAATGCAGGTGTTGTAGATATTGGCGATGGTGACGCAATAGTTTTTAAAATTGAATCTCATAACCATCCATCTGCAATAGAACCATACGAAGGGGCTGCTACAGGGGTGGGCGGAATTGTTAGGGATATATTTGCAATGGGAGCTAGGCCAGTAGCATTATTGAATTCATTAAGATTTGGTCCGATTCATGTTGAAAGAAATAAATATTTGATTGATGGCGTTGTATCAGGTATTTCAAATTATGGGAATTGTTTGGGAATTCCCAACATTGGTGGAGAAATATATTTTTCTGATTCATATACGGGTAATCCATTGGTCAATGCAATGTGTATAGGAGTTCTTAAGATTGAAGAATTAGTTAAATCATCTTCAGGACCTGCTGGGAATTTACTTTTATTAGTTGGGTCGGGGACTGGAAAAGATGGTATTCATGGTGCCTCTGGATTAGCTTCTAATACTTTTGATGAAGAACAAGAGTTGAGACCAACAGTTCAAGTAGGTAATCCTTTCTTAGAAAAAATTTTAATCGAATCATGTTTAGAGGTTGTAGCTTCAGGTAGAGTTGATGGGTTACAAGATTTAGGCGCAGCAGGTTTAACTAGTGCGTCTGTTGAGTGTGCTGCAAATGGAAATATGGGGTTTGAGATTGATGTATCTTTGATCCCACGTAGAGAATCAGGAATGGAAGCATATGAAGTAATGCTTTCTGAGACTCAGGAACGCATGTTATTCTCTATTTCTCCCGAAAACTTAGATTATGTTTGTAGTATTTTTGAAAAATGGGATATCAATCATGATGTGATTGGCAAAGTTACAACTAGAGAATATGCAACGATTCTAGAAAACGGTAAATTAATCGCTGATGTTCCTATAAATATTTTAACTGATGCTCCTTTATATACATTAGAAGGAGTTGAATCTCGCGATATAATCAAAGCTAGAGAAACCAGTTTGGAAAATCTTCCTCTACCTCAAGAATCTCAAACGAGAGTATTTTTTAAGCTTTTAAGTAGTGCCAATATTGCTAGTCGTGAGTATGTTTACACGCAATATGACCATCAAGTTCAAACAAATACCGTAATACCTCCTGGAGGTGATGCATCACTAATCAGAATTAAAGGTACCCAAAAAGCATTAGCTGCTTCTACAGATGGTAATTCAAGATTCAGTTATCTTGATCCTTATATCGGAGCTAAAATTGCTGTTGCAGAGGCTTGTAGAAATATTTCTTGCACAGGTGCTGAGCCGATTGCTATTACCAATTGCTTGAATTTTGGAAATCCTCAAAAACCTGAAGTGTATTACCAATTAGATAAATCTGTTTCTGGAATTTCAGATATGTCTTTAGAATTCAATGCACCCGTTATCAGTGGCAATGTGAGTTTGTACAATGAAACCCAAGACTCA
>CEQU01108358.1_pt1 | contig 13153 bp, 13 predicted proteins | sample 531031 | NCBI WGS metagenome assembly CEQU01 (sample SAMEA2621216, study PRJEB7988) | marine metagenome | isolation source: saline water (ENVO:00002010), including
TGCGATATTGATGCAGACGGTAACTGGATAGCTGGCCACAACGGGCAGGCTTACCGCCAGTGCAGTAATTATTCAAAGCAAAATATCTGTAACTGGCTGGTACCGGTTGAAAGCGACTATAAACTCTGTCCGTCCTGCCAACTCACCGATACCATTCCTGATTTGTCTAAACCAGACAACGTTAAACTCTGGTTTCGGATGGAGCAGGCCAAACGGCATCTGCTTTACACCCTGTATAAGCTTAAACTACCGGTTATCGGCAAGCGTCATAACCCCCGCGGATTATCCTTTCGGTTTCTCGAGGATGAAGTTGCTCAGGCATTATATGGGCGGGAGCTCACCGTCCAGAATACGGTGTTAACCGGTCACAGTAATGGGGTGATCACCATTAACCTCAAAGAAGCCGAAGAGACCAAACGTCTTGCTATGCGCGAGTTAATGAACGAACGTTATCGGACGCTGATTGGCCATTTTCGCCATGAGTCAGGCCATTATTACTGGGATGTGCTAATCAAAGGCAGTCAGTATATTGAGGCTTTCAGGGCGTTATTTGGTGACGAGCGTAAGGATTATCAGCAAAGTCTGGAAAATTACTACGCAAACGGGCCTGCAGTTGACTGGCAACAGCGCTGTATCAGTGCCTATGCCAGCATGCATCCATGGGAAGACTGGGCCGAGACCTGGGCGCACTACCTGCATATGGTAGATACTCTGGAAACGGCCAACGAGTACGAAACCAGTTTAGAAAACCGGTTACTCTCCAATCCGCTAAATGCCGATCATCCGCACACTGCCAGTTACAATGAAGAGAGTTTCGATACCTTAATTGACGACTGGGATCAGCTTACTAACCTGCTCAACTCACTGAATAACAGTATGGGCCTGGACGATGCTTATCCGTTTGTCATCAACGACAAGACCCGTGAAAAGCTCCACTTTATTCACCTTCTGGTTCGTCCGCTTTAACCTTTTCCCAATCAAACCGGGGAAGTTGTTCAAAAGCGCGGTGTAAGCCGTCTGTCCACTGTTTTTTCATGGATTTGTACATCGGGCTGTTTAAGGTATAGGTGTGATGAAAGGGCTCATCGAGAGAGTCATCCTGATACATTGCCAGTTCAATAGGCGGCCCTACCGAGATATTACTGCGAATAGTCGAGTCCAGTGACACCATGGCACAACGCGCGGCATCTTCCAGCGTGGTGCTTTTAGCAATAATACGGTCCAGAATCGGCTTGCCGTATTTGGTTTCACCAATTTGCAGGTAGGGCGTGTCTTCCGACGCGCTGATAAAATTACCCTGCGGATAGATGTGAAAAATTTCCGCTGCCTGACCGGCTATTTGCCCGCCAAGAATAAAATTAGACTCTGCACTGGCGTTGGATTTTTCCATCGCTTTCTCGTGCAGCGTTTGTTCTGCCTGACTAAGCTTGCCAATGTATTGCGCTACTTCATAAAGCTGCTTGCCGTGACGCAGGCTAAATTCGGCGTCCGGATCGTTAAGGTCGCGATTAATGGCATTCATAACTGCCTGAGAAGTTGCCAGGCTGCCGGATGTCATCAGCACACAAACGCGCTCTCCGGGCCAGCAGTAACGGCGCATTTTACTGTACGTAGCGACGTAATCGACACCGGCATTGGTGCGCGAATCTGATGCAAAGACTAATCCGCGATTTACTTTTAGGGCTAAACAATAGGTCAAAGGAAACTCTCTGAAAACACACGAAAAACAATAACGATAGCATGGAGTGATTCAGCGCATTTTTCCAGATCAATTTGTCATCAATTTGTCATTATTTTCGTTGCAATTTCAGTCGAAAGTCGCTTAGATGGTATTTTGTATACCGAAAATAAGCTCTAGGGATTGTAGATGGCAATAAGATGGGGAAATTATCGGGCAGGCGAGTTTTACGATGAACTCATTCGCGTTGCAAATAAACCGCGTCCTGCTGCAGAAGAAATTTGTAAATACCTGCGCAACCTTACTGACCAGGAATTAGAAGAGTATAAAACCGCCGCCAACACCGCTATCCATGTAATGGGTATTACCTTTACGGTGTATACCGAGGAAGAGGGCTCAATCGACAGAGCCTGGCCGTTTGACATTATCCCCCGCATTATCGACAAAAAAGAATGGCTGCAAATTGAAAAGGGTCTTAAGCAGCGTGTAAAAGCGCTCAACATGTTTATTGACGATTTGTATAACGAGCAGCGTATTCTTGAAGCCGGCGTTGTGCCAAAAAGCCTGTTGGATGCGTCCAAGAACTTTCTGCCTGAATGTATGGGCATTAAACCTAAACACGGGGTGTGGGCGCATATTTGTGGCTCGGATCTGGTGCGCGATCACAACGGCACCGTTTATGTGCTGGAAGATAATTTACGGGTTCCGTCTGGTGTGTCTTACATGTTGGAAAACCGCCATGTGATGAAACGGGTGTTCCCGGATATGTTTGAAAAATATAACATTCTACCGGTAGATGATTACCCGTCACAGTTATATGACATGCTTAGCCAGCTATCACCGCGCGACATCGATCAGCCCGAAGTGGTGGTGCTAACACCAGGTATTTATAACTCTGCCTATTTTGAACACGCCTATCTGGCCCAGCAAATGGGTGCCGAACTGGTTGTGGGCAGTGATTTAGTGGTCGATGATGACGATATTGTGTATATGCGTACCGTTGACGGCCTGTCACGGGTTGATGTGATCTATCGCCGCATTGACGATGCCTTCCTCGATCCGGAAGCTTTCCGGGAAGACTCCATGCTGGGTGTGCCCGGTTTAATGCGGGCCTGGAAAGCCGGTAATGTTGGCCTTGCCAATGCGCCGGGCGCTGGCGTTGCCGACGACAAGGTAGTCTATGCCTTTGTGCCGGAGATCATTAAATTCTATCTCGATGAAGAACCATTACTGCCCAATGTGCCCACCTATAAGTGCGTTAACAAAGACGAACGGGATTACGTTATTGAGAATATCGAAAAAATGGTCGTCAAACCGGCAAACGAGTCGGGCGGCTATGGCATGCTGATTGGTCCTCACGCCACTAAAGCCGAGCGTGAAAAATTTGTTCGTCTGATCCGTCGCGATCCCCGTAATTACGTGGCTCAGCCCATGTTATTGCTATCGACCGCTCCTACTATCATCGGTACGAAAGCCGAACCCCGACATCTTGATCTCAGACCGTTTATCTTAAGCGGCAATGACATCAGCGTGACCACCGGGGGGCTTACCCGGGTAGCCATGCGTAAAGGCTCTACCGTTGTTAACTCGTCGCAGGGTGGTGGTAGTAAAGATACCTGGATTGTAGACATGGAGGCCGACTAACGATGTTATCTAGGGTAGCTAATCATATTTACTGGATGGAGCGTTATCTGGAACGTGCGGAAAACACCGCTCGATTAATTCAGGTAAACACCCACCTTTTACTCGACTTACCACGTAATGTCACCCTGGGTTGGGAACCCATTATCGACATGCTGTCGTTTAGGGATGTGTTTTACGATCTGTATAAAGAAGCCGATGAAAAAAGCGTAATCAAATTTATGGTGACTGACACGGCTAACCCCGGGTCTATTATCAACTGCCTGGCGGCAGTGCGCGAAAATGCGCGGATCATTCGTGAAATTATTCCTTCGGAAGCCTGGGAACAAATCAACAATCTGTATATTGCTGCCAAAGCCGACGGCCAGAGCGTGTTAACCCGGCGGCACCGGTTTAACTGTCTGCATCGCATTATCGTGGCCAACCAGACCATTACCGGCTTACTTGGTGGTACCATGTTGCGTGGTGAAGGCTATGCCTTTCTGCGACTCGGCCGTCATCTGGAACGTACCGATATGACATCACGCATAATTGATGTGCGTTCAGCGTCGTTGTTACCGGATCTCTCACCGGAGCAGTCGGCGTTCGAGAATATCCAGTGGATGGGGGTGTTAAAATCACTAACGGCTTATCAGATGTACCGTCAGGAAATGCGCATCAGAATTAACCGTGCTGACGTGCTGGAATTTTTAATTAACAATAGACAGTTCCCGCGTTCACTTCAGCATGGCCTGATGCAAATTGGCAAATGCCTGCTGGAACTACCGAACTCGGACAGTATTTCGCAGCAGGTCGAAGCGTTATCAGAGGAATTACAAAAACTCGATACCCATGAGCTGACTCAGGACAGACTCCACGAAGTCATTGATGACATTCAGCTTGGCGTAGTGAAACTCCACCAGGCGATTGACAGTCAGTATTTTTAAGTTACAAACCTAGACGGGGCTGGTGTATGCCAACCAGCCCGTTTTCTCTTTACCCATCAAAAGACACACCAGGATATTTAGTCCGCAGCTGTATTTTTCGTCATAGCCTGACTAAGGCTTACTGTAGTTCATTTTTCTGCAGCGACGTACCGTGTTTTATTCTTACTACGTTTTAAGATCTTTCCGCCTTTTGTTTCTCGCCACGCTGGTTACGGGAATTTGCTTCATTCCACCGGCTAGTGCGGAGAAGTCCGCGGGCCTGCTGTTGTGTTTGAGGACAACGATATTCATGCTTATTTTGTTGAGGTACTCAAGCTGGCACTGGATAAAACCAATACCAGCGGTCACCCGATAAAAATTGTTCCTGATCCATTTAATGCTAATCAGGATCGTATGTTGCGGCAAGTTAAGGAAGGGTCGACTGATGTTACCTGGGCGGTTACTTCTGAAGAACGTGAACGAGAACATTTAGCGGTTTATTTTCCATTGGCGCGTGGATTGCTGGGCTACCAGGTATTTTTAGTCCATCCGGATAACCAACAGTCCTTTGGCACCAGAGCGCCGGGTGAATTTAAACAGAGCTTATCGGTACAGGGGATAGGGTGGCCAGATACCGACGTAATGCGTTTTAATGGTTACCGCGTAGAAAAAGTCCCTTTGACAATGATGTTTAAACTTATCGAGTCAAAAATGGCCGACTACTTTCCTCGTTCGGTGATGGAAGTCGAATATGAACTGGCTTCCAGGCCATCTGTGCAACTAGTCATTGAACCGCACCTGGCTTTTTATTACTCGTCGCCAACCTACTTTTTTGTGAGCAAGCGAAACCGCAGACTGGCAGAGCGCCTTAAAGAGGGACTGGATTTAGCCCTTGCCGACGGTAGCTTAATTGCTTTGTACAATCAGCAGGCTTTTGCTCAGTCTGCCAACAACATGCTCAGGGAAAGGCAAATAATCCGTCTGCAAAGCCCCGTTTTAACACCGCAGTCAAGGCAAACGCTAACACGTTACCAGGACTTCCTTCTGAAACATTAAATTCAATAATTTCAATTGATTATGCATTTATAAGCGTTTATCTCTTTTATTTCTAGACGGGCGGTCTATAATGGATAGACGATCGGTCTAAAATAAGAGAGATATGCAACAGAATCGCCGGGGCAGACCCCCTAAGTCGGCCAGAAACTTTGACGATACCAAAGAGGCGTTACTCCTTGCTGGCATGGCAATACTCACTGAGCAGGGTTTTAACACCGTTGGTATCGACATGATCCTAAAGCGTGTGGGTGTGCCGAAGGGCTCCTTTTATCATTACTTTAAAAACAAAGACGATTTTGGTTTGCAGGTGATTGAGCGCTACGACCAGTATTTTTGCGCCAAGCTGAGACGATGCCTGGCCTCTAATCCATCACAGCCACTTTCCGGCGTTTCGACCTTTGTTCAGGAAGCTATCGATGGCATGGAGAAATACCGGTTTAGCCGCGGCTGCCTGATTGGCAACTTCGGGCAGGAAATGCCCATATTGGCAGAGTCTTTCAAGCAACCCCTGGCGCAGTGTTTAAAAAACTGGACGTCCATGCTGGCACATAACCTGGAGCAGGCAAAAGTGCTCGGTTTAATTCACCAGGAGACCGACTGCCTGCAGCAGGCTGAGTTTTTCTGGATAGGCTGGGAAGGCGCCATCCTGACTGCCAAGGTAATGCAGTCCAGTTCACCAATGCAAAAATTTGCCGATGGTTTTATCCATCAACTTACTATCAAGCGTTAACCCCGGAGGGCACGATGTTTAAAGCGATTTATATTAATAAAGACGACCAGGACTACACTGCACAAATTACCGAACTCGATGAGTCAGTATTACCGGATGAAGATGTCCTGATAGCGGTTGAGTACAGTACGTTAAACTATAAGGATGCGCTCGGGATTACAGGTAAAAGTCCGGTAGTCAGACAATTCCCCATGGTTGCGGGGATTGATTTGGCGGGCACAGTGTTGGAAAGTCGTTCAGAAAGATTTTCCGCCGGTGACAAAGTATTGGTAAACGGCTGGGGTCTGGGTGAACAGTATTGGGGAGGGTTAGCCCAAAAAGCCCGCATCAATGCTGATTTTGTGCAAAAGATGCCTGCGGGCTTAACAAGTAAGCATGCTATGGCTGTGGGCACCGCTGGCTATACTGCCATGCTATGTGTGATGGCACTTGAATCACAGGGCGTTACCCCCGACAAGGGCGAGGTACTGGTTACCGGTGCAAATGGTGGGGTGGGCACCACCGCTATCGCAATTCTGGCGAATCTTGGTTATGACGTGGTTGCTTCTACTGGCCGTTTGGAACAAGCGGATACGTTAAAAGCGTTGGGTGCTAAAGAGGTTATCGATCGTGCAACCCTCAGTGAACCTGGCCGCCCACTGGCAAAAGAACGTTGGGCGGGAGTCGTTGACTCTGTAGGCAGCCATACCCTGGCTAATGCTTGCGCGGCCACTAAGTCTGAAGGTGCCGTAGCAGCTTGTGGTCTGGCTCAGGGCATGGACTTTCCGGCTACGGTAGCACCTTTTATTCTGCGCGGCGTAAAACTGATGGGAATTAATAGCGTAACACAAACCCTGGCAGTGCGTGAAAAGGCCTGGGCACGGGTTATTAAGGACTTACCTGAATCGAGCCTATCGACCATTACCAAACAGGTTACCTTAGCCGAAGCCCTTGCAGTTGCGCCACAGTTTCTGTCCGGGCAGGTGCAGGGGCGTATTGTTGTCGACGTGAATGCCTGATTTCATTCTGAGCTCCCCTTATACAGGGGAGCTTTGTTTTATCATCGCCGAAAATTCAAAATACTCGTTCACTATTTTCTCATCTGCATGCCATCCCTCACTTTTTAACTCGTCCTAACGCTGTTTTTATTCTTCAGGAATAGGCCGCCTGGGTTATCCTGTGATTACTCTTATTAGCTAAGAATAAAATACGTTCGTAAAAGCTATTGGCCCCCTACAAAGAGTGAGTTAAGGGTTAGTCATATGCCAGGAAGCTTATCTCGACGATTGGCAATACATCAGGTTATTGGTTGTAAAATCACCAAAAAGAGTTACGCGTAACGGTTTTTACTTCGTTTTCAGGGTGTTTTAAGACTTAAAGGCCAAATTTGGCGGCATCTGTTCGGTATGACGAGCTTATGACAAACCACACGATGAAACGATTGTTTCACTCTTAATGCAAGCGCCAACTGGGCTATTATTGAGGAATGAACGGGTCTTTATTAGTATTACAGTCGATGGAATTAGCGTACTGGTTTTACACAATATGAGTGAAGAACCCGGCTGATTATGACTTCCAAAATTTTCCTCCATTTCGAACTAAAGAATAGTTTTTCTGACACTTAGACAAGGTAATATTGCGCTATAATAGGTAGTGACACTTATCCTTAGCCGGTTCAATACTGTTTGGAAATACGCGGTTCTGTCTGCAGTTTTAATCAGGTTATTCAGGAGTCGAAGCCAATCGGTACTCAAAAACTCACCAAAAAGCTGTTTATCAAAATCCTGACGGTTATTATTGTTATCGAGACAGGGATAATGGTTGGGCTGTACGCATTACCTACAGAGTTTTCGCCGTGGCAAAATGTACTGGTTGATGTGGCTTTCCTTGCTTTGTTTTCGACGCCGATGATTTATTTCTTAGTTATCCAGCCCTATGACAGAGAGTATGTACTGCAGCAGTTTGACCGGTCTACAACCACTAACACTCCGTTTGATGTAGAGCACCGTATCACCCGACAGGACAACGGCGAGGTGCGCTGGGTTCACGAAAAGTGTGTGCACGATCGTGATGTAATGGGCAATGTGGTGCAATCCCATGGCATTGTTCAGGACATCACTGATCGAAAACTCGCGCAGCAAAAGATTAAGCAAATGGCCATGACGGATCAGCTAACCGGATTGGCCAACCGCAATCAGTTTTATGCCACTTTTGATAAATTCATTAATATGGCAAAACGGGATAGTGCGCTGCTTGGCGTAATGATCCTCGATTTGGATATGTTTAAAGCGGTTCACGATATTTACGGGCACCAGACCGGAGATAAACTCCTGCATATCATTGCTCAGGTATTTCGTGAAAACTGCCGGGAAATTGATTTAATTGCCCGCTTGGGCGGCGACGAGTTTGCTATTGTGCTGTATAAACCTCTTGATAAAGGCGCTATAAGAGAAGTCGCTAATCGTATTGTTCGTGCTTTCGAGGCGCCAATACACGTTAATGGGCACCGATTACAGGTAGGCGTGAGCATTGGTATCTCAATTTTTCCCACCCATGGTACCGAGCAGCACACGCTGATAGAAAGTGCCGACGCGGCATCGCAAAAAATCAAACGCCAGAGCAAAACAACTTTTGTTTTTACGATCTTGCCGACTACACGCTGAGCTAGCAGTGTGCGTTTTGTTTTTTCGTGCTGATGAAAATTATTTGTCCTGGCGAAGAATATTTTCCACTCTGAATGTAATAGGTAGATTGACCGACAAAGCGCATAATCGCACGGTTTTCATCTATTGGTTTCAGCATTCATGCAATTTACTAATGACCGTGTTTCGGTTTACGCACTGCCCGAAAGTCAGCTGACTTCTGACTATCCGGTTGATATTGGTACCCGTTATCGTGACGCCTCATTGATCGAGCTGCCAGGTGGCGAAGCCTGGGTATTTGACTACGGTGTAGTGGTTTTCTGGGGTATCGACGAAGATGAACGTTTGTCGTTGTTACATCGCTTAAAGATTCAAAGCGAGTTGCTGGCTGGCGAACATCAGGAGCACTTTCGGTTTACCGTTGGTGCGGGTGAGGTCAAACTGCAAAAAGACCATATCACGCTGTCGTCTGACGATCCCTTGCTGCGCCTGGCGATAAGTCACGCGCTGGCACAGTCCATCAAGCTTAATGATTATGAACTCAGGGCCCAGCATACTATTGCCGAGTACAGTCACTTACCTAAGGTACTGGCCGAGACTGGCTCCATTAAGCTGGGGCGGCGTGAAATAGCCAGAATTCGCGGACATCTGTTTGGCACTAAAAGCGATATTTTTCTGCACTATAATCTGCTTGATACGCCTGAGTTTTTCTGGGAATACCCGGTTTACGAACTGGCCTACAACACGGCTGCGAAGTATCTGGATATTCGCCCCAGGGTTGAGCTGTTATCGAACAAACTTAACGTTATTCATGAATTGTTCGATATGCTGGCTGATGAACTTAAGCATAAGCACTCTTCGTTTTTAGAGTGGATCATTATCATTCTTATTGCCTTTGAAATAGTAATGGTTGGCGCTGAAGGATTATTGGCCTTGTTCTGATGTTACCGGCCCATCTTAATGACTATTAACGGCTAAATCCTCCCGCTTTATCGCAGTGCCGTGCAGTACGATGGTATCGATGGTCAGCCAGTTGCTCACCTTCAATCTTGGATTTTTACCCAGGATCAGCAGGTTAGCGACTTTTCCGGGCTCAATGCTTCCGTACTGTTCATCCAGGCCAAATTGCCGGGGGCCATTAATGGTGGCTGCTGCAAAAATCTGCGCTGCAGAAATACCGGCACCCGCTATTTGTTCCACCTCGTAATAAGTGGAGAGGCCAGGGCTCGCCGCAAAAGAGGGACTGGAAGGATAATCAGAGGCCAACAGCAGGAGATAGCCCTTATCGGCAAGAAAGCGGGCTGCTTGCCTGGCACGCTGCACACCGTAGCCGGTAAGCTTATGCACAATGTTGTCGGGTGGATCGCCGAAATCCTGCGTAATCTCCGATTTAATAGCCCCGGTGCTATACCATTAAAACCTTACTGTAACCAAGGAGAATACCTTTTAGGTATAAGACTCGCCTTTAAAAGGTATTTCCCAGCACATCCAAGTCCGTGTAAGTTTACACACTGTTAACGAATGGCTTGGCAATGGTAGGCTGGTCCAACCGTCACGCAGCAACACGATCTGTTGTGAATTGTTGCTTTAAGGTAAAGATAACAGGTGCCTACCGTTTATCACCGGGGTTTTATCCCTGGTGTTTTTAGATAATAAGCGGCACAAAAAAATTAACAATTCGCGACTAAATTAAATCATTACCATAAAAAATGTAACAAATACAAGGTGGTAAATATGTCAATGCGTGGTGTACTAAGACTGGCCGAAGTTCAGATGCGAGTACTGGATATGGCCGACTCCAAACAACATTACGGCACCCGAATGGGCTTGCACGAGATGATGACCGACGATAATGGCCTGGTCTATTTTAAAGCGTGGGCGGAACACGATCATCACAGTTTGGTATTGCGTGAAACTGATCAGGCTGGATTGGATCATATTGCCTTTAAGGTATATGACGATGCTACGCTGGACGATTTAGAAAAGAAAATTATTGATTTTGGTATAGAGGTAGAGCGCGTAGATGCCGGGGTTTACCCTAAAAGTGGACGTCGCTTAAAGTTTATTCTGCCCACCGGTCATGAAATGCATCTGTTTGCCGAGAAAGAGCAGGTGGGTAACTCACTGGGCACGCTCAACCCTGATGTGATCCCCGATGATGATGTATGTCGCGGTTTTCGCATAAACGGGCTGGATCACGTCTTTATTGTGGGGCCTGATGCAGACCAAAACTTAAAACTGTTCACCGAAGTCTTTGAGTTTAGCTATACCGAACGAGTCATTGATGGTGAGGGGAATACGGTGTTGTTTTTCGTGAGCTGTTCAAGCCGGGCCCACGACATCGCTTTTGGAGTAAATCCTAATCCTGGCCTTATCCACCACGTATCCTTCAGACTGGAAAACTCCCAGGATCACATTCGCGCTGCCGATCTGATAGGCAAATATGAAATACCGGTAGAAATGAACGATCGCCATGGTGTGACACAGGTTAAAACTGTTTATTACTTTGATCCATCGGGTAATCGTAACGAAGTGTTCTGCGACGGCTACACCTATTATCCGGATATGCCGCTGTTAACCTGGACCATGGACGAACTTGGCCATGCCGCATTTTCACAGTCTCTGCATGTGCCGGAGAGTTTTTTAGGGGTTTACACCTAACCAGTTTTGAATGGTATCAAACCTCGTTCAACAGCCGGCTCATCTTCGATGCTGGCTTTTTTATTTTACGTGTGCTGCTTTGTGCGCTTTTTCATCAGCTTCAACGTAAAGATCATAACTCAAGTTTTTTGCTGGGTCCTGAAATGGAGCTATTGATTACCACTTTGCTAAGCTGGATTGAAATGCATACAAGCTATCGTACGCAGGGCCTGCCGCATCCAGAAGTTGTGGTGTTAAGTCACAAGGAACTCACCGAAGAATATTATCAAAATACCGATGCAACCGTGCCGGAATCAGGTATCGATATGCGCATAAAGGCCCTCTATGCATTCGAGGATGGCACTTACGGCACTATTTATATACTGGACCCACAGTCAGTTGCTAATGCCCGGCATTATGTTAATGCATTGGATAACCCCAGATTCAAAGAGGTATTACTGCATGAACTGGTGCATCACGTTCAGTGGCATTCAAAAGTGGTTGAAAAATGGCAGTGTAGCAATGAGGGCGAGCTGGAAGCTTACCTGTTAGGCGCCATGTATCTCAATCAGCAACATACCCATGACACCATGACCAATCGTATCTTCTGGGCTAATAGTTATTCACATTGTTAATTCTGGCGGGGTACTAACACACCAAATTACTGTGTTTAGTTGCCAGGGTTTGCTGAACCAGTACGTCACCCCCGCGCGTTATTTGAACCAGGTCGACACCTGAATTCCCGTTACAATCAGACCAAATCGTTAGCGTTAAGTAACCCTCTTCATTTTGCTGATAGTAATAGCTTTCTGGTGAAACAAACGAGATCTCCGCCGGGGGATTGATTTCGCCCAGGAAACTACGTAGATCGAGCATGTTGTCTACCAGCGTGGTTTGTAAACCATGCAAAGCAACCAGGTAGATAACGCAGTGTTCCGGTAAACAACCCGAATCATAGCCTGAAAGGGTGGTTTCGGTGTTCAGGGCAAACAGTTGGGCTTCACTTAACGATGCCTTAACATCGTCATCGAATGCCTTAATCACTTCATAATCTGACGCGGATGAATCGGTAAACACCAATCGAATTTCTGCGTAATCCTGCTCAGTACTCAAATCCAGATCAGCCAGTGAGACATTGTCCTGATTGGGCACAGCAGTAAAACCGCGTCTTTCTGCCTGACTAGCTGCGAAGGCTTGCAGATCGTCCGGGCCATCATCTCCGCCACAGCCGCTAAGCAGCAATACACACAAACAGGCAAAAAAATAACGCATTCTTACACTCCATTAAGAGATTAAGGATAATCCATTGTCGTCAGCTCACACAGTCAGATGTGTTGCTGCACTAATCAGGTTTAATCACTGTACTGGTAAGGAATGCCCTTAGCTACAGAAAAACTGTTACAATTTGAATACCTTGTATATGACGTTAGCGGATAAAAGCCAGCCAGTTTTCAAGCAGATTAGCAAAGTCCATCAGACCACAGCCTGAGACCGGGCCTTCAGCCAAATCATGGTCGAACTCACTGTGATCAAGTTCGGTGTTATTCAGGAACAGTTCGACTTCATCGTCAGCTATCAGCAGATGATAAATCTTGCCGGTATATTCAAATTCCATTTGTTGTCTGGCGAGTAGCTTTTCTATCGCTGTCAGTAGATTGGTAACAGCTACAGTGTCTGTGCCGATATCATGGCTAAGCCAGTCGCCAAAATATTCACTTTCCACATCGCATTTTGCCAGCGGCTCGCCGGTAACATCGGTAAAAAATTCGAAATCCATGGTTTATCTCAGGCAGTTGGTGGTACAAAAACATGGCCGGTATTTTCCAGCTCTGTTAAATACACGCGAACGTCAAATTCAATTTGATGGTAGTCGGGCAACATG
>CEQU01006375.1_pt1 | contig 13151 bp, 10 predicted proteins | sample 531031 | NCBI WGS metagenome assembly CEQU01 (sample SAMEA2621216, study PRJEB7988) | marine metagenome | isolation source: saline water (ENVO:00002010), including
AAGCAACTGATGGAAAAACAATCATTAGAGATGCTACAGAACCTGTTCTAGACGAAGTAGTCCTCTTTACTTCAAACCCTTATGATCCCTATCTAGCAATAGAGGGGGACACGGTTTTTTTAACCTTTAATTCATCTGAACAAATTCGTGATATTAAAATTTTATTGAATTCATTTGAAGCTATCCTAAAAAACAAAGAAAGTCTTTCTTATACGTACTACCATGTTTTTACTCAATCCGACTCTGAGGGTGTAATACCTCTACTAATTGATTATAATGATATGGCAGGTAATATAGGTGAAACACTAGATGAAACAACAGATGATAGTGAAATAACACTCGATATGAACCCTCCTGCAGAGTTTACGGTAGAGATGGTTGGTTCAATGCAGGGAGAAATAATTGAGATGCCAGTTGGAGATAAAAAAACAAGTGGGAAAAAATCTAAACAGAAAAAACAAGAGCTTGGACTTATTCAAATAATAATCTTTTCAGTTATAGGTCTTACTGTATTATTAGTGTGGATGTCTTGGTTCAGGATTTTTAGTAAAGCAGGGCAATCTGGATGGAAAGCCTTAGTCCCATTTTTTAACATATTTATTTTTACTAAAATTGCAAAAAAACCAATATGGTGGATTATTATTTATCTAATTATTCCTATTGGTTATATTTTATCTGCCCTTGAAGTCTCTAAGTTGTTTGGTAAAAAATTAGTTTTCTCTATTGGATTGATTTTACTTCCTATGGTTTTTTTCCCGCTATTAGCTTTTGGAAAAGCAGAATATATTCTGCCTGATAATTAATCTTATTTCAGTAAAATATTTATTCTTATCACTAAATAATGAAGTCTATTCATAAACGTATTCTTATAACTGGCGGAGCTGGTTTTTTAGGTTCTCATTTATGTGAAAAACTTTTATCAGAAGGTCATGAAGTAGTTTGTGTAGATAACTATTTCACAGGCTCAAAAGATAATATCAAACATTTAATTAATAATGCTAATTTTGAATTAATACGTCATGATATAACCTTCCCTCTTTACATTGAGGTTGATGAGATATATAACCTTGCATGTCCTGCATCGCCAATTCATTACCAAGATGACCCTGTGCAGACTATAAAAACATCTGTGCATGGAGCAATAAATATGCTTGGGCTAGCTAAGCGTATAGGCGCTAAAATATTTCAAGCTTCCACTTCAGAGGTGTATGGAGACCCTGAAGTTCACCCTCAAGATGAATCCTACTGGGGTAAGGTAAACCCTATAGGTGTTAGGTCATGCTATGATGAGGGAAAGAGATGTGCTGAAACCTTATTTTTTGATTATTATCGTCAGCATAATATTAAAATTAAAGTTGCTAGGGTTTTTAACACCTATGGTCCTAGGATGCATCCAAATGACGGACGTGTAATTAGTAATTTTATTGTTCAAGCTTTACAAAATAATGACATCACTATTTATGGTGACGGGAATCAAACACGAAGCTTTTGTTTTGTGGATGATTTGATTAATGGTTTTCAACTTTTTATGGATTCTGATAATGATTTTTATGGTCCGCTCAATCTTGGGAATCCAAATGAATGTTCAATTTTAGAATTAGCTCAAATAGTTGTTGATTTAACGGATTCAAAGTCGAATTTAATTTATAAAGAGCTTCCCATGGATGATCCAAAGCAACGCCAGCCAGATATTACATTAGCAAAAGAAAGATTAAACTGGGAACCAAAGATTGAACTAGTTGAAGGCCTAGAGCATTCAATTAAATATTTTAAACAAAAATTAGAAATATGAATCAACCAAAGTAGGCAAGTATTGAATAAAGAAAAATCCTGGGTACTCACTGACAGACAGCTCTGCGATTGTGAGATGTTATTAGATGGTAGTTTTTCCCCATTAGAACATTTTATGAATGAAAGTGATTATGAATCAGTACTTACAGATATGAGATTAGCTAATGGTGAATTATTTTCTTTACCAATTGTTCTAGATGTAAACAAAGAATTCTCAGACCAATTGAGTATAGGTGATAAGATTATTCTTCGTGAGAAAGAAGGGTTTAAAATTGCATATATGACCATAGAAAGTATTTGGAGGCCAAATCTTGTTCGTGAAGTAGAATTAGTTTATAAAACAACGGATATCTCACATCCCGCTGTGAATTACTTGTTAAACATAGGTAATAAAGTATACCTTGGTGGTAGGCTTAAAAAAATAGCTATGCCTAATCATTATGACTATAGGAAATATAGAAAAACTCCTATTGAAGCAAAATATGAATTTAAGAGAAGGGGCTGGCAGAAGATTGTTGCATTCCAAACTAGAAATCCTTTACATCGCGCTCATGTGGAAATGACATTAAAGTCGATGAATAAATTGGATGCTAAACTTTTCTTACATCCAACTGTTGGCGTGACTAAACCGGGCGACGTTGATCACTATACAAGAGTTAGATGTTATGAATATGTTATTGATAAGTATCCTAATGATTCTGCTATTTTAGCAATATTACCATTAGCAATGCGAATGGGCGGACCAAGAGAGGCATTATTACACGCCCAAATAAGAAAGAATTATGGATGTTCCCATATAATTATTGGACGAGACCATGCTGGTCCTGGGAATGACAGCAATGATTTACCATTTTATGGGCCATATGAAGCTCAAGAGTTAATTAAAAGATATGAAAATGAATTGGGTATAATAATGATTCCATTCGAATTTATGGTATACCTGCCTGATATTAAAAAATATGAATCCATAAGCAAGATTGGTAAAAACACAGATTATAAAACAATATCTGGCACTGAATTGCGAGAAGCATTAGATAAAGGAGAGGAGATTCCAGAATGGTTTTCATACCCTGAAGTTGCTTTGGAATTGAAGAGGTCTCGGCCTGCATTAGCCAAAAGGGGATTCACTGTTTTCTTTACTGGTCTTTCGGGCTCAGGAAAATCCACAATTGCGAATGGGCTATTAATAAAACTTCTTGAAGAAGGAAGCAGGCCAGTAACATTACTTGACGGCGATATTGTTAGAACGCATTTATCAAGTGAATTAGGATTTTCAAAAGAACACAGATCTTTAAATGTGCAAAGGATTGGTTTTGTTGCAAGTGAGATAACAAAAAATGGTGGTATTGCCATATGTGCACCGATTGCTCCTTATAGCAAAGATCGAAATATTAATAGAAATCTGATTTCACAAGTTGGAGGTTTTATTGAGGTATTTGTTAACACATCATTAGAAAAATGTGAAGAAAGGGACTCGAAAGGATTATATAAATTAGCAAGAGAAGGGAAAATCAAGGAATTCACAGGCATTTCTGACCCTTACGAGGAACCTGAGCATGCTGAAATTGTAGTTAATTCTGATGGCTTAATTTTACCAGAAAAATTAGTGGATATGATTTTTAATAAAATAATTAAAATTGGTTATATTTCTAAATAAATCAAAAATTGTAAAAATTTAAATTAGTCAAAATGGATTTTATAGATCTTAAAGCTCAACAAAACCTTATAAGGGATAAGATAGATAAACGTATTCAGTCTGTTTTAGACCATGGAAAATATATAATGGGTCCAGAAGTAACTGAATTAGAAGAAAAATTAGCTGATTACGTTAATGTAAAATATTGCATATCCTGTTCATCTGGAACGGATGCTTTATTAATTCCGTTAATGGCAAAAGGTATTGGACCAGGAGACGCAGTATTAACAACACCGTTTACATATATTGCCACAGCAGAGGTCATTTCCATGCTTGGTGCAGAACCTGCTTTTGTAGATATCTACCCAGAAACATTCAATATGAATCCAGAGGGCATTAAAGATGCTATTGACAAAGCTATTAATAAAGGATTAAGTCCAAAGGCTATTATACCAGTTGATTTATTTGGCTTGCCAGCAAGATATCGGTTAATTAGGGAGGAGGCAGAAATTCATAATCTTTTTATTGTAGAAGATGCTGCACAAGGGTTTGGTGGGTCAATCAAAGGTAAAAAGGCTGGGTCTTTTGGTAATGTAGCTTCGACAAGCTTTTTTCCTGCTAAACCTTTAGGGTGTTATGGGGATGGTGGTGCTATTTTTACTGATAATGAAGAATTAGCATTAATTATGAAATCAATACGAATTCATGGAAGCGGTTCAGATAAGTATGAAAATATTAGGCTTGGTTTAAATGGTAGACTAGATACAATCCAAGCAGCTATTTTACTAGAAAAACTAAAAATATTTTATGAAGAGTTAAGACTTAGAAATCAAGTAGCAACTTATTATAATACAAATATTAGTTCGGACTTACGCAAACCATATACTCCAAAACAATATTATTCTTCATGGGCTCAATATTGTTTATTAGCAAATTCAAATCAAGAAAGAAACAAAATTATGTTTAGGTTAAAAGAAGCTGGTATACCTAGTATGATTTATTATAGGATTTGTCTCCATTTACAAAGCGTTTTTATAAATTTAGGATATTCAGAGGGTGATTTCCCCGTATCAGAACAAATTTCCAGTCAAATATTTTCGATACCAATGCACCCATATTTAACCAAAAATCATCAGAGCCAGATTATTGAGGCCATTAATAATGAGTAAAAAGATTTGTGTAGTTGGTGCTGGCTATTGGGGAAGAAATCATATAAAAACCCTAGCAAAACTAGGAGTTTTAAAGGGTGTAGTTGATCTTGATAATAAACTTATAGAATCTTATGTAACCGATTATCCTGATGTTTCTTATTTCGAGGATATAGATATAGCATTAAAAGAAGACTATGATGGTTTTACTATTGCAACTCCAGCTGAAACTCACTTTGAGCTTGCAAAAAAAATTATCATTTCCGGAAGGCATGTACTCATAGAGAAGCCAATGACATTATCAATTTCAGATACAGAAGAGTTATTAAAACTTTCAGAAAAATATGGTGTTAATATTATGGTTGGACATGTTTTGCTATTCCATCCCGCCATCATTAAGATAAAAGAGTTAGTTCAAAATGGCTCAATAGGAGAAATGCAGTATTTGTACAGTAATCGATTAAACTTAGGTAAGGTTCGCACCGAGGAAAATGTTTTTTGGAGTCTTGCTCCCCATGATATAGCAATTTTTCAATATTTAACAGATTCATTCCCAATAAATATCCAAGCTATTGGTAGCACATTCCTACAAGAAGGTATCCCTGATTCAACAATGACACATTTAGAATATGAAAATGGTGTGGAAGGTCATATTTTTGTTAGTTGGTTACATCCTTTTAAAGAACACCGTCTAGTGGTTATTGGTTCTGAGGCTATGATTTCATTTGAAGATTCCTCAGATGGTAAGCCCTTAAAATTTTATTCTAAAAAATTTGATTTATTAAGTGGGGTTCCTGAAAAAATTGATGGGCCAGTTGATTTGATACCATACGAACAAAAAATGCCATTGACCTCAGAATTTGAGTATTTTCTTGAGCATTTGAGTAATAAAAAGCTAGAAATTGCTAATGGAGAACATGGGTTAGAGGTTATGAAAATTTTAGTTAAGGCGAGTGAGCAAATCCTATCATGAATATAGAAAAAGAATATTTTACTCATGAATCTTCATATGTAGACCAAGATGTTATCATTGGAAAAGGTACAAAAATTTGGCATTTTTCTCATATCCAATCTGGTTCGATAATAGGGCAGAGTTGTTCCATTGGCCAAAATGTTAACGTAGGTAATAATGTAAAAATTGGGAACCATGTTAAAATACAAAATAATGTTTCCATCTATGAAGGGGTAGAATTAGAAGATTTTGTCTTTTGTGGTCCGTCTATGGTTTTTACAAATATTAAAAACCCTAGATCCGAATTTCCACAAAAAGGCAGTCAATATTATAAAAAAACAATTGTAAAAAAATCAGCGACTATTGGTGCTAATGCTACCATAATATGTGGTGTAACAATCGGTGAATATTCATTAATTGGTTCAGGCTCTGTTGTTACCAAAGATATTGCACCTTATACTCTAGTAGTTGGAAACCCTGCAAGAATTGTGGGCCAAGTGGATAAAAAGGGTAACAGAGTTAAATAGTTTTTACTATAGTGATAAAGAAAACCCCACTTAAAGATGGTTTAAAATCTGCGTATCATTGGTTTCTTAATCAGGATTATTAAAAAAATTAATGAGATTACTAATTACAGGAGGTGCTGGTTATATAGGTTCCCATATAGTATTAGCGGCTTTGGATAGGGGGTACAAAGTTACGGTTTTTGATGATCTATCAACCGGCCTTAAGCGAAATATTAATAAGTTTGCCAAGTTTGTAAAAGGATCTACTTGTCATAAAACTGACTTGTTTAATTTATTTAAAAATAACAGATATGATGGCGTCATACATCTTGCAGCAAGTAAAGCAGCTGGAGATTCAATGTTAAGGCCTTCAAAATATGCAGAAAATAATATAATAGGTGGTATTAACCTTATAAATGCTTGTTTTGAAAATAATATTAGTGTGTTTGTTTTTTCATCATCAGCGTCAGTTTATGGAAAACCCAAGTATACTCCCTTAGATGAAAACCACTCCTTGAATCCAGATAACTATTATGGATATTCTAAATTAGTAATTGAAAATAATTTGAAATGGTTCAGTAAATTAAAAGGAATTAATTATGCTGCATTAAGATACTTTAATGCTGCAGGATATGATATTGAAAAAAGAATCTGCGGTATAGAAGCTAACCCTCAAAACTTGTTGCCAATTGTTATGGATACTGCAATGGGTTTCAGACCAAGGGTAAATATTTTTGGTAATAATTATAATACTGAGGATGGTACTGGAATAAGAGACTATGTCCATGTAAGTGACTTAGCAATAGCTCATATAAATGCAATTGACTATATTGTAAAAGAAAAGAAAGACTTAATAATAAATCTAGGGTCCGGAATCGGCTATTCAGTTTTAGAGATAATAAATAAAGCCACAAAGATTATTAATAAAACGATAAAATATAAATTTGAGAACCGGAGACTCGGAGATTCAGATAGAATTGTCGCTAAAACGACTTTGGCGAAAAAACTTATTAATTGGGAACCAAAATATTCCGATTTAAATACGATAATTGATTCTATGTGGCAGGTATATAAATCAAAAACCTAATGGTTGACTAAAAGATAAGACTCTGTATTATGTACGATATTGCAATTATTGGAGGAGGCATTATTGGCCTCTCGACAGCCTATGAGTTACTTAAGGATCACCCAAATAAAAAAATAATAGTTCTAGAAAAAGAAAATTCTGTTGCGAAGCATCAGACGGGCCACAATAGCGGAGTTATTCATTCAGGTATTTATTATAAGCCAAATACCCTAAAAGCAATTAACTGTAGACGCGGTATTGATTTATTAAAAAGGTTTTGTTCTGATTATGATGTTAAATATGAAATTTGCGGAAAGCTTATTATTGCTAGTAATAAAGAACAGTTAGAAACATTAAAAGCTTTGTATGATAGAGGAATTGGAAATGGCATTAAAGGCCTTAAAATTATTTCAGGGAAAGAAATCAATGATTATGAACCATATGCTATTGGAGAAGCGGCTATATATTGCCCTGAAACAGGAATTGTAGATTATTCAGTTATATGTAAAAAATTAAGTGAATTAATAAAACAAAAAGGTGAAATAGCTACAAATTTTACTGTTAAAAACATTCATCAAATAGAAAATCATCTAGTAATCTCTTCAGATAGAAAAGAGTTGAAGTCGCGGTTTTTAATAAATTGCGCCGGATTATTTTCGGATAGAATTTCTTCTTTGTCTGGGTTGCATCGAAATTATCGAATTATCCCATTTAGAGGTGAATATTTTATGATAAAAAGAAAAGCTGAACATCTAGTAAATAATCTGATTTATCCAGTACCAGATCCAAGATATCCCTTTTTAGGTGTCCATTTCACTCGTACTATTGATGGTAAAATAGAGGCGGGCCCCAATGCAGTTCTAGCTTTTGCTAGAGAAGGATATGAAAAATTGAATATTAATATTAGAGATATGTGGGACTATTTATCTTTTCAAGGTTTTTGGAAAATGGCAGGCAAATACTGGAGTACAGGCCTGGAAGAGCACTATCGTTCTCTATCAAAAAAGGCTTTTTTAAAATCATTACAAAAATTAATACCTTTAATTAAAAAAGATGACCTTGAGAGCAGCTCATCTGGTGTTAGAGCTCAGGCTTTAGGTAACGATGGTTGTTTAGTTGATGACTTTGTTTTTAAGCACAAAAAGAATATGATTCATGTGATTAATGCTCCTTCACCAGCTGCAACCAGTTCATTTTCAATTGGCTTGAAAATAAGAAACCTTTATAATTCAATTCACGAATAATTAAACTGAATATATAGTTTCTTTAAATACTAATGCACGGTAGTTATATGGTAGTTATATGGTAGTCAAAAATTATAAAAGCAATAATATTAATAGTATACACGAAATATCTAAAAATATCGTGATATCTCAAAAATATTTTTTAGGAGTATGAATTTTCTATGATTTTAAAGCTCAATGAAGCTAAGATAGCAGTAATCGGGTTAGGATATGTTGGTCTTCCGCTAGCTGTAGAATTTAGTAAAAAGTACCCAGTTGTCGGTTTTGACCTTGATAGTGATAGAGTTAGAGAGTTAAAAAAAGGTTATGACCGTACCCACGAGATAAGTGATGAGAAATTACTTAACTTAAATCAATTAACTCTATCTTGTTCGTTAGAGAGCATTGCTGATAGTAATGTCTATATTATAAGTGTTCCAACACCAGTTGATAAAAATAATAAACCAAACCTGAATTCAATAATATCTGCCTCTGAAATGATTGGATCACTTTTATCTGAAAATAATTATGTTATTTATGAATCCACAGTGTTTCCAGGCTGCACAGAAGAGATTTGTATTCCAATTCTAGAAAAATTTTCAGGTAAAAAATATAATAAAGACTTTTTCTGTGGATATAGTCCTGAAAGGATAAATCCAGGTGATAAAGAACATACATTGACTCAAATATTAAAAATAACATCAGGTGGAAATTTTGAAAGTTCAGAATTCATTGATTCTCTGTATTCCAGTATAATCTCTGCAGGCACCTATAAAGTTTCTTCAATATCTGTAGCTGAAGCAGCCAAGGTTATTGAAAACACACAGCGAGATGTAAATATTGCACTAATAAATGAATTATCTATCATCTTCAATAAAATGAATATTGATACTCATGAGGTCCTTGATGCAGCTTCAACTAAATGGAACTTTTTACCATTTACCCCAGGGTTAGTTGGTGGACATTGTATTGGAGTAGATCCTTATTATTTAACTCATAAAGCTATGGAAGTTGGACACCATCCTGAGATTATATTGGCAGGTAGAAAAATAAATGATAACATTGGGTACTTTATTGCTGAAAATACCATAGCAGAGTTAGCAAAAAAGGGCATCAGCCCCATAAAAGCAAAAATTGCGATATTAGGTCTTACTTTTAAAGAAAATTGTCCAGATTTGCGAAATACAAAGGTGATTACCATTATAGAACAATTAGCCCATTATAAATGTAGTATTAGTGTCTCAGATAATTGGGCAGATTCAGTTGAGGCTGAAGAGCAATTAAACCTTAACCTAGTAGATTTAGACAAAGTAGCTAACAAAGATGCAATCATTATTGCAGTTGGGCATGACATATATAAAGATTTTTCGAATGAAGATTTGCAACATATGTTACGACCTAATGGGGTGCTTATCGATGTAAAATCATTATATCCTCTAAATACTTTCTCTAAATTAAATATTACACATTGGAGGCTGTAGTTAATACTAGAGAAAAAATTTTAGTTACAGGTAGTTCTGGATTTATTGGTATGCATATTTGTAAAAACCTTCTAGAAAATGGGAATGAAGTATGCGGTATTGATAATATGAATGATTATTATGACCCAGTTTTAAAAAGAGCTCGATTAGAACTATTAACTAGTTATGACAATTTCATTTTTTTTGAAGAAGATATCTCTAATTACGATGGAATAAACTCAATATTTATAAATTTTGCGCCTGATAAAGTTGTTAACCTAGCTGCGCAGGCAGGAGTAAGATATAGTTTGCAGAATCCACAGGCGTATATACAGTCCAATGTAGTTGGTTTTATGAATATACTGGAAGCTTGTAGGCATCAAAAAGTTAAAGGATTGGTGTACGCTTCAAGTTCATCAGTCTATGGAGGTAATAAAAAAACACCATTTTCAATACAAGATGTAGTAGATAAACCAATCTCAATTTATGCGGCGACTAAAAAAGCTAATGAGCTTATGGCATACACTTACAATCATTTGTATGGATTAAATTCAACAGGATTAAGATTCTTTACAGTATATGGCCCCTGGGGTAGGCCAGATATGGCGATGTATATTTTTGCAAAAAAAATAAGTGAGGGTAATCCTATTCCAGTATTTAACCATGGAAAAATGAAGCGTGACTTTACTTATATCAATGACATCATGAAGGGTACGTTATCAGCATTAAAAAATAATTACTCTTACGAGATTTTTAATTTAGGTAATAACAAATGTGAAGATTTAATGGATGTAATAACTATTCTAGAAAGCTGCTTAGGTAAAAAAGCGATAATAAAATACTATGATATGCAACCAGGAGATGTAAAAAAGACATTTGCAGATATAGATCATTCCACGCAAAAATTAAATTATAAGCCTTCTACTTCAATTAGTGAAGGAATTCCAGAATTCATAAAATGGTATAAGACTTATACTAAAAATTCTTAATTAATAATTATAAGTAAAATTAAATAAGCAATAATAAATGGTAGTTTTATGGTAGCTATTTAATTTATAGTCAATCGTCACTCTTATAAATGAAAATTTCTATATAATATTTTAAGCTTCCTAAACGGTAGCTTAATGGTAGTTGTCATTATCAGTGAATAAAAATATAAATTAGTGAAAATCTTAATTGACACTTTTTCTAATAAAGTTATTTAATGTATTCATAAGTATAATAATCATTTATAAAATAGCAATTTATTTAACTATATATATCATGGCTACCATTCCTGTGTTCATAATCTAATTGATAATATGAATTTATAGGCATATATTATTCCTCAAAAAATAATATGGTAGTTAATTGGTAGTTAAAATTATGTGTGGTAGTTTGGAATGTAAAATAGCACGACAGTGTCTTTGTTCTTTTAATGGATAATAAATTATCCTAATTAATATTTAGCATGAGTAGCATCTACCAAAAAGGTCGCGATGGTTATTATTACTATCAAGCATATATCTTTAATCCTAAAAGCGGTAAAAAAGATAAAAAGATATTTCATTCACTTGGAACAAAAGATTTAAATGAAGCAAAGCAAAAACAATCCGAATATGATAACAAATATGAAAAATCTCATAACCGTCAAAACAACAAAGAGCATTATGGATTAATTAAAAAAATATCCAGTTTAATCGTAATAATATTTTCAACAATTATAATAACAATATTTTTTAATAATTGGCTTAATAAAAAAAATATAATTTCAAGGGATACAGGTTTCTATAATACACACTTAAAAACCCTTGATAAGACCGATTCAATTAATTTAAAAGCGATAGCTGTTCAAACACCTGATTCAATAAATATATCTAGTAATCCAATCGGAATTACTGAAAACGATTCTACTGAAAATAACTTTAAACCAATTCCTAAGAGGTTGTCACTACCTAAATACACAATTCAAAGAATTGAACGATTATCAGGGGCATTTGAACAAGGAAAGATATATATAACCGTTGATAAGGGCTCGAATATTGAGAGCTTAAAATTGCTATGTCAAAAAATTAAAGCAGGTTACTCAGAATTCTCCAATATTATTATATGTATTTATTCTCATAATGATTATGGTATAGCCATAGCAAATGGTATTGATGAGAATATAAACGCTGAAGAGCAAAAACAAGCTTGGCTAGTAATGTATTCTTATAATCCAGTAGAAGGAGAATATTTCGATAATAATCCAGGCGGTTATCTTGGAGCATATTAATATTTAATATTCAGGAATTAATCATGAGAAATAGCATAACAATTTTAATAATTACAGCCTCTATTTTAGCTGGTCAGACCAATAACCAGATTAAACAAGCTAAAAACTATATCAAAAAGACAGGTATGTCTGAAACTCAAGCAAGGTCATTGGCCAAATCTAAAGGGTTTTCAGAAAAACAAATTAATGCTGCAATTGAAAAAGAAAAAAAACAAACAATAGAAAAAACACAAACTGAAAATGAAACAAGTGATAAAATAGTAACACAACAGGTAGATAAATCAAATCAAATACCACAAAATCAATTAAATCCAAAAATATCTTCGAATCTTTTGAATGAAAATCCTGAAACTATCGAAGTTGATGAATCCCAATTAATGGTTGACGATGAAGTAATAAGAGACTCATCTCTTGTGCCTCAATTTTCTGATGAAATGGTTTCTATCTATTTTGGTTACGATATTTTTAAAAGAGACCCTGGTCTATTTCAGGCAAGTTCAGTAGGTGTCGTTGACCCTGAATATTTGATTGGTCCGGGTGATGAAATAATAGTGATGCTATGGGGTGAGACTCAATTTCGTCAAGTACTAGAAGTTGATAGGGAAGGGTTTATTTTTATACCTGAAATTGGTCAAGTTTTTGTAAATGGTTTAAACCTTAGTCTACTTGAATCTAAGTTATTTCGTGTTTTATCTCAAGCTTATGCAAGTTTAAATCCACAAGGCGGTAAGCCAACTACATTTCTTGATGTAAGTTTGGGAGAACTTCGTCCGCTTCGTATACAAGTTTTGGGTGAAGTAAGTCAACCTGGCGCTTATACAGTCAGTCCATCAGCAACGCTTTTTTCATCACTTTACTATTTTAATGGTCCTACAACTCTTGGCTCATTACGTGATATCAGACTGATACGTGGTGGCGAAGAAATTATTAGTATTGATTTTTATGATTATCTGCTAACTGGGAAACAACCAAACGATATAAAACTTCAATTAGATGATGTCATTTTCATTCCTAAACGTTTAAAAACTATTAGTATCAATGGAGAAGTTAATCGTCCTGGTATTTATGAGCTTGAATATGGAGAAACTCTAAAAGATATAATCCAAATATCCGGT
>CEQU01001733.1_pt1 | contig 13141 bp, 22 predicted proteins | sample 531031 | NCBI WGS metagenome assembly CEQU01 (sample SAMEA2621216, study PRJEB7988) | marine metagenome | isolation source: saline water (ENVO:00002010), including
TCTTTTGTGTGTTCCACTGTCCAGGAACGAACTTCAGCAATAGTAGTTAGACCAGCTGTATCTTCGTGTGTGATATCAACTTGGCCTGCTTCACCTGTAAATGTTGCCATGATTATTCCTCCTTGTTGGCAGTTGTATCATCTTCGTCTTCTACTTGTTCTGGTGCGAGGTCTTTAAGTTCCTCGTAATCATTCCAAGCATAATCCGTAGATGTTTCTGAAGTCACTTGGGCATCCGCAGTAATTTTGTTCTTACTACTTTTGCGGGGTGACTTTTTTTCTGTTGGTTGGTCATCAACTATTGTCCAACCTTGCTTCAGAAACCTTTGTACACGATCTTCCTCAACAGGAATGATCATGTTGTTATTATCTAACATTCTTGTATATTTTGTTGGCATTATGTCGCTCCTTTAGTAAATGAGTAATGTACTTCCGCCACCATGTTAAATTCACCTAATGGTGGTGTTCTGTCCACTACAGTTATTTCAGTGACTCGCGTCGTTGCCGCACGAGCACTTGTCAAGTCCCTGTCTCTATTTGCGTTGAGCTTTTCTTCAATGCGTTCTATTAGTTCATTACGCTTTTCATCAACGCTTTGTACATGACCTTGACGTCCGTCTGAACGCACATATCCTCTAATGTTTATTTCTATGATGCCGCGTCTAGCACCACCCATGGCATGATCTTCTCTTGTTTCATTGCCTGTGGTTACTAATACTGCGGGAAACTGTGTAATTGCTAATTTGTCCACGTCAAATGGTTCACGTGTGACAAACGCTGGTCTAGGCGGAGCCATGTCCCCTAAAACTTCTATAATGTTTTGTGTGATTGATTCTCTGTTTGACATTTACACTCTACCTTTTAAGGCGTAGGTAGTGTGTTGCTTCTCTTTCAATGTCATCCACTGTACCACTACTGTCCGCATCATATTCCAATCCGTCTCTCAATACTAAATCCATTTCACGTTCATATTCTTTTCTATAGAACTCCATTTTACGTTCAAACAGATCAGTCTCTGGTTCAAATTTTGCTAATTTTGGATAGATGTGATATCCTAACGCATGATAGGCTGTTGCCCTCGTTAGTTGTGAAGCAGTATACAGGTCTTCGTCTGGCTCTAGGTTGTTACCAGCTAATTTTTTTATATCGTATACGTTGATTGAATAAGTGGGCCACCAGCGGATCCTAAGATCTCTAAAAACATCTGATTGTGCTTTTGTTATTTCAGCATCAAAGTCTTGGATGCCGTAGTTTAAAATATCTGGTTCGTAATCTTGTACGTCACTTATCGTTGCTAATGTTGGCATGAGGTACTTCCTCCTATTATGGTATAAGGTACTGCCCTATCCATGTATATTTATCTGTTACAAAAGAATAGGGGGCAAAATCCCCCTATTCAATATCTTTACGATTACTGTTGATCGTCTGCGATTAACTTAACACCATATGTGTCAAATAGTTCTGCTGTACCATAAGCCATTGTACCAACGATTTCATCAGCTCTTGCTGAAGCATCTCTTTGTGTTTCAATTCTCATGTTACGCTTAACCATGTAACCAAGTGCGTCTTGAGACATAACAGCACCTACACCAGCACCAGCTGAATCTGGTGTTGCGTCAGTAACTACTGTTGACTCAAAAATGTCAATACCAGCAAGTCTGCCTACGAAACCGTCTCTTAAAGCGATATTACCAATGTCACTTAGGTTGTGTGACATAGTAGCACCTGCGTTAGTTAACACTTTCTTAAGCTGTAATGCTTGGTTTGGTGAAATAACAGCTACGTATGGTCCAGGAGCCTTGTTATTTTTCAGTGTAGCGGCCGCTTTGAAGAAAGTCTCTGTAGTAATTTCTTCTGCGCCAGAACCTACTGAATTTGAAAAGCCTTGGAATAATGTAGCTAGATCTGTGTCCACCTTCACTGCCATTGCGTCACCCATTTGACGTCCAATAGCCGCGGCTACGTCTTCGTTAGCTGACTCTTTTGCCAAGTCAGTTAATTCAACCATAACACCTACTTCAGCGGCTGTAATAGTCTTTGAAGTTGTGTTAAAAGCTGTGTTTGACATATCAGTACCGTCTGTTAAAGCGGCGGCTGATAATGATGGATAGATTGGAACCTGTGCTGTTAAGCCTGGTGTTCCAGTCATATCATAGTTTTTGATAAGCGGTCTGATTACTGTTCTCTCTGAAAGAGTGAATAATGCCGCCTGTACCATATTAGCGTATAGTTCACTTAATACACTTGCGGTTGCTTCGTTTGCCATGTTGTTTCTCCTTTAGTAGCAAATTTATACACGAACACCACGATTTTTCATGATCTCCGCATATTGGGCCCTATCTTGGGGCTTGTTCATATCCAACTTGGATATGTCATTGTCTACCACAGGTTGCTTGCCTATTCCGTTACTTGATCCAGCACCACTTGGTCCTGCCTGTACGAAATGCGGGTTTGCTGTAAGGAATTCATTTACCAGTTGTGATACTTGAATTGGTTTACCCATTTCATCATATCTTACCTGTCCGTTTCCGTCCACTACATCAATAGCACCTGCTTCATTCAGCTTGATCTGTCCTTTTAACAATGAAGTCACTTGTTGTGGATTCACTGCCTTTTGACTACTTGCCTCATTTAACAAAGTACCGTCAACCTTGATACTGTGTAGTTCGTTCTCATACTGTTTGATCTTGCCTGTGAATTTCTCCGCCTGCTCGCTCAACAGTTTTTCGTACTCACCACGTTTCTCAAGTTCTTCCTTCTTGCGTTGGTCTTCTGCCTCAACAAGATTCTTGTAGTGGTCTAGATCCACGCCTGAATATTGCTTTTCAAACTTGGCTCTTTCTCTTGCCACCCTATCCGCAACAATGCGATTTACATCATCTTGGTTAAAGGTGTCATCCTTTACGACCTGCGTTTCTGCTACCTGCTGTTCTTGTGGAGAAGCAGTTGTCTCCGTTTTTTCCGCTTGGTTTTCTGCGTCCATTATATACCTCTTTCTAATTGGTTGAGTTCTACCACCTGCCCTCTATTAGCAGTATGTTATATTTATACAATTAAGATAAAAACAAATTATTTACGGCGTCTTCCGCCACGTTTTGTCTTTTTCTTCTTCTTTTTACCACCACGCATTGCCATGATATTTCTCCCTATTGGTTGTAATCTGAAACGACGCTTACCCATGCGTTCGCCTTGTAGTCCGCTAAGACTAGACGCAGTAACAGTCACTTGCGTCCCTTCTTTAGAATGTTTCTAGCCCAGCTTAATCCTGCGTTGCCACCCCATCCTAAATAAGCCTGTGTGCCAGGTGTGTTTTGTCCTGGCTTGTAATATGCTTTTGCTCTACTTAAAAAACTAAAAGTTCTTTTTACTGTTGCCATAGAAACGTTTGTACCTTTGCTGTATTGGTTTGCCCTTGCTAATCCAACTGGCGTCATGCCCTTACGACTTGCTGGTGCTTTGTTTCTTAGTGCCAAAGCTCTTTTGGCGTTACGCATCATTGCTTTGGTTGGCTTTGGCATTTACTTTTTCTTTCTGCTTTTCAATATTGCTTTTTGTAAACCTATAGGCAATTTTTTTTGTTTTGCTGTTAGGCCTTTTGTTTTTTTCTTGTGTTTCATTACCTTTTTCTCCTCATGCTTCTACGCAGATCCAAATCATGTTTTCTTGATCCTCTAATAAAACTGTTTACTCTGCCCATTGCCCATTGTGCCATTCCTATGCCTGGTCTTGAACCTGAACTTAAAAACGCACCCTGTCCACGACGGAATACCTTACGCAAAGTACCAACAGGTATGCCACTGCGTTTTGCTTTGGCTTGTAAACTTTTAACGACGCTTTGTCTTAATGGTTTTCTTTTTGCCAAGACTAACTCTCCTATCAATTAAACTTTGCGGTATTCTTCTGCCTGCTTTGGCCAAACTGCTTATTTGTTTCTGAAGACGTGCTACGGCGCTTCTACGTGCGCCTGTGAGCCCACTTAGATACTTTTTAGGTATACCTGTTTTTTTATCTTTTGGTACCCGTCTTCTAGATGATTTCTTTGATGCCATCTAAATATCCCATACTCATGCCTATTGCTGATAGACTTACAATTACACTAACTGTTATTAAAAACAATCCAATCTTTGTGTATATGTTAAGATGCTTTAGATGATTGTCTACTATAAGGTCCAGCTTGTCCTCAATACTAGACATACGCTTTTCCAAATCTTGTACTTCAACTTTCATTTATGCCCTCCCAACTTGGATGTTCTTGCCATCCTAGTGTTTTGCTACGTTCCAATATTTCCTTACGTCTTGTTCTACATAGATGGAACAGTTCCAGTAGATTTTTTCGTGCCCTCACGCCTGCCGCCTTAGAATCTTTTGTTTCAAATTTTTGTATGTTTTCATTATACTCTGCCAACACTTGCCTAATGTGTTTTTCAGTGCCATGTATAAAGTCCCTATCTGGTACATACTTACCCATCCTGATTATTCCCAAAGAAGTTTGCTATCTCTGGATGTAATTCTAATATTTGTTCGTTGGTATAACCTTGTTCTAACATTTCTCTCATATGCGTTATCATGTCCTGTGGATTTTCCATAGGTGGATGTGTCATAGCTGTTTGTAAAGGTTGTTGAGGTGCTTCATATGGCTCCTCCATGATTGTTTCATATATTTCTTTATCCAATGCGTCAACAATATTAGGATCAGCAATGTTTGCCTCCTTGGCTAATTTTAACATAGCCACGTCATTTGCTTTGTCCTGTATTGAGAATGATCTAGCATATTCTATTTCACCATTCCATACGTTGCCTTGGTACATTGCCCAACAACGCCAAATTTGTTCTTCAGCGTGTTCATAGTTCATTGCGAAGTCTGCCAATTTAGCATTTAGCATTTGGAACTCCGTTTGTAAACCTATACCTGACAAACGTCTGCTTTCAATAGAACGTATTCCTCCCAAACAGGCCATTCTATCAATTGCTTCTACCCTCTTGTCCATTGCGTTTATTAGGCTGTCAATACTTGCTCCATTAGGTTGTAGCAAATAAGGTTTTAGTCCTGGATCAGCACCTTGTGGTATTTGTATGATTGATCCTGCTCCAGCCGCCGCTTCAACGCCTACTTCTTTTACAAGTGATGGGTGATTAGTAAGCCTAATAATTTGTTCCATCTCACTTGAATATTCATTAAGTTCTTTTTGTATGTCTGCTATGTCACCTACAGCACTTATACCTATGCCACGTATGTTTGAACGCTGTGCGTACACACAAACAGCAGGAACCCTACCTAATTCATTTGGTATTGTTTCTACTAGGTCTGCTTCTTTTTCGTCTGCGTCAATTAGGTATACATTTATTTCTTCAGGAGTGTATTCTCTAATGTACTGTCTGTTGTCTGCTATTTCTTCTTTTACTTTGAGATAGTTAAGCACATACAATCCGTTGGTAAGTCTGTCATAGCTCCAATCCAATACGTTGTCAGGAGTAAACATAGAAACGTAAGGACGTATAGACTGTTCAAGTTCATCTGCCCTTGTTCTTGTTACAACGTTTGGTTTGTCTATAACCACCCAAGCATTACCATACACCATTGCGAAAGCACTAAGGTCTTTCATAAAACTTTCAAAGCTTCTACCATCCAAGTCAGCATCTTTTAGGAATGGTTGAAGTCCAGGATCATTTTCTATTGATCCATAATCTCTTTTTACGTCCTTACGGAACAAGAAACTGTTGTATATACCAACAACGCTTTTCACATGATTGTCTAGTCCTATCATGCGTAAACGTTTTTCGTAATCGTCTCTGCTTTCGTAATAGTATGGTTCTAGGTATTTGCCAGTGTAGTAGTCGTAACCACCTTGGAAACTGTCTCCTAAAAACAACCATCTGTTTATGTAATGTTTGTATGCTGTATGTGATTCAACCAAATAATCTATATTTTGAATTGAACCGCCTTTTATTATCCTATCTCTAATAGCTGGCATTAGTTATATCTCCTGTTATTGGCACTACCAGAAAATGCCCAACGTTGTGGTTCTGAAGTGGTGTGCTCTGTTCTAAGTGGGAACAAGAAGTCACACAAATAACCAACAGCATCTGCCATATGGTCCAATTCACCGTCCTTTTCAATAACGGACGTACCTGGTTTGTATACCATCTTTTCTAAACTACTTATTATGTTTCTACACTTTGGATCCACGAACAAGGTGCGTGTTCCCTGCGTGTTCTTTAATTTTGCGTTGACAGAATTTACCCTGTCTCTAACTGCTGTATGACTGTTTCTTGCCTTTACTGTGAATCCTGCGTTTTGTAGGATAGAAATATCTGTGCGTCCACCAGCGGATGTTTTTCTTTGTCTACCTGCTGGATCTGGATACATTATTATTCTTGAATTTGGATATCTACGTTTTAGTTCATCACAAGCTTCATCTGTGTTTGAGCCTCTGATACATATCTCATCTATAAAGTTAATTGTATTGCCTTCAATTACTGATATTGCTACACTCATTGGATCAATGTTAAAGTCTATGCCACAATGTATTTCTCTTGTGTCCATATTGTTACAAGGCATAATAGTTTGTTCTCTGTCAAAGTTGTAATAAACAACACCAGAATAGGTTGTAAACGTTGCCAAGTATTCTTGTTCAAACGTTCTTTCATCCATGTCTCTTTTTGCCGCTTCAACTTCTGTAGCAGGAACTTGTCCACCTTCTACAGTTGTGTATGTAAAACTTTCCCAGTCATTTGTTATGCCTGCCATTGAATACATTTCATGGCTCCATGATCCTACGCCTCTTGGTGTGCCTAAAAACAATGCGTGTCCATCCTTATCTGATAGGGTTGGTCTAAGCACTTCCGTAAATGCTTTTGGTTCAATGTCTTGAAATTCATCTAACACTAAAAAGTCCAATCCAACTCCTCTCAAACTGTCAGGAGCATCTGCTCCTTTTAAATATATTTTACTACCATTCTTAAGACGTAAGTACATCTCAGCTTCATTAGTAGCATCTACCCAACGCAAGGACTTTAATCTATCCTTTAGTTGGTCCCAAACAATATTCTTTGCCATCCTGTAGCTGGGTGCTACATACCAAACCAACTTATCTGGTTGGCTGGCAAAACGTGCCAATTCTCTCATTGCCACGTGTGTCTTACCAAATCTACGTCCAGTTACCGCTACACGGAACCTAGCGTCTGATTCACAAATGCTTTTTTGGGGGGTGCTCAAAGGCATTTAGTCCTCCCAAGGTAATGGCATTTTATTTTCACTGTCCTCTGGTGTATCCTTCATACCAAGGTACTGCTTTGATAAGAAAATTTGAATCCTTGTGTCCCCGTTCATTGCCTTTTCCCACATAGCTCGCCTTAATGTTTTTTTGCCTTCTTGTTTGCCTTTGTCTAATATACTTCCAAATCTTTTTCTTAAAGTTGCGGCAGTTGTTCCAACTACCTCAGCAATCTCTTGATCTGAGCATTGGATACAAGACAGTTTGTACACAAGATCTCTATCTATGGTCTTGTATTTCCTGTTTGTATTTTGCTCTTGTTTTGACATTATGCTTGTCTCTCCACGACTTTTACTCTAATGTTTCTTGAATCCTTTTTGCTGTTATCAGTAACAATCCTATACTCTACATTGTAAATGTTGCCTGCCGTACCAGCACTTAGAAATGCTGTAGCCAATGTATTTGTGTTTGTTGTACTGTCAACGGCCAATGGACTCCCATCTCCTGATATTGTTTCAACTGTTACTGTGGCACTTGATATAACTTCTCCACTTGGCATCCAGTTGGACCAATCCAGGGTGTAGTCAAGCACAGCGAATGGATCTTTTTCAATAAAAGCTCCTACTCTATCCTGCTTGAATCCTGTTAGTGTATGTCCCATTAACTTTCTCTCCTGTCTAGTGGATTGCCTTCTACCTCAACTAAAGTTAGGTGTTGAATCTGTAGCTTTCTGCTTTCAGAAGGTATGATTCTTGACCTAGATTCAGCCTCAATAGTATTTATACGATCTTCTGAATCCACCGTAAATTTCCGTGGTTCCTGTGCTATAACCAACGTTCTTTGTTCATTGTCTATTGTTAATACACGGAACGGATCTATGTTGTAAATTGTTAGTGCTGACACCACAGCCGCAAAGCCAGTTAGGTTTGCTGTACCAGTAAAGTTAGCGCCACCTATTGCTGATACTGTTGCTGTGCTTGTCAATGAGCCTGTAAAGCCTCTTGTTGCTGTTGGAGTTGAAGTTAATGTGCCTGTTGATGTTAATTCTAATGAAGGAGCAAATACTGGATTTGATATAGCATTTACTGTTGCTGTTACCTGTAGATCTGCTTCTCCTACTGCTGTAAAGCCACCAATACCATTTAGTGTTGCTACACTATTGATGTCTATTTCACCAGTTTTAATTTTTCTAGCTTCTACAGATACTGTAGCAGAACTTGAAATGCTTGTGTCTGAGCCTCTTAGCCTATTGGCATCAATGCTGATTGTACCAAGGCTGGCAATAAGTGTTGTGCCTCTTTGTACTAGGTCACCATCTACTGTTACAGACGCAGAACTTGAAATATCTGCTTCAAACTGTTTTATTCTATTTGGTGTAGCTGAAACTGTGCCAAGGCTTGTTACAATGGCCGCTCCATTCAGTTGTTCTACCATTGTACAGCTTAGAGAAGCTGTTGCTGTAAGGTTAGCCGCCGCTATTTTTACTTTTCTGGCGTCAACTGCTACTGTGCCTGCCCATGTGTTTGGAGCCGCATCATTCCAAGTAGTTCTACCTGACCATGTATGGTTGTCACTGTCAAAGCCAGTAATGTCTGCTTGGCCTTGTTTGGTTTGTACACCTGCGGCCGTAACTGTAGCTGTAGTAGATAAGGTTAATTCACCTACTTTGGTTGCTACTGCTGTTACTGAACTTGATAATACACCACTTACGCTTACTTCTGCGTTTTTAGTTTGTGGTGCTGAACAGCTTACTGTTGCTGTTATACTGCTTGACGATTCGCCTTGCTGTATTCTTGTACAGGTTGCTGAAACTGTTGCTGTACTGGAGAGAGTTGCTTCTCCAAGTACTACTCCTGATACATAGCCATCTGCTACGTAGGAGCCAGTAACATAGTCGTCTGCTGTATAGCCTGAAGCTAGGTATATGTCACTGACATAGTTTGACACAATGGTTCCCCTTTAGTGTCTATTATGCCAATGTTACTGATAGATTTCCTGCGGTAATCTGAAAAGTGTCACCAGACTCAATAGTCTTGGATGTTGTCAATGCCCCATAGAATAATACGTTTCCTGCTCCTGCTGAGTCATTGTCTTTGGCTTGTGCTTCAGCATCAATGATTGCTATGTGGGTAATAGTACCCCAATTGCCATCAGTTGCGGCAGGGAATGTAATGTTTCCACTGTTGCTTACAGATCCACCAGATATGGTACCAAATGTTACTGATTGTCTTTGGTATCCACCACCTTGGCATTCATGTGTTAATGTGCCTGCTTCTAATAGTTCACCCGTTGCTCCTGCTGAGTCATCTGTATTAAACAGACCAACGAAAACTGTAGAAGGAGACGATGTGCTTTGTGCGTTGTTTTTAAGAAAGAAGTCTAATACTCTTTCCTCTAAAAAATTACTTGCGGCGCTCATAGGTTAACCTCCTGATTATATATTGTATATCGCGATACAGTATTTATGTGTATTCTCATTATGTGTACTTAGATATGCGTATAAACGCTCTTCCTGACGTTGTGAAGTTGGTATCTGTAGTCACTTTGAATTCAATGTTTTTTGTGCCTGTAAGTGTGAAAACTAAATTTGTATTGAAGTCTACGTTTGCGGCTTTTGGGTTGACTGTAGCAATCAAATCATCATCTGTGTCATTACGAACGTCAATTGTAGTTGTACCAGTGCCTTTGTCAATGGTTGATTCAAACTCCAACCAATATGTAGCCGCTGTTAAACTTATTTGATCATTGCTTATAGATATGAATCCAGCACCATCAAATATTTCTGATAATGGTACTTTTAAGTTTGCTCCTGCCCTGTTACCAGCACTATCTAAATTTAAGTCTGTTGCGTCTGCCTTAATTATTGCCTGTTGCCCTGCCGCGCCTATTGACCCACTTGCTACCTGTTCAAACTTTCCTGTTGAACTAGAATATTGTAGTAAGTCTCCATCGCTTGGAGAACTAATGTTAAATTCATCTATAATACTGTTTGTATTATCAATGTTTTGTTTTATGTCTGCCCTAGCGTTTGCTAACAAATCATTGCCATTGTCAACGTTGCTGGTTCCTGCTTTTGATCCTGATGGCCAACTCATTATTTGTTCTCCTCAACGAATGTTTTTAATTCATCTATTGTGTTGAATACTTGTTCACTACCATCTGGCTTTACTATTGTACAAGGTGGTGTAAAGTTGTCAAACATATAAGTCGCTGTAGCATAAATTCCATCAAGGTCATGCTTTTCTATTGTAGGCCAACCTGTGCCTTTTATTGTGTATATTGACATTGTTTCTCCTTAACTTGGTTGTGGTCCGTCACCAGCCGCTATGTCAGTAAAGTCAACACCAGCAGAGCTTTTGTTTACCTTTGTAAGTGAGTAAGCATATCCTGTACCTGCGTTGGTAAAGAATGAGCTTGTGTCACCTGTGTGGAAAACAAGTGGTTGATCCAAACCACTGCCAGTTCCATCCGTGCCCATGTCCACTGCGCCGTTGTTGTAAAACTTTGCTCTTGTACTTGCGTCACTTATGTCATTAAAACTGTTGTCCAAATATAATTGTGTTAATTGGTTTGGCCATTGTCCACTACCACTGTCAAAAACTTCCGCACACAGCGTAAATTGGTTATAGTGATTACCTTCCCAATAGTTTTCTGTAAAACGTTTTTGTGCGCCTAGATACTGTGTAGCGTTTTGTGATCCTTGTGTTATTTCTGTCCCATCAACATACAATTCAAATTTGCTTGTTGATCCTTTAGCTGATACCAAGTAATGATGCCAGTTGCCATCATCATACGTACCATTGCCATATGATCCACCACTAAATCCATCAACACCGTGTCTAATGTCCAAATCAAATGTGCTATCACTTCCAGACCTTGCTAAAAGTCTTGTTGATCCCCTAAAATAGTTGAACTGTAAATATTCATTACCACCTGTGTTAATAAATCTAAACAATGCGTCTTCGTGTGCGTATGTTGTTCTATTGTTTGTGTCTTTCCACCAAAATGCTAATGTAAGTTCATCAGTGTCTGATGTTGAGGCAAAAGAGTTTGTTTGATAAAATACATGACCTTCTCCTTGTGTACTGTCAGCATCAAGTTGTATGCCTGCCAGTCCTGAAAAAGGTGTTGTTAAAACTCTTGAAAGTGTGTTTAATCTACTTGCTCCTAAAGGCATAGTGTCTCCTTAACTAAAGTTTGTGCTTAAAGAACCAAAGTAGTCTGTCCCATCATAAAAAATAGTTAGGATGTCTACAGCATTTCCTGAGGTTGATAGTGTGCCAGTTCCTCCAGCAAATTTTAATCTTCCTGCTGAGTCTTCTGTAAGTAATCTGCTACCTGTACTATCCTGCTTGATAATAAGTGTAACACTCTGTCCTGGTTCTTCATTTGTAAAACCACTGAACTGTGTGTTGCCTGTCAACGTTACTGTTTGTACATTGCCGTTTGCCACGTCTGGTGATAGTACAGCATTGTATGATAAACTAAAAATTGTTTCCTTGTAGTTTATTAACTGTGCGTCATCTAGTTTCTGACCTGAAAGCACTACCTTACCACTTCCGTTTGGTGCTATTGTTATATTTCCGTTTGATGCTGAAACAATTGAATTGCCGTTAACATCCAAGTTGCCACCAAGCTGTGGTGAAGTATCTGCTGATATGTCATCAACTGTGATTGTAAAAGCACCAGCTGAATCTGGTTGTGTTACAGCAATACCTGATCCACCAACTATTTGTGTGTCTCCTGAACCTGTAAAAGTGATAACTGTTTCACCAGCTGAATCACTTGAAATTGCTGTTGATACTGAGCCTGCGCCAGTAAATTGTAAAATTGAATCTTTGTCTGCTTCACCTAGTGTAAGACTTGAACCACTGTCAGCTTTTACTTCAACAGTTCCTTGTCTTAATAGATGTACAAAGTTATTGTCCAGCTCCTGGAATGTTAACGCACTACCTTTGGTAGTTGCTCCAGTGGCTGATTCTTGTCTAAGGGTAACGGTCATGTAAGTCTCCTTGGTATTGTAATCCTATACATTATTTATCACTGTCATCATAATAGTTATAATAATCCGTCTTTTGGCGTAGATTTTCACGGGCTTTGTCTAATGTGCTTTGTTTTTGTAATATTAGTATAGGCCATGTAAAATTGTAGTTGTCTATTGGCAATGGTGGATCTTCTGTGTCTGGATGTAGCATAAGGCATACAACATCTAGCTTTTTGTGTTTCTTGTTTATCCTATTGTGTATTTTGTACAGCTTGTCATAGTCCATCCATTCACCATACATTACCATTGCTTCAAGGCGTAGTGTGTCTTTTAAGTAAGCAAAGTTATCTGCTGTTGCCATAAAATCGTCAGATTTTTGTATGTGTATTTGTTTTCTATATTTCATTAGATATGGGCATATAGGCTTATTGCCTATCTCCTTGTGTGGCTTGGCTATTTTGCCAAACAGCCATTCTTCAACTGTGTTCTTGGACGGTAAGGTTGGGTGCTTTGACTTCACTGGTTTTTCCTTTTGGTATGTGTAATACATATTGTATTGAACTGTCCTTTGCCATTAATGTATTCCAATGAGGTCTCCATTCATTGTTTAAAGGCGGACGGTTAGGTCTTGGTAGTGTCTCATCCATCGCACTGGTGAGATCCGTTGAAAACATACTGTCAAAGCCCCATAGATGTATTTCAGTGGGCTTTCTATTATTAATAATATAATCTACTACTGCGTGTCCACCATTGTATCTACGTGGACGGGCATCTTTGTCTCCAAACACAGGATCAAACATTTCAGGATAATGTTTGTTGTGTTGGGCTTGTTCTAAAACATCTGTATGGCACCATACAGTTGCTCTTGGTTTGATATCTTGTTTTGACATGGCTCTGTTTGCCATTGTGTCTAAAATAACAATGTAATCAACGTGCCAATTGTG
>CEQU01022311.1_pt1 | contig 13109 bp, 9 predicted proteins | sample 531031 | NCBI WGS metagenome assembly CEQU01 (sample SAMEA2621216, study PRJEB7988) | marine metagenome | isolation source: saline water (ENVO:00002010), including
TCATCAGCAGCGACTTCGTACGCATGGATTATACTGATGCGATTACCATTTTAGAAAACTGTGGCAAAGACTTCGAGTTCCCGGTTAGCTGGGGTATTGACCTATCCAGTGAACACGAGCGCTATCTGGCCGAAGAGCATGTTGGCGCGCCAATTATCATGCAAAACTACCCGAAAGACATTAAAGCTTTTTACATGCGCTTAAATGACGACGGTAAAACCGTGGCGGCGATGGACGTTCTGGCCCCGGGTATCGGTGAAATCATTGGTGGTTCACAGCGTGAAGAGCGTCTTGATGTGTTCGATAACCGCCTGGAAGAAATGGGCCTGAGTAAGGAAGACTACGGTTGGTATCGCGATCTACGTCGCTACGGTACCGTACCCCACTCTGGTTTTGGCTTAGGTTTTGAACGCCTGGTAGCCTATGTGACCGGCATGCAAAACGTGCGCGACGTTATTCCGTTCCCACGTACTCCGGGTAACGCCAGCTACTAAGTGACTGGTTCCTACCGGTTATTTGAATACTCACGGGGCGCTTTAAGCGCCCCGTTCTATTTTAAGTCGGCAGTGTTTAGGTTAAGCTAACCAAAACACTTTTCGACGCCCGTGATGTCAGCGCCTCCTCTATGTAATATCATCTGCCCTCAGTGCGAAGCCAATGTCAACGTACCGGCTTTGCAGAATAAACAGCGTGCTGTATGCCCGCGCTGCGGCTATACACTGAGTATTTACCACCGCAATGATATGCCTGCGTCGCTGGCCTTATCGCTGTCAGCGATGATTTTTTTAGTGCTGTCGTTACCTTTTAACTTTCTCTCTTTCAGAGCCAACGGGCAGCAAAACAGTATCGATTTACCGGGTGGTCTGAATGTGCTGGTAGAGCAGGATTATGTCACTCTGGCGGTAATCACCGGCATGGCTACTCTGGTACTGCCAGGGCTGGTACTGACGGGCTTAATCATACTGCTCAGTTGCCGTTTACTGACCACACCGAGCCCCTGGATGAAAACCCTGCTGCGCTGGGTAGAATGGCTGATGCCCTGGAGCATGGCGGAAATTTTCCTGCTCGGTACTCTGGTGAGCCTGATAAAAATTACCTCGTTAGCGGATATCGCTATCGGCCTGTCCTTTTATGCTTTTGTGCTGTTCAGTGTTTGTATGAGTGCAGCGCTGTTTTATTTTGACGATACCCGCCTCAAACTATGGCTGCACAATGGTGAATTACCACAAGTAACGCCCCTCACTCCGCATGTGGCGAGCCTGAGTATTCAGCGTACCTGGGCATTGCTGTTTACGGCGTTAATCCTGTATATTCCAGCTAATGCACTGCCCATAATGAGCACAGAGCTGTTCGGCAGTTCAGAGCCCAATACCATTATGGGCGGCGTGATATCATTATGGGAGTCGGGTTCTTACCCGGTTGCCATGGTGATATTTGTCGCCAGTATTGTGATTCCGGTGGCCAAACTGGTGGTACTCGCCAGATTAACTTACGCCGTACAATTTAAAGAACTGACGAATCCCGGCAGGCAAATCCGCTACTACCGGTTTATCGAATTTATTGGCCGCTGGTCGATGATAGACGTATTCGTGGTGGCTATACTTGTAGCACTTATCCAGCTTGGCAGTACCCTGGCGATTCACCCTGGCCCTGCAGCGCTGGCATTTTGTGCACTGGTTTTTATTACCATGCTGGCCGCGATGACATTTGACTCCCGCTTAATCTGGCAGCAAAGGAAAGACTCAGATTTATGACCGATGATGCAGCAGTAAAACCCACAACGCGAATATCCAAAGTCTGGGTAATTCCAATTATTGCGTTATTGATTGGCGCCTGGATGGTGTATTACCAGTGGCAAAACCAAGGGCCACTGATCACCATCGATATGAGTTCAGCCAGTGGCATTGAGGTCAATAAAACACCGATTAAAATTCGCGACCTGGACGTTGGCCAGGTAAAAAAAATCGAGCTCAAACCCGAGCTTGATGGCGTGACGGTAACCGCCAGGCTGGAAAAAAGCGCAGCCCGTTTGCTCAATGAGAATACCCGCTTCTGGGTAGTGACACCCAGAGTGTCTTTTTCTGAAGTATCGGGGCTCAACACGTTGCTCTCCGGCAGCTTTATCGCCATGACGGCCGAGGCAGGACAAATCGAGCAGGATCATTTTACCGCGCTGGAGCGCCCGCCGGTTACCCCACCGGGTACGCCTGGTTTGCACGTAGAATTACGCAGCGATACCGATGATTTAACTTACAAACCTGGCGACACCATTATTTACAAAGGCTTTAAGGTGGGTGAGTTCGAGGAGGTCCACTTTGATGTTGAGCAGGGCAGTATTACCTACCGGGCGTTTATTCACGATCCTTACCATAAGCTAATTGATGAAAACACCAGGTTCTGGAACGTTAGCGGCGTTAAACTGCAGTTAGCCTCCAACGGTCTCACCATTCAAACCGGCAGCCTGGAAACCTTACTGGCTAACGGAGTGACTTTTGGTAACCCGCAAGGCGATACCAAAGGGAAACCTATCGAAAATAACGCAAAATTTGTGATTTATGGTGACTATAACGCCGCGGCTGATGAACGCTTTCGCTATGCCGCGCAATATGTCCTGCTCATCGACGAGAGCGTGCGCGGACTTACCGTGGGAGCGCCAGTGGAATACCGGGGTCTGCAAATAGGTAAAGTCGCCGCGATTAACGCCAATAACATGGACATCGGCAGCTTACTGGACGATGAGTACCCGATTCCGGTATTAATCAATATTTATCCAGGCAAGGCGCGCCTGGAAGACAGCGAAGAAGGATTAACCTTTTTACGTGACAGACTGGATCGCTGGATACGCAAAGACCTCAGAGCCACGCTGCGCATGGGTAACTTTATAACCGGCGGGTTATTTGTCGACCTGCAGCACGTAGACCAGCCGGAAACTGCATCGCTGCTATCAGTGAATAATGTAGACGTGATTCCCACTGTCTCCAGTGAGTTTACGCAGCTGACCCAAAAAGCCGACGCCATTTTAGATAAGATCAATGCATTACCGCTGGAAACACTAATTGCAGATATTACGGCCGTAATAAATACCCTTAACGCTGCCGCCGAATCGGTGAATGAGACCAGTGACAATTTTGACGAAACCATCGCGGCACTCGACACTGAAACGCTGAATGCTCAGATCCAGCATAGCTTACAAGCTTTTGAAGGCCTCCTGCAGCACTACTCTGAGGGCGGATTAAGTAAAGCCGAAATCGCCAACACCGTAGACTCGTTGCAGGAAACACTCAGGGCCATTCAACCGCTGCTGATGCAACTCAATAAAACCCCGAATGGCCTGATTTTCTCAGATAATGCCGAAATAGATATTCAACCTCAGGCGCAGGAGCAAAACCAATGAAGAAGTGGATAGCAGGCATTGCAGTGCTGTGGTTAGCAGGCTGCAGCACTAAGCCAATTGGTTTAAATTACTATATGCTACACCAGCCCACACTAGTGGCGGCAGAGTCAAGCACCGATATCAGCAACCAGCCAACGATTTTTTTACGCTCGCTCAGTGCACCGGACTATCTGAAACAACGCAACCTCAGTTTGCAGCTCAGTGACAGCGAAATACATTTTGCCCCCAAGCACGTCTGGGCAGAGCCCTTTGACCGTGATTTTAAGATGGCGTTTAGTGAATCCTTGTCTGTGAAGCATAAAATGCGCCTTAGAGTGCAAAGCAAGTGGACAAATCCTGCTCAACCGGAGTACATTTTAGACATACAGTTAGACGACTTCATACCAACCTATGATGGCAGACTGGTTTTGAAAGGAAAGTTCAGGCTGGAAACAGACGGAGCGTCACCGCAGATTGTTCGGTTTAATTACTGGCTGCCACTCAACAAGGATGGTTTTGCGTTTTCAGTATCGCAAATGCGATCGCTGATTGATAAATTTACCAACGATGTTGTAATCAGAGTTGAAGCAGGCAGATAATCCCTACACCTTTTTTACCAAGCTATTCGATGGCCTGATTACCAGTGGCTGCCGCCCCGGTCATGAACCGGATACTAATCGCAAGATAGTCGTTATTAACCTATTCGCTATTGTGGGCATGTCTATTACGCTGGTGCTGGGCATCGGGGCAGTGCTCAACGAGCAGCTTTCTCTGGGCATAGTGCTTCTGGTATCGGCTACCTTGTTTGGTCTGTGCAAAGGGGTGCTGCTCCACAGCAAGCTAAAAAACAGCCATATTATTGCCCCAACCCTGCTGGTAATCTGCCTGCTTAGTCTGATGCTGTATTTAGTTATTTATGGTGGCGTGGCTGGCACTGGCCCGTTATGGATTTTTGTGCTTCCCCCGGTCGCGATGTTTTTTGCCGGGGTATTCTGGGGAGTTATTACCGTTGGCTTGTTTATCGCACTTTGCGTGGTCATTCTTTTTTCCCCTGGTGACACACTGCTAATCGCCAGTTATACGCACGAATTTAAAGTGCGTTTACTGCTGTCTTTTGCCACTGTTACTTTTTTATCGGCCATTTACGAGCACAGCCGCCAAACCAGCTTCACCGTCATTCGGGATATCAGTGAAAAATTTGAACAACAGGCATTATTTGACGCCTTGACTAACCTGCCTAACCGGCGCGGCATTCAAAAGTTTATCGAACACGAGATAAACCGCGCTAAACGACAGCAGGAGCAGGTTACCCTGATCCTGTGTGATATCGACCGCTTTAAACAGGTTAATGATAACTACGGCCATGATGGTGGAGATGTTGCCCTCAAGCACGTTGCAAACCTGTTTAAAGATACTGTTAGGGAGCAGGATGGTGTGGCGCGCTGGGGCGGTGAGGAATTTCTGTTTGTTCTGCCTACTACCAATGAGAGCAATGGCGTGGTGCTGGCCGAGAAAATCCGCGAAACACTACAATCAACGCCAGTACAAATTAAAAACTCCTCACTGACTATCACCGCCAGCTTTGGTGTGGCGCAAATTCAGTTGGAAAATGGTGTGAACAATGCGCTCTCACTGGCAGACAAGGCACTTTACCGGGCCAAAGAAAAGGGTCGCAATAAGGTCCTAAGTGCGTCATCATTAACACCTTAAAACGATAGGCTTTCGCAGCATCACTTTTTAATAGTTCGTTACAATTATAAAGCGATCCGATGGCTGTCATCGCTCATAATATAAATCTATAGAAAAGCGTATTCAGGGTCACAGGAAGTAAGAAGTAGGCAGTATAAAAATATGAAGTTGATAAGAGTAATCTTCCCAATAGCCATCATTGTTCTGGGAATTGGAGCAATGAAGACTGTTACCGCGCTAGGTGACACCGCAGAAGAAAACGAGTCGGTCGATACCCGTCCGACCGTGCAGGTTACCCGGTTAAAGCCAGAATCCTTTGCCATTAATATTGAAGCCTTCGGCGAACTTGCGCCGTTAGAAAGCACCCGCCTGGCAGCCCAGGTGAGCGGTGAGGTAGTTGAATGGAACCCCAAATTCGTTGCTGGTGGCATTGTTAAGCGTGGCGAAACGCTGTTCTCCATTGAAAAAGATGCTTACACCGCTGCCCTGCTGCAAGCTGAGTCTGCTCTGGCCAATGCTCAGGCCGCGCTGATAGAAGAAAAAGCCCTGGCCAATGTTGCCGAACGTGAAGCCGCCACCTTACCTAATTCAAGAGTGACCGATTTATACCTGCGTAAGCCACAGATTTTATCTGCAGAAGCAGCGGTTAAAGCCGCTCAGGCACAAATGAAAATTGCTAAGCGTGACCTCGACAACACTGAGGTGGTTGCGCCCTACGATGCTTTAATTGTTAGTCGCTCTATTGGTAAAGGGGATTTTCTCACGGTGGGTACCACCGCGGCCACTTTGTATAATGTGGAAGTGGGTGAAGTGACCTTCCCTCTGGCCCGCTTCGACCAGGCTTTCCTGCCTGAGTCAATCAATGGCACTGATGCAACCGTATCCTTGCTTAACGGCACAACCGACGAAATTAAACGCTCTGCCACCATTGTTCGCGACTCAGGCATTTACGACAGCGCCACCCGCATGACCCATCTGGTGGCCAGAATTAACGACCCTTATGGTTTAACCACGCAACAGCCTGCGCTTCAATTTGGTGCCTACACCAAGGTTGCCTTTACCGGTAAAACCATTGATAACGTATACCGTATTCCGCAGGAGCTGATTACCCGACGCCAACTGTGGATCCTGGATGATGCCGACAAACTGGTGGCGAAGCCGGTGGAAATCGTGCGTGAGGTAGGCAGTGAGTTTTTAATTCGGGTAGACATAGCCGCTGATGCTCGCATTGTTATGACACTGCCTGAGTATCCGCAGAACGGAATGGCCGTAAAGGTCATTGAAGGTGCCGATAAGCTCGTCGCAAAACAACCTTAATCAACGGAAACCAGCGTAATGTCAGATCCATTAAACCCTCAAGCCGGGCTTATTTCGTGGTTTGCCCGTAATTCGGTTGCCGCTAATCTGCTGATGATATTCATCCTTATCATGGGTGCATTTGGTTATAAAACCATACAGCGTCAGATGTTTCCGAATATCGAAATTAACTACATCAACATCACGGCGCAGTATCGCGGTGCTTCTCCTCAGGAAATTGAAGAAAGTATCCTGATCAAGATAGAAGAAAGCCTGAAAGACGTTAGCGAAATTAAACGCACAGTGTCCCGCGCTTTCAGAAACAGCGGCCGGGTGTCGCTGGAAATCGATAAAGACGAAGAACTGACCGATGTGCTGGATAAGGTAAAACTGCGCGTCGACAGTATTGCCACTTTCCCGGCCGATATGGAGCCGGTTACCATAGCGCAGGCCGAGTTTCAGCAGCAAGTGTACGAAATGGCTCTGGTGGGTGATATTCCTCTGGAGGAATTAAAGCCGATCGCCAAGGAAATAGAGGATGACTTACTTCAGTTAGGTAGCATTTCACTGGCTGAAGCGAGGGTGCCCACCGATGAAATAGCCATCGAAATTAAGCCCGAACTGCTGCGCATGTATAACCTGACAATTTCAGACGTTACCAATGCTATTAACCAGTATTCTGCTAACGTCTCTGCAGGCCAGCTACGCACCGATGCGGGCCTGGTTTCGGTGCGTATTGAAAGCCAGTTTTATGATGGCGAAGAGTTTGCCAGTATTCCGGTGAAAATTGGCGCAGATGGCGCGAAGGTCTTGCTCTCTGATGTCGCCGATATTAAGGATGGCTTTACCGAAGGCGAGCGCTACTTCCGCTACACCGGACAAAATGCGGTATTAATTGCAGTAAACGCAACTAAATCGCAGAACATTGTGCCGATTGCTGAAACGATAAAAGATTTCATGGCATTTAAAAACGAGGAGCTGCCGGCCGGATTAGAGCTGAAAGAGCTGGTCGACATGACTCGCTACTTAAATGCTCGTCTGAACATGATGCTCAATAACCTGTTTCAGGGCTCGGTGCTGGTTGCTCTGATGCTGACCATCTTCCTGCGCTTCCGTCTGGCCTTCTGGGTGATGGTAGGGCTACCGCTGTGTTTCCTGGGCGCAGTGATGCTGATGCCAGTGTTTGGTGTAAGTGTAAATATCATGTCCTTGTTTGCTTTCATCATGGTACTGGGTATCGTGGTAGATGATGCCATAGTAATAGGAGAAAGTGCCTACAGTGAAATAGAACAACGAGGGCCCGGGGTGGAAAATGTTATCCGCGGGGCCAAGCGTGTAGCAACGCCAGCGACCTTTGGTGTACTTACCACCATAGCCGTGTTTGCGCCCTTTACCCTTAGTAGCGGACCTGACGGCGAGTTTTTCTACAATATCGCTATTGTTGTGATTTTATGCCTGGCCTTTAGCCTGATTGAATCCAAATTAATTCTGCCTGCGCACATTGCCCACATTAAGTTCACTGAAGTGAAACCGAATGGCTGGCGGGCGCGCTTTAACAACCGCTTTAATCAGTTTATTCATGGTCCTTACCGCCGCACTGTCGAAAACGCCGTGCAATGGCGCTGGGCTGTGCTGGCCGGCTTTGTTGCCATGCTAATGCTGAGCTGGGGGCTGGTTGCCGGCAATCACGTACGTATGATACCGCAGCCCAAGGTACCTCATGACTTCCCCAGTATCGGTATTGAGATGAACGAAAATGTCTCGGATAGGGCAACCATCGAAGCATTAAAGACTATCGAGTCAGTGATTTGGCAAATTGAAGAAGAGACTATCAAGGAATATGGTTCGGGCATGATCCGTGAATTGCTGGCATTTAACGAATCCCGCACTGAAGCTCGATTGGTTATACCTCTGGTCGATGAAGACGCACGTCACTTTAATACCTTTGAACTGGCCCGTAAGTGGCGCGAAAACATCCCGGAAATCGCCGGTATGAAGAGCTTCAGTATTGAAGACGATGTGATGAACGGTGGCGGCGACAACGGTGAATTTGGCTACCTGTTGTATGGTGCCGACATTAAGTCGCTGAACGAAGCGGGGCTGCGCTTTATTCAGATGTTGCAACAGGAAACGGGCCTCTATGATGTGAGTTCCACCATTGACCCGGCCAGTAAAGAAGTGCGCATGGAACTGTTACCGTCAGCCTACGAGCTTGGCCTGAATCTGCGTAGCATAGCAAACCAGGTTGGCCTTAGCTTTTACGGCGGTGAAGCCCAGCGAGTGATCCGTGACGGCGAGGAAGTCCGGGTGATGGTGCGGTACCCGCGATTAACCCGGGAGCGTTTTTCAGATCTAAAATACACTGTGATTACCACACCAGAAGGTGAGAAAGTGATGTTAGGTGACGTGGTCACTCTGAGCGAAGAGCCCGGCATCAGCTACATCCGTCGCGAAGAAGGTTATCGCTCGGTGTATGTCTACGGCGCTATCGACGAAGAACAGGTTGAACCTAACGAGGTAGTAGCCAGTATCGACCAAAAATTGCTACCACAGTTGTTCGATGAATTCCCCGATGTACAAACCCAACTGGGTGGCGACATTGAAGAACAACAGGCGCAACAGGACGAACAAATTATGTTCTTCGTGGCAGCTATGATCATGGTGTATATCCTGCTGGCGGTACCGCTTAAAAGTTATGGCCAACCGTTAATAATCATGTCGGTTATCCCCTTCAGCCTGACCGGTGCCATCTGGGCTCACTACTTGTTAGGTCTTGATTTAAGTATGATGTCGACCTTTGGCCTGATTGCGGCGGCCGGGGTAGTTATCAATGACTCCCTGGTAATGACCGATTACATTAACCAGAAACGACTGGAGGGCCACTCCATACTGCAAGCCGTTCAGGAAGCTGGCTGCGCCCGTTTCAGAGCGATAACCTTAACGTCAATAACGACTTTCGCCGGGGTTATGCCAATCCTGTTTGAAACCAGCTTGCAGGCCAAATTTGTAATACCAATGGCTGCTGCGCTGGGCTCTGCGGTGTTGTACGCGACCCTGGTAACCTTGCTGCTGGTGCCTTGCCTGTATTTGATTCTGCAGGACCTGACTACTCTGTTCGGTAAATTCTTTGGCTTGTTTCCGCTGATGAAAAATAAGCTGACTGGCAAATCTCCCCAGCTTTCCTAGCACCATTAATTTCGGGGAGTCCGGTTGCCAGATTGTGCTCCCCGCAAGCTTTTCAGTTAAACTTCGCCATCACTAATAACCACTTTTAATATCAACCTGGCCCTGGCTTGGTTCGACCGAGGAGACCCTATGGCTATCACTATTCGCCCCGCTCAGATTGCAGATACCGAGACTATCTTACACTTCATCAAAGAGCTGGCTATTTACGAAAAGGCTGAGCACGAAGCCAAAGCCACTCCCGAGCATATTCACAATACCCTGTTTTGCGAGACACCCCATGCCCATGGCCTGATTTGCGAACATAACGGCCAGCCCATCGGCTTCGCGATTTACTTTTTCAGTTACTCTACCTGGCAGGGCCAGTACGGTATTTACCTTGAAGATCTGTATGTTTCACCACAAAGCAGAGGGCTCGGGGCCGGCAAACAGCTGCTAACCCATCTGGCTGGCATCGCCGTGGAAAAAGACTGTGGAAGATTTGAGTGGAGTGTGCTCGATTGGAATCAGCCAGCCATTGATTTTTATGAATCACTGGGCGCTAAGCCTCAGGGCGAATGGATCCGCTACCGCTTAGACGGCGATGCACTTAAAGCATTAGGTAGCCAGGCCTGAGCCAATAGCTCATACCCAAAAGCTAATGACTAGCGGCGCTTCTCTACCGAAGCGCCAAAATAGCGAAAAATATCCCGCCAGCTAACGATACCAACCGGCTTACCCTGCTCGTCGAGCACCGGTAAACAAGAAATTTTATGCTGATTAAACAAGCCAATGGCTCGCACCAAGGTGTCGGTAACTTTAAGCGTAATGAGATCCCGGCTCATGATCTGATGCACTTTGCGCTCCAGCGTTGCACGGTCGCGGATTCGCTCACTAATACTATCAATGAAAGGGCTGATAGCTTTGAGGTAATCGCGATCTGAAAGCACGCCCACCAGCCTTTCATCCTCAACCACCAGCAAGTGATGAAAGCCACTTGCTTCGAATATCTCTCTGACCACAGCCAGTGAATCGTCCATTTGAACGGTCACTATGCGGCGGGTCATAACACTGGGTATACTCATCTCATACTGCTCCGTGACTGGCGATAATAAACGGCCAAAAGACTCTGTTTCATCAGTGGAAATCTCCACATTACCGTGTAATAGTAGTTTATAAAGTCAATGACAATATAACAACTCGAAGGACGTCAAATGACCACTCGCCTTTACCTGCGACTCCTTAATCATCCTTATCTGATTATTCTGTTCAGCAGTATACTGATTATCACACTGGCAGCGGGCGCTCAGAACCTGTATTTCCGCGGCGACTACAAGACTTTTTTTCGCGAGGATAACCCGCAACGGGTAGCATTTGAAGAAATGCAAGACTCCTTCAACAAGGCTGAAACAGTTAATATACTGGTCGTCCCTGACTCTCGTAATGTTTTTAACCAAAACACCTTAGACTTGCTGAAATCACTGACCGAAGAAAGTTGGCTAATCCCCCATTCTATCAGGGTTAACTCTATGACTAACTTTCAGCATACTTATGCAGAACAAGATGACCTGATAGTAGATAAGCTCTACCCGGACTGGCAAACTCTGACCCCTGAGCTCATAGAAAACATCAAGTCAGTCGCTCTTAGTGAACCGGGTGTGGTAAACCGTCTGGTTTCTCCTGACGGTCAGCTGGCCGTTATCAGTATTACTGTGCAGATGAGTGACGGCGACCAGACCAAAGAACTTGCTGAAGTGGCTGAGTATGTAAAGACGCTAAAATCCCAGACCCTGAAAAACTATCCTGATCATCAGATCTTTCTCACCGGTGTGGTGATGCTTAATGATGCGTTCTTATTAGCCGCAAACGAAGATGCAATGACGCTGGTGCCAGCCATGTTTGCGGCTATCATCGTAATGATTGGCGTGATGATGCGTTCCTTTTTTGCAGCCGTTACAACGCTGGTAATAGTGGCAACTACCATTGCCGCAACGATGGGATTCGCGGGCTGGAGCGGTTTCTTTTTAAGTGTTTCAACGGTTAACGTCCCCACCATGGTGATGACCCTGGCTGTAGCTGACTGTGTGCACCTGATAGCTTCCTGGTTTCAACATATGCGTGAGGGCCAAAGTCGCGATGAAGCCCTGCACAATACCCTGGCATTAAATTTTATGCCGGTGGTGATTACTTCGGTTACCACTTCAATTGGTTTCTTGACCCTGAATTTTTCCGATGTGCCAATTCTGGTCGACCTGGGTAATCTTACTGCAATGGGCGTAATGCTCGCCTGTGTGCTGGCCCTAACACTGTTGCCGGCAATGCTTAAAATCCTGCCGGTTAAGCCACCGCAGCAAACCAGCAAGAAACCTCTGCCATGGCTCACCGGGTTCGGTGAATGGGTGATTACCTATCACCGCCGGGTATTACCTTACAGTGCAATCGTTTTTGTTACCACGTTGATCCTGGCTTCCACCAACCAGTTAAATGATATTGCTATCAAGTACTTCAGCCAGGATAACAGCTTCCGCCAGGCGGCCGATTATCAGTCTGAACACCTGAGCGGTCTCGCCACCATTGATTTTGCCATTTACACCGATGAGGTCTCCGGTATTAACAAACCGGAAGTATTAACCTCGGTACAGGCACTGACAGAATGGTTGAGGGCACAACCAGAGGTTGATCATGTTTCCTCCATTAGTGACACCTATAAAAAGCTCAACAAAAACATGAATTATGATAATGAGAGTTTTTACCGGCTACCGCTTGATGCGGAACTGGCCGCCCAGTATCTGTTGCTGTTTGAGATGTCTCTGCCCTATGGCCTCGATCTAAATAACCAGATTGATGTCGACAAAGCCGCCACCCGAATTAGCGTGACGCTGGATAACCTTGGCAGTAAAGAGCTCACGGCCTTTGAGCAACGCGCCAAGGACTTCTTTAATAAACTGGCGCCTGAGCTTAGGTTAACCGCGGCGAGCCCCGCTCTGATGTTTGCTCACATTGGCGAGACTAATATGCAGAGTATGCTCAAAGGGTCACTTACGGCGTTGGTGATCATATCAGGCCTGCTAGTCTTTGCCTTAAAATCCCTGAAACTGGGAGCTATCAGCCTGGTGCCCAATTTACTGCCAGCCGGTTTAGGGTTTGGCATCTGGGCCATGCTGTCGGGTGAAATTAATATGGCGCTGTCGGTGGTGCTCAGTATGACCCTGGGGATCATTGTCGATGACACGGTGCATTTTTTATCGAAATACAAGAAAGCCCGGGAACAAGGTAAAAGTGCCGAAGAAGCCGTGCGATATGCTTACAAAACCATTGGTCAGGCGCTTATTGTAACCACCACTGTACTGACCGTGGGCTTTGGTATTCTTAGCCTTTCAAGTTTTGCGCTGAATTCAGATATGGGCCTGCTGACCGCCATTATTCTGGTAAGTGCGCTGGTAATCGACTTGCTGTTTCTGCCTGCTTTTTTACTCTGGCTGGATACCGACCGAACGGCGAAAACTCACTCGTAGATATCAATGTGCGGAGCATCAGGATCATGATGATGTTCCGGTGTTTCGCCATGACTGTCGTAGAGCAGTTCTTC
>CEQU01009071.1_pt1 | contig 13068 bp, 16 predicted proteins | sample 531031 | NCBI WGS metagenome assembly CEQU01 (sample SAMEA2621216, study PRJEB7988) | marine metagenome | isolation source: saline water (ENVO:00002010), including
CCTGTCAGACAAAGATATAGCTGAACTATCGTCTACTAAGTTTCTACTATTTCTGTTGTGACTCTCTCCAGTTCTATTCATCTGCATAGCAGTTATTACTGGAGCAGATAGTTCTTCTGAAATCCTTTTTAACTTATCTATCTTCTCTCCAATAGCTTGATGCTCGGCCCAGTTTCTATCAACTTTTTCTCCAGTAAGCTTGACGTAATCGTAAGCTATCACGCACTTGTTCCCTCTTCCAACATGTTGCATGTGCCAGCGGCGAATAATAGAACAAACTTCGTCTACAGTTTTATTTCTAACATGATAATGAAAGTATTTGTTATTATCATACTTACCCTTGAAGTTCTCTTGATAATCTCTAACCTTCTTGTACATCTCTTCATTTTTACGCCAGTTGCCAGTTTCCAAATACCATAAAGGCACTTTAGTCTGAGCTGCCGCCATCCGGAACTTAATCTCTTTAGTAGACATCTCTGTATCGAGAACTAAAGCAGGCACTCCGTTTTTTAAAGATGTATTTAAGCAGAGATCATTGATGAAAGTAGTTTTACCTTGGGCGGGCCTTGAAACTATAGCATATATATTTCCATCTCTGAGTCCTCCAAATAATCTATTAAACTCAGGATAAGGAGTTAATAGGCCAGAGTCATCAATAGGATTTTTTCCTGCTTCCTCAACCTCATCTAAAAAACTATCTAAAATATTTTCCGGATTATCGTCAAGCTCATAGGATAAAATCTTTTTAGAATATATACCATCAGACTTAGATATTATATCATCTATAGATTCATCTCCGCATTCGTTTATATATTTGTCTATAGATTCAGTAGTTTCTAATATCTCTCTCCTAATTCTGTATTTAATCAGCGTCCTAGCATAATCTATTACAGCTTTTGGGTTTGGCGACGAAAAGATTATACTATCTAAATACTCATGAATGTTTACATGGTCTTTAGAAGTGATTCCTATACTGATTAATTTATCAGAGATTAAAGTCTTATCAATGTTTTCACCAGCAACAAAAGAGCTGTGAATCACAGAGTATATTGACTGATGGACTTGATGATAGAAATCCGCGACACTTGTGAAAGAGTCTATTTCTGGTAATACGTCTGGATTTTTAAGAAGCCCGCCTAAGACTTGCCTCTCTATTTGAAGACTATATAGCGACATCTACTATTTGTATTTTCTATCTACCTCGAAGAAGTAGTCGAACAGATTTTCTGGAGACTGTAATCCTCCTATAGCGGTATAAACAGCTAGTCCTTGCTTAGCGCCAGCGTAAATGCCGCGATGGACAGTAGAGCCTGCTCCCATCATTCGACTAAGCTGCTCAAACCCATGTTCTAGATTTGACTGCGGGATATTGTCAAGAGAATTTTTATCTCCGATAATCACACAGGCAGCAACATTGCCGGTGGACGCGTCAATACCAGCAAGGATATTCTTCCTCAAATTATCTCTGACAGCATAAGAAATTCCAGTTTCAGTAAAATCTTTGACCGGAGTTGCGCCGAACATGATAATACCGGATGAGAAGATAGTATCTAGATCAGCCTTATCGAAAGTAGTATAGGCCGATTCCTTCGCAGATATTTTATTAAACAAATGGAAGATAGAACAAATACTATTATTGGCAGTGCTCCAAAATTGATTAACTGTCAACTTGGGGTAAAGCTGTTTAATCTTTTCGTTGTCAAGAACGACTAGCGGAGATAGCACTCCGGCTTTTTGAGCATCAATAACTTTATTGACAGTCTTCTTGGAGTTGTCTTGAACTTTAATACCTTCTGCTCTAGTTGGCAACGCTAGTACGCATCCAACTTTAGCATCCGTATCTTTAGCTTCTTTGCCGAGAGATTGACTTAAGTCATGGCAGATGTCTATAACTCTAGCGACACCTCCTGCGCCTGTTCCACCACCAGCTCCAGCACAAACCAAAATTCTTTCATAGCCAGAGCCAAAAGTTCTTTTTAAGAAATCTAAAATATCCTCGTATCTAGTGCGGAATACTTCATCGGCTGCGTCTGGATTTTTACCAGCACCTCCATCGCCAATCAAAAGTTTGTTTTCTTCGGGGACACTTATTAAAGATAAGTCTTGTTTAGCTGTGTTGATAACGCCAACTCTACGATAACCTAAATTCCAAAATGATTCCGCTAATCTAGAACCTCCTTGGCCTACTCCTACGATAGCGAAATTAAAAGCTGCATCCTCAAAAGTATCCTTGATTGCATCCTCGACAGGTTCGTCGTCAGGCAAAGGAATGTCTGGCAGATCAATACCTAAGTCATCTACTCCCAAATCTTGAACTGGAGTTGGGGCCGCTGGCTGCTCTGGAGTAGCGGGGGTAGGCTCTGGGGCTTCTCCCGCGCTTAAAGATGCGGGGGGTTCAAATCCCGGCAATGGCGTGCTAGGAGTTTCTTCTTTTTGTGGATAATAATCTGAAATATTTGTATCACTCATCTCTATAGCCTTCTTCTTCTTCGTCGTCTGATCCAGTTTGTAGCCTAGTAGTTATGTTTTCTAAAAAGCTTTCTCTGGATATCTCCTCCATCGCCTCAGACCAATTTTTGATGAAATATTGGAGAGACATCGCATTTAAATCGTCAGATATTTGCGCGTGAACTTGCGGCTTAGCTTTTTCGTCAAAACTAAATAGCACATAGCCACCATAGGACATCTCGCTAATATTGTCCAAAACTTTTTGGGGAATGCTCCCATACTGGACTTCTTTACTCATCATATTATATTACACTTTCTATTAGATGTCAACGCCGAAAGTATCAAAAATGTAAGATCTGCTCAGATTTTCGATATCTTTAGTCTCTATTTCCAAAACTTGGAACTCATTCATTTCTAACCAACTTATTTTTTTCATATCTCTTTTTATGGAAGCTAGATACTTATCTCTCGATCCCCCATGAAAAAATTTATTGTACTGATTATGCTGATCTCCTTGTACTTCTACTGCTATTTTGCGAGTGAAGTTGATCAAGTCTACTTTCATTCTTGTGCCAAAAACAGGAAACTCCTCGTAGCAGATATGATTCTGCCAGTAGTCCTTGAAGAAATCTTTGACCTTGAATTGTATTTTTGATCTGCATGATTTTTCCCAGTCTATTTTATATTTAGTGACATTCTTGCTGACAAGTCTGCCGTTAATATTAAAAAGTCTCATTAGTTTAGTGATACTTTGAAATACTTTTAAAGTATTGATACCCTGAACTAAACTAATGTTAAAGTCTCTTTTAATTTCGTAAAAAGGTATTTAGTAAGCCCCGGATTCTCTTCGAGGCAAGCGGTGAACGCGTCCTCTCCTTGAATCTTTTCGGGAATCTCAAGATTATTCTCCTTGAGTTCGTCAATTAATTTTTGATTAACAGTTACCCATGAGCCAGCCTTCTCAACGAAACCCCACTTGACGAGAGAATCAAATATCTCATATTCAATCCATACGCTTTTACCGCCAGTTCTGCCGTATCTAATAGGATACCTTATTTCAGCACCGGTGGTTTCATTTGGAGTTTTCTTAAAAATAATTTTGCACCAGTGGCCGTCAGGGTTTCCATCCTTAGAGTTCTTGGACGTTATTTGATCAGCCTTATGGCGCTTCTGAAACTCAAAAATCCAATCAGAAAAGTGCAGGAGCGCATTGCCGCCTGTCGCGTTTGTGAGTTTTGGGTCGCCTTTATCGTAAGGGTTAACGCTTACAGTGCTGCGAACCTGAGAGATCATAAAACAAATATGCCCCCTTGTGCTGATAGGCAAAGCCATACGCTTTAAAAAGTTAGAACTTAAAACTGCGCCTCCTGCAACCTTAGTAGCTTCTGCGTAGGAACGGTCAATGTCTCCAGACGGGATCAAAGAATCCATCGAATCTATGATGAAAAAGTATTTTCTCTCGGTAGGATTGTCTTTAATTAAATTTGTGATAAATCCAATAACGGTTTCAAAAATATTAGATTTAAACACGAACCATTTATCCTCAGAAGTATCTACTCCTGACCTATCTATCATGTCTTGAGAAAGCCTGCCTTCTGACTTGACGTAGATAACCATAGAATTATCTACTGAACTCTGAAAGTTTTTTGCAAAAGCTAAAGAGCAAGAAGTCTTCCCTCCTTCTGAAATCCCACTAGCCCGAATGATTGACGGTCTTAATCCGCCAGCCATTGCTATGTCTAGAAGCAAGCTTCCGCTTGAAACAGTATAGTTTGCTTCGGTTTCAAAATTGTAGTGCTCATGTTTGTGATCCTTTAGATATTGCTTTATCTGACCGACTGGATCTAATGCGTCATTCTTTTTCTTCGCTGCCATCTTCTCTTAAAAAATCTAATAAACTTTTTTTTAATTTAACTTTCTTCGCCCTTCCGAACTTCTTACTTGCAATATCATATGACTTTTCTGGTCGTAAGTCAAGTTTATATTGATTCCATGCAAAAATTATGTATTCTTTGCCATGAGGAGTCAAAAACCATAACAAAGACTCCATTTTATCGTAGGGTATGGGGGCTTTAAACCAGAACCTTTTGTCTGGAAATTTAGCTAGAAGTTTTTTCGCCGTGGCTATTTCTCTTTTAGTAGCCTCTCTGTCCGACCAAATCTTTTTAGAATTAGCTATAAACTTTTCAATAATGTATTGATGGATAGTTAGCTTTTTCTTCTTTCCCATATAGCTAAGTCCTTTTGTACCATACTTTCTATCATTTTGTCAAGCGAAATCTTCGGCTTCCATCCGAGTTCTTCTCTAGCTGGGGTAGAATCTCCTAGTAAAAGATCTACTTCTGCGGGCCTGTAAAATTTTTGATTTATCTCAGCCAGCACGGTGTTCTCTTGAAAAAGTCTAAATTTTTCATCCATACCTTCGCCGCTCCAGAGCCCCGGAACTCCAGCAAAATCGAAAGCTTTTTGAACAAACTCTTTTACAGAGTGAGTTTTGTCGCTTGATAAAACATAATCTTTTGGTTTATCTTGATTCATAATCAACCAAACGCCTTCTACAAAATCTCTACTGTCGCTCCAGTCTCTTCTTGAATTAATATTACCAAGCTGAAGTGTTTCAAAAGATATTTTTTTATCTAATGCATGTTTTATTTCTGCAACCTTATTCGTAATTTTTCTAGTTACGAATTCTCTGCCTCTTTTCATTCCTTCATGATTAAATAAAATAGAATGAACTGCGAAAAGATCGTATGACTCGCGATAAACTTTAACTATATGTCTAGCTGCGGCTTTAGATGCCCCGTAAGGGCTTCTTGGTTTAATCGGATGTTTGATGTCCTGCGGGCTGTAATCTACGTCACCGAACTCTTCTGAGGAGCCAGCGCTGTAGAAGCGGCAGTCAGGCTTAAACTTTTTAATTGCTTCTAGACAACGGATAACTCCGCCAGTATTTACGTCAAGGACGCTTAATGGCATATCCCAGCTAACGCCTACAAAAGAGTTAGCTCCAAAATTAATTAAATAATCTGGCTGTAAGTTTTTTACAAGTCTGTCAATACTCGCGCAATCTGAAAGATCGCCATCAACTAACTCAAAGTTCTCATGATTTTCAAAGTCAGTAATATTCTCATGGTTAGGAGAACCAGACCTGCGAATCATTCCATAAACTTTTAAATTATTCAAGCCTAGCAAATACTCTGCCATATTTGCTCCGTCTTGACCTAAAACTCCTGTTATTAGTACTTTTTTCATTTTAAAGGATAATCGGTACAAACCGCATAACAATTATATTTATCTCGCCAATCTGGGCCCTTGTGGACTATTACAGACCTGCTGCAAACTTCCTTTTTGGGAAAAGTCCAAATATAGCCTTTAGAGGTTAAAGTATAATCATCAGTTTGATGCCAAAAACAATGTATATTATTATCTAGCATACCTTGTAGAGATTCTAAATTTTTTGCATGACACCACAACTTGTCATTTTTTAAAAAGTTTAAATTTATATCATATCCAGATTCGTCGTGGCCTAAAAAGTATTTATCTTTTATTTTCCAAACATCTACCTCGCAGTGAAGTCCTGTTTCTAAAACTTTAGAAATATGGTCAGGACAGTTAGCAGTTTTGCTATCGTGCCCTTCCGTGTTACCTCTATGGGATATGATAATCATTTTTTAAAACCATCTCCATTATACCAATCGTACCCTGCATGTTTCCCCCAATAATTTTCTTCTCCTCCTTCAAAAGTTTTCCAGCCTATCTCCTCTATACTGACAAAATCAACTTCATTGATAAAATTTTCAGTCGTGTTTCTGAAAAGATTAACCATACCGTTTACTGAATAATCCCAAGGAGACCTTTTCCACCAGTTAAGCATATAAGAAGTGCGGCCATACATTAGCAAATCTCCTATATAGCTTCTCGACTTAGAAGATTGCTCTGTTATTAAAGGCCTATCAGAAAGAACTTTTGAGTTTTCTATATAGTCATAGGCACGATTTTTTAAAGTAAAGCCACATCCAGCTTGCTGACATAGTTTGAATCCTTCTATGCAGAAATTAGGATGGCCTCTCCCTATTTGTTCATATAGAATTTCTTCGCTCCAGTAAATTTCATCGACTAAAGCTTCTATGTTTTTAGGAGGCGTAACCCCGTGTCCAGAAAGCACTATATAAAATTTTTCATTAAGCTCTAAGTTTTTTAATATAGCTTTTTCTACCCAGTCATATTTAGTCGAGGCATCTTTCTCTTCTACAAAAAAATGCGTGAGCAGTAGTCCTTTCATAAAAAAGAATAGTTAAAATATTCTAAATCTTTACTATATAATTCTTCTACGACTTTTATTTCTTTAGAAGAATACATCTCTTGATAAGGTGGATGCTCTGAGCCTCTAAAAAATCCCCTAGGTTCTCTAGGGACATTCTTTTGCAGAGATGTCTCTGGCATGTTGATTTTACTTCTTATATAATCCCAGTCTTTATCCAAATTCTCAAACTTACCTATGTAGTCCATTTTATTTTCACCTCCTACATTAACATAATCAAACTGAGATTTAAAAAATAAATCTTTTCGCCAAGAAGATGTACTTAGGTTTCTGCAAAAATTTTTAAAGTTTTCTTGGTCAGATGAAGAAATGTCAAATTCGCTTAATAAATCTTTAGGATAGGTGATTTCGCCTGAGTATTTTCTCCCTCTATTTTTTCTGAACTCAAAATAAGTGCTAACCAGTCTGTCAAAAGGATTTCTGACGAATGTAAATTTATAAAAATTAATAGCTTCGGGATGCCAGTTTAACGCTTCTTCTACTGTGCAATGATGTTTTTTTGGCTCAGGATGATGAAGGTTGCCTAAGGCTATGTTTAAGCAAGTAGTGGCTGTTCGGGGGATAGCTATATGTAGAAATTTTTTATTAGTATCTATTATCATCGCTTGTGAATTTAACGCCATTACCGCTAGAGTCTTGATAATAAACTTTATTTCCATGTTGCCATTTTGCCTCATAGGGACCAAGATCATTTATATCAACAACACTAAAATATTTTAAAGAAGTCTCTTTTACCGGCCAAAGGTTATCTGTCACGCCTCGAGCGCATAGAAAACTTTTCGCTAATATTTGTTCTGCGGTATCGGGCTTGCCTTGGTTGAGCCAAGAAGCTGGAGAAAGCTCTGAAGTAGTATATGCGTTAAAAAGAATATGATAAGTTTTTAAAAGGGCTTCTCTTTCAGCGACGAAAAGATGATCGCCTATATGATAAGGTTTGAAGTCCCAAGATTTAAAAAATATATTACCACAAACCATTTTTTTAGTATTCTCTAAAAACTTTTCTTTTAAAACATTAAAGTTGGTATAAAGTTCATCGCTTCTCATTTTAATAACATAAGGAGAAGTGCATTTTTTTAATCCAGTATATGTAGAGGCTATACTGTAGAAGAAAGTGCTATCTTTATCGCATCCAAATGTATTACTTAAATCTGGCAAAGGTTGAGATACAAATTTAGCCAAAGACTTATACTGTCCTCCGTGATCACCTTTTACTATTCTCCAATCTTGAAATTTTTTGTAACTAGATTTTACTAAATTAATATCATCGTTGTCCCAGTGACTAACTATTATGTCGTTAAACTGGGGAAGGTACTTATCGACGTTTTGTAGAGAAGTATTATCTAGCGGTCCTTGTATAACTAAATCAAACATTTTCACATTATATGCTTCATTCTGGTCATGTGCCTGCCTCCGTCAAAAGTAGACTTTTTCCAAATTTTAACCATTCTATCGAAAGAGTCTTCAGAGACATATTTTTCTGGAATAGAGAAAAAATTCACGCAATTATGACGTAAGGAATACTCCGCCATATACTCGTCTAGAATCAAAGCAGAACGAACTCCATCTAAATGATTGGCTAATATATTAATTCCTTGACCTGTTCTACAAAACCCTAGGCCAAAATCACAAGTTTTATTTTTTATAGACTGGACTGCAGCGATAACGTAATCATTATAATCACAATCTTTTTTTATGTAGCTGCCAAAATCTATATAAGGTATATTATTTTTATCTAAAACTTTTTTAGCTAAAGACTTCATATTAAAGCCAGAGTGGTCGCCGCATAAAGCAACTGGCTTTTCACCAAAACGATTCGTAACGTGATTAACAAAAAACTCTAACTCTGCAGGAGTTCCAAGAACGTGCATTTTTTTAACTTGAGAAATCCCAACTTTTAAACCATCACGAATCAAAAGATTATACATTGGACAAATATAGAACTCGTTTTTAGTTCTAATATTTTTCTCAATCATTTCTTCTGCATACTTAACAAACATACTGCCGGTTCTGTAGTAGTATACTCCTACGGCAGCGTTTTCGCTAATAACCTCTTTTTCCGCTGTACGAGTAGCTAGGCCAGAGTCGTCAAGCTCTACATAACTATGAGCAGGACTGTTTGCTTTAAAAGTTAACAAGAATCCATCTAAAGCCGCATCGATTTCAGTGGGGTTAAAAGTATCCTCGAAATAAACATCAGGAGTATAAATTATCAAAGGAAGCTCATTGTCTATTAAGTCTTTAGCGAGCAAGCACGTAGAAACAGAACCGTCAGTAACTCTATCGACAACTACTATTTTAATATCCTCTCCAAACTTCCGTCTTAAAATATCGTCTATCGAGAAGTTATTTATATGCTCAAGTCTTACCGCAAAGATAACGTTACAATCGTTGGTATCGAAAGAATCCATAGACCAATCAATAATATGTTTATCCTTTGACATAATCAAAGGCTTAGGCATTGTGTACCCTTCGTCTAAAAACCTTTGAGCTTTGCCTGCTATGGGTAAGAGTAGATTGTATTTCATCTATGTATTTTTATTATATCAAATTTAAGATAAATTCTCTAAAAAATTAGTTGTTTTTAAACAAGTGTTTTCAACTGCTTTATCAATTCCATTTTTTCTAAATTCGTTAAGAAAAAACGCGCAAAAAATATCTCCGGCTCCGTTAACTTTTAAGTTTTCGATTGGGGTTATACTAGACTCTGCTGTTTTTTTTCCTTCAATTATGCATTCGCAGCCTTTCTCATCATGAAGAATAATTGGGGTTTTGCTTTTTACATATTTGTACAAATTTTTTCTTTCTCTCGAATCAAAAACCAAAGCACTGCTATCTATAAGGTGCGAATAATCTGACCTCTCGTTTAATTTGCAAAAGTCTAAACTAATTGGAATCTTGTGCAAATTTACAAAAGTCTCTACATTAGTACCGCAGTAATCAACATCATCTATATAGGCTATATGTATCCAATCACAAGAATTTAGCCTTAAGAGAGAATTGTAATCTATTTTATATGATTGAGGGTAAGATAATATCGAACTTCTTTTTGATTTTTTAGTTTCATTAATTATTAACGCATAAACACTTCCCTCTTCGACAATAACGGTCTCTGTATTTTTTATATTTAGCCTGCCTATATTATAAATTCCCCCAAGTCTTTTCTCTGTGCCAGAAGAATAATTTGTTTCTCCCGTAGAAAATTTATCTACGGTATAAATTTCATCTACATACTTTTTTCCAAAAAGACCTAATTTAAAATTTTTCTTTTTCATCTAATCTGTAGACCGAATTTAACGCTTTTTTTAGATCAACTGATTCTATTAATTTAAAGTCTATTAAATAATCTACCAGCTCCATTACTACATTTTCTCCTCCTTTACTTTTAAGAACTAGCGTAGACTCTTTTTTTATTTCGCGACAAGAATCTGACGGGCAAAAAGAGTAACCAACGCTTTGAGCAATATACAAATCAAAAAGATCATCTCCTACAAACGCCATCTTGGAAGTTGGACAACTATATTTTTCGCTTAGAATGCTTAAAAATTCAGTCTTGCATTTTCCGCGAGAAAAATAAAAGTCTATATCTCTGTTATTGGCAACTGCCCTGTTTACGTTTTCATCTCCCGATAAAAAGCACACATTTACACCGGAAGATTTTAAGCGTTTGATTGCAGTAAAATCTTTATCGCAAAAAGTTTTATATAGCCCGGTCCCTTCTTTTCCATAAACTTTTTTCCCGTCTGTGAGAACTCCATCTACATCGAGTATTAGTAATTTAATCATATCTCTCCTCTGACAGATGGGTCTATGTCGTAATCTTTAAAGAGAATATTTAGCTCTTTAGAGTATTGACTAGTATTCCATTTGCCTTTAACTATAGCAGTAGCGACATAAGGATAAATAGAAGAATCCCAGTGCATTTCTCCCCTTTTAGGTTCGTTGTTATAAGTGTAACATCCTTTGATATCTAAAGACCTGCAAGTTCCTTGTGCGTATAATTCAAATTCTCTAATACTGGGAGAAAAAGTATTTCTAAAAATTTCTTTCAGTCTAGAAGTTTTCCAAATAGTAGGCTGATTAGCATAAACATACTCTGCGTCTTGTGGTATATTAAAAAGATAGGGGCTTTTTAGGAAGTTATAAGGAGTATCATTTGTCAAACCTCCTTTTATTAATTTTACAAAATCAATATTGCCGCTAGATATTTCAGGGAGAAAAGACTCCATAGCCTCAAAATTAGGTTTATCGTACAAAGGCATATCTTCTTGATGATAAAGGCAGAACTCCGTGTCTATTTTTTCTAAACACGATAAAACTTTATTATTATAAGCAATACTATCTTCATACTCCACAAGCTTCCAATCGTCGTAAAGGTCATTAATTTCCAAAACGCCAACATTGGATGTATCCTCAGAAGTAAAAATAAATCTTTGGACATCTTTAGGGAAGTATTTATCTATTTGACCAGCAAACATCTTCCAAGTATCGCTATAATCGCGATGAGAATACATAATTATTGATACGTTTTTCATTTTCATACAAATTTACATTTCTTATAAAGACCCGTGTCGATAAAATACCATTTGTAGTATTTGTGATTATCTATACAATGCCATTTATCCCATTTTACTAAATGCTCAGAAGGATTAGGATTTAACATTTCGTTAGAAAACTCATTACGAGTATTACTGTCAGGCCATCCGTCAGTTATAGCTTTATAGTAGCTAGAATTAGGTTGATAGTATTCAACTACTTTATCAAATGCATCTCCCGTTAAATCTATATTAGAAGAATTAGAATAAAACCAATGATCTGCGAAGCCCCAGTTTAATTGATCCCAGTAGCAAGAGTATAAATAAGACATATCTAAAGTAGGATCGAATCTTATATCTGTAGCATAATATTTCTGAGGGCAGTTTTTCCCTCTTTGCCCTAGGTCAAACCTCGCTATAACTACGCAGTCATAAGAAAAGTTTTCAGAGTCTTCAAAAGTTTTTTTTATTTTAACAGCTTGTTGTCTAGAGTATAGAAAACTTAAAGTTTGAAATGGGCTATTACTTTTATACATAGTAGACGATCTTTCGAAACCTTCATCAAAATAAGATAAATCTACTTTAGTTAACTCTTGCTCAAAATTAGCTTGTTCCTCAAAAGTATATAATTTAGGAGAATATGTATTTAGAATTGTTTCTTGAACTTCTTGTTTCTGCTCCCAGCTATGAACAAAAACGTCTACGTTATTCTCTTCAATTATATTCTTCTTTATATACTTAGAACCTTTCAGCGAGGCTTCAGCTCCACCTGCGTTCAAGTAGTATCCATGCAAACATAAGGCTATTTTCATTTTTTAAATAAATTAAAAGTGCGCAGATCTCTATAGGGCGGGTCTTCTATTTGATCTTCGGCGTGCTTGGGGTAAGCCATTAATAAAGTTAGCCCTCTAGCTGCCTGCTCGGGAGTCATATACATGTTCCACCCACCGTCCCCCAAGTCATCGTCTTGAAAAGGTAAGCCTATCGTTCTTCCTTCATATCTTAACTTCTTTATAGTTTCTACAGCTTTTTTATCGTCTGTAAGTATCATTCCTCCTTTGCCTATCTTTAATGGCTTCTTATGATGAAATGACAAACACATATAAGAACCGGGGATGTACATGCCGGACGTGAGACGTTTAGCGGCGTCGTAAATCGGGAAAGGTTTTAATTGATAAATACCGCTCCATTCTATTTCTTCAAACTCTAAATGGGCTCCAGCTTGCAAAATCGATTGGGGCGGAGACACATAGGTTCTAGAGGGTATCGTTATAGTGGAGCCTTGTACTTCACAATATTTGCAGCAAAGAAAAATAGCATCAGTGCAGCTGTCGCAAGCAATAGCGTACGGAGCTCCCGTGTATTCCGCTATAGCTTCTTCAAACCACTCAACTATCTCAAAGGGATTCCTCACTTTTCTAATATATAATATTTCTTTTTAAACCCACAGCTTTCAAATAATCTTCTGCTTGCTTCGTTGTCGATTTTAACCTTAGCAAAAGATTCAGGAAACTTTTTCATGAATCCTTCTACCATAAACTTGCCGACACCTTTTTTTTGGTGAGTTTTTTTAGTAGCTAATCTTATGTCGTTATCGACGTGACCAATAAAGCCAATTATTTCATCATTGTCAATACAGATAAGATAATTAGTAAAGTTCTCAAACATATACCTGTAGTGCGTAGCCGTGGGTATTATGCTTGGATCGCCAAATCCTTCAGAATTATCATTTCTAATTTTGAGAACAGCGTCCCAGTGCTCTCCCGG
>CEQU01029503.1_pt1 | contig 13022 bp, 10 predicted proteins | sample 531031 | NCBI WGS metagenome assembly CEQU01 (sample SAMEA2621216, study PRJEB7988) | marine metagenome | isolation source: saline water (ENVO:00002010), including
GGCCACTTTAACGGCCGTGCTTTGGTCAATCGCGTCCTTTACTTCATTCACCGCTAACATAGGCGCAATGCTTAATAGTGGGTTACTTGGCGCAAACACAATAATGTCAGCGTGAGCAATGGCGGTTAATACTTCTTGGCTGGCGTAAGCTGTTTCAGCCCCTTTATAGGTAATGCCAGTCACATGCGGCTCGCAACGTCGGTGAACAAAGTAGGTTTGAAAATCTACCCAACCGTCGTCGGTGTTTAAGCGGGTTTGCACGGTGTCGTTGGTAATGGGTAGCACAGGTACGGTCACCCCTAAGCGCTGGCGAATTTTCTGAGTAATGGCGGTCATAGACTCGCCTTTGGCCCTTAATTCACTGCGAAAAATATGGGTAGCAATATCTAAGTCACCTAAATGCATCCAAGTGTCGCTGCCAAATTGCGCTAGCCGTGTGAGGATTCTGCAGCTGTCATTGTTAATGCCCCAGCCGGTAACGGGGTTCACGTCGTTCGCTAAGGTATACACTAAAGTATCTAAATCGGGAGACACCCAGAGGTTATGAAAGTTGTCGTCATCTCCCACGTTGCCAATAACCGTCAGGGCCTCTTTGTAGGTAGAGTGGTACAAGCCTTTTGCGGCCTTTGCGCCACCGACGCCGCCAGCAAGAAGTACGATATTTTTTGGGGTGTTCATGCGCTTACCTTTACAGGAATAGATTGAGGCGAGGAATACGCGGCGCTTACCTGCACAGAGCGTTGATAGTCGATAAGTGACAGCTGTGGTTCTGGCTTGCTTGTGCGGCCATAGTGAGCAAGTTGCTGATACAGGGTATTGCGTTGAGCGGCCTGTAACCCTGCGTGCTGAATAAAATTCACCATGTCTCTAGGCACTATCTCCTGACCATGACGAGCACCTGCCGCCCGAGAAATACTTTCATTCATCAACGTGCCGCCGAGATCGTTAGCCCCAGCCCGCAATACTTGCGAGGCCATATCAGGGCCCATTTTCACCCATGAAGCTTGGATATTGTCGATATACCCCTGCAGCGCAATTCGGGCAATGGCGTGCATTTTGAAATGCTCATCGCGGGTGGGGCCGGTACGTACTTTATCTGGGTTTTGCGTGTACAAAGGGCTATCTGCGTGAATAAAACCTAAGGGGACAAACTCGGTAAATCCCCCCGTTCGCGCTTGTATATCTCGCAGTAAGGTTAAGTGAGCGGCCCAGTGTTTAGGGCCATCGATATGCCCATACATAATGGTTGACGTGGTGGGAATATTCAGTGAATGGGCAGTTTCAATTATCTCTACCCAGTTTTCGGTACTTAACTTGTTTTTGGTTAGCTGACGTCGAACTTGCGTATCCAGAATTTCCGCTGCGGTGCCTGGCATGCTGGCGAGTCCCCGCGCTTTTAAGTCAGCCAAAAAGTCCCGATAGGCTGTACGCCCTTTTCGTGCGCCGTACCAAATTTCAAAAGGTGAAAAGGCGTGAATATGGATGCCGGGCACCTGCGCCGTTACTGTGTCGAGCAGTTCACCGTAATAAGATGCGGGCATATCTGGATGTAAACCGCCTTGAATGCACACTTCCGTCGCGCCTCGGCCCTGCGCTTCTTGTGCGCGCTCTGCTACTTTTTCCGTGTTTAAAAACTCGGCGTTTTCGGCGTTTTTATTAACCCCAAAATTACAGAATTGGCAGCCCATGTGACACACATTGGTAAAATTAATATTTCGCGTAATCACAAAGGTTGCGGTGTTACCGCATCGTGCCTCGCGCACTAGGTCTGCGGTATGCAGCAAGGCGTCAACCTCGTTGCCTTGTGCATGAAATAAGGCTTCAATTTCATCTTCATTAGGTACATTGCCTTCTAACGCACGCTGTAAAATACCGGCTAAAGGTAAAGGTATTTTCGCCAACTTTTTTTCTATTGATGTTGGGCTGTAAGGCAAAGGCAGTTGACTTGAGGGGGAAGCATTAAGCATGGGCAACTCCTTGCGTACGCGTGACTGAATTTGGAGATAAACATTGCTCAACGGCAAGGCCGTCAGCGCGAGATGCCGGCATGGCTGCATGAACATTCGTGGCTAAATAGCGTTCTGCCGACCTTAGATATTTGGGGTATACCGTTAGGCGCTCTTGCAATTGATAGCCCGCGTTTTCGCATGCACCGGCAAGGGTCGCTATTTGCGGCCAGGCTCGCTCTGGGTTGATAAAGTCTTTCGTCAATGGAGAAATGCCGCCCCAATCGTTAATGCCAGCACTGATATAGGCCGTGTACTCTTGTTCTAAATTTGGCGGTGCTTGCAGCGAAATATCTGGGTGTAAAATGAGCCGCGCGGCGGCCAAGGTTAAACGCATATCGTCCAGTGTTGGTTCTGGGGCATTGGCCATGGCGGTGCCAGCTTTAGCGCGAAAGTTCTGAACAATCACCTCTTGAATATGGCCGTACTGGGCATGCAAAGCATTAATGGCCAGCAAGCTATCGATACGCTCTTCCCATGTTTCACCAATGCCAATGAGAATGCCCGTGGTAAAAGGTACGTCTAGCTTGCCTGCGTTTTCCAAGGTTTGAATACGTACGCCGGGGGCTTTATCTGGGCAGGCGTGATGGGGCTGACCCTTTTTCATGAGCCGAACGCTGGTACATTCCAGCATCATGCCCATACTGCCACTTACCGGCTTAAGTTGTTTTACTTCCTCAAAGGTGAGGGTGCCCGCATTGACATGAGGTATCATCAAGCTTTTGTCCAATACCATTTCACACACTTCGGTGAGGTAGTTCACCATACTGGTGTGTCCCAAAGTGGCTAACCAGTCACGGGCGTAGGCGTAACGCTTTTCTGGCTTTTCGCCCAGGCTGAAAAGGGCTTCTTTACAGCCTTGTTGTTGGCCTTTTAGCACATCCGATAAAACCCTATCTCGACTTAAAATATTGCCTTGCCCAGAGTCAGGGTGTTTCACGAATGTACAGTAGCCGCAGGTATCACGGCACATATTGGTGAGTGGAATAAATACCTTACGGGAATAGGTGAGAGTATTTGGCCAATAGGTATCGCGCACCTTAGCGGCTTCGCTACAAAGGTGTTCAAGTTCTTCTTTATCGCAGTTTGCCAGGGCGATAGCGTCTTTTCGCGATAGCATATGATGGCTCTCCTACTGTTCCTGCACGCACGCTTGATTGCGCTTTATACTGTTCTTTTTTTAATCTTTAACATGAGTTTTACCAAATGGTAAAGAGATTATTTGATGATTTTTTTGGTGCGTGGCGTGGCTCAAAATAGAGCAGTCTGGGTGTTTTTTAATCTGCCTGGGCGATTTAATAAATGATATATGTTGCTACATTAATCATACAAAACAACATGTTAAGGTGGTTTTTCGAGGGTGTAGAACGAGAGGAGGGATTCTCTCCCTTAGATCGGAGAAAATCTAAGGAAAATACCGTTAAAAAAATTTTGGATGCACAATAGCAGTGCGCTACGGCTTAATGCCTAACGCACTGAGGACAAACTGACATAAAAATTGGGTGGCATCGTCGAAGTCTTCTTGGGTGAGACTTGGCTTATCCAGCAATAATTGAATTTGGGTAGAAAAGTCGGCATAGGTTTGCGTAGCCGCCCAAATTGTGAAAAATAAATGCTTGGGGTCTATTGGCTTGATGAGCCCCGCCGCTATCCAGCGCTCGATAATGGTAATGTCCCTTTCGAAGGCGGGGCGTAAGTTTTCGATAAGGTAGGTTTTTAGTACTGGCGCGCCATTGATGATTTCATGGGCAAACACTTTTGAGCCGTTAGGGTAATCTCGCGACAATTCAATTTTCTGACGAATGTAGTCGCTGATGATGTCGGCAGGCGATGCGCTGGGGTCATCGTTAAACTGCATTTTCTCAAGCCAGAGATCAATCATGTTTTCCAAAACCGCTTGATACAGTTTCTCTTTGCCAGGAAAATAGTAAATGATGAGCTGCTTAGATAAGCCTGCTTGCTTTGCCACAGCGTCCATGGCGGTGCCTGCAAACCCTTTTTGCGCAAACACGGCTTCTGCTGCGCGTAAAATATTCGCCTCAGTTTTAGCGCGATTGGCCTGGGTTTTCGTTGCTTTTGTCATGTTGTTTTTGTGTCCTGTCGCCCCTGCTAATCGTCAGCAATGATGGCTTCTTTTCCATGTTCTCGCGCTAACGCGTCTAAGAATAATTTGACCAAACGTGTAGGCTTAGGCGACTTTCGATAAATAGCCGCAAAGTCGCAGTGATAAGCAAAATTTGCTGGTTCTATTGCCCGCATTTGCCCTTTGCCCACAAAGGATTCAGCATAGTGCTCGGGTAAAAAGCCCAGGTAACTTCCCGAACAAATTAACGTTGCTATCCCTTCTTGGTCATTAGCCACAGCCATTCGGTTTAAACCAAGGGCCATGCTTTTGTCCATATTTGGGCTATGAAAGCTTAAACCCGCGTATTTGGCATCACGAATAGCGGTATCTGGAATATTCCCCAGCGCACTAAAAAGTGGATGTTTTGCCCCGCAATACAAGTACATCTGCTCTCCAAACAAGGGCAGATAGTGCAAGCTTGATGAGGTACGGTGGGTAGGAATAATGCCAATATGGTAGCGGCCGTCAAGTATACCTTGTTCTATGGTATTCACAGGAACAACATGTATTTCCACATTCACATTGGGCGCTTGCTGCTGATAAGCATAAATGGCGTCGCTTACTTTGCAGGCTTCGTTAGACACGGTTTTATCAAACATGGCCACGACCACATTTCCCTGCAGGTGGCGGTGCATGTCATTCACTTCATTACGAAAGTCTTGAAGGGATAGCAATAAGCGCTGGGTAGATTCGTAAATACGCTTACCTTCTTCGGTGAGCGCAAAGCCGCCTCTGCCTCGATGGCAAAGCACCATGCCCAATCGCGTCTCCAAATCTTTTAAATGGCGGCTAATGGTGGAGCGTCCAATATTCAGTTCTAGTTCTGCCGCCGACAAGCCTCCGGCTTGAGCAACCACAATGAAAACCCGCAATAAACGAATATCGGTATCGGATAAATTACCTAAGATGGCACGCATAGTTTCATATTTATGAAAGTAAGATTTGAATATTTATAATTTATCGAACATAAGCGGCTGGGTAAAGTGCGCTAAGTAAACTAATTTCGAAGGAAGACAATCATGACCCAGCGGGCTTCTCAGCTATCTCCTCAGCCAATGGATGCGTTGTGGATGCCGTATACGGCTAATCGCCAGTTTAAATCAGCGCCACGCATGATTACTGGGGCACAAGGTAATTACCTGATTGATGACAGTGGCCGTAAGATTTTTGATGGTTTATCGGGTTTATGGACCTGCGGAGCGGGTCATAATCGCCCCGAAATTACCGAGGCGGTAGCCAAGCAACTTGCAACATTAGATTATGCACCGGCATTTCAGTATGGCCATAACTTGGCCTTCGAGTTGGCCGAAAGGTTAGCCGCCATGGCGCCAAGTGACATAAATAAAGTGTTTTTCACCAACTCAGGTTCAGAAGCGGCTGACACGGCCACTAAGATGGCTCGAGCCTACTGGCGTCAGCAAGGTCAGCCTACCAAAACCCGTATTATCGGCAGAGCAAAAGGCTATCACGGGGCAAGCTGGGGCGGTATCAGCTTTGGTGGCATTGGCGCTAACCGCAAAATGTGGGGGCCAGCGATGGAGTCTGACCATTTGTCTCACACGCTACTTCCACAGAACGCCTTTAGCGAAGGTATTCCAGCGCAAGGCGCCAATCTGGCCGACGAGCTTATCGAAATGGTTGCTTTGCATGATGCATCAAACATTGCGGCGGTGATTGTTGAACCCATGTCAGGGTCAGCGGGAGTCATTGTACCGCCCGCAGGGTATTTAAAGCGGTTGCGCCAGCTTTGTGATGAACACGATATTCTTCTGATCTTTGACGAAGTGATTACCGGCTTTGGCCGTACTGGGGATCTGTTTGGTGCAAACACATTTGATGTGGTGCCAGATATGATCAACGTGGCAAAGCAGCTTACCAATGGCGCTATACCTATGGGCGCAGTGCTAACACGGCAGTTTATTTACGACACCGTAGTGGATGCAGGCGGCGCACCTTACAACATTGAATTGCCCCACGGATACACCTATTCCGGCCATCCGGTAGCGTGCGCCGCTGCCATGGCATCTCTGGATATACTTGAACAAGAGAAGCTAGTGGCAAGGGTAGCGGAACTTAGCCCTTATTTCGAACAAGGTGTGCACAGTTTAAAAGGCATGCCTTTTATCAACGACATTCGCAACTTAGGCTTCGCCGCCGGTTTTACCATTGAAAGTTATCCCGGTGAACCTGCGCGTCGCCCCTTTGAGCTGGCAATGAAGCTGCTAGAAAAAGGGTTTTATGTACGCTACGGCGGCGACACATTACAACTTGGTATTCCATTTACTACTGAAAAATCAGAAATAGACGCGTTAATTAACGCCATGCAAGACACCCTTATGGATGCCCATGGCATGAAGAAAACGGGTTAATCCCTTCACAGAATTTATAGAGATGCAGTTATGACCACCCAAGTAGGACACTTTATTAACGGGCAGCAGGTAGCCCCACAAGATGGCAACCTTATAGATATTCACAACCCTTCTACAGGCGCGGTATGCGGACAAGTAGAAATGGCGTCGAGTGCGCGGGTTCAACATGCCATAGACACAGCACAAGCAGCCTTTCCTGCATGGCGTGCGACACCACCGGCAAAGCGAGCACAAGTGATGTTTCGTTTAAAACAGTTACTTGAGCAACACAGCGATAAAATTTGCGCACTCATCAGTGAAGAGCACGGCAAAGTTTTACACGACGCCAAAGGCGAGCTTCAACGGGGTATCGAAAACGTAGAGTTTGCTTGTGGTATGCCTCAATTGCTAAAAGGTGAACACAGCAAAGATGTTGGCCCTGGCATAGATGCATGGTGCGAGTTTCAACCACTGGGTGTGGTAGCAGGCATAACCCCTTTTAACTTTCCAGCTATGGTGCCTTTGTGGATGTGGCCCAGCGCCATTATGTGTGGCAACACCTTTGTGTTAAAGCCGTCAGAAAAAGACCCTTCAAGTGCGTTATTTATTGCCGAACTCGCGGCAGAAGCGGGGCTTCCCCCTGGTGTTCTTAATGTTGTGAATGGGGATAAAGCGGCGGTAGATCATTTGCTTGAAAACAGCACAATTCAAGCGGTGAGTTTTGTTGGTTCAACGCCAGTGGCTGAAGCGATTTATAAAAAAGCCAGTGAAAACGGAAAGCGTTGCCAAGCACTAGGGGGCGCAAAAAACCACGCTATTGTGATGCCAGATGCCGACCTAGACAATGTCGTTAATGCCCTAATGGGTGCCGCATACGGTTCGTGCGGCGAGCGTTGCATGGCAATTTCTGTGGTCCTTGCCGTAGGCGACGAAGTGGGAGATGCCCTGCGGGTTAGGCTTTCACAACAAGTTGAAACCCTTAAAGTGGGCGCGGGTTGTGACAACAGCAATGATATGGGGCCACTTATCAGTGAAGCTCACTATCAAACCGTTGCAAACTTTATTGAATCAGGGGTAAGTCAAGAAGCTGACTTAGTGTGTGATGGCCGAGGGCTTAGCGTTGAAGGGTACGAAAACGGCTACTTTCTTGGTGCTACATTATTTGACCACGTAAAACCACATATGGACATTTACCAAAAAGAAATTTTTGGCCCTGTGCTTGTGATGTTACGAGTCCCCGATATGCAAAGCGCGGTAAACCTAATTAATGAACACGAATACGGTAATGGCACCTGTTTATTTACCCGTGATGGTGAAGCAGTGCGCTATTTTATCGACCAAGTACAGGTGGGCATGGTGGGTGTGAACGTCCCTTTACCTGTACCTGTGTCTTACCACAGTTTCGGCGGTTGGAAGCGTTCACTGTTTGGTGATTTACACGCGTATGGGCCAGATTCAGTACGTTTTTATACGCGCAGAAAAGCGGTTACTCAACGTTGGCCTTCAGCCAATTTGCGAGAAGGGAGCCAATTCTCGTTCCCAAGTCACTCATAGAGCGAGCAACGTAAAAGAACGTCAAGTTGGTTCAAAACTTGAATTCAATGAGGGGAAGTGCCTGTGTCATCACAGGTGAAAAGGGTGTGAAAACCATGAAGCCACCATGCTTTGCGGCGGCGTTAAACGAACGTCATTCACACCAAAAAGTACCGCGTACGCCTTTTGTATAGGGTGATGAAGACAAACAGCAAATGCGACAGAAAACCGAATTTGTGTGTAAGCCGATGGCCAACAACAATATTACGGAGGAATCCGTCAAAAGGTTTGACCGTTTGGTAAATAAAAGTGCATGACTGCACACAAATTGGTCATTCGAGGTTCCTGAATGACTTTTCGGTGGCTTGGCGTTACCCGCCTTGGTGTTAAAAAAGGTGTTCAACAAAACGGGCTAAAACGCGGGTTACTTACCCCAAGTGCAACGCAAAAAACAAAGATAAGCATCAGCGAGGAAGTGAAATGGAAAAGCTAAGAGTAAATGGTCAGCGATTATGGGACAGCCTAATGGAAATGGGCGAAATTGGCGGCACTGAAAAAGGTGGCTGTAATCGACTGGCTGCGACGGATCTCGACAAGCAAGCCCGTGACCTATTCTGCGACTGGTGCAAGGCCACAGGTTGTGACATCGCCATTGATAAGTTCGGTAATATTTTTGCCAAACGTCCGGGGCTAAATAATGACTTGCCCGCCGTTGCCACGGGAAGCCACCTAGATACTCAACCTACTGGCGGTAAGTTTGACGGCGTATTTGGCGTGCTTTCTGGGGTAGAAGTTCTGCGTACACTGCATGAAAACAACATCACCACCCCCACACCTATCGAAGTCAGTGTCTGGACGAACGAAGAGGGGTCTCGCTTTCAACCGGCCATGCAAGGTTCCGGCGTGTACGTTGGGCGCTTTGACTTGCAAAAAGAATTGGATAAAACCGACGTTAACGGATTACGCCTAGGTGATGAATTGGCGCGTATTGGGTATTTAGGCGAGGAAGAGCTGGGTAGCCGAAACATAGGTGCATTTTTCGAAGCCCACATTGAGCAAGGGCCAATTTTAGAAGACGAAGAAAAAGCCATAGGTGTGGTGCGTTTAGGCCAAGGGATCCGCTGGTATAACGTGGAAGTTCAGGGGCGTGAATCCCATTCTGGTACAACACCCATGCACTTACGCAAAGACGCCATGGTGGCGGCCGGTAAAATTGTGACAGAAATTGAAGCATTGGCCAATCGCTATGAGAATGGCTTAGGGACAGTGGGTTTTATGCAGGTTTACCCCAATTCTCGAAATACCATTCCCGGCAATATTAAGTTTAGCGCCGACCTGAGAAACCCGAACCCAGAGGTGCTAGCCACTATGCACGAAGAGTTTGTGGCATTTTGCGAGGGCGTAGCGAAAGACAGAGACTTAGATATTTCGGTAGACAACTTCTGGTATTTTGCCCCGGTTGAATTTAATGCGTCTGATGATGTAAAGGCCGCCACCGAAAAGCTGGGCTATTCGCATATGGATATTTACGCCGGGGCCGGCCACGATGCCTGTTATATGGCTGATCTTGTGCCTTCCGGGATGATTTTTACCCCCTGTGAAAATGGCATTAGCCACAATGAAATTGAGTACTCTAGCCCAGAGCAGTGTGAAGCCGGTGCCAATGTACTGCTGCATACCATGCTAACGGCCAGTCACCGAATAGCCGAAGCTGCTGGGGCACCCACAAAAGAAAGTGAGGAGGAAATAGCATGAGCGACGATATACGCGAAGTAGAGCTTTCCCCAGCGGTTAAAACCAGCGATTATTTTAACGAAGACCTGGCCCCTACTCAGGTTTCAGAAAGAACATGGGGCACAGGTAATATCGCTGCCCTGTGGGTGGGCATGGCGATTTGTGTGCCTACGTACACCCTAGGGGGGGTGTTAACATCCTATTTTGGGCTTTCAGTAATGGAAGCCCTTTTTACCATTTTGCTAGCCAACGTGGTGGTGCTGATACCACTGACATTAAATGCGTTTCCTGGCACTAAATTTGGTATTCCGTTCCCTGTGGTTCTGCGCTCTTCTTTTGGCATTGTTGGCTCGAACATTCCCTGTTTAATTCGAGGTTTTGTGGCCTGTGGTTGGTTTGGCATTCAAACCATGTTTGGCGGCTTAGCTATTCACCTTTTCTTGTCTTCCATATCCGATGGCTGGGCTGCACTCGGGGGGATAGGGGAAGTCATTGGTTTCTTCGCGTTTGGTGCGCTTAACGTCTATATTGTGATCAAAGGCTCTGAGTCTATAAAGTGGCTAGAAACCTTAGCAGCCCCTTTATTGCTGATTGTGGGCATTGGGCTTATTTGGTGGGCAAGCGATAAAGTCTCGGTGACCGAGGTGTTAGCGACCCCCGCAAATCGCCCAGAAGACGCGGGCTTTTTCAGCTACTTCTTTGCTGGCCTAACGGCAATGGTAGGGTTTTGGGCTACGCTGTCGTTAAATATTCCTGATTTTAGTCGCTACGCTAAAAGTCAAAAAGCCCAAGTGAAAGGGCAGATAATTGGCTTGCCGCTCACCATGTTTTTGTTTGCCGCATTAGGTGTACTGCTGACATCAGCATCTACTACGCTAGTGGGGGAAACCGTGTCAGATCCCGTCACTCTTATTGGCCATATTGATAGCCCATTTTTTGTCGCTATCGCTATGCTGCTTATTATCGTGGCCACCCTTTCAACCAATACCGCTGCCAATGTGGTATCACCCACCAACGATTTTCAAAATATTGCGCCTAAATACATTAACCATACTCGCGGCGTGTTGCTTACCGGGTTAGTGGGTGTGTTGCTTATGAGCTGGGAGCTGCTGAAGAAGCTAGGTTTAATTGAGTCTGACGTTAGCGTTGAAAGCATGTACTCAAATTGGTTGCTGGGATATTCAAGTTTGCTTGGGCCTATTGCTGGCATCATGATTGTGGATTATTTCTTTATTCGCAAACAAGAACTGGACGTGGCCGCACTTTATACGTCGAGTACGCTTTATCCGAAAGTGAATTGGGCCGGCTTTATCGCCTTCTTGGTGCCGGTCGCCGTTACCTTGCTCGCGGTTACCGCCGATGTTTTCACCTGGTACTACAACTATGGCTGGTTTACCGGCTCTATCTCAGGTGCCGTGATTTATTACGTGGCTGCCAATAAGTTGCTATTAGGGGCGCAAAGCCACGTAGGCGACTTAGCGAAAGCATCATAGATGGTCAGTCAAGGCTAGGTTACAAGAGAAAAAGGACAAAACATGGCGCTATTATTAAAAGGTGGCAAGGTTGTCACCCATGAAATGACGTATACAGCCGATGTACTTTGCGAAGACGGTAAAATTACCCGCATTGCACAAGATTTATCAGCGCCAGAGGGGGCTGAGGTTATTGATGTTACAGGCAAACTTATTATGCCTGGAGGCATAGATCCGCATACGCATATGCAGCTTCCTTTTATGGGAACCGTGGCGGCCGACGATTTTGCCTCTGGCACCGCGGCGGCACTGGCAGGTGGCACCACCACTATCATCGATTTCGTAATACCCAGCCCAGGCCAGCCGCTAATGGAAGCCTACCATCAGTGGCGAGATTGGTCTGAAAAGTCTATGTCAAATTACACGTTTCACGTGGCCATTACGTGGTGGGATGACAGCGTTCACCAAGACATGGAAACATTAGCCACTGAGTATGGCATTAATAGCTTTAAACATTTTATGGCCTATAAGAATGCCATCATGGCTACCGATGACATTTTGGTCTCGAGTTTTACCCGCTGTATGGAGCTAGGAGCCATTGCAACCGTGCACGCCGAAAATGGTGAACTTGTGTATCACCTTCAACAGCAATTGATGGAAAAGGGAATAACAGGCCCAGAAGCCCACCCTTTGTCTCGTCCCCCTATGGTAGAAGGTGAAGCGGCATACCGTGCCATTAGTATTTCAGAAACCATTGGCGCCCCTTTATATTTAGTGCATTGCTCGGTACAAGAAAGTATTGATGCTATTCGTTATGCCCAAAGCCGAGGACATCATGTGTATGGTGAGGTGTTGGCAGGGCATTTAACGGTTGATGACAGTGTTTACCAAGACGCCAATTGGGAGCGCGCTGCTGCCCATGTCATGAGCCCTCCGTTTCGCGAAAAGAAACACCAAGATGCATTATGGAAAGCCTTGCAAGCCGGTACACTGCAAACTACGGCAACCGACCATTGTGCGTTTTGTAATGAGCAAAAAGCCATGGGCAAAGACAATTTTACCCAAATTCCTAACGGCACCGCGGGGGTTGAAGAACGCCTGGCGGTATTGTGGGAGAAGGGCGTAAATAGTGGCAAGTTAACCGCCAACGAGTTTGTGGCAGTGACCTCAACCAATGCCGCAAAAATTTTTAATATGTACCCGGCCAAGGGGGCGATTGCACCAGGCTCAGACGCCGATATTGTGGTATGGGATCCTAATGGTAAAAAGACCCTTTCCGCGTCAACGCACATGTCTAAGATTGAAAACAATATCTTTGAAGGCATGGAGGTCACAGGCGTGCCTACACTCACTATTTGTAATGGTGTGGTGGCCTGGAAAGAGGGCGAATTACTCGCCAAAGAGGGAGATGGTCAATATGTTATGCGCCCTACTTATGCGCCTTTTTATGAGTCATTGCAGCGCCGAAAAGCACTTGCCGAGCCTAAGCCGGTAAATAGAAAAAGCTAACGTTTTCCACCTACCCTTTGGGTTGATGGTTAAACTAACGCAAAACGCCAATCACAAAGAGAAGTGATTGGCGTTTTTGTATTCACCTCAAAAAAGGCTAACTTGCCACCGTTTGGCCTTCTTTGAAATATTGCAGTGCCGCCACCGCATCTTGTTTACGTTCACTAATACTCGCTAACAGCAGCAAGTCTTCTTTATTGGCCGCTAAGGTGGTGGCTTTCAGCAGGGCTTTTTCTGCTAATACATCATCGCCAGAATGATGCGCCACATGCCCTAAGGTAGAGTAAAGTGAAGC
>CEQU01109869.1_pt1 | contig 12983 bp, 11 predicted proteins | sample 531031 | NCBI WGS metagenome assembly CEQU01 (sample SAMEA2621216, study PRJEB7988) | marine metagenome | isolation source: saline water (ENVO:00002010), including
TGAGGTGGGGGCGGCACTACTACCGCGGAGCGGTTTAGTCCTAAGACAAGGAGCGGACTGTTTGGTTTGTGACTCAGAGTTTCTGGCATGAGCCAGAATTGAAATTTGTTTACGCAAAATCGTTTCCCAGAGCAATAGGCTACCTATAAACCACTTGAACCTTGAACAGCTAACCAATTAAAAGTCTTACGAGTCAGCTAGCCAGCGCATTATGTTCAGTAAAAACTCTTCATTTTGTTCCGCACCGACAGAGCGTAACCCCATCGTTTTGCCCGTACTTTCAACTAATTGAGAAGAGAACATCATGCCTTCAGAAAAAACTGCTACACGCCCTTTACCTAGTTCTAAAACAGCACCTTGACTCCATCCTGACATTGGAATCCTTGGTGTATCCGCGTTAACTTGAAACGGTATTTTAGGTTCTGTAGCAGTGATACCGTCGCCTAAATTCAATAAAGATATTGCTTTTTCGGGAGCTTTGAATGCTGAGCCACCAAACGATCTTACCTTTAGTATATCGAGTGATGCACTATTAATACTTTGTAGAAAAAGAGGTTGTGATTTTTCATCTATTTTTTGCGAAATTTCTCTATTGTAAGTTGTTGCGTGTTCAGCAAGCGATAGATTGACTTTGCTAAAGGTTGCGTTTCCAACATGTCCATTGATGAATTGAAAACCAAGTGCAAGTGCCAGATTTTCTATAGTTTTGGGAAACGGAGTGTGGTCAGCAACTAAAAAAAGTGAGCCGCCGTTCAGTATCCAGCTCTTGAGCGCTTCAACTTCATGGTCGCTCAACGCTTCTCCATATGGTGGAAGCCAGTCCTGTCGCTTTCTGTCAAGCGCGTTTGCAATTACTAAAATATCTACTTGCCTTAGCAGATTTTCTGTAATTGCTTTATCATTCGAACTGACCTTGAATCCGTCACTTTCAAGAACTTGCGCAAATGGCTTATATCTGCCGCTCATCGTCAAAAAGTTATTATGTGCTTCGTCTATTAAAACAAGTGGACCACTATCAGAGGAAAAGTGTGCAACTCTATCTTTAGGCCTGAAGTCAGGGTCAGATTGTTGAGGGCTATCAGAACAGGCTAACAACAATGTAGCAAGGCCAAAAACAATCAAGCTACGAACTAACTTCATTTACATCATCCTTTGTAATAATCTGATAGCGATTAACATTAAAATTTCGCGGCGTTAGACCATACCATGAAAAGTGTTTCAAAGGGTAATTCACATATCAGAAGCAAAAATAGACGTAATTCAGTAGCCGCTCATTGCGCCGTGCAGTGTTTCAGCTTCCGCTTTACGTACGAAGCGGCAGTTCATCATGGATGGCATGAATGTCTGCTACAAGGCACTTGGTTGCCCTTGCTTACACTGACAACACCATTCATTTAATAGGTACAACTTGGCTTCGCTTCAGCTTGGCCAGTCGCTCTTTCAACTCACTATTTTCATATTCAAGTTCTTCAATACGTGCCAGGGCTTTGACTAACTTATCATTGAGATGATGCTGAGAGGCAGCAAACATAGCTAGTTGCGCTTTGGCTTCACTGTACTTGTTTTTGAAGTTGGTCTTGATGCGCTTTTGCTCATTAAGTTTTTCACGAACTGTTTGTATCTCTGGCTGTGAAAGCTCACCTTTGCCCGTGGCTATGTTGGCTTTGGCTTGTTTTATCTTTTCGACAAGCTCAGGGTAGTAATAACCACTGCCGTTACCTAAGCTAGCTTCTTCCTCCACCGCTCTGACACTCAGCTTCCGAGTTGCAAGAATGCGTTTTGGGAACCCGCGTACAATACGCTCTAGTGCGGCTTCCAGTGCGACAAGCGTGTTTTCACTTTTCTTCATTCGTCACCCCTTTGCTCTTGTACTCACTGATTAAGGCATTCACGTCATCAAATACGCCAACGGGAACACGCACTACCTTGGTTGGTTCTTGTTTCTTGCGCCCAGCGTAGGCGCGTTTACCGCCATGCGCCAGCTTCCAGTAGAATGCATCAGCAAAATTCAACTGCTCTTCTTTTGTTTTGCGGGTCATAGGCATCCTTGGTTGATGATTGTTATTACACTTTTCAAGCTGAACAAATCTGAAGCTCTGGTTCGAAGAGGGCAAAGTCAATTTCAAAATCTGTCATCACATTTTCTGCTGCCCTGATTTGCGTCAGGTAATGACTCCGTTCGCTGACTGAGATGGTTTCCCCGGATGTCATGTAAGCCACTAGACTGCGGTGTTTTTTCTGCCACCATTTGGCTTGTTGTTCGTCAATAATGCTACTGGCAGAGCCGCAATCTACGCAGAATTGCGGAGCCACCACACCGTCCATATCGCAGTTGTAGCCATTTTTACAGTAGCTGTGTAATGAGCCGTGCAGTGTTAATTTACCATCTTTAACCGCCCTATAGATGACTTCCCAAGAGCTATAGATACTCGGTACATCGCCGCGCATTTTCATGATTGCTTTACCGTGTGTCCCTGCGAGTTTTTCGTCCGAATGCCACTGCTTAAAAATCTTGTTCGCCGTTGATTCAGCATTGATGTCATTGAGCAGGGCTTTTACCTTGTCGTCTACCATCAAGTCCCGATAGCTCGCCAGCTTTCCGCCATTGGTATACCACTCGGCCATGGCTAAATACAGGTGCTTAAACTGCTGTTTCAGTGCGACTAAGGTGCCAAAACGGTTCTTGATACAATAAAACGCCAACGTGCGCCGAAATTGATGCGTACTAAAAGGCCAAGGCTGGCCAACCATTACTGATTGTTTTATTTTCTCTAATGAGCGCGGATTTGACTCAATACATTCCTGATAATCTTCTTCACTCACCACCATGTTGAATTGCTGGCAAAAGCGCTGTACGCGTTGATTCCAATCAAGAATCAATACTGGGACTTTTGCGCGTGCATTCTGATTTACCCAGAGTGAACCTGTGTATTTGGGAGCAGGATAAACAACTTCTGAGCGCCAACGCTTGGTAAGAGTGGACATCAGTTCGATAGCGGTTTTTGAAGACGCGGCGGTAACCCATGTTTCACGTTTTTCACCCAGCTTAAAAGTGTGCGATTGCAGCATGTGATAGTCGCGCCCTTCAAAGGTGTCCTTGTAATAGCTATCAGGGGTTAATTTTTCTAATTCAGAGTCTCGCATACCACTGAACCCGCCACACACGATGTAGCTGCTGGTAATCAATTGCCCGAGATAACGCTGGAAATCATTACCGTTTTTTAGCGGAAGATCCGATAGCTTTTGGGCTAATGGCGCGATGATATCGCGAGCGGTTTGGGGCACATTATCTTGAATTGCTTGAGAATATTTATGACCATCAACTCCACCGTTATCGTTCATAAACGTGAATTTACCCCCTTGCGCGACCTTTTCATCAAGGCGGCGCTTACCCTCAAGGTAGTTATCTTGCAGGGCATCTTCGACTTTAGCGATCAACGCCCGTAACGGGTGGGCGTCTTCGATAAGTGCAATCGCTTTGCCGTAAATCGCATCACAAATACGCTCGGGGATCACCAGTGTTTGTTGCTTTGCTCGGTCACTGAGTTTTTTCGCTTCAATTTTTGATTCAATCGGCACGGTGAAACCCAGCGCGAGCTTACTCCACGATGCGAATTCGATAGCTTTATTGATGGCGGAAAAAATCTTTTCGAGAGTGCTTTGTGAGTATTCATTATCGACAAGATACGCGATAAATGACTGCCAATGATTCGGTGTTGAGAGTGCTGTCAGAGAAGTGAGATGGTTTAGCGCAAGAAAACGATAGGCTATTTTGATGTTCGTCAGTCGGCTGCGAACGGTTGAAAACGTAACTGCTTTCCGTTGTTGTGGGTTTTTATTAAAAAGCCAGCCTAATGTGAGCAGTTTTAGCTCTTGTTGTAACGCGGGTGCCTGTACAAAATCAGTGAATGCGAGATTATTTTTTGTTTTTTTCGGGAGAACGGTAGGCAGTTCCAATCGCTGTCGCCAAAGGTGGCCGTGACCGTGCCCATTGCGTCTTTACAGACGATGACCGCATCCAGTTCATCAAAGCGTTGCTCGTGATACAGCCTGACCATGTCCGTATCTTGAATTTTGTGCGCTGCTGGAAAGCTGACTTCGTAAAGGTGATCGGTTTGCATTAGTTTGCCTCCTTAGCAATGCGAGGAATGAGGTTTAGGATGGAATCGGCTTCGTTCCACGCTGGGTGCAGGCCATCGTCATACAGACGTGTCTCGGCTTTCCTGAGTACCTTGGCATGGAGGCTGGGTAGTATTTTCTGGTCGATAAAGGAAACAATTGCCTCGAAGTTGTTGCGGTAATGCCTGGCATCTAAATGCAGGTATAGCGACTCTTCGATGCAGGCTTTAAACGAGAGCAGGCACCAGATATCTGCCTCCGACTGAACAATGACTTGCTCTGGGCAACCAAAGCACTCTAACAGGTCGGCGCAGGCCAATCGCTCGCCTTCTTTGGCTAATCCGTGGCGTTGGGCTTGTTTGGTATATTTCTCCGACTTTTCACCAAACGGGTTATTACAGCTTGACCCGCTTGATGTTCGGCTGAGGTTAGGCAGTTTGATGCTGTTTTCTTGATCAATTACCAACACATCAATCGCAAGATTCAGCCTTGCTTGCAGGGTGTTCACCTTACTTTTGATCTGTTCCTCTCTTATCGCCATGGCATCTTGCATCATGCCAGTGTTGGTTATTTTATTACCTTCGCTGTAACTCTTTTTGCGGGTATTAGGCGTATTGTTCAGCATGATGTCGTTAGCCATATTACCCTGGTGAAACGCCGTTATCTGAGCGCCTGTTTCGCGGAAGCGACTTATTACCGGGCGTAATCGACGCCAAGTTTGGTCAGTAAATGAAAAGTGTTTTTCCATCCAGTCTGCGAAGGCGCGGATTGTAGAAGACTTGATTGGCTGTACTTTATTGGCAACGACCGTTTGCAGCAGGGTGGTATGTTCTCCTGCATTAATCAGCATGGAGGCTTCACGCAACTTATCGAAAAAATCTAAGGCGTACTTGGGGATATCCAGCTCATGGCCTCCCATCTCAACTTGGATGGTTTTAAAGGCTCGGCGTTTAAAGGCAGGCATGGTGTACCAGACTTCCCCCAGTGTGGTTGAAGCGTTGTTAGGCTGAGTGAGCTGTAACAGATCTCCGGTATTGCTGTAGGTGTAATAGGCCAGCAGAAACGTCGCAGCACACATCATCTTGCTGATACCGCCACACAATGGGTATTGCTCACTCTGCCAGTTAAAGGTCATAGTTGGCACGCTTTTATGGGCAGCAATATGCTTTTCAGGGCATGCCATAAATTCCTTGTACGTTTGCTTAAAGACTTGCCGTAAAAACGGTAGCAGTTGGTTTAAATCACTGCGGGTATAAGCTTCATACGGCTCTGTATCGCTGTTAACTCTCACCACCACGGTATCAAAGAAGTAATGCGACAGACCGAGGTATTGAGTAAGCAGAGTTTTCATTTCTGCTCGCCTCTGTTTGTAAGTCGAGTTTTTCAGCAAACCCAACATGACTTGATTGTTCAGGTGAGTCATATAGCCTTCAACAGAGTGTTGAGTGAATGCCCTGACATCCTGCTTATCGCACCACCGAAGATATTGAGAGGTGCTGTGAAAGATTTTGTAAAGTGTGTTTTGACTCCCCCCTTCTTTAATCACTTCATCAAAGTGATGCTTTAACTGAAGAATGAAGCCTTCTCTGTTTGCATCTTCAAATTGTCCATCCTGTTGCAATTGCGCCGTTGTAGGAAAGTGCTTGATCAAAAAACGGTTAAAGTCCACTTTATCGTTGTTGGCAGTAATTAACTGGATACACAGATCTGGCTGCCAACCGCTGAGATAGCTTACCTTACTCATTGTTACTTCCTTGTTCGTGATCTAATGCGCTGTGCATGATGCTATCAAGGATGCCAAACTTGACCTTGAACGCTTTTTTCCGTCTCAGAAAACGCAAATACTTCCAAGTCGTTGACTCATTTTTATGCCCCATCCACGCCATTAACAGCTCCATACATTCAATATCAAGGAGTCCGGCTTCAAGCAGGTCGCTGAGGCGGTAAGTGCCATAGGTCGAGCGCAAATCGTGGAAACGATGCGTAAAGGTAGGGTGTGACTTTTTAATTATGCTACGTAACTCTGACCATCTTGATTCGATGGATTTTGCGGTAACCGGATTACCTTGCTCACTGATAAACAGAGGTTCGTGGCGTTCACAGCGCTCCAGCGCATCAACGGCTTCTTGTTTCAGCCCCAATGCTGCTTCAAATAAGTTATCCAGTTTGTTATTTAACTTTGCCACACGCTTTAAGCGCCGTTCAGAGATACGGTATTCACCTAACTCGGTTAATAGCTTGGCTGAAATTTCAATGGTTCGTTGCTTGGCATATTTGGTTTGAACACCATTCAACTGCGGTGAAACCATCAGCTCATAGCGATGCTCACTTTCAGCAAGTGGTATAGCAGTCTTTAACGCATCTAGGGTGAGAGTGGCGACCTCGTTTATCCGCAGTCCGGTGTCAATAGAGATCAGCAATTGCAGGCGTAGTTCCACGGACGCTTGAGGCAGATAAGAGGTCAAGATGTCCAGCGAATCTTGACTTAGGGGAGTGAGCGGCCTGATGTTCTTGCTGCTACTGTCCCTTGGCACTTTGATTCGTAGATCACTGGTATGTACGGTGAATGTAGGGGAAATGTGCGCCAGTACCCCTGTGCTTTGTACGGACACATACTCCATCTTAAACGGTGCTTCTTTTTCGCTTTTGACTTCCAGGTAGCCCTCGTACATCAACCACTTATAGTAATTAACGATTTGGTTCATCCGGACACTAGCAGTCGAGTGAGCTAGCTCCCCGTTTTTGATCTGTTTGAGCAGATGTGAGCGAAAGAGGTAGGTTGGTTTTAACCGTTTAACAGATGGCAAGTGATCCCAGCGGAGGTTGTTGTCTTCTAAAAACTGGTAAAAGGCTTGAAGGGCTTGGGCGCAAGGCGATAAGTCTTTGGCTTGCTTAATGGCTTTCTGGTAGAAGAAGTAGCTATTGGCTTCGTGATTAAAGATACCTTCGTTGGTAAACAAAGTGGGTAAAGAGCCAATTTTGTCTTTCAGTGGAGAACAATGGAACACGCTATCGCGATTAGCAATCAACTCCGTTTCTTTAAAAACATCATCTGAATGTATAAGAACCGACATAAATCCCTCTTAGAAAGTACTGGTTATACATACGCTATAACCAGTAGGTTTCTTTTTCCAGAGTTATTTATGTGTGTAAGATGCTTTTTCTACACTAACCTGTCATAGTAACGTATTCTTCGGCGCTGGTGGGGTGAATAGCAATACAGGCGTCAAAATCAGCTTTGGTTGCGCCCATTTTGATTGCCACGCCAAAGCCTTGCAGGATTTCATCCATGGCGTAACCAATGCCGTGTAAACCCACTACTTTCTGGTCTTCGCCGGCACAGATAAGCTTCATACTGGTGAGTTGGCGATGATGGGTAACAGCGGTATACATGGCCGCAAAGTTAGAGCGGTAAATGGTCAGGTTGTCTTTACCAAACTTGGCTTCTGCCTCGCTTTCAGTCATGCCAATGGTGCCAATAGGCGGGTGGCTGAAGACCACGGTAGGTACCAGATCATAGTCGAGATGGGCGTTGGTCTGGCCGTTAAACAGGCGCTCGCTTAACATCCGCCCGGCTTTAACCGCCACTGGGGTTAATTCAGGCTGGCCGGTGATATCGCCCACTGCATAAATGCCCTCAACGTTGGTATTCTGAAACTTATCGACCACTATCTGCCCGTTGTGGCGCATTTCAACGTCGGTGTTATCCAGGCCAATTGTTGCGGTATTTGGCTTGCGGCCGGTGGCCCAGATCAGGCAGTCAACGGTAAGCGTATTACCATCGGTTAAGGCCAGTTCCAGATCGCCATTATCCAGCCTGGTAACCTCTTTGATTTCCGTTTTTTCGTGGATATCGATGCCTTCTTCGAGCATCAGGGTTTTCAGCGTTTCCTGCAACATGGCATCAAAACCGCGTAATGGCAGTTCCTGACGCAAAATAGAGTGAGTCTCACTGCCTAATGCGTTGAGTACGCCAGCCAGTTCTACACCAATATAACCACCACCCACTACGGCGACACGTCTTGGTTGCTCGTCGAGCTCGAAGAAGCCGTCTGAGTCGATGCCGTACTCGGCGCCGGGGATATCAGGGCGAAACGGCTTACCGCCTGTTGCGATAAGAATATGTGGGGCAGTGTACTGTTCACCGTCGACTTCCACCGTAGTGTTATTAACGAACGTTGCATAACCTTTCAGCAGAGTTACCTGATTGTTGCCCAGCACCCGGTCGTAAGAGGCATGAATGCGAGATATGTACGCCTGACGGTTCTTAACCAGCGTAGACCAGTCAAATTTATTTACCGTTATATCAAAGCCGTAATCCGGACCGTACTTATGAATGGCTTCTGCTACCTGGGCGCCGTACCACATAGCTTTTTTAGGCACACAGCCCACATTTACACAGGTACCGCCCACCGCTTTTGCTTCAATAAGCAGGACTTTCTTGCCGTGTTTTGCTGCCCGGTTGGCCGAGGCAATACCGCCACTGCCGCCGCCAATACAGATATAGTCAAACTCTTGCATCGCAAATTCTCTCGTCATTGTAGTGCTGCTATTGTGCATGATTTCGTATAACCGGACAAACTTACTCTGTGCATAACAAGCAGTGAGTCAGTCGGCCATGGTTACCTTAAAGACCCGCTATAGGATTATTTACTTTCAGCAGGGGTAGCGCTCTGAAGAATTTACAGGCGCATGCATTATTTACCTCTATGAGCGCATGGTAATGAGGGCTCTAAAATATGCTTGATAGCGCTGAAGGCCAGGTATGGCGAGGCTGAAAGTGTTTGGTGGCAATCCGGCACAGGCTATGCAACCTCTTAATCGTACGAATTTGAAAGGTTGATATCTTGTCAGCCTTTACCGACTTTTAACGAGCAGGAGGAATTATGAGCAACGTAAAAATTGCAGAATTTACCGCCCCAGGGATTAAAGACAATGCAGCAAAAGATGCTATCTCTGTGCTTGATGACCGTATGGTCGCCTTGATCGATTTACAGCTTACATTGAAGCACATTCACTGGAATGTGGTAGGTCCTAACTTTATTGGTGTGCATGAAATGCTTGACCCACAGGTGGAAGCCGTTCGTGAAATGACCGACACCATTGCCGAGCGTATTGCCACCCTTGGCGGTGTACCGGTAGGTACGCCAAAATCGATTGTAGAACGTCGTCGCTGGGACGATTATTCAGTAGGCAAAGGCCTGGTAACAGACCATCTGACCGCGCTGGATAAAGTTTATAATGGTGTCAACGAAGACCATCGTAAGGCTATCGATACCCTGAGTGAACTCGACCCGGTATCTGAAGATATGGTAACCGGTCAGTTAGCCCAGCTCGAGCAGTTCCAGTGGTTTGTCCGCGCGCATATTGAATCAGCGAGCGGTGAACTTAAAAGCTAGCAGTAGCTTGTAACATTTCTTTCTTCATGTGTGTAACTTCCCATTTTGCCCGCAGCCTCCCGGCCGCGGGCTTTTTTTTGCATGGTTACCTGGTTAAGTATATAGTGTAGCAATATGTAGTGTTATGTAGCATTTTAGGTGAGTTTGATGGGCATCGTAAAAATCTCTGATCAATTGCACGAAGAGGTGCGCAAGAACAGCGTGGTGATGGAGCGCTCAATTAATTCTCAGGCTGAGTTCTGGATGAAAATAGGCCGCTTAGCAGAACAAAACCCTTCGCTTACTTACGAGCAAATTCTGGAGCAGGAGATGCGCCAGCAGAAAGTGAATAAGGTCCGACTGGTTAATGAGTAACGTGATAATTAAAACGCCACAGGAAGTGGCATTAATGCGCGAGGCCGGTCAGTTGCTGGCGCGTGTGTTTGGTGCACTGGATGAATTTGTTACTGCCGGTGTAACCACCATGGCGATCAACGAATTTGTGGAGCACTATATTGTTGAAACTTTAAATAGTCGCCCTGCCAGCAAAGGGCAGTACGGCTATGAATATGCCTTAAACACGTCGGTGAACGAGGTTATCTGCCACGGCGTGCCGTCGGCGGCTAAAGCCCTGCGTAAAGGGGACATTGTTAATCTGGACATTACCCTGGAGAAAAATGGCTACATTGCTGATAGCAGCAAAATGTACTGTATAGGTGAAGTTTCACCGCTGGCCCACCGGCTGGTAAAAGTCACCTACGAAGCCATGTGGAAAGGTATCGAATCGGTTAAGCCCGGAGCCCGTATTGGCGATATCGGTGACGCCGTACAGCGGCATGCGGAGCAACATGGTTACAGCGTGGTCAGGGAGTATTGCGGTCATGGCATCGGCCGCGAAATGCATGAAGAACCCCAAATATTGCATGTGGGAACTCCTGGTACCGGACTGGTTTTGCGCGAGGGCATGGTGTTTACCATCGAGCCCATGATTAACCAGGGCACCCATAAAACCAAACTGAAAAAAGATGGCTGGACGGTGGTTACCCGCGATCGAAAATTATCGGCACAATGGGAACATACAATTGCCGTTACAGCCGATGGTTACGAGGTGTTAACGCTGCGTCCGGAAGAACAGGTGCCGGCCAACTCAAACTAAGCAGTGCGACAGCGCTACTATAGCTGTCGCTATGCCTGACGAACAATAAACGCTACAAAATCCTGCTTAGATAGTTTCTTCGCTTTTTTCATTTTCAATCACAATCTCAAAGTGACGCTTGTGCTCACGCTCGTATTGTTTCAGCTTGGCGATAGTCGCCTCTGAAAACACATGGCCGGCGGGTAGCAGCAGAATATGATTATCATTGTACAGGTTGTTGCCCAGTACCATACCGGCTGCCAGCTCTTCACTGGTTAGGTGGTTTTCGATAAAGCTGGGCTTATCGATATCATGGTCGGTAAGTAGTAAATCGAGAACCTCGCCGTCGTAGCGGGTGTTGCGGTGTTTTTTGAGTTCTGCTTTAGCGTCTCTTGGCTCCATGCGCTGAGCGCTCATGCGGCCGCTAACCAGGCGCCAGTAGTCGCGGGCGACGGCATGAATGCGCGCACCCAATGGAATTTCCTTGGCCACTTTGTGGTATAAACCGCTGCCGTTGTAATGCTCAAACTGAAATTCGATGATTTCACTGATGGGCTGCATATGTTCGGCCGGTGCCAGAATCATCTTCGCCAGATGAGTCTGCGACAGGTAATCTTTTTGCTGCTGATAAGTCAGTTTGGCAAACGGCGGGCGGAAGTTTTCCGGTTGTAAGCCTAATAAGCCCAGTTCGCCAATCAGGCTCGCGTAACTATAGAGTTTTCTTTCATCCGGGCTGCAGCCAAGTTTTGCGGCAAGCTTTTTAGTGAGTTCGCTTACTTCAATGGCAAATTTGCCGTCGATATCCGGATTAATGGAAATCACATTAAACAACACCTGCTCCAGAGCGCGGTTACGGGTTTCAATGCGGTTAAGCGCCGCTTTGATTTGCCGCGTGCGCTTCAGCACGGTTTTTTCTAAATCGTTGTTAACCTCTTTTAACTTGGCATTTTGCAGGCGGGTCAGCTTTTGCAGGCGGGCGTTCTCGTCTTTGAGCCTGACGCGCTCGAGACCTTCTTCGATAGTATTAATCAGTTCCTGGTTGTCCCAGGGTTTTTGCAGATAACGATGAATACGACCCTGATTAACGGCTTTAATAGTGGCGTCGATATCCGCAAACCCGGTTAGCACCACCCGGAACGTATCCGGGTATTTTGCAGCGACTTTTTCGAGCAGTTCTGCGCCGGTCATGTGCGGCATCTTCATATCCGAAATCACCACATGAATGGTTTTCTGCGCCATAATCGCCAGGGCTTCTTCACCGCTCTCTGCCAGGGTCAAATCGATTTTCAATGAAAACAGCGCTCGCTTGATGGAGCGTAAAATATTTTGTTCATCATCAACACAAAGTACTGAGTATCTTGACGTTGCAGCTTCGGTGTTCGGCATAGTAGTTCCTCGATGATCCTGACCGCTAATGTTGCGCTACGGTATGCTGGTGGTCATCCAGACCGTTTACAGGTAAGGCTAGTTCAAAGATACTCCCTTCTCCTGGCGTACTGGAGACCTGAATCTGGCCGCCATGCTCCTGAATAATCCCATAGGTAATAGACAAGCCCAGCCCGGTGCCTTGCCCTTCAGGTTTAGTGGTAAAAAACGGATTAAACAGCTTGTCGAGATTTTCCTGACTAATCCCACAGCCGGTGTCCTGGATACGGACTTTCACAAAATCGCCTTCCTGCTTTGTTGAGATACTGATTACGCCCTGCTTACCGGTGGCTTCGATTGCCTGGCCGGCATTGATAAGCAGGTTAGTAAAGACCTGAGTTAACTTGCCCAAATTAAAGTACACCTTGGGCAAATCCGCGAATTGCTTTTCTACCTTGCAGATATACTTGAGCTTGTTATTCACCATCGTTAGCGTGGTATTGAGGCAATGATTCAGGTCGTACCGTCGTGACTCCTCTGAGTCGATTCGGGAAAATATTTTCAGGTCCTTAACGATCTCACTGACTCGCTGTAACCCCTCTGCTGACTCTTCGATCAGGGGCCCCACATCTTCGCCGATAAAGTCCAGATCATGCTGCGCATAAAATGCCTGAAGTTCATCCACCCGGGCTTTTAATGCCTCGATGGATTCATCGCTGTGAAGCTTCTTCGCCATATCCAGCAAAATTTGGAACAGTGATAAATAATCTTTTAATGTGCTTAAGTTACTGCTGACAAAGCCTATGGGATTATTGATTTCATGAGCTACACCAGCGGCTAACTGACCCACTGAGGCCATTTTTTCCGCCTGCAATAGTTGCTGTTGTGTTTCTTTCAGGTGTTTGTTGGCATTTTCCAGTTCGGCGTTTTTGTCGCTTAATGCCTGGGTGCGCTCTTTAACTTTGTTTTCCAGTGAGCGGTTTAAC
>CEQU01107136.1_pt1 | contig 12963 bp, 10 predicted proteins | sample 531031 | NCBI WGS metagenome assembly CEQU01 (sample SAMEA2621216, study PRJEB7988) | marine metagenome | isolation source: saline water (ENVO:00002010), including
AATTTGATGTTCCGTTCGAACGGGGAGACAGTCGTCCTTGATTGGCAAAATCTTTCATGGGGGCGACCCGGGTGGGAAGTTGCATATTTCATAACCACTGGCTTAGACCCTTACTATCGATCTGAAGAACAGGTGATGTTGGGCCGTTACCACGAAGTCTTGGTTGAAGCTGGAGTAGACGACTATTCGTATAGCGACCTCGTCGCAGACGCAACGATTGCTAAGGCCGTTCTTGCTCACCGAATGGTAGCTGGCGACGATCTTCTAGATACTGAAATGGAGAAGACCGAAACAGAGTTCATTGAGGTGCTCGTGAAACGTGTCATTGGTTGGGTCGACCTCGATATTTAGACAACAATAAATTCAACTGAATAAATCGTCGCCTATTCCCTCAGCGACCGCCTCTGGCTCTAAGCCCGACAGTTCTGTCCAAACCTCAAAGTTGTGTTCACCCAAGTACGAGGGGGACAGGCGTTCCGTGGGCGGTCTGACGCCGTCGATCAATGCTGGGAAACTATCTATAGTGCGTTCCCCGAAAACATCATGATCTACCTGTCTCCAAAACCCACGGTCGGCTAGCTGAGGGTCGTCTTCGAGAAGGTCACCAGCATTTTGAACCCTGCCAGCAGGTACGTGCACCCCTTGTGCAAGACGCTCCACTTCTGAAGATGTCCGATACTTAACCCAGTCATTAATCGCCTCGTTTATAAGTGACCTCTGGCTCCTACGTTCCTTCTCTGAAATGCCTGAAATTAATCTTGGGTCTCGTATCAGCTCGCAAAGGCGCTCCCATTCGGAATTGTTTGTGGCTGAAATTGCGACGAAGCCATCAGAAGCCCGAAAAACTTCGTTAGGCACATGATCGTGAAGGCCGTCCTGATTGCCATGAGGTTCGGCAATAACCCCATTTGTGAGGCAGTCCAGAGCAGCGGGTCCGATGCTATAAGTGCCTACTTCCAACTGGGCCATGTCAATGTGCTGCCCTTTACCTGACACGTCTCGCGCGAGCAGCGCCGCGACAGTCGATGTTGCCGCAGCGAAACCGGCCAGATGGTCGTTTAACGAAAAACCTGGCCCAACATCGCCTCGATCAGCAAAATTTGTTAAGTGTGTGATGCCGCAAATTGCGTGAACCGTGGGCGCGTATGAAATGACGTGGCTCCAAGGACCATCGTGCCCGCATCCAGACATCGACACGTAGACAAGCCCAGGATTCCATTCCCTAACTGTTTCCCAATCTAGGCCCCAACTCTCTAAAACTCCTGCGCTGTAATTCTCGATGAGGACATCGCATTTTTCTATGAGACTTCTAATTACCTCGACAGCTCTATGGTGCTTCATGTTTAGAGTCGCGCTGCGCTTACTGCGACCCCACACGAAGTAATACGGGTAATCGGGTCGATTCACCAAAGTACTGCGCTCTTCATTTTGTACGCGAATGACATCAGCGCCAAGATCGGCCAGCATGCGGGTAGCGAAAGGTCCCGCTAACACCCAAGTGAGGTCGAGTACTCGCACACCCTTCAGGGGAAGCGCTGACTTTTCCGTCGACGGCGATCCATCTACTGAAATAGATGGGTGTTGGGACCACCGCTCCAGAATTGATGCCAATGGTGTGTCCCTACTTGCCGGGGCTGACGGCTTTCGGGACGGTGTATCCGAGAATCGAACCAGTCGGCCCGGTTGACGTACACCGGAAGCATCGTCCTCCGAAAAAAATCCTCGATGCAGAAATTGAGGGCTTGCGCAGGCTTCCTCTATGTTGTGCACTGCGCCGATCGCCACGTGTCGCCTCTGAGCATCTTCCCATAAATCCATAGCGTCGTGATTGCTGACCCAACTCCTCATAGTTTCCATAGCGTTATCAATGTCATCGAGGAGTTCTTCTACGTCGTAACCCAGCCAAGGCTTTCCCTCAGTAAAACCTTCGTCGACCATCATTTGAAACGCGTTATCGGGAGTAGGGGTAAGTGTGATCATCATGTGACCGCTTCGACACTTTGCAAGATCGTAGGCTCTCAGCCAGTGAAGTGCGCCCTGTCGTTCAGCGACCTTAGGAAGAGGTAAGACATCTTCAAACATCCATTGCATCAAAATGTTCTCTACGGAGCCGCTGAGCGTTTCGTGCATAGAAACATCAAAATATTGACCTGTGCCTTCTCGCCGGCATCGAAATAAACCTGACAATGCGCACAAGACGCCCATGAAACCAGCGTAATTATGGGCTTGGCGGCCCCAAACATTCAGAGGCTTGTCCGGCAAGCCCCCAACAGACAAGAAGCCACCTAATGCTGCCGAAGTAAGGTCTGAACTTTCCCACTCAGACCTGGGGCCTGTTTGCCCGAACGGCGTTATCGAAACCTGAACCAAGCGAGGATTTGTGCTCTTGAGATCAGAATGACTAACTCCCAACGCAGCGAGTTTTCCTGGAGCCTGGGTTTCGACGATGAGGTCAGCAACGCTTGCCAGAGCTCGATATTCATCGCGGCCGCTTTCTGTTGCAAGGTCTACTAGATGCCGTTCCTTGCCCCCGTCATACCACCAATCAAGTACCCCTCCGTCGCTGTTCTTCACCTCTCGACCGGATGAGCCAGCATCCGTTATCCGAACAACATCTGCCCCGAACTCGGTTAAGAGCTTTGTCGCAAACCTTCCATGGTCATCAGTTAGGTCTATGACACGTACCCCTGAAAGAAGACTCATGACCGAATGAACTCCCCGGCAAATAACTCAATGATCTCTCTTATCTGCTCAACGTCGCCTGTATTGCACGACAAAATTAGGTCAGTTGCTCCAGAGCTTTCGTATGCCTCGATGATCTCTAGGTTGAGTCCTTGAAAGTCGCGCCGAACTTGAACGGGAAAATCATCTATTTGGCGCCCAAATCCGGCCGCTTCCTCCCGAATGACTTGCAGCCTTTTTGCGACACCATCAGGAGAGATGCCAAGCGGGTGCCAGCCATCGCCTATTTGTGCAACTCTACGGAGCGCAGGGCCGCGATTGCCGCCTATAACAATTGGTGGGTGAGGGTCTTGCAAAGGTTTGGGTGAAGAAACGACATCTTGAAAGTTCCAAAAGTCTCCTTCGAAGGTTGCCTTGTCCTGAGTCCAGAGCTGACGAAGAACTTTGATGAACTCATTACTGTAGTGACCTCGACTCCCATAATCGGAGCCCAAGATTTCGTTTTCCTCTGGAAGACTTCCCACTCCTACGCCTATTGTTAATCGCCCACCGCAGAGCTGGTCGAGCGTCGCGACCTCTTTCGCTAGAACCATCGGATGGAGGTAAGGCATTACCAGCACGCTGGTACCTAAAGTTGCAGTCTTAGTCTCTGTCGCAAGCCAAGTGAGTGTGATCATAGCGTCGTGGTAAGGCGCTTGGCCTAGGCGTTCGTGCACGTACCCAACGTTAAGAATGTGGTGGTTTACCCACAAGGAGTCGAAACCACAGCGTTCAGCGTCGACCCCTAACGCAATGACGTCGTGTGGATTTTCGACGCCAAAATTGTTCGGCAGAGTAAATCCGAATTTCATTGTCGAGTCCTCCTAAATAACGCATGTTGCGGCAAGGCTAGCGATAGAGGTGCCCCGCCGAGGTTGTCGAATTTGGTGACGGTCAAGCCCATTAGTTGTATATGCGAATGACAAGCCGCTATGTGGGTCACAAAAAGCAATTTGGCCACCAACACCGTTGTGGCCGAATGCCTTCGGAGAACAGGTTCGCCCCAAACCTCTTCGGTTACTTAAGCCGTCGTCGCCAGCTAGCACAACGCCCAACCCCCGATTAGCGGGGACTCCCATTGGATCATTCAAATGGTTATGCACTTCCCCTGTCGCTTGTTTGAGCAGCGACGGGTCCCATAAATTGTTCTGGTTATGTAGGAGCGCTTGATAGAACTGAGCTAGGTCTGCTGCCCGGCCGTATCCGCCGCCACCCGGGACTCCAACTGTTCGGGTGTCGACGTCGTTGAAGCGAATAATCGTTTCGTCGTTTACTTCGCTCGGAGGCATCTCTCTCACGCCGAAAACGGCTTCGAGTTCATCTGGTGTGGCTTCTCCCTCACAAAGACTTAAGTCGGCAATTCCCTCCTGTTCGCCTGAGTCGAGTCCAAGAATTCTCGGTATCCCCAATGGCGAGGTAATCCGTTGGTGGACTTCGTCAGCATGTCCGTTACCAGTTACTTCGGTAATGACTTCGGCCAAAACCCAATGAGCACTAGTTGGGTGGTATTCGTATTTAGTTCCCGGTTCCCAGTTGAGTGTCCACTCGGCCATTCGCGCTCTCCGGGTAGCCGAATTTGACCAAACCTTGGGCCCCATTGGGGCATGGGGGAATCCTGAAGTATGGAGCATTACTTGCTTAAGAGTTATGTTCTGTTTCCCATTTTCTTTGAATTCGTCGATAAATGAAGAAATGGGAGCGTCCAGACTAACCAGGCCCTCACTGACTAGTTGCCAGATAACCGCAGCGACAAAGGGCTTTGTCGCCGAGAAGAAGCAGTACCTCGTCGTCGATTGAGCGTCGCCAATTGTCTGGTCGAGGATGATCTCACCATCAAGGCCGATAGCAAGTTGGCAGCTGGGCAGTAACCCATCTGCGACATCTCGAGTGCAACGCTCTACTAAAGCCTTGATTTGATCAGCGTCCGTTCGCCTATTTGCCATTCCATTGGCCTAGCACTCCTGTGAGGTTAGTGTCGCAAAATTTCGAGATCACTCTGCCCAAACCAACTAAACTTGCGTTTAGTAAGTATGCGACATATGATGTGCCCGATCACTTTGAAGGGGTCTTCGGCCAACCAGGTGCGGCCGGAACACTGCGACGGAGTGTGACCGTTAGTGCCGCTTTCCACGGGGGAGGCGCTAACAGCAAAGGGGGGAAGCTGAACCGCTATCAGCGAGCAGCTACCGATCTACCCCAACGCACGGACAGCGATGGACCGGGCGCCCGAAACGGGTGTCCGGTCCTTGTGCGGTAAGACCGACGGTTTCGCGACTACGGTCGATTATCAGCGGGGAGGTTATGTGAACGACAATAAAGATACTAAGGACCAAGTGCAGTTCGGATTAGCAATGCGGCGAGCTGACCAAGTCGCTGAGCAAGCGCGAGCGATTGAGGCGCTTGGCTATGACTATGCGACGACCGGGGAACACGTTTTCTTTCATGTGCCGTGCGCTAACGCGTTTATTTCGCTAGCGGTAGCAGCAGGAGCCACAACAACTTTGAAACTAATGTCCACTATCACACTGCTTCCGTTATACCCGGCAGTTTTAGCGGCCAAGCAGGCCGCAGCTTTAGACGTGGCATCTGGTGGTCGCTTTCATATGGGAATCGGGGTGGGCGGCGAGCTTCCCAATGAGTTTGAGGCCTCTGGCGTGCCGGTATCTGAGCGTGGGGCAAGAACAAATGAAGCTCTTGAAATTATGAGGCGACTCTTTGTCGAAGATGATGTTCATTTTGAAGGCGAATTCAACCACCTTTCCGGCGTGACGCTCGAACCCAAACCTTCTCAGAAGCCTTCGCCCCCAATATGGATATCCGGTCGGAAAGATGCCGCATGGCGCCGGGCGGCGCGTTATGGCTCAGGATGGCTTCCCTACATGTACACCCCTGAAATGTTGGCAGAGTCCAATCAACGGATAGCCGAGTATCGAGCCGAAGAAAGTCATGATTCGCCAGTTGACCCTGGCCTGTTCATTTTCTTTTGCTGCCATGAAGACAACTCAACTGCAGTGGAATACGCCAATGAGCGGCTTTCGAAGCAGTACAACCAAGACTTCAGTTCAATGATTGACAAATATGCCATTGCAGGGGACCCGGATAGGTGTGCGGAACGATTGCGTGAATACATAGACGCAGGTGCTCGTACCGTAATTTTGAGTGCTGCTTCGCCCATGAGTTATGTCGAAACTGCTGAAAGCTTTATGGCTCAAGAAGTCCTACCTCGGTTCCAGGCCTAATCGGTTTTCGAAGGTGAAAGAGATGCCCTTGCAGTCTTCAAAAATATTTTTTGAGACCACTCTGACTCAAGACCGTATTACTCAAACGGTTGAGTCGGCTGAGTGGTCTGATCGTTCGTTTGACCCAATCATTGATCACTGGGCCGCTGAATGCGGGGAATGGGTAGTAATAACGGATCGGCTGGGATCTATGTCTTGGTCTGAACTAGCTAGTCAGGTAGACGAAGTGAGCCGAGGTCTACTCGAACTCGGTGCGCGACCAGGAACTGTGGTCCAAATTCAACTCCCTAACTGGCGCGAGTTTCTCATCGCTGTGGCAGCCGTCGAGCGCATAGGAGGAGTAGTTAATCCCGTAGCCCCAATTTTTAGAGCCAACGAAGTATTGACTATGAGCCGTCTTGCCAAGCCATCAATCGTGATTACGGCTAGCAACTTTCGCGGCTTTGAATTAGGTGCAATGCACACAGGGCTTAGAGAAAGGTGCCCGTGGGTTAAAGAAGTAATAACAACCGGGGACCGTCCCACGCCTGATGCTATGACGTGGGAAGACCTTCTCGAACAAGGACGATTTTCTTCTTACGACCGTGCTGCGGTAGACCTCATGCGACCTGGCACCAACGATGTGTGCGAAGTTATGTTTACTTCGGGCACTACGGGTCAACCAAAGGGGGTTATGCACACCCAAAACACTCTTAATGCAGCGGTGGATTCCTTTGCAAATACCATATGTGTTGACCTCGTTGCACCAACTGGAAACAGCGAGGATCGAGGATTTACATTCCACATGGCTTCGACGCTCGCTCATCAGACCGGCTACTTGTACGGCATCCGTGCCCCATTAACCTTGGGCGGTCATGTTGTCCTTCAAGATGTTTGGGATCCCATCCAGTTTGTTGAGCTCATAGAGTCTCACTCGATCCAAATTTCTATGGGAGCTACCCCCTTTCTCGCCGACGTCTTGGCCCTAGAAGACCTCGAGGAGCGCAAACTAGATAGTTGGAAACGCTTCGTTTGCGCAGGCGCCGCAGTCCCTCGCCCTGTTCTTGAGGAGGCAGATAGTCGCCTCTCATGTGTGGTGCTGCCCGGCTGGGGTATGACCGAATGTGGATTGTTGACGGTCGGTCGCCCAGATGACCCCCTGGAAGTGAGACTTGCCGATGGACGGCCGCTCGAAGGAAACAGTGTTCGCGTCATTGACGAATTGGGCGAGCCTTTGCTCGGCACTGAGGGAGACCTTCAGTGTCAAGGCTCATTGCTTTTTATCGGATACGTGCAAGGACGGGAGCTGACTGAGTCATCTTGGGATGGTCCTTGGTTTGATACTGGCGACCGAGCAGTCATGAACGATGACGGGTCAATCCGAATAACGGGGCGAAGCAAAGACATAATTATCAGGGGTGGCGAAAACATCCCGGTGAAAGAAGTTGAAGATCTCCTACTTCGCCATCCCCGGGTAGCAGGCGCAGCGATAGTCGGTAAACCGGACGAGCGGCTAGGCGAAATTGGTTGTGTCTTTATTATTTCCTCTGGAGAGGCGCCGTCGCTGGAAGATCTGCTCCGTTTCCTTGAAGATGAGGGCATTACTCGCCAATTCTGGCCAGAGGACATGGTTGTTGTTGAAGAATTTCCGATGACACCGAGCGGAAAAGTGCAGAAATATAAACTCCGCGAAACGTTAGGTTGAGGCCCAGAGCACGCAACGGGCAATTATTAACTCCGGGCAGGAATGATTCCATCAGCGGTGTAGGTGACCGTTGGATCCCAAATGAGCCAGTCGTAGACACCTATGGAGGCGGCAGCGTCTATTTGTGCCCTGACTTCGGCGGGCCCATATTTCACTCTCATAGAAAAATCTTGCAACCATGGAACTAGAGCGGTGTTGGTTCCGTCCAGTACTCGTTGAAAATCCATTAATGATGCTCTTGTAATGTCGTACGGCTGAGCCTCCGGATGGCTCACCCCATACTCTCCTCGCGACCAATGAGATGGGTAAATCATTGGCGCTACATAGTCAACGTATTGAGCCATGCTCGCAACGTCCTGAGCTATGAACTCGCCACGAGTTGCTGAAATCCCGAATACGGAAACCCCTTGAAAAACCCCGGATTCGCGAAGAATAGTCTGGGATTGCTTGAGGAAATCTACAATTATTGGAGAGGGATCTTCTAAGCCAACTCCAGGAATATACATATTGTCGAGACGTCCTTCGGGCCGACGCATGTAGTCCCAAAGGATGTCGTCGATGCCTGCCTCAGCTGCCTCGCGCGCTATGTCGAGGTTGTACTGCTGCACGCCTGGATCGCCAAAGTTGGTGAAGCCACCATATTTACTCAACATTTCTCCGTCGGGGCTCTGGATCACCCAGTCTTGGTCCCCTCTCGACCATGCATACTTTGCAAGAATCGGGTCGCGAAAGGCCACAATTCGGCCTATAACTCTGACATCCAGTGCGTGGAGTTCTTCGATAGCTTCCTGGAGATCGAAGAGACTGTTGGCGGCGCCGCTCTCGATAGCAAGTGGAACTTTGCTGTTATAGCCCACAACCCCACTTTCATTTTTGAGGCTGATTTCGATTGCAGTCACTTTCCCCGCCTCAATCAAGTCAATAACTGATTGTTTCAACCCATCGTGAGCCCAGGCAGCGGCGCTTACGTGCACACCTTGCGTTCTTGGGTAGGAAATTGGAATAATCATGTTGAACGTGTTCGTATTGCCAGCCCTGTCTATTGCCAATACAGATACGGGACCGGCTGGTGGCTCATCTAGTTCCAACACGAAAGAACCATCTTGTGTTTCGATTGGAACTCCACCGACAACTAAGGTCGCGCCCGGTTCCGAGCTGCCCGCAATTGTTACCGGTTCGTTCATCGGGACAGGATCTAACACCTTTGGCAGGCTGATCATCGGAGGGGTGTCATCGACCGTGAAATCTATAGAGCGCGATACTTGACCGTATAGGCGTCTCTGAACAACGAGTTTGAGCGAATGCTCACCCTCGGTAAGTGGTGGAACAACCCAAACGATCTGATTTCCGTAGCGTTGCACCCCGCTAACAGGGAATTCGTCAAGTAGTAGCTGAGCGGAGCGAGCATTTGCGCCATTAACCGAAAAAGAGATTTGCGTGCCCTGAATTGAGCTTGGTTGGAGTGCTACGCCGTCCTCGATTCCGCCGACCTCTATGTCCACTTGCCTAATAGTTATCAACATCAGAGTTATGCCGACGAGAGTGATGATGGATGCTAAGCCGAACAGTAGCCATCGCGGTTTGCTTGGCTTTTGATCTGGTATTTGAATAGGGAAAAGCGGGCGGCGAATTGCTCTGCGATTTTGGCGAGTGGGCCTGGGATTTTTCTGCGCATATAAAGGCGGGTCTTTTTTTACCGGACGCCACGGAAAGCCCCAACCTTCAGCCGGATCACCGATCTCAGTTGCGGCCTCTAAACCCAGATCCCCCCTCGTCAGCGACGGGCCTACTTGGCGTCCGTGGGAGGTTAGCGACCAAGGGCCTTCGCCCAGCCCGGGCGTGTGTGGCATCGGGGCTGCAAGATCTGTCCGTTGCAGATGATCTAAGGCGTTGAGTGTGTCCTCGAGGTTTAGACCTGTTGCCTTGGAGAGTTCGCTTGGCACAGCGGTTCCGTCCCGTAATAGCAGGTGACGCAGAACGAGTTTGTGCTGCGGTGCGAGTAACGCCATCCTGATAAGTTAGTCGCCATAAATGAAATAGTTACATCGATGCCTTAGAGGAGGCTTAGAGCTTCGTTCGGGTGTAACTTCCTCAGTGTGAGTAACGAAGAGCGCGAAATCCTTGATTGGATGAACTATGGTGCTGCGTCGCGAGCGCTGGCCAGACTGGTGGCGGAAGACGAGTATCGTCCCGACATAATTCTAGCGATTGCTCGGGGAGGGTTATTTGTTGCCGGCTCTCTCGGTTATGCGCTTTCAGTGAAGAATTTGTATGTCATGAACGTCGAATACTACACCGGCGTTGATGAACGGCTTGATGTTCCGGTTGTGTTGCCGCCATACGTGGATGTGGTTGATTTGCGCGATACGAAGGTATTGATTGTGGACGATGTTGCAGATACGGGACATACATTGGCGCTCGTCCGAGAGCACTGTCTAGATGAGGTGGCTGAGGTTCGGAGCGCCGTTCTTTACGAAAAATCTCGTTCGGTGGTCGAGTGTGAATATGTGTGGAAATACACAGATCAGTGGATCAATTTTCCTTGGTCGACTGAACCTCCGCTTGTCAACCCTGAAGATGGAACCGTTGTTTTAGACGCCTAGTTTTCGGTCGAAGCGAGCTCAGTCTCTACAGAGAGCAACTACTTTTCGTGTTTCGCAGTTACTGTCGTAGTTATGCCCCCTCGCACAAGCCACTCGGTTATCACCTCCATCGACTGGGGAGCTATTGCGTCGACCAAATCGTCCAAAATACGGTTCGTGATGCCTTCATGATGAACGCCTTCATTTCTGAAACTCCACAGGTACATCTTCAATGATTTCAGCTCAACTATGTGTTGGTCGGGAATGTAGGTGACGATTACGGTCGCGAAGTCTGGTTGGCCTGTAACAGGACACAGGCAAGTAAGTTCCGGAGTTTCGCAGCGTATTTCGTACGGTCTTCCCGGCCGCGGGTTATCCAGTACGACAAATTCTTTAGAGGGTTCGCTAGGCATTTGGCGCTCTCCTGTAAGTGGGCGAATGCATTATGACGCTACCGTTCGACAGAGTTGACCACTAAGTCGCGTCTGGGGGAGATCTTTATGGCTTCGGAAATTGTTATTCGATCCGCAGATCCTGAGGAATACGCAATTGTTGCGGAGCTAACGATGTCGGCGTATCGGCCTCTATTCGCGAATATCGACATGCCCGACGATTTGGGTTGGTACGGGAAAGAATTAAGGGATGTGGAAGGACGGGCTAGCCGAGCTGAAATAGTGGTCGCAGAGGTAGATGAACAAATCGCCGGGAGCCTTGCCTACCATGACGACTATTCCGATGAAGTTAAGGCTGGCCAGCTCGATAACTATGCCGGATTTCGAGTGTTAGCAACTGACCCGCAGTTTCAAGGGCGTGGTGTTGGAGAAGCTTTAACTCGGTGGTGTATCGATAGGGCTAAGAGGGATGGTAGGGATGCCCTAGTCCTAAATACGACTGATTACATGGAGGCTGCGCAACGTCTCTACCGTAGGCTCAACTTCGAGTTGTTTCCTGAAATTGGTTATTCGATTGGAGGATCCCAGCCGGTCGAAGTGCTGGGGTTCCGCTTGACTCTTAAGGACTAGCTTTGAAAAAGCGACGCATTGTTCTCACAACTGCTGCCCTAGTAATCGTCATTGGTGCCATGGCCGCATACGGGGTTTGGAGAGTAATCTCGAATGCCCCAGACGAAGTGTCGCTTGATGCGGCTGTTGCGTCCCTTGAAACGAGTGAAGTTGTTGGCCAGGATTTATCGACCGAGGGTACGTGGGTCATTGACTCAGATTCTGGCAGCTTTACATTTGAAGAGGCATCGGGGTCTTTCGTTGGCTTTAGAATAAAAGAAGAGTTGGCGCGAATTGGCAAGATCACAGCTGTCGGGCGGACGGGTGAAGTCGACGGCGAATTAAGAATTGGCGCAGGAGAACTGCAGTCGGTTTCCGTTTCCGCCGATTTGTCGACATTGATAACAAACGATTCTCGGCGAGATAGAGCTGCGCGTAATGCATTAAATGTTTCGGAAAACCCCATTGCCAGCTTTTCGATGGATAAACCCGTTGCACTTTCAGCTACTGATGGATCAGCAGTGTCCTTGAAGGTTAAAGGTGAATTGCTTATTAACGGGATTGGTCGCGAAGCCGAGTTCGATCTCCAAGCTCAGCTTGTGGGCGAGACAGTAGTAGTGGTTGGCTCGACAGAGGTGGTGTTTGCAGACTATGACGTCGAGGTTCCCTCAGCAGTTATTGTCGTGTCGGCGGAAGACCATGGGGTCGTCGAATTTCAGTTGCTATTTGTGCGACCGTAGGCCTTCATTCGCGCATCATTTCTGCTTTACCGACTCCGTTCCCATCAAGCGTTTGGTCGTCGACAAGGTTCACTGTCACCTTAATTAGTTCACCTGAAAAAACATTTGGAGACTGGTAGAGCGATACGGCAGTTCCTCTGTCCAGACCGATATCCAAACCGGACCAAGAAATCATCAGAAAGAAAATATTTTCGGTTGTGTGAGTTGCAACAGTTGACCCGTCGATAAGCAGACGCCCGACTCCTGTGGTGCCTTCGGTGCCTCTAGACATTTGGAAACCTAAAGTCGTCGAACCTTCGGGTACAGGATTTGGTGATCGGACGATTTGATGGCTTCCTCCGATGTTGAGATCGTGCACTAGATGACCATCTTCATCCAGATAGAGGCTGTAACCCGAAGTTGCGTCGCCGTGAGCTATAAGTACTCCTGTGATTAAACCCTCGGAAGGCTGAATATGTGCATCTAATTGATAGCTGCGGCTTCTTAGGTCGGGTGCAACGTCGCTTGGTAAGTGGCCCATCCCTTTCCAAAATGTGAAATTGGTTCGATGCCCTAGGTGGCGCTCGGCATTTTCGGCGAATCTTTCTGGAAAGCGATCATCAAGAGGTAGGACTTGGTACAAATGCGCTTGTTCCCACCACAAGCTGATCATCTCCTCTAGCCGTTGGGGGTCTGCATCTGCAAGGTCAGATATTTCGTTGAAGTCGTTGGTCAGATCGAACAGTTCCCACTGATCGTTTTCATAAGGTGATCCGGGTGCGTGGTAGGCGACGGCCTTCCAACCCCTATGCACAAGACCTCGGTGGCCAAACATTTCAAAGTATTGAGTGGTCTTGCCTGTTTTAGCTTCTGGATCCTTGAACGACGATGCGAAGCTGACGCCCTCTATTGGCTTTTGGTCGAATCCCTTAATCGTCGCTGGAGCTTCGATAGCTATGCATTCAAGCAAAGTTGGGACCACGTCGCTGGCGTGACAGAACTGATGTCTAAGTCCCG
>CEQU01110098.1_pt1 | contig 12905 bp, 13 predicted proteins | sample 531031 | NCBI WGS metagenome assembly CEQU01 (sample SAMEA2621216, study PRJEB7988) | marine metagenome | isolation source: saline water (ENVO:00002010), including
CTGTTCGGGGGTTGTATCAACTTCAATTTCAATAGCCATTACGATTCTACCTCCCTAACAAAATTCTGAACATTTAGCACTTTGCGAATGATGTCTTCATCAATTGGTTTTTGAGCGAAACTTTCAAGCAACGAAATCACCTCCTTGGTTGCTTTAGTCATTTCTTCGTCTGTGGCGATTTCTTCAGTGAGCAGAGCACTGTCCACTTTTTCTTTTAATCGCCCGACTTCTTCGTTTAAGTAATTCTTTAATTCCAAACCATTATCATTGAAAGAAGCAATGTATCTGCTTAACAGATCCTTCTGCTCTTCTGGTAAGTGCTCAGAATATTCCTCATTAAAAGAGTTGACAAATGTCTTGTATACAACATTGTCAACAGATTTCATTTCAATCTCTTCGCGAGGCTTAGTCATGGAATCAACAAGTGTTCCTTCCAAGAGCACACGTTCTTTGACACTGGCATCTCTATTAAAAACCTGAGAGATGGTTGCCAAGTGTTTGTAGTTTGAAACAAAATTGGAAAACACAGACTTTGAGAGCTGCTTGTTGATTGAATTGATCAGTGCAGTCTGCTCATTAAATAATTCTTTTTTATCAATAGTGTCGTATTCTTCTCTTGCCTCTTGTACGAGCTTAGATGCAATCTTCTCATCTGACTCGGAATGCTCATCGAGTGCACGATAAAGGTCCAACTCTTTGCGAAGTTGGGTTCCCTTTTTAAAATGCTCCTTAATAATAGAAGCAATTGCTTTTCTTCTTTGCTCGTCTTTAGAGACAATTGTTTTTGTCATTTCACGACTGAGGGCTTCGAAGATAAAAGCGGTATTTCTTTTCTTATTATGCTTGGCCTTCATTATTGTTTTTCTCCGTCTGTTTTTATCGCAGGTAGACTTTCTGCGAATTGTTTGAGTTCGTTATTAACTTGTAGGATCTTGTCTTCTGCTTCCTGGAAGGATGTACCTTCTTGCATCACACCACTAACAAGACCAGTTCTAACGAGAGAACTTAACTCGTTATTGCCTTTAAAGATGTTGCGGGTTGTGCTGCTTGCGGTTTCCTTAGAGTAAGAGCCTGCAGTGTTTTGAGTTCTTGCTCTGCGGCGGTTGGCATTAGGACCCTTGGCGGTGTATGCCTTTCCTTTTGCACCCTTGGTCATAACCTTGGTGCCTCTTGTTTTGCCACGAGCAGTATCGGTTTCACCAATTGCTGTCTCTTCGCCAGGAGGAACAGTGAGCAATGTCTCGTCATCTGCATCGGTATCAGTGTCTCCTGCGGCATCAAGATCGTTTTCCAAATCTTCAAGATCATCGCCCATGTCGTCGATGTCGCCTGAGTCATCAAAACCATCACCGCCACCTTCTTGTTCTGGTGGTTGTCCTGCTGCTTCGAGTTCGGCATCGAGCTTGCGGTCAAAGAACATTTCTCTCTGCATGCGCAACACTTCGTCATCAGTAAGACCAAAGATCTTGGTTGCAACCCAGCGACGAGAGAAGAAGCCTTCAGTGGCAGCTGCTGCAACATCAAACTTAGTTCTCCAGTGCTCAAGCTCTTGCAGTTCTGCAATCTTGGATGGATTGTTCAAAGTAAGAGCGAAGCCAATCAAGTCGTCTGAGCGGAAGCCGAGAGTGTAAAGGTGTACGACACCAATCTTCTCAAGCTCCGACAACAAGCTTCTCTGAAGTCTCTGAATGGTTCTTGCAAAACGAATGTCTTTTTGTGCAAGTGTTGTTTTGTCTTCTTCCCCGCCTTGTCCTCTGGAGAGGTAAGACTGCGGCACCTTCAATGCTGAGAACAATTTATCTCGGAGATACTGAACATCTTCAATGTCTCCTGTGAATGTTCCGCCTGGAAGGTTTTCAATTTTGGAAGATGAGTCGCCACGAACGGGCATAAAGTAATCCTCTTCAACAGATAAAGGATTATATCTCAAGTCAACACGACCAGTCTGCTGGTCAACAACTTGGTTTCTCTTCATCTGTGTCATAACTCGTTGCATGTACTGCTCGACATCTTGTGGAGCAATGTTGCCGACATCAATATAAAACACACGACGTTCAGGTGAGCGAACGATACGATATGCCATCATTGCATCTTCAAGCAAAGTGAGTTGTCGCCAAATACGACGAGCTGGCTCAAGCACTGAAGTTCCATAAGGACCATACTTGTCGTTTCCGAGAACACGGAAATGTGCCATCTGCCAGTTTTCAAAAGTCATACCACCGGAGTTCCACTGGAACTGAACATAGTTAGGATTGGTGGGGTCTTCGCCTTCGAGTCTTTCAATCTCATGAGAAGGAAGACCAATACAGTTTGTAATTCCCTTTTCCTCGTCGATGTCCAAATACAGAAACAAGTCACCGTACTTACACATGGAACGAGCCCAACCAAAAAGGTTGAAATCTACATTTAAGACGTTCTTATAAAGGGAGGATAAGATTGTTTTGATCTCATCGTTCTGACACTCGATTCGGAGCATCTCTTGAATTTGTGAACTGGTTGTCATCTCGTCTGCATAAATGTCTAATGACGAGGCAATCTCTGGCATGTATTCCATCTGGTCAAAGTCCATGTATCTCTCTGCACGGTTTTGATTCGAGATGGCATTGTGGTTCATGACCTCGAAGGGATTGTAGGTTGCCTTCTTAAAACTCTGACCACTTGCAGATTTAAATTTGTATTTGTCGAGCTGTCGCCTTCTTTGTTGGCGGTACATCTGAACTCGCCTGTTGACGATTGGACCTGAGAATATTCTTGTTAGTCTTGTAAACAAGTCCGATGTTGCATTCTTTGGGTTTCTGTTGTTGTCTGCCATTTAAGTTATCCTTTGTAGAGCCACATAAAATCTTGATACTGCTTCGCTGTGTTTTCCTTCTTAAGTCCCTTTTCCATATCTAATGAATTATTATAACCCATTTGTCCAGGAATTTTAGTACTTATTTTCGTATTCGTCACAATCATAGCATCCAAGCATGCCTTACTATATTCTACGGACCTGTTGTTAGCAAGTATCGCAGTATCTCTGACCCAGCAGGCAATTGCAAGAGACATGATGAGATCATCGTTGTACCCTCTCATTGCTTCGGGTCTTCCGTTATTCCACACGAATGTTCGCATTTCGCTAATTAAACGCACAGAATACACTTTAAGTAGTTTGTTTCTTACATATTCTTCCAGTTTAGCAATGATAAGGGGGCGAGTTTTCATCGATGTGGTGAAGCCGGGTATTGCCGAGGACTTGTTTTCTGCGACGAGAGGATCGACATATTCGTGAGAACCCTTGGTCGAATAATATAAATTTGGATATTGATATGCTATTAATTTTTCCAAAATATTATACCCGACATTGTTATTCTCGACGACGACCATGCAGTTGCCAAACTCACGACCTGTGTTGTTTAGGAGGTCTGCGAATTGCTCAAGAGACGGTTTCCCCTGATACTCTGCGACAACCTCCATAGTCTCTAACTTGATGATATTGAATACTGAAAAGTCTTTTCCATCCCCGCGGGCGACATCGGCAACAAGGATATATGAGTTCTCTGGTTTATATTCTTCCCACAGCCAGAGGTTTCTATCGAAAGAGGTTTTGTATTTAGGTTCACATGCAACCGTTTCAAGTTCACTAATATCATCGGGATGAATGACAGACTCGCCGGATGCCAAGAATGAACATTCGAGTTCCTGTGCAATGTCACGGCGGGACATGTTTCTTGTTTCTTTTTCGAACCAAGCCTTGTCTCTATCGGGATGAACATCCCAGGAAAGCATTGTTGGTTGAAAGTCGTTTCTGCTTTCATCTGCATCTGCATATGTTTTGTGAAACCAGTTTCCCACACCGTTTGGAGTGGACAAAGCAATACAGCGACCACCAGTTGACAGTGTAGGGTAAAGACCCATCCACAACTCATCAAGACCTTCAACGTGGGCGGCCTCATCGATTACGAGCAAAGACAATGCTTCCGAACGACCAGCATCGCCAGAAGTGGAGGATGCCTTAATCTGAGAGCCGTTTGAAAGCTCGAAAGATGATCGGTTATCAATTGAAATGTTTGCAGTTGCCATCCAGTCTGGAAGGTTCTTGATAATCTGCTTAACCTTCTTAACAAGGTTTGATGCTGTACCAAACTTAGTTGCGACGACGAGAACATTCTTCTCTTTGTGGAACATCATCAGCCAAGCGATATAGGCAGCAGAGATCGTAGAAATACCCAACTGTCGTGCTTTGAGGATTACGTTGAATCGGTAATCAACAAAGTCTTTGAGGAGTTGGGTTTGAAAATCGTATGTATTGAATGGAATCTGCCCCTTAAGTGGGTGCGAGATTCTTGCATAGGTATTCGTGAAGTAAGCGGGGTCTTTCCCGCACTTCACGATTTCCTTAATCATTTGTTGTTTATTCAGCTTGTAGCCAGCCATAGGCACACTCTACTTTTCGTTGGCACCTGCAGAGATCTCTTCGTTCTCTGGTCGTTTAGCTTTTTTGCCGAGCTCCAAGAAAGACTTGATTGCGGAATCAACATCTCTTTTAGATGTGTCTGCAGTGTCTGCCTTGTCAGCACCTTGAATCTCATAGTGACAACTTGCTTGTACAAAAGAACGAACACGGGAAGTTGTCTGAACATTTCCGATGACATCGCCAGGGAGCTTCTTAAGGCTAAGAGTTTCTCCTGTTACCTTTTTGTATTCCTTCTTGAGGAAGGAGGCAACTTCTTCAATTGCAGACTCAACCTCTGTCTTGAGACCGTTGTCCATAACTTCTTTGTTGGCAACTTCTCTGTGGTAGTTGATGGTCATATTGTTACCTGAAAAGGCGACACCGAAACCGTCCATGACTCTCTTGTCCTGAATCTTTGTTTCTTTATCTCTCATCAGGCCGACCTGTAGCTTGTTTCCTTCTTCGTCAAGTGCACCATCATATGCATTGGCTGCTGCTTGACTAATTCCTTTTACGATATCTGCAATGTTAGACATTTTTTGTTTCTCCTATCGGGTTGCTTTTCTGCTGTTGCGGACATCAATGATTTCTGCCCTCATTTCTTTGAGGAGCTTGATGGCTTCCATAGCTTGCTTGCGAACACGGGTTCCAGCAGTTGCATTGCCACGATCAAATTTGTCCGTATCTTTTCCGGCTGATTCTAAAAGTTCTAAAACTTCACCTAATCTATCTTTAATCATACTATCGTTCTCCTACTTTGGGACGCCAGCCTGTTGCCCATCTTTCCTCTCTGTCTTCAACGTACTTAATGTAACACTTGAAACAACAGCCAAAACGATTAGTATATAAGTCGTCTTTTTTGTCGAAAGAATAAACGGAGCAAACCGGACATGTCCTGTCACTCTGCTTATTAATTAGTTTTTCTGACAACAAATATCCGTCTAATTCTTTCTTATCCCGCGATTCTGATAGTTCTCTTCGCTTTTCTTCTGAAACTTTAACTTGCTCTATGTATTCCTTTTCCTTTTCCTGGTCCCATCCAGATTTAGGATTAGCAATAGCCTCGTTTCCATACTTACTGGAAATGGCTTTTTCAACTGCAGCAATGTCGTTTAAGTCTCGTTCTTTCATACTTCACCTTGAGAAGTTTTCACGGCAGCATAAAAGACTCCGATAGAAGCCAGGATTCCTGCAAAGAACCCACCAACAAACCACCATTCACTGTAGTCTGCTGAGGAATCTTCAAGTGCCTTCGTAAGCCTCTCGATTTCTTCTGCGTTGATCTTTTTGATCGCTTCATACTTCTCTTGCTCTGCCTTTAGTGTAGCATCAAGAATCTTAGTATTTAAGTCACAAATTGACTTTTCTTTCTTTTTCTCATGCTCGACCTTGATGTCACACTTTTTAATTTCGAATTCTCGCTCTGATATGACGGTGGCTGCAGACTCTGAGTCCATCACAATTCCGTCAAAAGGAGCGGGTTGTCCTTTGCGAATCCCCTCTACAACGAGTTCGTTGGTAAAAGCGGGGAAACTAAACAACAATACAAATGCTGTTAATTTTTTCATACTAACCTTTCTTGAATGCATCCTTCATGGCATCTGCAAGAACCTCTACTTCAAGTTCTTCAAGAGACTTTTGTCTCTCTTCTTTTTCTTGCCCTGCATTCTCAAGTGCCTTCGACTCTTCAGAAATTATCTTCTGAAGTTCTTTTGAGTGTTTCAGTGCGGCACCTTGCACCTTCTTTGCTTTCTTTGCCTCGGCTGCTTCGATTGCCTCGACCTTTTCTTTGTGACTCTCCATAGAGCCGATAAGCAAGTTGGCCATCATCTCCACCTTTTTGCGGTGGATGACGAAGGCAACCGCAATGGCAATCAACACTACTGGAAAATACCAGTAATGCTTAAGCCATAATAATGTTTTCTTTAGTTTAATCATTTCTTGTCGCCTTCAATCTTGTGCCGCCATCTTTTGTAGGCACCTCTTCGTGGGGAATGTGTTTCCAAATCTTTCTGCCTGCACTTGTCTGAACCTTGTCACTGTAAAGAGTTCCAAGTTGCTGGATAAGATATTCGTAAAATTCGGATATCTTGAACCCTCCGGAAGTCTTTCTTGCATTGCCGACTGCCCAGCCGTCTGCGAAAGGAGAGGTGGCAACGTATGCTTTTGGCTCATCATTACTGACAAGGAAATATAGTCTATCTGGCGAAAGGTCGTACATTACCAAATCATAACCTTTCCACTTTCCCAGTTCCTTGCGGGTCCCTTTTCCTGGAGCATGGACACCATAAAAGTAGTTCAGACTTTTCTGAATCTCCTCTTGCGATGAGGCGATGTCCGGGAAGTCTTCGACCTCATCCAGATAACTTTTCCATTGTTCCATTAAAGTTTTCATTATTTGTTATAACCTTTGATTCTTTCAAAGATGTCGATGGCAGATTGACCGCCTAAGTAAACAATACTAATCCAAACCCAGTGTTCTGATTCTAATGCCGAAACAGACATGAGAGCGGTGGCGGTCATCCAGACCATCAACTTACGAGATGCGACCTTACCAAAGATCTTATCTAACGCTCCCGACTTAGAGGTGATTTCATCAATCTTACTCTCAATAGTTTCTAATTTTACTTTCTCTTCTGTGGTCATAATAATGCCCTCCGTAGAGTGTAATTAGTCCCTATTGATTAATATGTGCGAAACCATCCTTCTTGTCGATAGCGATTGTCACATCTGCCACATCTTTCAAACTAGCAAGATGGGAGATGAGAATAACTTTGCTAAACTGCATCTTAATCATGTCAACGATTCTAGAGAATCCTTCCATGTTATTTTCGTCCAGTGCCGTCCCTGGCTCGTCAAGAATGAAGATGTCTCCTCTCGGGAGAGTACTCACATTCAAGAGAGCAAGGCGGATTGCAATGGCAGCGAGTGTCTTCTCGGCACCTGAGCCAAGTTCAATCGGGCGAGGATCATACTTGGGGTGACGAATCATGATGTCCAGAGACTTGTCGTCGACCTCAAGATAAATCTCGAATTCAACAACATTGCAAAGGACTTTTGAAATCTCAGCATTGATGACTGGTAATCTTCGCTTTAGAATCTCTGAGGCAATGCCGTGCTGACTCATGCAAAGTTTAAAGTAATCATATGCTGCTTTCTCTCTCATCTTCTCGCGAAGTGTTTGACGCTCTGTCTCCAAGGTTGCTAGTTTCTCCTCAAGAGAACCGTGGACCTTGTAGAGCTTTGTCACCTCTACCTCGCAAGAATCGATAGTTTCTTCGATTTCAGTTGCTCGCTTTTGAAGCCTTGACTGATCCCTAATGAGAGACTCAAGGTTTTCAATTGCCTCTCTGTTCTTCTCGTATTCAGAAATCTCTACCAAGGTGTCTTCAATTGCCCTTTCTTTGCTCGCAATCTCAAGAGTAGTCTTATCCACAATGTGGGTGTTCTGCTCAATTAATCGCTCCTTTTCCTGCTTCTTATCGAGAAGTTTGTTGTATTTCTCAATATCAGAAAGAACAGAGTTCGAATCAAGAAGTGCAAGAGCATGCTCCTGAGTTTGTCTTCTAGACTCGATCTGATGCAGGGTATCGTTCAAAGATGGGAGTTTACCATCTGCAACAGTGGCATCCTTGAGGAGCTTGCAACTCAAAAACTTATCCCCGCAGGGCACTTCTTTCAGAAGCTTTGCTTTTCTAGATGCAACATTAACCTTTTCTTTTGCCGAACGTTCTTCGCCAATAAGAGTGTTAATCTCATTTTCCAATTCCCGAATGCTGGACTTCTTCTTTTCCAACTCTTCAAGATCAAAGGACCCAAGAAAGTCACTGCACTTTTCCAAGAAATTAGAGCCCTCTTCAATAGAATCCTCTAATTCCTGCCTTGTTTCTTCGAGGACAACCTTTTCCTGCTTAAAGCGAGCAAGCTCTGCATTCAACTTTTCTGCATCGATAATCTCTGCAGGAACTGAATCGATCTTACTCTGAATTAAAGCAACCTCTCTTAAGACCTCTTCCCATTCCGCACGAAGAGTGGAACACTGCTCCTTCTTTTCTTTGGTCTGGTTCTTGATACGAACCATATCTGATGTTGCAGATGCGATATCGTTATCGAAGTCTTTATCTTTAAGGCTGTCAACAAGAACTCGAAGCTCTGTCTCTCGCTCTTTTGCAATGTCATATTTCTCCTTGAACACAAGGAGATCTAAGAACTTAGCAAGGATGTCCTTGCGACGGGCAGAACCCTCCCTAATGAATGTCAGGGAATCAGTCTGAGAAGACATCGAAGTCAGCATAAAATCATCGATGCTTCCAAAACGGCTGATAATGTTTCTGTCTGTTGCTCTTCGGTCATCTCCATTCAGAGATTCACACTCATCACCATTCTTCTTGATGAAGTCGGCAAATGAGCGAGCATCTTCCTCACCTCTTGCTTTGTTTTTTACATACTTCTCGGTTGCACGTTCGACAACATAGTCGTTGCCGCCGACATCAACCGTGACACTTGCTGTGCAGCTTCGCTTATTCTGGTTGATGATGTTGTACTTGTTGATTGCACCCTTGGATGTTTTATTAAACAATGCATAACAAAGGGAATCTACAACACTACTCTTTCCAGAATAATTCTCCCCAAAAATGCCAATGACACCAGAAATGTTTTCAAAATCAATCCGGTTTCCTTCGCCATAATTGAAAAGGTTATCCCACTGGAGGTTTTTTATTTTCCAGTGAAAGTTTCGAGATGCATCATCGATGTTCAGGCGGCTATTAACCTGCTGATTAATGTTAATGACATCTTTCAGCAAATCCTCATCGAGCTCATTGTTCGATAAAAATTCTTTAATCAACTGCTCCTGAACCTGTGGATCTCTAAGATCCTCCTCTCTCACTCCCTGCATCTCTTCAGACAAAGAACCGGTGATACCGTCGACATTGTTCTGTGTGACAATAGACTCAGGATTAAACTTTGTCTGGAGCATTGTCTGTGCACGTCTCATTGCATCGATAGATATCTGCTTTCTCGAACGAATGCGAATCCTCGCATCCTGTGGTATTTCAAGATTCTTGGGTAATTTGCCCGTGGGTGTAAGAGTAACTGTGATGTACGGGTTCGGGTTATAAATCTCATGATGAGTTACTTCGAAGTTATTCTTATCTTCGATGTCCCAAATCAAGAAACCCTTATCGTTTGTTTCACCGTGGTTCTGCTGGATAGTGGAACCACAATACCGCACTCGACCTTCTCGGTCAAGTTTCTGGTTTGTCTTGTGGATATCTCCGAGCAAGCCATAGTCAAAGTTCCGCAAAACGGAAATGTCAATACCATGTTCGAGGATAAACCCAGTCTCTGTTTTACAACCAGCGACAGAACCGTGGTACAAAGCAATGTTAATTTTGCTATCGTTGGTGGGCTCGGTCAGCCATTTCTGGCGGTCGAAAACGGATAAAACATTCAAGACAATATCGCTACCAATGTCAACTTCCTGTGACTCTTTGTACAGGTGGAGGTTTTCCTCCGCGATGGCACTGGCAATTGGAGAGACTGCATCTTGACGGTTGCCGTTCTTGAGGTTGCCGTCGTGGTTCCCAAGGATGACATGTGTCGGTGCAATCTTTGCCAAGTTTCTCAAGAAGTCAGAGATCATATCAATAAGTTCTGGGGAGATGTCTGTTTTGCTGTGTGCAATATCTCCACAGTGAATGATGTAATCTGGTTTCTGCTTCTTAAGCTTTTTATAAAGGTCCGCAAAAGCAGTGTTATACTGCTTGTGGTGTTTTAAGTTCCTTATATGTGTATCGCTAATGTGAGCAATTCTAACCATATTTCTTCCATCCTAAACTGCACGAAGTGCATGAACGAGGAAAGATTCGTCAAGATCCATTTCAGTGGCATTCTTTTTTCTTTCCTCAAATGTTTCTCTGGGCATGCTCCCAACGTCATCATATCCAGAGACATCTATTTTAAAAACTTCGCAGCCGTACTGTACCAGTTTTTTTACCAACTTCATTGCCTTTGATTCCGCATCGGGGTCAAGGGCAACAAAGAGGGGTGTGTCGTTCTGAACTATCTTTGAAAACAAAACACTGTCTTCTCTCAAAGTAGAACCCATGAGAGGGACTGCATTACCTGCAACGATTGCATCGAATACACCCTCTACAAGAACAACATCATTTTCCCAATCAACATAAAGCTCGTTAAACAGAACATCCTTCTTTGCTGGTGGGTTTTTATATTTCATCCAGTCGTCGCCATAACTCCTGGCAATGAAATAATTTACTTTCCCGTCCATATTAAAAGACGGGACAATAACTCTATCCTCATAATCACCTGTCGAACAATAACCAATCTTCCACTTCAGTATGTCCTCTTTTGTTATGCCGCGAGCTGAGAGGTATTTCTTAGCCTTGAATGACGACACATGATGACTAGAGCCTGTTAAGGTTTTAAATTCTTTTGGCAGGGTAATGACCTGCTCTTCCTCTTTTTCCTGCTTCTTGTCAATATCTCGGATAATCTTTGCGAGATCTGCAGGTGCGTTTGATAAGTCGAACTTTCCAGTTAGTTCTTCCCAAGTGGATCGTTGCTGAAAGGTTCCATAACGACGAATCAGACGATAGATTGCTGGAGCCTTGAAGTCACAAATCCAACACTTAAAGCTATCTTTCTCAATGTTTACAGACAGCTTTGGTTTGTGGTGTTTGCACTTCGGACATGTAAAGAGTCTCTCATCGGAGCTCCTCTGAAAAGGTCCAAGAATATCCTTTAATATCTTTAACTTTTGCTCGACTGACAAGCGTACCCCGCCTTGGCTATGACAATACTGTCTGCCTTATCAAAACATTCCGGTTTAACATTTCCAAACTTTGTATATTCTACCACGAACTTAGGCTCATTGTCAAGTAAAAACTTAACAACAACCTCTTTTGCTTTCTGCCCCCTTGGGACCTTTATTCCACAAGATTTTCTTGCTGAAGTTGCAGACAGGTACTCAGGCTTGATCCCCGAATATTGATATACAAGCCAAGAGACAGTACCGTTGAATCTACTCAAAGAAGATAGTGTCTTTGCCGAGGAGAAACCGCTCCTAAATGACTGTAAAGATTGCTCTATATACACATTTTTTAGATCATAGATCTTGCATAATTCAATTATTTTTTCTTGAATAAACTCTGCCTTGTCAAAAAAATCTTTATACTTTCTTGTGTCCCAGGCTTTATTATACACGATTTTGCCCTTATTGTCAAGTACTGTTACACCTGTGATGCTCGTGCTTATATCTAATCCGCAAATCATTTTAAGATTATATCATATTTTGGTGATGTTTTAAACTATTTAAAGGTATGGCGAAGAAGAAAAAGAAAGGCAATAAAAAGAACGTAAAAAAGACACAGAACGCAAAGAAGACCCAGAAGAAGATTGCGATAACAATGGGTCATCCAAGTCATCTTTGGTCGAACGGTCTTCATCAGAATGCAGTATTTCTTGGTCGTCTATTAAAAAAAGCAGGATACAGTGTTGAATTACTTTCCCACGACAAAGACGATGACATAAAAGTCAAAGAGCTTGGCGGGGTGAAATTGAGAACATTCAAAGATATTCACAAAGCAATTGTGGATTATGATGTTATCATCTGTGTATCTGTCTCCTTGCCTGAAAGTGCTTACAAGTTAGCAAAAGAAAAAGGCATCAAAATGGCAATCACTGAGTATGGCAATCTTTATCAGATATTCATAGAAAGTGCCCTCATGATGGGTGTAAAGGATTTTGGTGTAGACGGCAAAAAATACGATCAAGCTGATGCTCTGTGGGTCAGTCCTCACTATGAAAGAAACCGTCACTGGTACAAATCATTCACTGATCAAAACTTTGTTATCTGCCCATATGTTTGGGAGCCGCTGTTCTTTGACCTAAAGTGTAAAGACTTCAAAGGCGACCCGAAGTGGAGTCCAGAAAAAAATGTCAAGAATATCGCTATTCACGAACCAAACATAAACATTCAAAAGAACTGCATTATCCCCTTGGCAATTACCGGTCTTGTAAACAAAAGAGATCCGAACATGATTGATGCAGTGTTTGCACTAAATACAGAAAAGATAAAAGACAACAAGCCGTTTATCGAATACATTCAAAGCATCGGACTTATCGGCAAAGGATCTTTCGACTCCAGAAGAACAACACCTTTCATGGCTTGTCAGAACATCATGGGAACCAGTGTTCTTCACCACGCAAACAACAGTTTAAACTACCTCACCCTTGAACTCTTGAGACTTGGCTATCCAGTCGTACACAACAGCGAAGAGATGAAAGAGGCGGGATACTTCTACAATGAAATCAATGTTGTGGAGGGTGCCGACCAACTAGAACTTGCAATCAACACTCATGCAGACAATGTAAAGGTCAAGCAAGAACAAGCAGACGAAATCTTATGGAAATATGCTGCAGATAATCCGAAAAACATCCAAGGCTACAA
>CEQU01019263.1_pt1 | contig 12868 bp, 5 predicted proteins | sample 531031 | NCBI WGS metagenome assembly CEQU01 (sample SAMEA2621216, study PRJEB7988) | marine metagenome | isolation source: saline water (ENVO:00002010), including
GCCAACTGTTCCAGTTGCCAAACTAGACTCCGCTGTGATGTTTTCATTGACCGCAAAAGTTCTTGACGGCCCAGAGGTATACACAAGTTGGATCGGAGTTGATGTAGTAATAATTCTTGCAGTAGCTCCACTGGTTGCGCCTGTAATCTTTTCACCTCTAGTGAAAGTGCCGTTTACGTCACTTAACGTAATAGTAGGAGCAACCGCATCTGTATCAGATGCACCTGACTCAAAGACTGCCTGTAATCTGAATACGTCAGCTCGACCAAGGGATATGGTTCTGTCTGTGGGCCTTGTTCCAAACGCATCAGTCCCACCCGGCACAACCTTAACTTGCTTCATTAGTTTGGTTGTCTTAGTTTTTTGAATAACAGAAGTTTTAGAAAGAGTGGCCATAATTTTTAGTTTAGCACCAGTTCCAAAAACTGTTGAGTTAGTTATCGTGCAAGAGTTGGTTCCAGCGCCAGAGAATCCAGTAGATGCACTAACGATGTCTCCAGCTTTTGCTGTCCCTGTTCCACCTGTCAAAACTGATATAGTGTAATCGACCTCTGAATGAGACAAGAACGTTTCATTCGCTCCAGCAGATAATGTCACAGCACCAGACGAGTTTGTGGTCACAATAAACTGTCTACGAATTGTGAATTGTGTATCACTCTCACCGTTGTTGGTCCCTGTCAACAAAGTCTTAACCGGGCGTTTCGCAAGTTTAAACAGAGATATATTCTTTTCGGAGTCTTGTAACTTACAAATAAATCTTAATGAACCAGTGCCGCCTGTTGCAGCTGATTGCAACGCAATCGGAATACCCTCTACCTCCGTTAAGACAGCATCACCATTATCACTACCCAAAGCATCCGTGCCATCTAAGTCTACAAATGACGAGGTTGTTGCCTGGGCTGAGAGTGCGATATCAGCAGTAAAATCATGGCCTGCATCTGGATCATCACCGTGAACTGATCTTACTTGTTCAAATGATTTTGTCTGAACCAAACTAATTGTTAAGTCTGCATTACTGGAGTTCTCAACGATCTGATCTGACTCTGCTGAATCAGATGCGGTAATCTTCTCACCGACTTGGAATGTTCCAGAAACGTTTGTAAGAACAAGAGATGCACCACTGGTTTCTTCACCAAATACAAACCCTGTGGCGCCACTTGAAACACCTTTAATCTGTGAACCACCATTTGTGGCTACAGATGTGAGTGTTGGACTAGGAGTTCCAGACAATGTAATTCTGGTGAATGGTCTGATATCAAAAAGGAATAGTTTATAAATCGCCTCTGGATCACCAACTGTACCAGTTGAATGTTGATAAGTTCTAACTCTTGCTACACCAATTTTTGTCCCTGACGCTGAGCCAGGTGTTACAATTGCTGTGTCATATAAAGCCAACTGTTTGAATGGCGTGGACTCTCCAGCGACAAACGATACATCCGGCGTACCAAACATATTGTTGACCGTGACAAAGTTTCCAACATCAAATGCTGTACTACTAGCGTTGACTGTCTCAAAGTCTCTAGCCTTGTTCAAGTCAATTACAGTTGGTGCAATCTTGTCAATCTCAAAACCTTTGACATAAGCTTTACCAGAAGAAATCTGTAGTGCGAGAAGATTTTCTGCTGCAACGTTTCCACTGTCAGTTATTTTTCCGGCTTGGTATACACCAGTAAAGTTAACAGGACCAACACTAGCATCAATTGATTCTTTGACTTGGAAAGTGAAAGGGCGAACAGTATAGTTACCAGACTCATCAAAGGTTCTTCTAGCTAACGTCTCTTCAAGAATGGAATACTCTGTGTCTCTAACAAACTTAATTAATTGGCCTTTCTTGACCCTCATCAATTCAATAAAGTTTTTGTCGTCTGTTGAAGTGTCCTCAATAGCTATGAGAGTCAAAGTAAACTTCAACCTGTGAGCACCTTTAGCAGCAAAGTTGGATGATCCTTGTGCGTTATCTAATAAAGTGCTATCTGCTTCGGGAGTTACAATTGATTCATCAATTCTCAATCCAATACGGAAATCACCAGTTCTGGGTCTATACTTATCAATGACGATTGTCTGATCTAACACGGTCACAAAGTGACCCCGCACAAAATAAATTCCCTCATTAATCTGAGCAAGTTGGCATCTTTCAGATACCAGCCCGAGTGACCCATCTACAACATTCTCAAAATTTGTTGTTTCAGTGGTAACTGTTGTCATGGATTCTGCATTTGCAGCAAAAGCTGTTGATCCATGAGTTACCACAACGTTAGCACTTAGATTTTCATTTATTACAAATCTATCATTACCTCCCGCATCTAATGCGCCTTGATTTTTTGTTCTATTTGATGTGGCGCCGGCCGTAGTGGCGCCATCAAGTGTTCCTGTGCCAGAAAGAGCTGAATTTATGTATTGACCAAAAAGTGTTACAGGATCAGTGGTGGTGGCAGCTACTGCATGAGTGACCATAAACTTAATACCAGTTGTCGAACCTGTAAGAATGACTGGATTTTCTTTATTAACATATTGTTGTGGATCAATAGTCTCACCACTAAAAGTGCTTTGAACCCTAACGTATCTCGCTGCGTTTTGCCCTCCCAAATATGATACTTGGCCGGGGATGACCACTGTACCATCTTTAAACATGTGACTGAACCCTTGATCAATCTGATTCTGAAGAGTTGACTGAAGTTGAGTCAGTTCCCTAGCCTGAATGGCAAATCCAGGCCTAAACAACGTTCTAACAAAGTTTTTATCCTTATCAAAATCGTCGTAATAAGGAGCGACGTTAAGGTCAGTGCTTTGAGTAACCATCTATTAAAACTCCACTATGACTTTGATATCTTCTATCTGATCTGAAGACCTACTGATTGGTTTTCTGTTTTCTAGGTAGATAATATCACCACTATCTGCAGCAAGTTCTGGGTTCGCATATCCATCAGAGAAAGTGATGGTATTGCCACCAGCCAGTGTCACTGCACTATCAGCTGATGCATCTGGTGTTCCTGTGGCTCCAGAGGTTGCACCTGTGATAACGTTTGCACCACTGAATGCAGTATAACCGCCGTTTGCAGTGGCTGTTCCGTAGTCGCCAAACCTCTCTTGCGAGTAGTAAAGAATTGAATTTGAGCTATCCCACTCTACAACCTTACCACACGCTCCAGTGGTGGCCTGACTAATCTTTTCATCACCATCAAACGTACCAGACTGTGATGTAAGTTTTACCGCATAAGTCAATCTTGCTGTAGCCACTGTGGCTACAGAAGTTGTTCCAAATGTGTGAGGATCAACAACGATCCCCAACTTACGAAAATCGTTTTCCGTTGTAATGTCATCACCCTCTGCAGCAGTAAGAGTCGTTGCCATCATAACATAATGGCCACCCAACTCTTCTACAGCATTAAATCCATGTCCACCCTTTGGGCCAATAACTACGCTAATTGAACCACCAGAACCACCCATAGCAGATGCTGATGATAAACCAGCATCAGAGAAAGTAAATCCACTTCCAAGATTTACTGTCCCATATGTATATCCTGCTCCAGCAGAGTGAATTGTAGTATCAGTTCCAGCGGTTAAACCAAATGACTGAATGGCATTGTTTGCAACTGTAATTCTAATAATTGCGCCCGAAGAAGTTCCTTGTGAAGTTCCGTCTCCGTACACCGCAGCATAGTATGTTCCATTTGTGTATCCAGAACCAGCAGTAACAATCAGTGAGTCAATCGCACCATCTGTAGCTGCGGCACTTACTGTGCTGTCCGTTGCAACTGGCATGAAGTCAGCTGTCAAGAAATTATTAATCTGACCAGCAGATAAAGTATACATGTATTGAAGAACATAACCACCAGAACTAAAGGGTGCGCTTGTTGTACTTGTAGGCTCGGTTCCACTAAATGCTGTTCCACCATTATTATCAAGAACTTTATATACACGGTAATCAGCGGTCATGAAATAAAATGTGCTATCATACAGGTTGGAGGCACCAGAGGTTGATGTTGAACTAGAACTGTAAGTTGGTTTGTACATATCATAAGTGGTGCCGTTTGCCCAATTTCTACGAGCGATAACTCTTTGAATATTACTTGCCCCGATATTTTTGGCAGCTATCATATCGTCCCATGCGTAATATTCATCAGTTGGCCCATCAACCGGCGTAGGGGGTGATGCATCAGAACCTCCGCTCGTTCCAGTTGTGAACGGTGTAGATTTACCTATGAACAGGTAGTAAGTATTATTACCCGACTCAGTGAACGACTCTTCAAATTGAGAGGCGTTATGAAGTCTAAATTTTTCTGTGATAATAGCTGCCATGTCTCTTTCCTATTTTATCTATTTATGACGCTGAACCAGCACCAATAACTGTTTTTAAAGTACTACCAGCTGAGTTAACTATGAGTAGTGTTGAAGAACTTTTCAACATATTGCCTGTCACTGCATCGGTAGCACCAGTTGTTAATAGAGTCCCTGTTTCGTTTGGTACGGTGATTGTCCTATCTGCTGTTGGATTAACCACTGTAATCGTTGTTTCATTTGCATCATCCGTAGAACCTTCAAACACGATAGATGATCCAGTGGAAGTGATTGTTCCACAAGTTAAGTTACCAGAACTAAGGGTTCCTGTCGTGCTGAGATTTTCATCTCCAAAACTGATTGCGCCAGAGCTGTCCGTGATTGAACCAGCTGCAACAGCGCAAGTTCCGGCATTCAAAGTGGTCCCGTTGACGGTAGTCGTAGCGAGTGTCGTGATAGTAGCGGAAGTTTGTGTACCCGCAACCACGCCATTAATTTCAGGCGCCGTTAGAGTAACCACCGTTGCAGTTGCACTGATCCCACTACAAAGAGCACTAGCATCACCAAACTTCGTATAGATTTCAGTGAAGTTGTCATTGATCTTTGCGCCACCGGCTCGTATTGTATCACCACTGCCGTCGTTGGCGTTAGACCCGACCCCTAATGATTGAAATGCCATTTTATATTCCTTTTCTTATGTTATTTATAACAACTTATGCAGCGTCGAAGGTTGTTTGTGTTGAATCAAACGTACCAATAGCGCTATCAAAGGTTGTTACTAGAACTTGACCCTCTCCAGCATCTGCTTCTGATATTGGTAATGATAACCCACCAACTTCAGATGGAAGAGCATTCGCAACGTTTATCGAATTTTGTTGCAAAAATTGTAACGTGCCACTGCGATTTTCATAGTCAATCTCTAGAAGTATTTCATCACCAGCATTACTTGAGGTGCCATCTGTTCCATCCAATAAGAAAGAGCCACCTTCATTACCCACGACCACATTACGAATTGTATCAAACATAATTAACTTGTCACCAAGATCACGGCCGCCTGTGCTATCCAACAATAAATTTTCACCAACATCTGTGCCTGAAGCACTAGCATCCAAAATAACTTTATCGCCTGCGTCACTCTTACCGGCATCTGTGCCATCTAATAGTATTTGCCCTTCAATGTCAAGAACAGCTGATGTTCCATTGAATATTATGGAGCCAGTGCCATCTTCAAGAGCAACTTCTAAACCTACTTCAAATTCATCCTGTAAAGATAATCTACCGCCAAAACTTTCAAGATCGTTAGAGAATATTCTAGCCTCTCTCGTATACTGTTCAATATTTTTATTACCGAAGAGGCCATCTGGTATACTTCCAGTATTGGTATTATCTTCAAACTCAATCTTACTTCCTTCAGTTAGAATTTTTTCACCCTTATGAAGCTGACCATCTAGTACAATATTAATATTGTGTGCTTGGTAACCTGTACCATCGCCGATTAGATTTCCTGTGTCTGTCCCTGTTTCAAGATCAATAAAGTCACCATCTTCAGTAATAAAAATTAAATAATTTTCTAAGACCAACTCATCAGAAGCTGCACTCTGCTCAAAGACTATCCCGCCCTCTGGAACAGGATAATAATTTCCATCATCACTACGGCCTTCAATAAATCCAATCGTGTCCAGTTCCACCAAATCCTTAACAGAAAGATTACTGATATCACCAATCCTGACACCAGAGTCTATATTTAAATCAAGAGAATCTTCAAATGCAATTCTATCTCCAGCATTAGTGCCAAAGGTATCCGTGCCATCCAATACTAAATTATCTTTCATGATAGCTGGAAGTTTATCTCTTAAACCATCTTCAAGTTGGATAAATGGTTGATCAAAGAACAAACTGCCTGGCTCGATACCAGATAACAACGGCGCACCATAAGCGGTTTGAGGGGCTTTAATTTCTGGTCTAACTTTTAGCTCAGTTACATGTTGTAAAAATCTTTTTGCGGTAGCAGTCTCACCGAGAGCTGTCTCCATCAAAAGACGGCCAGAGCCAGCACCTTCGTCAAGTAATATTGCTCCATCGCCTGAACTTGCAGAGTTTTCTGCCGCAATATTTAATCCACTCTCAAATTGTAGGTTATCACCATCTGTCTCTTCTAGAATCAGATCACCAATAGCAACACCATTCTCTTGAATGAGAGTGTCTTTCAAACTACTACCGCCTGTAGGATCAAGAACGCCAGGGCCCTCACGAACATCTGTTGTCATATCTAGAGTTTCACCAAATACTATACCAAATAGTGACGCCAACTCTGGAGTAAATGTATCATCCCCTGTATAGTCTATAACACCGCCAGCTGCTGGATCACCAAGTTTTACCGCAATCTGTGAAGCAAGCGACACCTTACCAAACGGAATAAATCCAGCAGGATGGACAGAAGCTTTCAATTCATCAATGTAATCAGAAAGAACAGAAGCAACTGTTACCTCATAAGAAAACTGTTGATAGAAATAAGAATCTTGTATGCGAACAACGTCCTCATCAATCAAACTGTTTGTGTTTAAATAATTACCCTTTTTGAATATCGTTGTCCCAATAGAAGCTGTACCTTGCGCTGTGCCTTGAGCTAAAATCGTACCAGATGCTCCACCTGAGTCGAGAATGCTATCACCAATAACATTGAAAGAATCCTCCATGACAATTTCATCACCGGCATCAGTTCCATCTGTAGCAGTTCTATTAAGAATAATCTGATCTGTCCCTGCTTCGTCCTCCATCAACACCTGATCGCCAGCATCAGTAGAACTAGCATCTGTGCCGTCAAGCAACATGTTCTGTCCAGAGTGTTCGTTTAGTATCTTACCGCCAGCATCCTCTGTGACAATATTACCATAACCATCCTCATCGCCAGGATAAACAGCATTGTCAAATAATATAAAACGAGATTGACCTGTACCAGGCTCTCTGTAACGATATCCAAACTCATTAACTGGGTCACCACTCTCTTCTAGGATGAATGTTTCAAGACCCTCACCCAACAAACGGCCGTCTGGGGTATTTGCGTGTGCGATAGATTGACCATGATTTGAAAATTCTGAAACATCAAATACAGGTTGCAACAGTTTGTCGCCTGCATCATCAAGATTATCTTGGCCTCCACTGGTATTAAGAATGATAGCATTACCTTGATCTTCATTTACAAGGTAACTTGGTGACCCGCTGCCATCCGGCACTGAGTCCTCTAGTATGATAGCGTCATCGTTATTACCAAAAATAATTGAGGTATTTAATTCATATTCAGGCGCATCATTGTCGGAAAAACCAGTACCATCAAAAATTATTCTTGGCGGCCGCCCCATGCCCGTGGAGCTTTCAGTAGCATCTTCTAATTGAATAGACGTTCCTCGTCCATCCGCTCTGCCTGGGGTATCCGCCTCAAGATCAATATTATCTCCAACATCTTCCATGCTAAAGTTAAACCGTAAAAGGCCTGTTTCTTGTTCACCAAAAATATTAGTGCCAGCTGCTGCATCTTCAAGGAGAATATTGTCTTCAGTTCTTTGTGATCTAAGGAAAGGTTTCGCTCTGTGAGAGTCTAATAAAAATCTACCAGATGAATCTGTTGCAACAAAAAGACCAGACTCAAGTTCAATACCCTCATCAATGGGAGAGTCCATATCAGCAACTTCCATACTGATTTGGTCGGCAACTGTTTCAAATCCATCCGCTTGAATATCACCAGTTTCAAAACTTTCGATTACAATTTTTGTTCCTTCTTCGTTGTAACCGTCAATCAGTATCCCAGAGCCGAACTCATCATTTACTTTATAGATCGTTGATACTGGTCCATGATCTGGTCTACCTGGCTCAACAATATCAAAATCTTCTAAGGTAATTCCATCATTTGTTGCTAGAAGTTGTTCACCCTGTAATCTATTTGTAGGTGTTGAACTGATTGTCAACTTGTTCGTAGCGGGAGTAAAAGAAACAACTGATCCTGTGTGAGTTTGCAAAGTATTACCAGCACCAAATGTTCCAGTTACATCTTTGAGTATTAGATTGGTATTAGCCGTAACTGCTGGTGCTGTTGCATATTTAAATCCAGCATCTGTGATCTCAATCTCTGTTATCTCTCCTATGTCTGTCGTAAGAGCAACTACCTCACCACTAGTTCCATTTGCTGAGGAGACAGTTGCACTAGGTAGAGCGGTGTATCCTGTGCCACCACTGACTAAGAAAATTCTGTTTAGTTCACTGGCCTCATCTACACCTAATGATCCTGTCTCCAAAATTATACCATCTGAATCTGTCCCATAGTTATCTCTAGCCAAAGAATCTGTTTCAGATATAATAAGATCACCTAATTCAGATTCAGTGTTTAGTCCGCCAGAATCTACAGCAGCATTACCAGACTCCAAACGTAAAGAATACCCATCATCTAACGTGGGGGTTGTCGCATGAAATAAGTTATAAAGATTAGTGGAGTAAGTGGATTGTGCGGTATTGAGATTATTAGAGGGACCCCAAAAGACCACGCCGGGATACTGGTCAAAAATGAAAAAAGTTGCCAGACCCGTTTCAGTGTTCTTCGCTTTAGCTCTGTCTTCAGATAAGTATAGTGGGAAGTAATAAGTTCTGGCGTCACTAAATCTTCTATCTGTACCATGCACCGCATAGGGTTCACCCGTAACTGTTGCGACGGCTGTACCGTTTAGTAGAATGCGATTACTAACAAAAGAGGTTTGCGTATCATCTTCTAAATTAAAAAATGTAGGTGTTGCAGTTGTGGAATCTTCTGTGTTTAATCTGCCTCCTGTAACAGAGACAAAAGCTCTTGCACTATCTACAGAAGTATCAGATGCATCATTCGTAAACTTGATGCCGTCACCTATGTTATAACCAGCGCCTGGATTGTCAATATGAATATCACTAACTGATCCAGATTTTATTTCACTAACTTTAGCTGTTGCTTTACCGTTACCAGTTTGTTCGTCTAATGTTACTGTATCTCCAACTTCATATAGAATGCCACCAAAGTCTCCGGCTGTCACAGACAACACGATACCTTGAATTGTAAACTGCATCGGGAAATCACCAGAGGTGGACTTACCCGTAATAGTTTCAGAAATAGAAAATCCAGCGCCTTGGATAGTGTCTTCTCTCAAGGTAAATTCAACGACAGCATCTGTGCCTTGGTTAAACTCTGATACAGAAATAATCTGAGCGGTGGTTCCAGATGACGCACCTGTAACCACTTGTCCAGCCATTTCAGACGGCAACGCACCAACAGAGTCAGATGTGCATCTGATAGCAACTGGATTTGACCAGTTACCATCGCTCATCCTTAACATATATTGTGCAGGGTAGTTGATAGTTGCCTCTTGACCTAAGAAAATTCTGAAGAACAACTTGTGGCCTTCAGACGTTCCTTTTGCAGCGTACAAGTCTCTAATCTGTTTTATAAGATTTCGTTTTGAGACACCACTGGCTAATGATTGCGGAATGGACTCCATAAAGGAGTCTCTGAAAGCTGATAAAAAATGATCAACTGTATTATCGGGATTAGCATACTCAAATAGTTGTTGAATGTTCTGAACAGGGTTAGCTCGATATTTTTTTAGAGTGGACGTAGCACTACTTGTCCCACCAGTTATAGTCTCACCTTCAATAAACTGTTGGTTTGCCGATATGAACAAAGTCTCATTGTCATCAACCAGTATGGTAGCGGTTGCTTTACTAGTTGAACCTGTGATCGTTTCACCAATCTCAAACTTACCAGTTGTGCCACTGCCACTTTCAAAAACAATTTTATCAGCAGCGTTTGATCCACTTATGTCTGTTCCATCTAAGACCAGAAAATTTTCTGTCAATGTCTCTAACAGAACTTGATCAACTGTTCCATCAATAGTTATCTGAGCTGATTCTAGAAACTTATAATACTGTCTCAAGAACTCAACAAAGATAGGGTGGTCAGCCTGAATATGATCTGGAACCTGACCATCAATCAACGGAGATATTTTGGTTGTTAATGCGCTATCGAAAGGAGCCATGGTTTAGTAACTTCCTGTTGCACTCACTGTTGATGACACAGCTGTATATGTTGCAGCACCGCCCTCATCACTAACAGCGATTGAGTCTACTCCACCCGTTACCTTAGTGTTTACTGTGTCAATTTCTAAAATTTGATTTCGTAATGCCACTATGTCATTTGAGTTAGGGACAACCGTTATACGGATACGAGTTGAGGAAGCCCCATCAACATTTGAGATTGAGGTGATCACCGTGCTGTTGATTGAAATATCGCCAGTGGAATAGTTTATCGTTCCAGCAGTTGAGTTCGTATAGTTTCGAGTAGCACCCGTTAGATAGTAAGTTCTTATGTTTCCATTACCGTCATCATCAAAAAACTGTTCATTAGAATCATTGCTCAATTTAAATCCTGTGGATGTTACAATACCACCAGTTGCCGACATGTGGCCAGCATGTGGATTGAATAGTGCGTTATTATAATATAAGTTATAGGAACTAGATTCTCCAACCACTGGTGTGATGAATTTTGCTAGACGGGGTGACACAGAGCTGCTGGTGATGGAAGAGTCTGTGCTGTCTATATCTCTTAATAATTTAGAGTGTCGAAGCACCGCATCGAACTTAACCAATTCAGTGGTGTTGTAATTTGAGATCGTGTTAGTAACCTCACTAACCAAAGTGTCTTTTGTTTTAACTGTAGCGGTGGAATCAAATTTGAAATCTGCTGTGAGAATGACATAGAGGAAGTCAGGATCAACGACAACAGGAGTGACAGAAGCCACGGTATACTTACCGAGCTGAGACACAAGTTGTGTCTTCTCGTCATTAGTCAAGTTTGTTCCAAGATTATTTCTGACCGATATAAATACCTTTCCATATTCTGGAGTTGAGACAACTCCTAGACTTGGATCGAATGAACCATTTTCACCACCAAAAACTTGAACCGCTGTGGCCTGTGGATATAGATTCTGAACGTAAACTTTATAGTCATTTGTAGTCACGCATCTTCCCTGTGATGCGTAGTCAAGTGGAGCGGACAATTTAATTGATTGTATACTCTCAGCCGCAGCTCCACCAGATGCGATAGCTGTGGTGGTGGTTGTTATGTTTGTCACAGTGTTGATAGCTCCAGATGCAGAGAAAGCACTCGCACCGTTTGCTTCATCAATATTAGTCACCACCGCCTTGAGTATAATTATGTTACCATCACTGACCGCCTTACTAACAACGCCATCTCCGAAGTATACCTCAAACAAACCATCTTCAACTTCTTGTAAATAATATACAGTGCTAGTTCCAGTGAGTTGAGTTATGTCAGTGGCTTTAGTATATGTTTGGGTTGTTGAATCTGTTGAAGAATTTTGGACTTGCACAGAAAGAGTTGTTGTGTCGGTTCTACTATTGTTCAACAAAAATCTTTGATTTACATTTGAGGAATCAACGGTATATCGTGTTGTACTATAGGTTCCCTCATAAATTGGTATTTCAGAAAAAGTTAATCCAGAACCAGTTTGCTGTGTAGTAAAATCAGATACAGTAACAAATTGATATTGGACATTGTTTAATGTAGTGGTAAATACCTGACCAGCGTTCATGGTTGCCGTTCCAAGGGACAAGTCATTCAACGTTACAGTAACTTTTGCCATAGGGGCTCTTACTGAACGTGTTTCATACCCTAGTGTCTTCGCATGAGACACCACGCTGTCTCGCAATGCTGCGCTGTCTATGAACATCTCATTAGCCAACATATTGGCATGAAACCCAAGATAGTGAGTGTTATACGCAAGAACATCTAGCAATGCGTTTAAACCAGAACCCTCAAAATCATAGTCAAGGAACTGGTCTTGATTTTTCATATAAGTTTTGAGATTATCTTTGATCGTGTCAAAGTCTAGGCCAGATATCTCTAACTTTTGATTATTTGCCATTATCGTAATACCTCCAATAAAACGTCTACTTGCACCAACTCTGCTGGTTGGTTAACCACGGTAAAGTTAACCGTCATATCATATGCATTACGATCTAAATCAGGACTCACATCTATTCCAAGTACATTAGCCCGAGGTTCATAGTTAATGAGAACATCTTCCGCAGCTTGTGAAATAGCAATAGACGTTAAGGGTCCGGCTGGTTCAAACAATAATCCTCGTATACCACAACCTATCTCTGGATGAAATGGCTTTTCGTAAAAGTTCAACAATATGAGATTACGAACAGATCGCTTGACAGCAGCGACATTCGTTAAGATATTTACATCTTTGTTGACTGATTTTTTGGTGAAGAACAAATCTAAATCTCTGTACTCTCGAGCGTTCAAAGGTGAGTTATTAGTCCGCTCTGAATCACTCAAGGCGGTTAACTCTTTGAAACTTGCTGTTCTTTCTATTGTAGCCATAACTACTCCAAGGTGGTTTGTATTATTTATAACGACTATTGAAGATCATATAACGCCTTAGCAGGGATATAATCATTAGTCTCTGCATCAGCTACTCTCACCTCTGATATCACAGCGTCGATATTGTCATGCCAATAATTTAAGAATTTATGCACCCTTGGTATG
>CEQU01020655.1_pt1 | contig 12866 bp, 8 predicted proteins | sample 531031 | NCBI WGS metagenome assembly CEQU01 (sample SAMEA2621216, study PRJEB7988) | marine metagenome | isolation source: saline water (ENVO:00002010), including
GCTTTCCGGCTCAGTGTCAGACAGCGGTAAACTGATGATTGAGGTACCACTTAGCTCAGTCAATACCAACATTCCTATCCGCAATACGCGCATGCAGGAAAAACTGTTTAACGTGGCGAAGTTTCCGGCCGCTACCTTTACCGCCGATGTACCCGCTGACTTAATGAAACTGAAAGCAGGCAGCAGCACGACCGCGAAAGTTGATGGCACGCTGTCACTGCACGGTGTGGAAGCGCCGGTTAGCTTTAACGTGAGCGTGAGCAAAGTATCCGCCGACACAATGGTAGTAAGCACGGTATCGCCTACCCTGATTGGAGCAGAAACCTTTGGGTTAACGGCCGGGCTGGATATGCTGCAAAACATTGCGGGCTTAAAGAGCATTACTCAAACGTCACCAGTCACCTTCTCTGTGACCTTTGAAATGGAATAAGCCTTTGGCTTAACCCAATAAAAGGAGCAGCTAACTGCTCCTTTTTTGTTTCTACAACAACCCCTTTACCTCTCGCTCTAGCAGCAGTTGCTTTATTTCGTCGTGATATTGTTCGTCGGTTGACGCCAGTAGTCGGGTAACAAAATCCATCGAGGTTACGCTTTCTCGGCCCGGCGCGTTTTGCCCCAGTAGCTGTTTCAATACGCTGATAATAGGCTCGTCGCCTACCAGCTCACGCAGCCTGGCAAACACCAACGTAGCTCTGGCATACACATCAGGCGAACTGGTGGCATCAATGATGGCTCTGGTGGCTGTTAACCGGCCCCGCAAAGCGTGCTGATAACGCTGCAGTTCATAGTCCACCAGCGATTGCATGGCCTCTTTACCGTAGCGCTGCTCAATCAGCACCAACTCGGCATATTTCGCCAGTGATTCTATTAAAAAAGAACCATCAGCCTCCACACCATAGCCAATCTGATGCCCGAACCACTGATGGGCCACTTCATGCGCCGTTCGCCGATAACGCTGGTCAAACCCAGCATCTGTCGCAGGGCGCGCCCGAACCGCCAGGCGATGAGACATTAAAATAACCTGTGGCAGCGCATAACCACTGGGACCGAATTCTGGCGTAAACAGTAAGGATAACTGCTTGTAAGGGTAGGGGGTAAGTTGAGCCGAAAACCATTCAAGGGTGTCGGTAACTGCCTGGATATGAACCTGCTGTGCGCTGATCTCTGAGCCACTCGTGAGGTCGCGGGTTAAGCCGGTTAAACTGATATCCACAGAGTCCTCACCCGCCGTCACGCTATGGGTGGTACTCGTTTGCATTGTAGCCAGCCAGACCGGAATATTTCGAACAGGTTCAGCAGTGGCAAATTCCATGTAGCGACGACCAGAAGCCAGCCATTGGTTAACTACTTGCCCCTGAGCGTGCACGGTATGCGAGACCGGCGAAGAGACAACGCTGCGAAGGGTAGCCGGGGTCGATTGTAATGTTGTGACCGGGGCTTTATCCACAAAGGTACTAGGCAACGGCATATCCAGCGCCGCCAGGCCAAGTTCTTCCCTGAGCACTTCATCACGTAGCGTGTACTGCCGGTTAAAACCAATATTGGGTAGCAATGGAATACCGCGTAAATAACTGAATTCAGGTAACAGAATTTGATGTCCTGAAGGTAACCATCTGCGCGCGCCGGTTACCACCATTGCTGCCTGTAGGGTCAGAATCTGACCGGGCAGTAATGGCGAGTCCAGTTGATACACAAACTGCTGTAACCGCTCGTTATGAGACGTTAGTTGTCCACCGCTGAGGGTTAGCACTTCGGGTTTAAAGCCGGGGTAACTGCCCACTAACACCTCATTAATCGCCTCACCACTGAGGTTTTTCAGGTGCAGTGTAAGTTTAAGCGAAGCCTGGCGCTTCTCCGGAAAAAAATCCACCAGCGCATCAATGTGCGTAACGACTGGCTGAACCCGCGCTTCCCAGTGGCTATATTGCTTTTCGTAGTCGGCGCGCAGGGCATATCGGGCGTCGGGCGTCATATAAGGGCGTTCCTGCTGCAGAGCCAGATGAAAGCCCACAAGCATCACTACAGCCACGCCAATAGCAAACCAGCCAGATCGAGACATGGTCCGCCAGGTTCGCAGCGTAAATCCTGCCCCGCGATGGGTTTTGTTTATCGCCAGTACCAGCGCGCAAACTGCTACTGCAGACCATAATAGAAGGTAAGGCCAAAACGTATGTTCACTGCGGGAGAAGCCGATTAAATAGTCGGCAGGCTGTAACGGCGTACCGGCGATATCCAGTAACGGGTGGGAAATGCCCGCCAGGGAAAGGAGTGGTGTAAACTTAACAATCAGCAACAGCAGGCAAAGCCCGCCTGCCATCAACGCACTACGCATAACATGATGAAGTGCCAGGCAAAGCCAGCCAAACAGTAATACAGGCAGGCCGGTCATTGTAAGCATACGGGCATAGGTACCCACTTCTATCTGGCTGCCCGCCAGTAGCTGGGCAACCGCAACGGCAATAGCTGTTATACCCAACAACACAAGACCGGCGAAGAACAACGCACCGGCCTGCGCCGTGACCAACTGAACGTTAGTTGCTGGCGTGGCGGCGATCATTTCTGCGGCACCGTTACGCTGATTTTGCCAGCCCAGTTGCCAGCTCCAGAGCGCCATGAGTACGCACCCGGCAAAGGGTAACATATCCCACACAACGCGATTGAGTGCATCAATACTCAGCGGCCTGACAACTGAATGGGGTTCTGCATAATCAATGGCGGCCAACACCTCAGAGAAGATCGCGCCAGCGTAAAGCGCTATGACTAACAGCATTACCCGGGTAACCAGTAACACTTTGATCGCGCTCACGAGCAAGGCGGCAAAGGGATGATAAGTAATGGCCGCAGGCATTTTAATCTGGCTATCAGGCAGCGGTGCAGCTTTTCTCAAACGCCACCATGATGCGCGTTTAGAGTTTTCATGTAACACACTTCGGGCGGTCAACGCTAACCACACCAGTACTACGCTAAGCGCCAACCAGGCCAGACGATTAAGACTAATGCTTGGGTTGGCTGACCAGTCTGTCTGATCACCCGTGAGCTGGGCAAAAATCGCCGTAAAACCCAAAGGGTCAGCCACCAGCATTGCCTCGTAAAGCGATGGGTGGATAATGCTGCTACCAGCCAGCACAGGCGAGCCGGTCACGGACGCCAGCATCACATAACCTATCCATACCAGCGCAAAAAAGGCATACACTGGCAGCGCACTATTGACCCGCTGAGCAATCAGTAACGCGGCTGCGCAATACAAAAAGCACGCCGGGGCTACTATAAAAAAACCGTTTTTCAGCGCTGTGTGAATAATACCGGCATCGAATAGCGGATGCTGACTGAGCATCAATAGCTGCAGCACCGAGCCGCATAAACAGATCACCGCCGCCAGACTCAAAAAAGCCACAAACCGGTTGAGCCGTCGGGTAAACTGGCTCGTACTGGCCGCACCAACGAGCTCCTGCATATTGTAGAGCCTGTCACGCTGCAGTAATGGAGGCGTTAACGCAGCCACCACCACAGGCAGCGCCAGCATGACCACCGTAATGTTTAGCATGGTAAGGCGTTTTGCCAACTGTAAATCGGCAACGGTCAGGCCCTGCACCAACAATACTGACAATCCGGGGAGACCCAGTGCACATAACCACACCAGAGGCTGGCGCACATATAAACGCCATTCATTAGCGAGAAGCATCAGTTCGTCTCCCGCCTGGCCAGTTCAAGAAAGTAGCGGTCCTGCAAAGTTGCCCTGCAGGCCACGGCATCAGCACCAGGCGGTTCATGATGGTACACCCGCCATACCGGCTGGCCGAAGTGATAACGCTCACCCAACAATTTGCCTTCTGCGGGTTTTGCTGACGTTTCCCACACGTTGTTTTGCATTGGCGCAATGAGCGCTGGAATAGCGCCACTGTCGACGATGGCGCCCTGCATCATAATGGCGGCATGAGGACACAGGTGCTCGATGTCTTCCACGATGTGAGTAGAAAGCAATACCAGCTTATTCTGGCTTAAGCGGATGAGCACGCTGTGCAATCGCTGACGCTCCTGCGGGTCAAGCCCTGCCGTGGGCTCATCCATGATCAATAACTTTGGGTCGCCCAACAGCGCCTGGGCAATGCCAAATCGTTGTCGCATGCCGCCAGAAAAGGTGCTTACGCGCTTACCGGCAAATGCCGTCAGATTGGTTAGCGTTAGTAATTCCTCTATTTGCTGTTTAGCCTGTTTACGCGGAATGTTTTTAAGTGCCGCAATGTGCTCAAGTAGCGCCAAGCAACTCATGTGTGGATACACCCCGAAAGACTGGGGTAAGTAGCCAAGCTGTTCACGCAAACGCTGCGGTGATTGCTGAATATCCGTATTGTTAAAGCAAATATGCCCGCTGTCTGGTGCCTGTAAACAAGCCAGAGTGCGCATCAAGCTGGATTTGCCTGCACCATTGGGGCCTAAAAGGCCTACCATGCCAGCCGGCAAGGTTAAGGAAATGTCACTCAGCGCTTTGGTGCCGTCTGAATAGGTTTTAGACACGTCGGTCATGGTAAGCATGTGGTTATCATCCGGAATGGGAAACGAGCATGGCCTTAACCTACCAAGCTGATTAACGGCTAAACAGCAAGGGATGACAAAGCATGAGTTTGCGATGACAAACGGCAATAGTGTGATTTTGTTAAGCGCCGGGCCGGGTTGCAGCCTTTGAATTTACCAGTGTGGTAAAGGCCAGAGCGTTACGCCGGCGGCGACAGGTTTTACTTTCATCATTAAATTGCGTAGGTTCATCATTCACAACGTGTGCAGGCCGCGCCTTTCAGGCAGGCTTTAGCAGCATTATTTATTCAAGGGTTCAGCAACATGGTGGTTAATTTGCGCAAAAACAGTTTGGTACTGCTACCGATTTTTGCCGCCCTGTTGCTGGAAGCCTCGATTCGCTTTCTTTCTTACCAAAAACCCGATGCCACCACTTATCTGGCGGTACACGGCCAACTGTTGATAGAGATGCTGCCGTTTTTTGTGTGCCATTATCTGGCCTCAACACGCTCCGGCAGGCCGGCGCTGCTCATCTGGTTAGGCGGGTTTATAGGTTATCCGCTGTTAAGCAATATTCTGGCTCATACGATCCCTGCCTACGGGCAGTGGCTATTGCTGGAAATACAAGGGATCCTGTTTGCCTTAATAGCCAGTGTGCTGTGGTTTATTCACCACTTCTATGGGCGGGTTAAGCAGGGCCCCCGAAGCTGGATTGCGCACCTGTTATCATTAGACTTCATGGTGGCGTTAAGCTTGTTTTTATGGACCTTTACCATGGCAGGCGTTTTTCTGTACACCGATAACCCCATGGTTAATCAGCCATTACAGATGATCATCGACTTTAACCTGATCGTAGAGCAGTTGCCGCTGTTTATGCACTATTTCTGGCAATTCAGTCTGATGGCGCTGGTGCTATTCGGCGTATACTGGTTTAACCGTTATGTGCTGATCCGCCGCTTATTAGCGATGCATGGTTTAATACCGTTTCTGGCCGGTGGACTCATCTTTATTCTGCTGTTCAGCACACCGATAAGCGCGTTGCTGTTATTAATGCCATTGAATAACGTTACAGATTTCACCTTACTTCCGTCGGAAAACCATAACCCATTTGACCCCTTTAACAGTCAGATGACCTTTTGGCTGTTGATGTTCAGCACCCCTATTATTCTGGCGTTTGAGCGCAAGTCTCAGGATGCCAGAGTAGCGGATATTGCCCGCCGACAAACCCGCACCGAATTGCAAATGCTGCAACAACAGGTAAATCCCCACTTTTTGTTTAATACCCTGAATAACTTGTATGCGCTGTGTCTGGAGCGTTCACCACAGGCTCCGGACATGGTGGAAAAACTGGCCGGGCTGTTACGCTACACGGTTTATCAGGGCCAGAAAGAACAGGTATCTCTGGCCGATGACGTGCGCTATTTACAGGACTATCTGGCACTGCAATCCATGCGCTATACCGATGACTGTCACTTTCAGTGTACCTGGCCACCCCGGGCTGAACGCTGGCAAATGCCTCCGCTGTTACTGATCATTGTGCTGGAAAATGCCTTTAAACATGGCATCGAAAAAGCCGCCAAGCCCTGCGAACTTAAGTTAGCACTCACACTGGATGATAACCTTCTGGTATTTGAATGTGAAAATCCCATAGGCCAGAACGCACAAGCGCCAGTCGATAAGGGCAACAGTGGGCTGGGGCTGGATAACCTGCGGCGCCGCTTAAGCCTGCAATACGCTAATCGCCACGAGCTGCTTAGCGAACAGCGCGGTACTCACTGGTACACCCGATTGCAAATGGAGCTTACGCCATGCTAAACGCATTGATTGTGGATGATGAGCCGTTAGCCCATAAAGTCATTTTGCATCACCTGGCCAGTCACCGGGACGTAAAAGTGGTAAAGCAATGCCATAACGCCGCCGAGGCGCTGGCCTGGCTAGCCTCTAACCGCGCCGATTTGATTTTCCTCGATATTAATATGCCGCAGCTAAACGGCATGGATATGCTTAAGGTAATGGCTAACCGACCCCAGGTGATTATCGTCAGCGCCTACGAGGAATTCGCCCTGCAGGGCTTCGAACTGGATGTGACCGATTACCTGTTGAAGCCGGTGAGTGAAGTCCGCCTTACTTCAGCCATGGATAAGATTCGTCAGCGAAGCGCGGCTAACAAACCAGCACAAACGCCCAAAGAGATTGTGATTAAAGTAGACCGCGAACTACGAAAAGTAAGCCTGCGAGACATCAGCTATCTGGAAGCCTATGGCAACTACGTCAAGGTGTGGCAGGGCGATAGCATGCTACTGGCCAACAGCACGTTAAAGAAGCTACTGGCAGAACTGCCCGCACAGGCCTTTAGCCAAATCCATAAATCCTTTGTAGTACGCAATAACGCAGTCATAGGAAAAGACAGTGACTCAGTGTTACTGGATAATCAGATGCGACTTAAAGTGGGCAAGTCATTCAAAAGCGTACTAACCCGGCTATTACCCCTACCCGGCCAATAAGAGCTTTTCAGGCCAGCGGCAACACGCGATAATACCCACACAATTATCGCGACAGAGCTCTCACCTTGAACCAACAGCCCAACAATCCATTACACGGCCTGACGCTGGAAAAGATCCTTACCCGCCTGCAGCAACACTATGGTTGGGAAGGGCTGTATCAGCAAATCAGAGTCAATTGCTTTAATAACGATCCGTCGATTAAATCGTCGCTAAAGTTTTTTCGCAAAACACAGTGGGCCAGGGATAAGGTAGAAGCACTGTACCTGGATACTTTCAGTGACGGTTAGCTCTGAATTGCAGCTTAAAGTAAGCATCGAAGTAACGCTGCCCGGGTTTAAGCGTCCAGCGGGCGAGTCGAGCGCCTTGATTGGTTGTATTCTAATCACGCTTTTCAATGCGCATGTGTATGCGTATACTAAATTTTGAATTTTACTGGAGTGATGAAATGCAAGATTTATATGACATCAATGCCCCAAAAAAAGCAACAAACTTAAGCCTAAACAGCGATTTATTGCAGAAAGCTAGGAGCTTAAAAGTGAACTTATCCGCGACTTTGGAGCAAGCACTTAAAGACAAGCTCAAGAGTGTTGAAGCGGAGAAATGGAAACAGGAAAATAAGGCTGCGATATCGGCATATAACGAATTTGTAAGCGAAAATGGTTGTATAAGTGATGAATACAGGCATTTTTAATGGCTCAGTTTGATGTCTACAGAAATCCAAGCAAGAAAACGAGTAAGGCCTATCCACTGCTTGTTGATGTCCAGAATTCTGTTATCGATCAATTAGCAACACGACTAACGGTACCATTAATCAAAAGGAGTACCAAAAGCAGCCTGTATATGAAAAAGTTGACGCCGGAGATAGAGTACGAAGGAGAAACTTATTTATTCCTTGCTCAGCAATTGAGCGCTATACCCGAGGAGGTGTTACGTGATCGCATTGGTTCTCTGGAGCAACACAGAGATTTGCTTATAGACGCAATAGACTTCGCGATTACAGGAATATAACCCGCATTCAGCGGCTTGCTTTGCTTAACCTAATTCGCCACGGGCGTTCCGTCATCATTAAACTTTGCGATGTCAGCGCCAGATGATTCCCATTCTTCGCGCTCCTCGTCTGAGGCTTTGGGTGAGAACCAACCAAGGTAGGCATACAATATCCCGATTAAAGGTGCGGTCCAGCAGGCAAAAGCCAATGGGATGTACAGTAAGTTTTCTAAACTATCGCCAGCAATGCCAAGACCGAGTGCCGAGATAACAAACGCGCCACCGGCATTCCAGGGGATCAGAGGTGACATTAATGTTCCTCCTTCCTCAACGCCTCGCGATAGGTTTAACGTTGAATACCCCATGCCGCGGTAGACAGGCGAAAACATACGGCCGGGTAATGCTACTGATAAATATGGATCGCCTGCCACCAGATTGGTCGCGAACGCCGTTCCTACCGAAGCCACCTGAGTACCGGCAAAGGTTTTAACCTTGCTCTTAATGGAATTAATAATACTGCGCAGGCAGCCCGTGGTTTCCAGTGCACCGCCAAAGCTTAAGGCAATCAGTACCAGCGATATGGTCCACATCATGGATTGAATACCACCACGATTGAGCAGGTTATCTATCTCACTGATATTGGTTTGAATACTGTAGCCGTTATTCGCGTAGTCGAATACCGACTGCAGACTTTGCCCCTGAGTCACCATGGCAAACGCGCCACCCACAATTACCCCTGCAAATAATGAGGGAAGTGGCGGGAATTTCTTCAGCGCCAGCAGCATGACCACTAAAGCAGGAAGTAAAGCCCAGGCTGAAATATAAAAATTGTCTTCTAACGCCGCCGTAATTCCTTCGATTTTCTCAAACGAAACGCTTTGCGTATCAATAACAAAATACCCGACCCCAATATAAATCAGAAAGGCAATAACCATGGCGGGAATAGTGGTCGCCATCATATTTTGTATGTGAGAGAACACATCGGTGCCGGTGACGGCCGGCGCGAGATTGGTGGTGTCTGAAAGGGGCGAGACCTTATCGCCGAAAAATGCACCCGAGACTACCGCACCGGCGGTCCAGTAAACGGGGATATCAAACCCATCGCCGATACCCATCAGTGCCAGGCCAACAGTTCCCACACTTCCCCAACTGGTACCAAGGGAAACGGCTACCACGGCACAGATCACCATGCCCGCTGCCAGAAAGATCTCCGGTGACAGTGTTTTTAAACCGTAATAGATGATGGTAGGCACGGTACCGCTGGCAATCCATATGCCGATGATCATGCCGACAACAATCAGTACGCTTACCGATGGCAGGGCCACATGGATAACTTTAAAAATACCAGCTCGAATTTCTTCCCAGCTAAGCCCCTGGTAAATGCCTACAAAGCTCGCCAGCGCCACCCCAATAGCAAGGGGAATATGGGGCTCAAATACACCGAAGTAGAATATCTGAGTGCCCAGAATAATCAGCGTCAATATCACCGGAGTGAGTGCGAGCGATAGCATTGGCGTAACAGGCTGCTTCTGTTCCATACTGCCTCCATTCATTTTAAAGCGGGCGAGCTGAGTGAACCTCCGGGTAAAATTTAAGCTGGGAACACTGGTTACTTAAACTCGATATTTGTGTTTAAGTGTTGAGTTAGCTACGTGGCGTCGCGCTGTATAGATCGGAAAAGACTACGACCACCACCAATAAGAAACATAACGGCCTTAACCAAAAAAGCCGTCATACGACGGCTTTTAATGGTAGTTATCAGGCTATTACGCTGCTTCGGGCGCCAGTGGTGTTCGCGGTTCAGGGTAGGCACTGAAATCCTGAATCACCATAGGCTCCCAGCTACTTTCAGGCAACGCCGGTACCGGAGCTTTCACATTGGCAGCTTCACTGTGTTTAATGTTTGCCATACCAATACGAACCCGTTTTAGTGCGCGGCATTCGTTGATTTCGTCCTGGATCACGAAGATACCGCCGCGCATAGCTGCCCGGCCAAGGTCAGGGCTTGAGGTGATCCGAATCAGCGGCGCTGCCAGAATGAGTCCGATTAATACCGGTAATAGCCAGATAAACAGAGCCGGTGTGTAAATGAACGTGGCTGCGCCCCAGGCTAAAGCGACTATGGTCGCAACCTTTGAGCGTTTAAGTGAATCCATCCACGGTACCATACTGCCTTCACGGGCCTGGGCTTCCCATTTCACCGAAATACCGGCAAATACGCTGATCACAAAGTAGCTGTGGTAAAACATCATCAGCGGTGCAATAAGAATCGCCATGGCCAGCTCCATCACGCCGCCTTTTATTAAGCGCCATGCACCACCAAATTCGTCGCGACGCTGGATCAACGCCAGGATCAGGCCCAGCACTTTAGGCATAAATAACAGAGCTGCCGTTCCCCACATGGTGGCCACCATCAACCCCTGTCGGGCAATCTGCCAGTCCGGGAACAACTGATATTCAGCAGTAAAGAATTCCACCGGAGTTAAGGCACGATAGAGCGCATCGGCGGTACCGAATGCCAGTACCAGCAGCAGTAACAATGACGAAATATAAGCGAAAGCACCAAACACAAAATGCAGACGGCTGGTCGCTTTTAAGCCTTTAACCCCCAACAAGCCTAAATGCTGGATATTACCCTGTACCCAACGGCGGTCGCGGGTAGCGTATTCAATCATGTTAGACGGTACTTCCTCATAACTGCCGGTAGTATCCGTTAACAAAAAGCACTGCCAGCCAGCGCGACGTAATAAAGCCGCTTCCACAAAGTCATGACTTAAAATGTCACCGCCAAAGGGTTCTTTGCCCTCCAGCGTGGGTAATCCACAGTGTTGCATAAAAGGTTCCACGCGGATAATCGCATTGTGGCCCCAGTAGTTTGCACTGTCGGTTTGCCAGAATGACAAACCGGTAGCCAGCATCGGGCTATACAGATGCGCAGCAAACTGCACAAAGCGCGCAAAGAACGTATGCTGACGTACAGGCATTGGAATGGTCTGAACGAGCGCGGTATCCGGGTTTTGCTCAATGCGGTAAGCCAGATCGTTCATACGCTCGCCGGACATAATACTGTCGGCATCCAGCACAATCATCGCTTCGTAACGATTCCCCCAGCGCTGACAGAAGTCGGCCAGATTCCCCACCTTACGGCCGGTGTTTTTCTCACGACGACGATAGAACACCTGACTGCTTTTATCGCCTAAACGAGCGGTTAGCGCTTCCCAGGCGGCCAGTTCGGCCTCGGCCATTTCCGGCTTGGTGGTGTCACTGAGCATGTAGAAGTCGTATTGCTTGCCGTTGTCAGTATCCAGCAATTCACGTACGCAGGCTTCGAAGCCCACCATAATACGGCGGGTGTCTTCGTTATACACCGGCATTACCACGGCGTGGCGCTTGGTGAGCGGCGCATCGGTGCGAGGTGCGGGTTGTGCTTTACGCATACTGAGCGGATCGATATTAAACAGCTTTAATACAAAGCCGATCACCGCTGTCCAGAACGACATCGCCAGCCACAAAAACAGCATCATACTTAATGCCAGCTGGGCAATTTCCATTTCGGTTAACACGTTAGGTTTAAAAATTTCGTACAGGCTCCACCCGGCTAATGCTGCGGTGGGAATGGCCAGAATCGCCATTATTGATAATCGTACGCCTGAACCCCACGCCCGCAATACAGGCGTTGCCTTTGGAGTACTTCCTTCAGAGTCAGAGTGAGTATTATTCTGCATGATAGACATAGTTCCATACCTCACTAACACGTTGGTTTTCTTGATGAATGTAAAGACGCATATCCGCTGGCTGACCGGCCTGCGGAGTTAGCAGAAAAGTTGCGCGCAATAATTTACCGCTGTTAACCGGGAACACGCGCGCCTGCTGGATCTGTCCCTGGTTGGTGGTAGCTGTAAGGTTTAGCATTTCAGGCGCAATGCTCATGCCTTCAGGCACCTTAAAATCGATAGAAAAACGGCGGGTTTGCGACTCCTGAGGTTCTTCGCCCGGTAATACGGTAGCGCCCTGACGAGTGCGCACAACCGTAGCTAAGTCGCTGTCGCGGGCACCGGTTACCGTTTCAAGCTGGTAAGCGAAGTAGCGGCTTTCACCGGCCACAAAAGGTGCCTCAGGTACCCAGTAAGCCACAATGTTGTCGTGGGTTTCAGATTTAGTGGGGATTTCCACCACTTCCAGACGGCCTTTTTCAAACCCCGCCTGTGGTGTTACCCATAAACCCGGGCGCTGGTGATAATTCGCTTCGCCATCAAGGTAGCTGGCAAAGTCAGTGTCGCGTTGCATGACACCAAACCCTTTTGGCGCACTGTCACTCATTGACGTAATTTGCAGTTGTGCAGGGTTGGTCAGTACACGCCAGATTTGTTCACCGCTCTCGGTGATCATGTTCACACCATCGCTGTCGTGCACTTCAGGACGATAATCGTCGGGCACTACAGCCGTATTTTCACCGTATAAAAACATGCTGGTAAAAGGGGCAACGCCAAGCTTGGCAACGTCTTCGCGGGCGAACAACCAGCTTTGTACTTTCACGTTGGTCTCGTCACCCGGAGTAATAATAAATTTATAGGCGCCGCTTACCGAAGGACTCTCCAGGCGGGCATAAATCATCATGGGTTGACCCTGACCCGGCTCAATTAACCAGAACTTGGTGAAATGCGGAAACTCTTCCCCTTCAGGCAGGCCAGTATCGATAGCCAGGCCTCGCGCTGAAATACCGTAGACGTGCTCTTTACCAATCAGGCGGAAATAGGAAGCGCCCAGGAATACGGCAAATTCGTCTTTGTATTGTTGATTTTTAATCGGGAAGTGAACACGAAAACCGGCATAGCCATTGTCATCGTCGGTTTCCTTTGCCAG
>CEQU01013804.1_pt1 | contig 12851 bp, 13 predicted proteins | sample 531031 | NCBI WGS metagenome assembly CEQU01 (sample SAMEA2621216, study PRJEB7988) | marine metagenome | isolation source: saline water (ENVO:00002010), including
CATTTCCCCAGGGTCGGGGTCTGTTGGAGTAAATCCAATTCCTCTATCATCCGCTAATGGTGCGATGTCGGATTTTGCTTCACTGATTAGTGTATCACCGACTAAGATGTCAAGGTAACCATCGCCATCTAAGTCAGCAACTGCTGGGGAAGCCCAAGTTCTATGAGGGACATCGATCGGAGATGACCAACCTACTCCTATGTCTGCAGAGGTACCAGTATTACCATCGAAAGCAAAAATTCTCTCACCATAAGCGATTAGCAATTCAGGCTCATCCTCTCCATCTAGGTCGATTGAAATTGGGGCGGAAACAGCCACTTCTCCTTCGTTATCATTCCCGCTACCACTTTGTAAAATCCTTGACCATTCACGATATGGCGGGTCGATTGTTATGTCGTGACAACCAGCTAGACCATCTCTATCTGTTGTCCCAGTACCAGTCGAAAACCATGTTGCCCAGCAGACTCTGTCGGTAATTCCATCTCCTGTTGTGTCGACAGGCAAAGGTTCTGCATCTGCATAACCATTCTTGGCTCTGAATCGCCAAATTTCATCCGTACTGGTCAATTCCATTCCGACGAATTGTGCTCCCATTCCTTCTTCGGCTTGATTGCTGTCAGATGGCAAAGTTAGGATCATCTCTGGTGCAGCATCGCTATCTAATTGCGTAATCACTGGTCCTGGAAGTCGTATTCTAGGGGTGTCATCATCACTATCAGTGCCCTGTATAGATACTCTCTCCCAGTCTAGAGAACCAGTTGGGCCATCAATACGCCACACCCAAAAATTACCACTATTTTCATCCACTGTTGTCAAAACAATTGACCCACTATTGTCATCAAGAGCAGCAAAAGCTGGGTCGGAAGGATGAGACCCTCTATCTAGAGCAACCTTCCAATCTTCTTCTGGAGTTTGCAACCCTAATGGCAATGCAATCACTGTTGGTTCATCGTTGGTAATATCAACGGCTGCGATAATCAATTCAGGAGTTCCATCTAGGGATAAATCTGCCAATAATGGCTGAGTTACAGATTCTGGTGCTGTCCATAGGTGTGCATTATCGATTCCAATTCGTAAATCAGCATCCGACCAGGACCAAACTTTCTCATTAGAATGTCCAGTAACAGTCCATCCGGATTCATCACAAGTGATGTCCGGTGCCCACAAGTCAACTTCTAGAGCGCTACCCGAATCATATACAATCGCAATTTCTTGCTTAGAATCACCATCTACATCCACAATAATCGGTGTAGAACGAATGATGTCGACCGTTCCCAAGTTTACTTCCCACGCTACTTTTGCAGTATCGCCTTCGACTATTGCTAATACACGCTCGTCGACATTATCGGTATAGGTAAGAACTGCAAACAAATGATTTTGTCCACATCTCTCCTTGGCTCCTTCAGGTGCTGTTATCGATGCTGACATGTCGGCAATAGCTACGCCATATCCGTCAGCCCCTTGTCCTGAATCAAATGCAACCCAATTAACCGCCGGTGTTTCAATAGTTAACAAACCTGAATCGCCGTGTTCAGGAAGTTCTCGTGAATGACCAGGGTCTCTACCGTACTGTGCCCATGGTTGCGATGTCGGATCCCATGCTTCGCTTTCCTCCTCATCTGCAGTAGTTGGCATTGGCACAACAATTGTTGAAGCTAGCAATATTAGCAGCATCAAAACCGCTCTTGATTGCTTTCTCGCCCGCTTCATCAATAGTATTGGGGCCTTTGGGGTAGTTATGGCTTTGGGCCCTACGGGCCCATTAGAAAGCGATAAATCACATCGATTATCTTCACGGTTTTGAGATGAATATGCGATTAATCCCTCGATTTAGAGGGGGTATCATTCAAATAGGGGTCGCTGGTGGCGTGAATGACTTCGGTCACTTCTCTCCCGAGGCATTGCCGGTGAAGGACGGATGAGGTACAGAACCTCACTCGTCCTTTGGTGATAAATTGGGCGAGAAAAAAGAGGTGAAAAAATGTACAAAGTTGTCACAAAAGAGGACACTATTCGTATCCCTGCAGAATACATTCGCAAGGATAAGTCCCTGAATGAACATATCGACCGCCTAGCAGCATCTGCATTCGAAGGTCGATTTGATGACAACAATCGTTTCGTCTTGGTCACTTCCAATCACGAACCAATCGACCGTGGACGAATTATTCACGGAGATGGTGCAATCTATCAGCGTGTTCGCTTTGATGCAGTACTATTCTGCATAGATGATTACGAAGTTGTTGAAGGTGCAGTTTCAGAAGTCAACGACTTCGGCGCATTCGTTAGAATTGGTCCAATGGAAGCACTTCTTCACAAGTCGCAAATCATGGAAGACCATGTCGATATTAATGCAGGAATGGGTCTTTTGGAAGGTCGCCAAAGCGGCCGTAAATTAGGAGTTGGAAGCTCAGTCCGTGCAAGAATCGTATCACTTTCACCAGATACAAGCGATCCACGTCGCTCTAAGATTGGTTTGACCTGTAAACAAACAGGTCTAGGGAGCCATGACTGGATTCACGAGGATCAGAATTGAATAGGAGTTGGAATGAATGGTAAAGAATCCTTTCGCATGCAGTGAATGTCACATTATACTCGCAGATGGTATTGACCAATGTGCTAGTTGCCCATCAGCACCTGTTTCTTCAGATTGGACAGGATATGTTGTGGTATTGGACCCATCTCGCTCTGAAATTGCAAATCGCCTCAATATTGAGGTCCCAGGAAATTACGCACTCAAGGTAAACATCCGCTGAAGGAGGAATAAAAATGGAAATAATTGACCGAAAGGAAAACCCACTGTTGAACAGAGTCGAAATTGAATTTCGCTGGAACCACGAAGGTGCAGCGACTCCTTCTCGTGCAGACATGCTCAATGGAATAGCTTCAATTGAACCTGGTTCCAATCGTGACTTGATTGTTATCAAGAATGTAATGACTAGATTCGGTATGGGTTCCACTACAGGACTAGGACTAGTTTATTCTGATAAGGATTCTATGAAAGTAGAACCAGATTACATGCATGAGAGATATGCAGGATTGCGTTCCGCAAGTGCAGAGCCTAAAGAAGATGCGACAGCTGATTCTGGCGATGTTACTGGAGGTGAGGAATGATGTCCAGTCCAAACGCTAGTGCAAAGTGGTCCAAGTATGGTATCGAAGACGGAAAGTTAGTCCGTAAGGCAGAGTTTTGCCCACAATGTGGCCCTGGAGTATTCCTTGCAGTTCACGCAGACCGCAAATCCTGTGGTCGCTGTGGTTATACAGTGAAAAATGAATGATCATTCTGAATCATTCATGTGGCGACTAAAGTTGCCTTGATTGTCCAGAACCATCCAAATCCCATCTCTGAGGATTAGTTGAACCCCAAGGTCTGTTCTACGGATGGATTCACCTCTAAGCATCAAGTCATCTCGCCAAGAAATAATTCGCCAATCGTCAGCGTCGAAAACAGCGTCTTGAACGGTACCTCGTAATTTTCTGGCAACGGTAATCTGGTCATTTTCAAACTCCCATGTCCAACCGTCTTTTGAAGATAGAAGGAATTTCTCACCATGGTTGAATACTTCCTCTAAATCACATTCGATATCAAGTGTTTTCTCACTCAAAATTTCACCAGTTTCAAGTGTAATTTTGCGATACTTACCCCCTCTTGTCCAGACCATGATATATTCATCCAAAATCGAAATCGCTGCGATTTCATCTGAACGAGGAGGAGATTTTTCATTTGATTCGAAAAGCGGTAATCTCCATATTTCATTGTCATTAGAGTCTATGCAATACAACCCTCTCATCCATAGTGCAAAGATTATTTTGTCATCTTTTGCATTGAGAGCTAGTGGCTCAGCATCTACAATATGGCACCAAGTTGAACCGGCCACCATCGTGGTATTTCTGCTCAATCTCAATTCTGCCTTAGAAACTCCATCGTTCAATTTTTCATCTAAAGGTAATAGAGCCATGCGAGCTAAACGCAACTCGTGTTCCACCCAAGTTGCAATCAATCCTCCATCACATAACGAGGCATGTGTAATATCTGCAGGGAATGGAGTTGCAGTTTGTTCATCAATGGTGATTCCACCATCAACATCGATGATTATTTCGCGCCCATCATGGTTGAAAATTCTCCACGGTGCGCTCTGCATGATTGTGCCAAGTCGACTAAGATTGTAACAATTCCTTCAATAATCATCATCTACACGCCGACTCATGGTCAGCCTGATTCTGGTTTCCGGAGGAGACATCGCTTCTACAAATCAAGCCGATGAATTGCTCAAACTATGTGATTGGGAAAAATTGGAATCTGTAGAGGGAATGCCAGCCTATTCCTACATGCATGCTAGGATGTGGTGGGTTGAAGATGGATGTTTGTGGGAAGATGACCTGGATAAAAGATGGCAGAAAGCCACCGGTGAGGTCCCCGAGGAGGTTATTTTCCCATCAAGACACTCTGCCGCAAGTGGTAATGCATCACTCACTTTGCATCCAATTGGTACAATGCAAGTTCCAGAAAATGAGGTGCCAGAATATGGTGGCAGATCAGCAGATTGTCCTCCACCTAATCCGCGTATAGCTGCTTGGTGGAGAGAGCTAAATCGAGTTGCAGAGAATATGAGCGATTTTGATTTGACTTTGGAAACTACGCATCATGGCCCTTGGATTGAAACTCCTTCATTGTTTATTGAAATTGGTTCGACTGCCAAAACATGGGGTCATCATGGGGCAGCAAAATTGCTTGCTGGAATAATATACAGGGGTCTTGGCCTCGATGGCAGTTTGGGTTTAGGTAAATGGGAAGGAGAAGGACAAGTAGTAGTTACCCTAGGGGGTGGCCATTATGCTCCTCGAGGTAATTTGTTAGCATCTCATGACCATGTTTGGATTGGTCACATGTTGGCGACTTATGCTCTACCATTTTCTAAAGATGAAAATGATAATGTCACAGGTATGTGGGAAAATAGTATTCGTAAAGCTATCTCTTCGACTAAAGAAGCATTTCCAGGCGGTGAGATAGTCTGTAGTATGGACAAAAAGGCGTTCAAAGGTTGGCAACGTCAAGCAATTAGAGGTTTGTTAGAAGAATTAGGAGTTCCTTTGTTAAGAAGCGCCGAAATCATCGGATGAAAACGGTCAAGAATCTCCGTCCCTAGCACCCAATATGGTCGGGCGCTTCTCACGTATGGTAGTCGCCATGACTATTCGGATGCCTCGGTGGTTTGTTGGTTGGGTTAGCCGCCGTTATGTTGCAGGTTCCAAACTAGATGATGCTGTCAAAGTTATGCATAGGCTTTCGAAAGAAGGTGCCTGTTTCACTATTGATGTTCTCGGTGAAGAAATCAGTTCGATGGAAGAAGCAACATTTTTCCTAGAAGAATACAAGAGAGTTGTTACTGCAATTATCGATAATGATTTTGATTCAAATTTGTCGATTAAGCCCACTGCTTTTGGATTGCTTTTAGATAGAGAAAAGGGAATGGAAAATATCGAAAATCTTGTTCGTATGGCTCATGGACATGACATGTTTGTACGTTTGGATATGGAAGATCACAGAGTTACGGATGATACAATCCAGGTCATGCTTGAGATGCATGAAAAGGGTCTAACGAATGTAGGAGTTGTTCTTCAGGGTAGACTATTTCGAACATTGGATGATATTCGAAATATTACGCAAAAATTGGGACCTAATGCAGACTATCGAATCTGCAAAGGAATCTATTTGGAGCCCTCTGAGATTTCTCATACCGATAGGCAACCGATAATTGATGCAACTAACCAATGTATAGATGCGATGCTGGATGCCGGTTCTTATGTCGGAATTGCAAGTCACGACCATCCAGTAATCAATCATACTCTTGCTGCTTTAGAGAAAAGAAGCATGGGACCCAATTCTGTTGACCCAAGAGAGAATGCTGGCCCAGAAAGACGACAGAAAGGGCCAGGGTATGAGTTCCAAATGCTGCTAGGTGTCCGCGGGCCTCTTCGTCGAAAGTTGCGTGCAAAGGGCCATCGGACAAGAGTCTACATCCCATATGGAGAAAAATGGTATGAATACTCAATTCGTCGTTTGAAAGAAAATCCAACTATTGGTACGCAAGTTGCTAAAGCGTTCCTAATGCCTTGGACAAATCGACCTTAATCAATTACGTTTCTTTTTCTGGCGTCTACCAGGTCGCTGTTGCTTAGGTTTCCCTGATTTTTCGGCATCAGGAACTATCGGGTTTGGATTATCTCCTAATCGTCCTTCCTTCCAAGCCTGTCTTCGTTCACGCGGAGTCATTGGAATATTTTCTTGAGGTCTTGGAGGTTCGTGTAAGTATATTCGCTTGATGTCATGGGCAGGGACTCTTCCGGTCATTGTCCTTCCTGCTCCAGTGTGGATTGCACGAATTTTCCATTTTGAACCACCATGTTCCATAATTGAACCAGCTTTGTACATCTTTTCCCTTTCTACAAAAATAGAGTCGCTGTCAGAAAACTCACCTCGAGTAAGGGTTAGTCTTACCATGACTACATCAGAGCGAACTGCATTCGCTCTCCCAATCTTCGAAGCGACTAATTTTCTTCTTGAATTACCAGTTTTGGTTTCTACACGATTAATCTCCCAACTAGCATCATCGTGTTCGAAAATATCACCGACATGCAATTCTTCATCATGATCAATTTCTATATTTGCAATTCTTGAAAAGGCACCTTCGCTCAAAATAAATGGGATGACAATGGGACGAGGAGGGCGAATTTGTACAGTGTGCACATGTCCGCACTCTTCACACTTGAGAAGATAGTCAGTACCCTCGCCTGCTTTTTTTTCTTTGAGGACTTCATGCCCACAAAATTCTCCGCAACTAGGACAATCAGTGACATTTTCAACAATTTCTTCGTCGACGTATTCGTCTTCCATGTCTCTTCCTCCCTTATTGGCGGCCATGCCAGTCACCTTTGAGCCTGTCGGCAAATGCGAAGCCTTGTGAAGTGGTGTCGAGAGGGATATACATGCGCGAGGAGGTATTGGCAGCGATTTTGGCTGCCGACAAGGAACTATCTCGTGATGAGCCAGAAGTTGCAGCAAACATCGGCCTACAACTAGAGCATATGGGATTGACTACTTGGTCAATTTCTGTTCGTCGTAGGATTAGAGATGCAATTGCTAGGCTTTCTCCAAAAAATATTATTCAAACCGGTTCGGGTATTGGTCACCTTTCCGCTTGGATTCTTGACCACTTTGAGAAAAATGATGGTTTGGAAAAATTCCAAATCATCGAAGAAGGGAATCGCTTCGCGGTTATTCTGACACGATTGTGTCAGAGATATTCATCAGTTCCTACTAGTATTGTAGTGGGTTCTCCCGGTTTGTTAACCAGTGAATTGAAAGCTTGGGAAATATCCAAAATAGGCGATTCACCGATATTAGAATCGGCTGATGCAATTATTGTGGATGCGCCAATGGAAAAATTAGCGGATGACATTAATGCAATGTTGCCGTTGTTAACTGCAAATGGAGTCCTGTTCACTGCCGAGCCAACCCCGCCAGAAGGTGAAAGGGATGAAAATGATTCAGAAGTAATTGGTTTCAATAAGTGGATGGATTTGATTCGTGATTCAAACGAAACACATCACATTGCATTCGCACCATTATTTGGTGGAACAATTGTGGCTTGGTTGGTTAAGAATTAGGTGCGGCTGCATCGATTAAAGCATCCATTTGCAGCATGCCGTACCCATAGTGGTTGTCGTGAGCATCTTGGCCTGTGCGTTTTTTGGAAGAATCTACTATCCATTGTTTTAGATTATCGAGCATCCCAGTATCACCGTCTTTCAGTTCAGGATGTGCTTCAAACATCAATGCAATTGCTCCTGTGACATACACTGTAGCTGCACTGGTTCCTGATGAAAGGCCCCAACTATCACCTTGCATTATCACTGGAACTTTGTGACCAGGAGCTACCAGTTCAGGTTTTTCATTAGGGCTATTTCTAGGGAGCATTGGGGGCCAAATTCTACCGTTATTATCTCCAATAGAGGAACCGTCCCAAAGATTTCCGTTGACATCAACGCCTCCTACGCAGATCACAGTATCTACGATGCCTGGGGATGAGACATCGCCATCGTCATTTTGTCCATCATTACCAGCGGCGGCAACAACTACTATTCCCGCCTCATATGCATTTTCAACCGCATCCTCCACTGCATCTCCTAAGATAATTGAGAATCCAGAGGCATTTCCTCCTAAAGATAAAGAGATGATATTGACATTCTTAGAAACACACCAATCAATAGCTTGTGCAACTGTTGAATCGTCTCCTTCACCAGCGCCTGACAAAGCCTTTGCCACATACAAATTCACATCGGTTGCAATTCCAGTTAATGCCCCATCTGCAACAAGAATCCCTGCCATCATTGTGCCATGGCCATTATCGTCATATGGGTTAGATTTACTGGCAATGAAGTCTGACCAATCTGCTAAATTTAGATCTGATAAATCAGAATGCGTCATATCTATGCCTGAGTCAACCATGCATACATCAACTCCATTTCCAGATAGATAATCTACAGAATCATACTCAATTAATTTGTCAAAATCTTCTTCTTTTTCTAAAACTAAAGCACTAGGTCCAGTTAGACTAATCTCGCCAGTGAAAATCATGTAGGCGAAAATTCCTGCAGCAATAAAAACGATTATTGTGGCAACTACGGTTATCTGTTTAATGAAATCCAAATCACTATCAAGTTCACCGTCAGGAATTACCGGTGTAGGTTGCATGCAATCACCCCAGTGCCTCAATTGCTTCAACTAGTGTTTCTGCGAACAGTTTGACCTCATCCTCTGTGTTATACAAATATGCACTAGCACGTAGTGAACCACTATCGATTCCTTTTGCATTGAACCAAGAATGGACACAGTGCATTCCACTACGCACCATCACGCCTGCTGCTTCATCCAATAGAATAGCAATGTCGTGGGCATCTATATTGTCGAAAAGAATTGAGCAAATGCCTCCTCTTTGGGCTGGGTCTTCAGGTCCTATAATTCTCATACCATCGACGTCCTTTAGAATCGAAGTCATTACACGATTAAGAGAAACTTCATGCTCATGAACCTGATTTAAATCAATGTTTGAGATATAGTCAATTGCAGCATTCGTTCCGAGTATTCCCGCGTAATTTCCTAATCCACCTTCGAAACGAGCAGGTGGCTTTGACCATGTTAAAGAATCATAATGCGATGTATCAACAGTGCTTCCACCCGATTGAATCGAACGCATTCCTTCAAGCAAATCCATTCGACCCCAAAGGCCACCCATACCAGAAGGGCCCATCATTTTGTGAATAGAAAACGCCATGAAATCAATTCCTAAATCCTGGACATCGACTTTCATGTGAGGTGTAGATTGGGCTCCATCGATACAAACCATGGCACCGAAATCTTTGGCGATTTTTGCTGCTTCTTTGACAGGTGTAGCAATACCGTCCAGATTTCCTACATGAGAGAGCGAGACCATCTTCAGTTTGCTTCCTGCCTCAGCACAAGCATTCTCAAAATTCTCTAGATTGAATGTGTTATCATCATTAGATTTGATAACTCTGTGATCTATTCCTTGCTCTTCTTCAAGTTGTAGCCATGGTACGAGATTTGAATTGTGTTCTCGATCAGTGGTTAGCACAATATCTCCTTTCTCCCATGAGAGTCCCTTAGCAACTTGATTTAGAGAATGAGTTGCATTTTTTGTAAAAACAATTTCATCGGATTGGTTAGCATTAAACAAATCAGCCATTTTTTTCCTACAATTCATCATTTTGCGAGAAACAGTTGTAGCATATCTGTGAACTGAACGGCCCCCACAACCAGGGGATTCTTCATAATAGGAACGAATTGCCTCAATAACAGAATTTGGTCGCAAAGTCATGCAGGCATTATCCAGGTATACTGGAGGATTTTCTCCGTTTAAAGTGGGGAAATCCTTTCGAAACTTGGAGAACATCACCAAGCCTCCTTATCTGGTATGAAATCATTAACTGGACTGTTAACTCCACAAGTTACACATGTATATCGAGTTGGATATTTTTCGTCACATCCTGCACATTTTTCACCTGCAACACCTCGACTGTTACAATTTGGACTAGCACAATCAACTATAGTTTCACCACTCTCATTTAGACTGATTGGAGCACTTGCGTCACATGATGGGCATTCGCCTTCAGGTGCTAGAATAACGCCTTCAATCAATAGATCAGCATCAGCATCCGCAGCCGCCTTAGTTCGAACTTTTGCTCCCTCTCCTAACATTCGTTGTGGGAACCATAGCATATGCATTAGCAAATAAATCACAATAACTCCGGAAATCAAATGTACGGAGTATACAGCATAATCAACAACATTTCTTTCAGCAATGAAATGTGCCCCAGACCAAGCGTTTAGTGACATTGTCATGACCCAAATAATCACCATAATTGTCCACGCAAAAAGACTGTGTTCTGCCATCGCTTCTTCCATTACTCGCACATCAGTGTGAACGTGATTTTCTTGAACGTGGAAATCACGGGTCTCAGTTACAGCTTTCCAAAAGAAGTATGTGAAGAAGCAACCAACTGCTGTCAACATTACTCCTCCTAGAGCATCACCGAGATCAGCCCCAATTGGGAAGTTTGGAGCATTTACATGCAGAACTACTTGTGATAAGAAAATGGATGACCAAATTATGATGACATTGATTACGTGGCCACGCATAACAGGGAAATTAACAGAAATTTGAATGAAAAACCAAAGCCATAGTATTGCGGAAATTACTAATTGGAAAAATGCGAAGCCTCCAAGTTCAGATAATCCATCAATGCCGGTGACTCTAGGGTCTCCTCCTGCAAATAAATCAGTAGAGATTGAACCAAGAAGGAATGCCAAAATTCCAGTGAGCATTGTCATTAGGTGCGGCTGGCCCCATTCATGGCGAATCAGTTTGAATTGGAATTTCCATTCATGACGAATTTGGTCCACTGTGCTCAGTATTGGATGTAGGTCAGCGAACTTCTTTTCGATCTCTACATCACCTAAGCGAAAAGGCATTTCGTCATGCACATCGGCAGAGATTTCTGTTACTACAGTATCCTCCGCCATGGTTAGTGGTGAGCGCTCCCCTTTTGAGTCATTTCGGTTGTTTGCACCTCCGTAGGAGGTGGATTTTGGAATTTCTAGATATTATTCGAGTGGCTTAATTCTTGAGGGGCCAACCCATTCATCCCAACTAGAATCAAAACCTTCGTATGTGATGAAAAACGAATCTTGTTCCATTTTCAGAATACTAGCATCCCACCAACCATTTTGCCATTCGACCTTGACCCTTTGACCAACTGAAAATGGATTATTGAAAGGGTGGTTATCAGGCCTAATTTTCCATCCGGTTGGGCCTACGACATAGATTGTATTACGAGTTTCAACTCTAGCAGTTGCCCTCTCATCGTATGAAACCCCTAATACTGTTGAGGACTTGATGTTGGTTTCACCCAATTTTGGGTGTGCATATGCATAACCACGCAATGTTTCGTCTTCGAGGAATGCATCTTTGATTACTACTTCTGGCTTCAAAGTAGTTGCATCATCTGCACCATCTGAGGCAATCATGTATTTTGCCAGGGCTCGATAGTCAATTTCTGAATCCAATTCGATACCTAACTCTGCAAATTCTTGAACTACTTCATCTACCGGTAGTGGTTCATCACCAATTTCTGTCAAAATCCGGAAATATTCTCTTGCTGGAATTGTTCCTGTTCCATTGGTATCAAACATTTGGAAGGCTTCAATTAATTCACGTTCTGCCTCAGAATCGTGCGCGATGTATTCTTGAACTTCACTAGAGGATTCATTCAATGGCTCAATTCTACCCCACTCCACAAAATCTTCTACATCCCCATCATCAAAATGAATTAAGAAGGTATGATTTTCATTTTCTTTAGTTATTTTACCGGGATAATAGTGTCCATAGTTTTTCCAATTTACAAAAACTCTGTCTCCAACATTAAATGGGATGCTGGCAGGACGGATTGTACCAGGTGAAGATCCGATAACTACTGCATGCTTAGTTTGCACAACCGAGTCCTGATAAGGCACTTCAATTTTGTAAGTCCCATCATCATTTATTGCAATTACTTTGCATCTATCTAGCCAGCGCTGATTAGTTGGACTGTGGTATTCAACATGGTCTCCTACACTGAAAGAATTAGGTAATTCGATCTCGGGAGTTGGAGGTGCTTGGGGTGCAACAGGTGCACCGATCATTCCCATGTGTTGCAATGCAGAAATAACCGCTTCAGTAACAGCTTGTGGGTCATTGTTAATCGTGGTATTGCTAACCACATCACCACCGATTACAGAGTCTTTCATTTCAATCGTATTGCCGCCACTTGGCGGTGCAGGAATCCATTCAGAGCCACTCCACATAAATTTGCCATCTGGACTAAAGATTGGGTCGCTCATATCACCGCCTAATCATCGAAACATATCAATTGTACTAAGGTAAAATCTCCTTTTGATTCTGCAATTCCGGATTAAACTTTATACGGGAATTGTTGAAACGACGACCATGAAAGAATTGTCAAACTCCAATCAATTACAGGATGGAAGATTTGCTGAACCTCCTAAGTCATTAATTATAGATGTTAACTCGCTCACTTCAGATTATTCAGCGGAAAATAGTAAGACAGAAATTGCAAGTTCAGAGCCGAAATCGAAATCTACAATTCTGTACATCATGATTATTGCTAGCTTTATTTTAACGCCGGTTTCAGTAGTCGAAGATGTTTGGTTGACCCAGACAATTGACATAGACGAATGGGGTGATACAGTGTTCACACAGGAAGTGCATGTT
>CEQU01004048.1_pt1 | contig 12837 bp, 12 predicted proteins | sample 531031 | NCBI WGS metagenome assembly CEQU01 (sample SAMEA2621216, study PRJEB7988) | marine metagenome | isolation source: saline water (ENVO:00002010), including
TCAGATAAATCATTTTTAAACTCAACACAATTGACAGAATCAATAAATATTTTTTTGTATTCATTTGGAATTTCTGAGCAGAATAATAAAGTCCTAGAACCCATTATCTCATAATATCTTGGCGTCATATCTCCAAAAGCTGCTGGTGTGGCTATCCAGATTTTACATTTATTAATTGTTCTAGCGTATTCTAAGATATTATTAATTCGGCCATATTTAAAATCATCACTTCCTTTCCAAAATACACTATATTTTCTATCAGAGTTTAATTTTTCTCCAATCCGTTTTCTCAAATCAATAACCGGGAAAGCATCCTTTGGATAATATTTATTTTGATGAAGCATACCACTAAATCCAACATCAAAAGTTTGTTCTATATTTCTAGCTTTAAATATTTTAGGGTTGTATCCATAGGGAAATAAGGAACAAGATATACCTGTCTTCTGCCTAATTTGGTCAAAAGTTGGAATTGGTGTAATAATGTGTTTAATATTATTTTTTATACAAAAAGATAATTTTTCCTTAAAATTATTTTGGGGTTTGAATAAATACAATATAGATGGAACATCGATATTATTAATTTTTCCATAAAACTTGAATTTTTCAAAATATGAAAGACCAAAAATCAGAATATCTGGTTTATAAGATAGCTCTTTTTTGAATAAAGAAAAATCATCAAAGAACTCTGAATGCAGTCTTATACCATGATTTTGTTTGAGAGCTCTAAATAATCCTCCATAGTATGGATATTGTTCTTCTCTTTCTTTGCCAATGAAGGCATCTATGTACAATATTTTAATTGCGATGTGTTTTAAAAATAATAAGCTCTGTCATTTATTATTTTAATTGTACTAATTGTAAAATACTTTTATCTAGCGCAATAAGATCATTATTCCTAAATAAACTATAATCATATTTTTTAAATATATTTTTCGCATCTTCTTCCTCTGATTTAGTATATAAACCTTGTTCTTGAATATAACCTTCACCCCCTGGGCCTGTATAATTAGGATGTGATTCAGGATATCTTATATTAGAAAATATTTCTGATATATATACCTTAGGTTTAATCTTTTCGAAAGGGAAGGTTTTTAGTATCATATAATCATGACCTTCACAGTCTGTTTGGATTACAATATTATCATATTTATATAATTTATATTTATTAAATAGATAATTAAATGTTATTGTTTTGACATTAATCTTTTTTCTAAAAAATGATAATTCAGGACAAGCAATATTATTTTTCGTAGGATGGAAGGTTCCTAAACCCATTGCCCAATGCTGTGATTGGAACTCCGGGGTTTGTTCCATTCTAAATTTTACTTTTTTATCAAGAATAGTTTGGTATGGTATATAGTGCATTTCTTTGTTACTTATTTCTATATCAATAGCCGCATTAACAAAAACAGAATTTTTATTATTAATATAATTGTTCTTTAAGGCTTCATAATAATCTGGAATTGGCTCAACAAAAATCGCGTTAGGATCATTCTTAATAATAAACTCATAAAATCGATCATTCATCATTCCATCATTAGCACCAATTTCAATAATTAGGAATGAATCAGAACTAATATTATATAAATCCTCAATACCATCTAATAGATTAATATTTGAAAGTCTTTTTAATTGATTTCTATTAGAAAATATTTTTTTTCCACTACTAATTAATTTTTGAAAATCACTCTTTAGTTTATTTTTAGCCATTTAGTGCAACATCATTATCTCTTTTCAAAGCTTGATATAATCAACTATAAAATGGATAATTTTCTTCTTTTTTAGTACCAACATAGGATTGTATCCATAAGATTTCCATAAACTGAAAATAAAATAAGTAATTACAAATGTGGTTTTTAGAGTTGTATTATAAAAAATGGTTGGAGTTATTTTTTCAGATTCTTTACACCTGGAGCATAATTTTGATATTTTCTAAACATACTTTGATTATGATAACCATTGCTTACAAGATTTAGATTATATATTTCTCTTTGATGCATATGTACAAATAAACTTATAATTTCATTATCGCCCCATCTAAACTTATAGATGCCACCATTTTCGTTGACTGCATTTATCCACTTTTTCCATAGATTAGTTTTAAAAATTGAAGTATTTATAACATAGGTGTCACACCAATCTATATAATGGAAATTTTCATGTGCATTTTTATCATTCAATAAATTATTTAATTGGGCAGATTTTGGAGTTACATGATTTTCAATTATAAATTTTTTTGTAAAGTCCCATAATCCAATTCTTGTATCTATATGACCCTGGTGCGGTCTACCACTTTTTAATCTTTGGCCAACAAAATAGGCACCAACATCTATTTTTTTTTCATAAATTATTCTGAATGGATCAAAATTAAGTTCTTTATTATACCCTGCTTCATCATCGTGTGTCATAATAAAATCAAATTCATGTAGATGCGTATTTTCATAACCATACATATTGCTTGTAAAATTGCACATGTGGAGATACCCTTTTCTTTCTTTAGGGAAACTTTTTCTTACGTACCAAATATCATGTCTATTATAAAATAGTTCACTTTCGGTTATAAAATCTGGGGTTTTATAGTCAATTGAAATAAAATAAATATTTTGACTTGTAATTGATTTTATTTTTTCTTGAAAATATTTTGAATCATAAATATCATCAAAATAGTGAACAAAGACTGGATAATTATATTTATAGTTATAATTATCCCATAATGATTTTATACAATATTGTATACATTTATCCCTAGATGAGATTATTACAATACAAGCATTTAATCTTACTGATATCAATTATGTCTCTTCTCTAAGTAAAAAGGATATTATGGTATTAAGATAGTTCATTAAATAAATCATTTTTCAAAAAACTAGGTTACTCAAATTGAACAGTAATGTATATCCTTTTTTACTCTTCAAATTCCTTTAATAATAAAAGTGGTGTTGATTCATCTTTATCTTTTTTATTAATGCATTTAATTATTGAGAGACTATTTTTCATTTTATTAAAAATAAAATCTATTATCTAAATTCATTTATCAAATTGTTTTTGATACCATTCCAATTTAGGCCTAATGATTGCCCCGGTATAATCAATGTTTAGATTGCCCGTAGCGCTTTCACCTTTCATCCTGTCTATGACATTAAATGATATAATATTTTCTTCAACTATATGTTTTTCACTCTGAGTTTGATTGAGACTAGATATTAGCTGAGTATAATAATATTTACCTGTCGCCAAAAGATTCCCAGGGATTACCATACTGCTTGAATAAAGTCCAATTTCTCTAGGTTTTTGCCATATCCTATTTGTATCTATTGCATGGAATATTATGGTACCCTTTTCATTCTTCAAATGCATTGATGGTACGTAATGATAAGTTTCGTCCAAAATTTTAAATCTGCACTCAATCACAATCTCTTCAGTTACATCAAATAATGCACTAACCTCTTTCTTTTTATTTATTACTTTTATAAATATTAACTGTATTTTCTTATTTATCTGCTTTCCTAAGTTCTTATTTTGGAATATTACTTCTGGAGTAACAGGAGCACCTTTAGAAAGATAAGCAGCTATCACATCATTAGTATCACCATATTTGATTATTTGCCCTTTGTCTAATAGAATTGTTTTTTCACAGAGTTGTGCAATAGATGACATATTATGACTTACTATTAGTACGGTTTTTCCAAGACTTGACACATCACCAATTTTTCTTAAACATTTTTTTTGAAATTCATAATCACCAACTGAAAGTACTTCATCAACAATTAATATATCTGTATTAAGATACGCAGCCACAGAAAAAGCAAGCCTAACATTCATTCCTGATGAATATCTTTTAATGGGAGTATTAATGTATTGTTTTACCCCTGAAAATTCAATAATCTGGTCTATGTTTTTTTCAATTTCTTCCTTTTTCATTCCTAGTATTGCACCATTAAGATAAATATTCTCTATACCAGTTAATTCAGGGTGAAAACCAGTACCGACCTCTAAAAGAGAACCAACTCGACCTCTTAAAATAGCAGACCCTGATGTTGGAGTTGTAATTCGAGATAAAACCTTTAAGAGTGTAGATTTACCTGCGCCATTCTTTCCAATCACACCCAATACTTCACCATTTTTTATTTTTAGATTAATATCTTTGAGAGCCCAAATCTCCTCATATTTATCCAAATACTTAATCTTACTATCTCTGTCATTTGGAACTGTATGTTTTTTTTTTGACATAAATCGTGACCACCATCGATTTAAATCATGGCTTAGCATGCCTGTACCAATTACACCAAGTTTATATTTTTTGCTTAGATTTCTAATTTCAATCGCGTTTTCATTGATCATATCGTATCTATAAAATCTTTTTCTGTTTTTAAAAATAATAGGGATCCAATTGCTAATAGAATAATGCCACAAAGCAATGAATAGGAGACCATCTCAATCGTAGGCATCGAGACACCATCTAGTACACCTCTAAACCCTTGAATTGGTGAAGTCATTGGATTGGATATTATAAAAATTTTTAGGTTATCTGGGACAATTGAAATTGGATATACAATAGGTGAGAGAAACATTAATAATCTTAAACCAAAAGCAACTAAATGATTTAAATCTTTATATTTTGCTGTAAATGATGCAATAATCATTCCAGCACCCAAACTGAGAATTGATGTTAAAATTATGTATAACGAGATTGTAACAACAGAAATCAATGAAATATTATGAGTAAATTCATTTTTTGATGCCAGTATAAATAATAAGAGCAATAACATCAATATCTGAATGCCAAGTTTGAAAATATTTGTCATCAAAACCGAAATGGGTATAATCAATCTGGGAAAATACACTTTATTAAAAAGCCCTGCATTCGCCGTAAAAGAAATCGATATTTGACTTAAAGAATCACTAAATAATGTCCAAATAATTATTCCTGACATATAAAATAATGATGGGGGTATTTGGCCTGTATCGATTTGCGCAATTCTGTTAAAAACAACCATAAATACCACAGTCGTAAGTAAAGGTTGGATTAGAAACCATAGTGGTCCAAGTATTGTCTGTTTATAGTATATTACAATGTTCCTTTTAAAAAAAAGATAGGATAGATACCTATAATTCCACACATCAATAAAATTTTTTTTAAAAGTCTTACCTTTTGGAGTAATTGACGTTGTTTGCATCGTTATATGTTTATCAAATCAGATGTAAGTTACTTGTAGGTTTAATATCTGTATTTGAACAAATAAAATAATCAATAGTTGGATTATCCTTTACAAACTCTAGAAATCTTTTCTTTATTCCTTTCCCAGTTTGTCTAAAATTTGCATCAGGATCATTTCGCTTTACATCTTTATTTTGTCTTTGTGAAAAAAAATTTTTATCTTGATAAAAATCAAATCCATATAGTACAATTTTTTGTGCTTTAAGTACTTTTGTTGCATATGCAATCCCTAGAAGCCCACAATTATTTAAATACCAGTACTTATTTACTTCATTAGGTAAATACTTCACTTTCCCATAAATATTTCCCGCTCTTGTTTGCCGTCTACCCATTCCCTTAAACCGCATTGACTTAGTTCTTGCAATATGTATACTAGAAATTGTTAACCTTTTTATTTGTTCTTTACTCAAATGGGGTTCACATATATTGAATAATATATGTATTCTATTCTTATTTAAGGATAAAACTTCTTTATTATCTAAATCATCTTCTTCATAATTGATTAACATAACATCTTGAATTGATTTACTATTAGTACTGTCGGTAAAATATTTTTTTGAAGACAACCCCCGTCCCAATATGACAATACTATTTATATTTTTTTTAATTGAAAAACTAAATTTCATATATTTTGACAATTACCTTATTTATAAAAAGAAAAGAGTATAAAGTAATAATTAAGCGAGGTTGAATCCTGGCTATTATTTATTTAAACAAGTAATTCTAAATCCGTAGTTTTTCTCTGACAGGTTTTTCACTTTCGGTAACAATTTTTTTACCATCGCCCAAGATATTCTCAATAGACTTTATTCTTTTTGCTAATAAGTCCATAGCATGTACCTCAAGGCTTGCTTTTTGATCTGTACCCCACATGTCATGAGATAATGTTATGTGCCTTTCAATAATTTTTGCACCTAAAGCAATAGCAATCACTGTAGGCTCTAAATCAAATTCATGCCCACTATACCCTACAATACAATCATAACGCTCTTTTAACATTGGTATAAGATTAAGATTTAATTCATTAGGATTTGTTGGATAAGATGAATTGCAATGCATAATAGCATAGGAGCTTGCGTATTTTTTTAATAACTCAACAGCATTATCAACTTCTTTTAAAGTACTCATTCCAGTAGACATTAGTATAGGTATTCCTGTTTGAGCTGCGGACTTCAAAAGTTCCTGATTTGTTAACATAGCTGATGGTATTTTTAGGAAAGGAAAATTATATTTCAGCGCAAATTCTAGACTGTCTAAATCCCAAATTGACATCGACCAGTCCAAAGGTTTTTCTATACAATACCTATTTAAATTATCATATTCATCCCTTCCAAACTCTATCCTATGTTTATAGTCTAAATACGTCATTTGCCCCCAAGGAGTTTTACGCTTTATACTTTTTTGTTTTTCTGGAACAGATATATCTGGGTTACGTTTTTGGAATTTAGCGCAATCCCAATTACTTGCATGAATAGCATCGATTAGCTTTTTGGCAATTTGTATATCGCCATTATGATTTATACCTATCTCTCCAATTAGATAAATTTTTCCTAGATTATGAAAATCAATCATTCTAATCTATCTTTATATAAATCTTAAATATGATTTTATGCTTCAATTGTGTTTTTTGAATCATTTAAATTGCTGTCCAGCCTCCATCAACTGAGATAACGCTTCCAGTAACATAGGATGATTCAGATGAACAAAGATACTTTATCAATCCATTGAGCTCATTAACTTTCATCATTCTTTCTAACAATACTCTTCCATTATATTTTTTTTTAAACCTTTTCGTTTGGGTAGTTCTCGGTTTAAAGTCCACTCCACCAGGAGCGATACAATTTATACGGAAATTCGGAGCCAAGTGAGCTGAAAGATATTTTGTTAGTTGAACTACACCACTTTTTGATAATGCATATCCAATATGCTTTTCATTATTCTTATCATATAATTTTGGCAAAGGAGAAACTATACCATAGATAGACGAAATATTTACAATTCCACCAGTTGTATTATTTCTTGCAAATTCTCTACAAACACAAAAAAGACTTGTAAGGTTCACCTTTAAGAAATGATCTAGTGAATCAAGAGAAATATCAAAAAGGTTAGTAGATATTTTACTTTTTGATAAATCTTTTTCTACATGAGGATTGTATGCATAAAGGTTCACTAAGTAATCAGCTTGATTTTTACTAAACCATTCCTTTACGTAGTTTTCATCCAGAAGGTCGTCTCCAAGTTGTAAGTCGCATCTGACCACTTCATATCCCTTCTTAATTAAATATGAGGACACTTCAGAACCAATTAAACCCTCAGAGCCTGTTATAATAACCTTAACCATATTTTATAATTTTAATAAAAAATTCATATATATTTTTAAAAAGTTTTATTCATTTTCTTTTGGTTACTTTTATAGTCAAGATTTTTATGAAAGTTGATCTTTATTATTTCTGGATTCTGATCTAAAAATTGAATTATATCTTTTAAACTATAATCATATTTATTTATTTTTTGGAAATATTCTATAATCTTTTTAAAAAATATAAAATCTTCTTGATAATCAAGTGTTGCTCTAATATCAGGTCTTTTATATTCAATCGGGATGTTTTCTAAAAAAGATGAGTTAAATGATTTTAACTTAGAAAAATTCAACCAGGCAGCTTCCGTATCATCTGTAGTTTTTGTTTTACATATATTTTTAATTGCTTCAGTTTTTGCACCAAGAGTAAATGCCCCAACTACCAATTCATTTTCTTTAGCCATTACAAAGTCATGATCTTCTTTTTCATGCTGCCTGAAAGCTAAATCAATTAATTCAGGCTCACAAAAAAGATCATCTCCATCAACATTAACAAAATAATGGACATCATATTTTAATGCAGCTTTAAGCCACCTGTCTAGTTTGTCTTTTAGACTACCAGTAAAATATTTTATTCCATTTTTCTTCGCTATTTCACAAATGATATAGTCTTCTTTAAGATCTGATGTACATACAATTATTATATCAGACTTTTTTGATTGTTTCACACGCCTAATAAGATGTTCAATTGTTGGCATACCGTTTATTTTTTTTAATGCTTTTTGATGTAATCTTGATGAGCCTGTACGCACAGTCACAAAAATGGCTTTTTTCATAATTTTAGTTATACAATTTGAATTATAGGGTCTTCAAATGAAATCAAATTTTGTTATGGTCTTTAAAAATAGCATTAAGATTAGATTACTTCTTTGATAATACCGGTCACATCTCTAGTATCTTTTCAACCTGATTATTATCTATATATTCTCGAGCCTGTAAAAATATATTCAAGGGCATTTCACTAAAATTGACAGGGTTTCCATTTTTATCATTCAAAACTTTGGTGGCATCATCTAGTTCTAAAACATAACTACGAAAATTTTCATCACAAATAGGTTCGCCAAAGCTATCAAATTTTATATCAAAATGCTTATTTAACCTCTGCTTAACAGCTGTCCACATTTCAGTACCAGGGTATGCAGTTGCTGTGAACATTTTTTGGTTAATCCCATTTTCAAGATTTTTATAGTCTTTTGTCCCTGGTTCAATTCCTTCTGTCCAAAATTCTTTTTGCCACATAATAAATGCAACACTTGTTTGTAAGTGTTTTAATTCTTCACCAGGATAAGCCATAATCCAGGTACAATTTGCATGAATGCCAGCCTTCCTACAATTTTCTACTGCATTCACCATTGTCTTCGGAAAATTATAAATTTTACCATTAATATTTTTCTTTATAATACCATTTTTTAATATAAATCCACCCTTGTTCATTAATTCAAGAGTATATGCATCTGCAGATTCAGCCCCAAAACCAATATACACACATCCAGATTCTGCCATTTTATAAGCCCTATCATCTGCTTCATCCATTCTTGTATGTGTCCCCCATCTAATTTGGTCAACCCCATGCTCTTTAAAAACATCAACCATTTTATTAATTCTTCTTTTATCAACAGCGAAATTATCATCTACAAATCCGATAAAATCTAAATTATATTTTTTAACATATTCTTTTATTTGCATCGCAATATGTTCTGCTGAACGCATGCCATAATTTCTTTCCCCTTGTGCACCTCTGTAACAAAAAGCACAGGCATATGGACACCCACGGCTACTTACCGTTGACAAGCTTCTTTTCATTGTAAAAGGTGTTGCAGAGCTATTATTGGCAACAGAACCCCAAACAGGAACATTAATATAGTCTTCTAATAAATTATAACCATATGGATCAGATTCTAATAAATCCCATGCTGGAAAAGGAATATTATCTAAATGATGAGGACGATTACCTTCGTAAATAAACCTATATTTCCCATTTATTTCCCCAGAATAATAAGGACTAAGTTTTCCCGAATTGACTGCCTTCTCCCATCCCATTTCTCTAATTATTAAAGCATCTTTACAAATTAACAATATGATATCATCTCCCTCAGATCTAGCAATACCATCTAATTCAGGTATCCACTCAAAAAGTCCGGTTTTTATTTCTGTCGCTAAACCATTACCGCTTACTAGAAAGGTATTAGGCTGAAGCTTTTTTACAATTTGCGCAATTTTTTCTTGCCAACGCAAAGTAGTAATCTTTCCTGAAAATGCAATTATATCCTGGTCACCCGCATTATTGAGATGTTTATAAATGATTTTTTCTGCTTCGTCAAAAGTTAAATGCCTACCATTGATTAATCCTTTCTTTTTAGCAATATCATCTTTTATTCTGTAAGCATTTAAATCTATTATGTAAGGGTCTCCACCATATTGTCTAATAATTGCCGAAAGGATACCAGGACCTTCTGGCGGTACATTTGGCAATGCTGCCTCCCTTAATGGCATATTTATAAAAGTAACTTTGACATTATTTAAAAAGTTATAGTCTAGGTCCTCTAGCAACGGCCCAGGATGGATAGGAATTATTTTGTTCACTTAATTAAATCACGACTTTTGATTATGCTGGACAAAACGCTCATTTATCATTTAAGATTAATATTATCATATTAATAACTATTTATTACTTTTTTTAAAATTTTTGCATTCTTTTCTGCAACTTCCAACGATCTATAATTTGTTTTAAATACCATTAGTTTTTTTTGTACTTTTTCAGCAATTGGACATAAACCTGGTTTGTAAACAACGTTTTTATAAATATCTGGGTTGATTTTCGTGTAATTTCTTTCGGTCATTACTGGTTCTAGATAAGGGACTCTCCATGCTCCATAAAACCCATCTCCTCCCATATCTAAATACCTCTGTTGGAAATCTTCCCAAGATACATTTAATACTTTTTCTCCTTCATATTTTAATGCTAAAGCCCAGTATGAATTATTGCAATATTCTGGTGTAAATTGAGGAATAAAAAATTCACAGCCTTTTATACTATCTAAAAGTATTTCTGCAGACATAACTCTTAGTTTGATTAATTCATCTAACCGCTCCAATTGTGCTAAGGCAATAGCTGAATTAAACTCAGACAACCTATAATTCCATCCAATAGAATCATGACGTTTGAAATTATAATGTTGAAAAGTACTTTGATTTAACTTGACTCGGCCCTCGTCAGCAGTTTGATTCTGGAAACCATGATTTCCGGCTTTTCTCGCGATTAATGCAAGTCTTTCACTATTTGTAATAAGCATTCCACCTTCTCCACAAGACATATGTTTTGAATTTTCAAAACTATAACTAGCCATATTCCCAATTGTCCCTGTCATTTGATCTTTATAGGTACTTAAAAAACATTCTGCATTATCTTCAAGTACAAAAAGATTATATTTATTTGCTAAATGCATAATTGGATCCATATCACATGGCAAACCATAAATAGACACAACCATAATTGCTTTTGTTTTTGAGGAAATTTTTCTTTCAATATCTTGAGGATCAATTGTGAAAGTATCAGGGCAAATATCTGCATAAATAGGTATAGCATTCGCATGTATTGTAGATGTTGTATTCATAATCACAGTTAATGCTGGAGAAATTACCTCATCTCCAGGTTTAATTCCTGCCGCTATCAATGCAGCGTGCATTGTTGAAGTACCTGAGTTGAATGCTATAGCATATTTTGCCTGAAAAGTTTTTGCAAACTCTTTTTCAAGTAAACTTGTCCAACTCCCGCTAGTTGAAGACCAGTTTTCTGAATTAAGAACCGCTTTTAGGTATTTTTCTTCATTACCTAAATATTTTACTGGATTTTTCATTTTAATTGCTGCTGGAAAATATCAGATAATTCTCTTATTACACCATTCCCACCACTTTTTTTCAGAACACAGTCTACAATTTCCTTAATTCTTTCATGAGCATCAGATGGACAAAATGAATATCCTACTATATTTATGACTTCAAGATCATTTATATCATTTCCAACATAAGCAACATTTTTTAGAGGAAATTTATTTTTTAGACAATATTTTATTAAAATATTCTTTTTATCCTCAACGCTGTTAATGCAAAAAACCTTAAGCTTTTTCGCTCTCACAGTTACTACTGGGTTTTTTTCCGATGATATGATAATCTGTTTAATTCCCAATTTGGTAATAATAGATACACCTAGACCATCAGCCCTATTGACCTGCACCATCTCTTTTCCATCTTGGTCAACATAAACTTTATTATCAGTCATTACACCATCAAAATCATAAACTATTAGTTTAATATTTTTTACTCTAAAACCGATTATAAAACTCCATGCTAAATAGTTTTATCTAAATTAAAATATTGTATAAATAAATGGAGCAACTGCAGTTCCCTCTGTCAAAACAATAAGTGTTCCAAATACTACTAAAAATATTATTATAGGAGCTAACCACCATTTTTTTCTCACTTTTAAAAATTCTAAAAATTCAGATATTATCGATATCTTAGAAATATTATATCCTAATATTTAAAACTGCTTCTCATAATGGGTATGGTTAACTCTATCATTATCTAATAGATTCCAATAAGAACCATTTAATGATTTATTTCTTAACTCCAAAAATTCTTTTCCAAATAATCTTAAAATCAGGCCAATAGATGACATGACAATATAAAATAACAACCCTAGGATTAAGCGCGTCATGAACCAACCAAGTAATATAGCAAAATTCATCCATAGTAAATAAAATGGTTTAATAATAACTGGCATTCCTAATCCTAAACCTATGAATGAAATACCCACCAAGATGATTAAAAAGTATGATTGTCCTTTTTTATAAAATAAAAGTCCTGCAATAATTAAAAGAATAAAACCAATTAAGAGTCCAAAGTCTCTAATCGCTTTTTTATCTTTTCGTATACTACTTAATTCGGAAATCATAATTTAATCTAACAAAAATTTACTCTTCCAATTCGAATCATTTCTCAAAGCGTCTTGGTCTTTTTTATTTAATAAATAATTTCCAATAATTAGATAATCCATCTCGGTCCTCATAAAACAAAGATAAGCATCATCTGGTGTACAGACAATTGGTTCCCCTCTAACATTAAAGGACGTGTTAACTATAACAGCACAACCATATTTCTCATTAAACTTCGTTAATAATTCATGGTACCTTGGATTCGTATCTTTGTTCACCGACTGAATCCTTGCAGAATAATCTACATGAGTGACAGCAGGAATCTC
>CEQU01107862.1_pt1 | contig 12740 bp, 19 predicted proteins | sample 531031 | NCBI WGS metagenome assembly CEQU01 (sample SAMEA2621216, study PRJEB7988) | marine metagenome | isolation source: saline water (ENVO:00002010), including
TCCGCCCAGAGGCCGATCGAGTCGAAGGGCAGGCGAGCGGCGAAGACCACCTTGCCGTTCGCCTGAAAGTTGTAAAGGACGCCAAGGCCGTCCACTTGGCACGAAAACTGGTGCTCCTTGTAGCTGAAGTGGAGATGGTCCGAAGCGGACAACAGCCTCGATTCGACCAAATCGTACAAAGTGATCATTCGATAAATGTGCTTATATAGGTAGACGAGCGCACCGATCACACAATTCGAGCGCAATGAGTCAAGATTACGTCAGACACTCCATCGCGAGCGGTGTCTACCACCAGCACAAGCGAGTCTTGGAGATGCAGCGAGACTTTCGAAGGAGAACTACCGGAAAACGCACGACGACCTACAACCAGTACCAGAAGCAAGGCGGGAAACAGTGGATGGCCTTCAAGGCACAGGCCGGCGGCGGGACTCAAGCGTCGTAGTCCAGCTCCTCGTCCGTCTCCTCCAGCTCCTCGTCCGCGTCAAAGCTACTGTCAAAGTCTGGTTCCAGATCGACCAGCTTCTCCGGCTCCCTATCAGCAGGGACCTCCGGTGGCGCCCGCATCGAAAAGCCGACCGCGTAAGGCCTGCGCCGCCGTTGGCGAAGCCAGCGGGCTAGGAGGACCGCGAGGAAGAAGAGCAGGACAAGACAGAAGAGGATGGTTAGCATGGCGTTTTTGTCCAGACGCGCGGTATAGTAGTATATATGTAGAGTAAGCTTTTTTTGTGTAGATATAGACGCGAACTATTAAGCCTTTCCTCGATGTCCAACCTGCTCCCAGAACCTTTGCCCGAGGCAAGGGCCTTTCCCGTCTTCCCCGCCGCGCCCGTATGCTTCGAGGACTGCATAGAGAGCGACCAGTTTGACATCTACAAGCTCCTCTCTCTGTCCGCAATGCGAGAGAAGCGCTCCACCGGCGACCAGCACGAGTACCTGAAAAGCTTCAGCAAGCTCCTCTCCAGCCGCCTGTCCGTCCTTCGACAGCCCTGCTTTTCGTGGCAGATTGGGGAGACACAGTACCACTCAACCTCCATGCTTTTCGAGCTCTACAATAGCTGCCTTTCGCTGGCCCAGCAGATCTTCAACGCCGCCGGCGACTACAAGGCCAGCGTTCACCTGCTCCAGCAGTGCCAGCAACTTTTGAAGGCATGGAAGACCTCCGATCTTGTCTACCCCACCTGCCCCTTCGTCTGCACGCAAGAGTACATCACGGACATGCTTCACCTCACGCGCGGGGCCATGCTCCTGCGCCTGCGCGGCGGCCCGCAGCGCGCCAACGCCCTCTCCTCGGCGATGAAATTCTCCGGGATGGTATCCTTCCACCTCCCCCACTACTCCGAGGTCGCCCTGAACCACTACTTGGTCGCACGCGCGCTGCTCTTTCGGCACCTTGCGAAGGAGGAGGTCGAGCAGGGCGATGCGGCCAACGAGTCCTACGCGGCCGGAAAGGAGGCCCTAGCGCTTTGCCAACTCGTCGACAGGACCAAGTGCCACGTCGACGGTGCGCTGGACGACGAACTCAATGGCCTCCTTCGGGAGCTTCCGGAACACCTTCGCACCATGGAACAAGTGTACTACGCCGTCGAAGTCCCCTTGGAAAATTTGAAACTACCGGCAAGCCTGAGGAATGATAAAATCAAAGCAAGGTAAGCGGAAGCCCCAACTAAACATCTTGCCGGCCGCCGCGACCAGACAAAGCAATTACGACGCGGTCCTCAAGAACTACAAGTGCCTCTTCTGCCAACGCCCCTGCCACCTCGAGGACATCTACGACAGCCGCTGCGCCTGTGGCGGGCAGTGGTTCGAGAAGCGAAAGGTGCAGACCGCGAGGCGACTGGCGGCCGACTGACACACCATAGTTTGTGGAGTATATTGCTCCCTTACTAGTTCTTCCCAGCGACCTCCTGCGTCATCGAGTACTCTTCGTAGATCAGGGCAAAATGCTCCCAATTCGTCAATCGGTCCGTCGGTATCTCAGGGAGAACCTTGAGATCCTCGCCTGTTACTTCAGCCTCGGCTTGCTCTTGCAGCTGCCCGTAACCGTCATGCGCTTCTTTCTTGTCGATCGCATGCAGCTGGGACCCGCCATGCTCGCCAGCGTCGCCGCCCTCTTTTCCTTTCCGTGGGCCGTGAAGCCCGCCACCGCCTTTCTCAGCGAGAAGCTCATCAGCAAGTGCCTTCGCAGGAGCCGACAGGTTGCTCTTGCTTACGCCCTTGCGGGACTGTGCTGGTTTGGGCTTCTTCTTCTTCCCACCGGCGGGGGCGGAGGAAGCGGACCGTTTCTTTTGACGCTTTTTTACGGGACGCTTGCCAGCTTTTTTATCTCCTTTGCCGACGTCTGTCAGGACGCTTGCATGGTTCGACGCATCCACCGCGACAGCCACGGACACGGCAGAGGGCGCCTTCAGAGCTTTGTCCTTGCCGCGCGCGCCTTTGGAAGCCTTGTTGGGAGCCTTCTTTCGGGTCTGCTTGCACTTCTTGGACCCATTGCTTTTCTTTGCATTGCCCTTTGCCATTTTGTCGGCGTTGCCAGTGGCCTGCGCCTGCGGACGCAAACCATCGAGCAGAGCGCTGGGAGGGTCCATAAAACCACTTGTTGCGTGGCCTGTCGGAAAATTGTAGAGGCCTTGGTATGGGGAGAAAGGCTGCTATTCATTGCAGTCCTCTGCGTCCTTGCCCTGCCGCTCTCCGATTTTGCACTCATGCAGTACTACTTTCAAAAGACCATGGGCGTACAACCGATCGCCTTTGCTGTCTCAGACGCGCTCTCGTACATTGCCATGATCGCCGCATCGCTGATATTCAACGCACGCCTCAGGGGCCGACCCTGGAAGGCCACCGTGATGCTCTCCCAAGCCGTTCTCTTTGTCGTCATCGCCAGCAACCTACTACTGCTTACCGGATACACACACTTCAATAGCACCGCATACCTCCTCCTGCGGGGGACGATCGGAAGCTTCTTCGGGCACCTTGGCTTCATGCCCCTCGCCGTCAAGGCCGCGGACCTTGTCCCAGAAGGCTTGGAAGGCACCTTTTACAGCCTGTACATGTCCACCGTCAACATGGGCTCCGTACTCAGCGAAGAACTCTCCGCAGAGGCCACGAGGGCGCTCCGACTTGAACAACAACCGGAAAGAGTCCCATACTTCTACCTCATTGTCATTCTCGGGAACATGTTTGCGCTATTCATCCTGCACCTTGCCTACGACGAAGAAGGGGAGGAGAGACTTGTGTAAGGGAATAATTAATAAAAAAGAATACGACGACATATTTTATACTATATACCGAAACGGCAGAGGCCTGTGGTCCGAAGGCGATGACCGCGGAGTGTGTGCTGTGTTGCCAGAAACGTATCCTCTTCTACGCCTGCTACCAATGCAACAACGAATGGTGCCATCGCTGTCAGAGGACCATGGATAAACAAGCCTATCGAAAACAACAATTGATGCTATGCCCTTTTTGTCGCACATGCTTCTTCCGCTACCTTCGCTTCTGCCGACCGGTCCGAAAAATTCGCTTCCTGCGATGCTGAGTCGAGGGCTTAGGGCATAAAGTAATCCGCTGGTCTTGAGCGCGGGTGCTGGTACACCGTTTGCATGATCAAGTTCTGCTCCAGTCTCTTGTTGTGAATATGCATCGTCTGCCTCGTCTCCCAGACGAGCGTAAGGCACATGGCCACCGCTGTAGTGATCAGCAGCCAGCAGACAAAGCGCTCTAAATAGTGACAGGCCCTGTCGTGCTTCTCGGTGATTCGGTCTTCTTCTTCGATTTCAACAACTTTCATTTTTGCGTATATTTAACTTACGAAAGACAAGACAATGATATATATAGACTTGAATTATTATGCGATTTAATTGTTACTCCCTCGTACTTCTTCTGTTGCCCTTCGCGGCACAGGCCACCGACTTTTCACCGGAGAGAGCAAGGCGGCTCAATGCGGCCGAATTCAACAAAGAAATGAAAGGAATGCACGTTCTCCCATCACCCGCATTCTTTGAGCAGCAACTCAAGAACATGTGCCAGTTCTTGGAGCACGAGGGTCTTTCCTTTTACATGTGCCACCATCTTGCAGAGAAGCAACAGTATTTTCTGCCCATCTTGAAGCACCACGAAGACAGCGAAGCCACGGAACATGTCTTTGTACTTCGACTCATGCCTCAGAAACTCTACTTGCACGAAGGCAAGCCGGTGGCTGTCACCAGCAAGGCCGAAGCCGAGGGGGAGCTGAGGGTACTCGTGCCTCGCTCTACCATCTCGGCGGACCGCCTCAAGGAAAAAGCCACAGAGCTCCTCAAGCTGTCCTAGGCCTGTTGGTCAAGGATCGGCAAGGCCATCGAATGGCTCCATGCCTGTGGGGTTTTCTCGATCCAATCCAAGGCCTCGGTGCTGTGCTCTGCTGGAACCAAGGCCGTGACAGCGTTGAACCCCTCCTCTTGGCGAAACAGACAAAAGCTCCACACCGCTTCGAGCTCGTGCTCCCACGGATCGTCCGACTGCTTGTATACAGGGTACTTTGCCACCAAACAGCGAGTCATCTCATTGGTCATCATGTACTCGACAGACTGCCACCATTTCTGCATTCCAATGCATCGGTAGAGTTTTTGCGGGGCGTCGAAGGAAGCCTCGTCCGTCGCTTGTGCTACGGCAGTGCTCATGTTTTCTATGTAAAAGGTATCTAGGAAGTGTTTGCCTAAAAAGTATTTCTGTTTACTGCTTTCGCTCTAGAATTCCCTTCTGTATTTAATTCTACCTTTACTTTCCTCTGAAACGCACCAGAAAGTACAGAAAAAGCTTGAATGAGATCTGTACCGCTGTAGATCAATCTGCTAAACAATTATATAATTATATATTATTATATTTACTTTTTTTCCAGAAAGAATGGAGACAGACGGAGACTTGTGCGTGAGTAAAACCATTCCTACACTATTTGCCTACAACTTAAAAAAATGAATCAGTAAAGGTGTGTTGTCCGCTACGATGACAAATATTTTAATAGTGCTTTGTTCATGGCACTCTTATACTCTTCTGGGCTACGTTCACAGCCCATAGCACGCACCCATTCAAACTTATTTTCTCTGGCAAGCCTCTGAAGCGTCTCTTTGCTCGCAGGAACATGCTGGAACAAGCGCATCAAAGCGTCTACACTTGTCGGCAGGTACCCCTGAACCAAACCTCTTGTCGTAAGTGCATAAACCATCTTACAAATCTTATCGTCGCTGGCATTGTTCGTCGCGTTTAAAGCCATTGGAAACACTTGTTACTAATTATGCTTTTTTGTAAGGTAAAACACTAGTCCCGCATCAGTAGTCGTCTGAGCTTCCACCCATTTGCCTTGGCTGCCTCCAGCTCCGTTGTGTCTTTTCGCATCGCCCTGTAGAAGACATAGACATCCACGTACTCCTCAAAATGCTCTCTGTCCTTGGTGTCCAGCGAGGCAAGACCCGCGAAGTAACCACCTTGCCAACATTTATCGTAAGAGCAGAAGTATTCTTCTTCGTCAGAGGCAAGGAATTCTGGCAGACCATCCGCTCTCCACACTAGCTGTCCGGAGGCACAGAGGTCGATCTTTTTGCCAAAGTCCCTCGGCAGGGCCTTTAACTCACGGATCTTGATCTGATAGCAGTTGGATTTTGCCTTGAAGTCGAAGTAGGAAGAATTCTTAATGACAGTGCCCCTCTTCATCAGCCTTTCAGGCTTGATCATTTCTTCCTTCTTGGCCATCCCACATATCCATGCCTTGCGCGAGTTGGAGTGGTCAAAGCCGTAACAGTCCCTCAATTTTCTGCCGTGGATGCGGACGAAGACATAGTAGTCGGCACGTTGCTTTGAGTTTATGGCACTCACACTACAGTCATAGAAATTTGGGCATGTGAGCACACTGTGCCCCTTGCTTTTTACCTCCAGTGTGGTGCCGTCCTTCAAGAGGATGTCGTACTGAAGCTTATCCTTCACTTCACGCGCCTCGTCGTCGTCCGTTTGGGCGATTTGATCACGCAAGAAATCTTCGACAATAATTTCACCTAGGCATCCGGTAATCAGGCCGTATCCTCGGGTTATGCTATGAGGATCCGTTGATCGATCTGGATGCTTCTTGGCCCTTTCTACCGCCCTTTCGTACTGCTCTCTTGTGTAAAAGAGAGGAATTGCCTCGTTCATGCTACTGCCTTGCTGTTGTTTGTGTTCTTCTAGAGTTCGTTTCATTGGGTACACTTGCTGGTGTTTGTAATACTAAAAATTATTCTAGGACTCAATACTAACATAAGACTCTTTGAAGTGTTTTTCTAGGAGTTCTATCGTCTGCCGCTGCTGCTCGGCTAATACATTTAATGTCACTTCATACTGCAATTGCCTCTGGTGAGCGTTAATTTTAATTTCTTCAAGAACCTTCGACTGTTTCTGTATCATTCCGGACAACACACGCACTGCCGCCTCCATACTTTTACACTGATTTTGAGTAATCGTTAACTGCGTCTTTCGCACGCTCGCAAGAATTTGAAATACTTCCTCTAAGAGTGCGTGCACATGCTCATCTACTTGTGCCGCTGGGGAGCAGAACATTTCTCTAGGTATAAACGCTTAAATATTTTCTTCGCTTGTCTGTGTGCTAACTCGAGCGATATATAAGCATTACGATGAGTGAGGAAATAAGCCTCCAAGGCGACGGAGGCCTTCTGCGCTTTTTCGCTCAGCCTGTCGTCTTGTGAAGCGGCCCAAAACAAATACATGCCGTTGCATTCCTCCGGCGGTTCGTAGCAGTAGAACTCTAATATGCCAAGTCTAGTGCAAGCCTCTTGTTTCAGAAAGAATTCATGGACGAGCTTCTCGGCAAACTGGTTCTCCATAGAATGACTTGCTGTGCGCACCTGTGCCTTTTCAAAAGCCTTGTAGGCTGTCGAACAGGCCGCTGCCTTTCTGAGAATGGAAGGTGCTTCCAGAAGCTCCGGTGCCAAGGTTGGCCTTGAAGTATTTCATGAGGTAGCCCTGCTGTGCCCTGAGGCGGTCGTAGTTTGCCGACAGGGAATAGTACCGCCCCGACAAGAATCGGGACATTTGAATACGCAGGCTGACAAGGCGTGCGAAGTAGGTGGAGTGATCGGACTGCACGAGCTGGTCTACGTCAATTTTCGTGTGACAGAATTTTTCTAGCAAAGAGACCGCCTCGCACAAGTGCGAATAGCAGATTGGCGTGAGGAAAAGGTACCCCCGAACGCCGACGGACTGCAGAAAGTATTGTCTTGTTTTCAGGTACTCTGCCAGTTCTTTCCCGTCCTCGCCGCCCTCTGCCCCGACCGCGGCGTTGATCTGTGCGATCTGTGATATATTTGGAGTGTTGACCAACGGCTGCGCCTGCGTTTTGTCTCCACTTTCGTCTTTCCAGAACTTGGAGATCGGTTCGTTGCTGAAACCGGCGACCTTCATTATAAACTGGTAGTACGGCGACTTGAGGGCCTGAATCGCCGCTTCGTCCTGCTTGATTTGAAACTCAACTGCGGCCTTGAGATTCTGCCCTCTCCCGCCGTCGATCGACAGGTTCTTTGCGCGCTCTAGCATTCCTTCGGTGGCTTCTGAAGTGTCCGTCCCTGAAGTCTGCGTGTCAACTTTTACGACGGGAGGGACCTCGTCCTCGGAACCAATTCGGTAAAAGAGTCCGGACATATTTTTGTGCGCTCGTGCCTTGTTTCTTCCTTGGCTTCTGGTTTTATATAAGCGAATTTACAAGATGGGAAAATGCAAGACGAAGCGGCGGAGACGCGAGCACGTGCCCACGACGCTGGAGGTACCTTCTCGACAGCGCGCCACTGCCTTGGCCAACAAACTGACCGATGAGCTGGCGCAGAGATACAACTGTTACGATTGGGAAATTGCGTACGAGAGGAAGCGAGAGAAGAATCGTCGAAAAGAGCTTCGCCCCTTCATCGACAAGCACCTGAACAAAGGCATCGTACCCAGCCAAGAAGAGCTCTTCCGTCTGTTGAAGAAGCACAAGGTCATAAAAGGCGACGAGGAAGGCGAGATGGATCTGGACTTGGACACCATGCCCGCCGATTTCCTTGAAGAATTCTTGGAGCTGCAGATCCGCCTGCTGCCTAAAAAATCAGCGGGCCAGCATATGTGATTCGGTATTGCTTGCAAAGGACGGGGTTGGCTTGCAAGACGGCTTTGGTGGAGAAGAGCTCGTCGCGGAAGAGTAATCGGTAGCGCACCCAGAGCTTCAGGCACTGCTCTCTTTTGAGGTGGTAGTTCCCCCCCTCGTGGAGGTCGGTCAAGAGCTCCTTCATCTCGTCAGCGTAGTGCCGGTAAAGCTCTCCTTTGAAGAAGTAGTCTTTCTGCAGCATCATGCGTTCGAGGAAAGGGACAAGGATGGCCTCGTACTCGTTCCCAATGGCTTCGGGGATCTCGCAGTAGGCCAGCACAGTCTCTGGCAAAAACACACGCTTTTCGCATTCGTAGAGGATGTAGATGGCCAAGTACTCCTTGGTCTCCGTCGAGCGCAGGCGTACAAAGTCGGTATGATTGTTGCAGGGGATGACCGGCCCCGTGTGTGGATTGCAGGGGTAACTTTGGAGGAGTGTTTGCACGTTAATCATTTGCACTAGACGAGTGGTAGGAAACGGACGCTTTATAGACACGCAAAGCTCTCCGTGCAAGCCTATCCGATGAACCATGAGCCTGTTGATGCCTTTTGAGCTGCTGACGATAGGGGGGTGGAAGGCTGGAGACCAGATGAGGGAAGAAGACATGGTCGCCTGCGTGCACCCACAGCGCGGATTCGAGTACAAAACAATAAGACAGTACCTAGTGTATAACTCTAATTTTAATTTTACCATCTTCACCGACAAGATTTCTAAGGTGACGGTTGCGATCTGCGAGGGCGGCGGCACCCCGCTCTCCTCGTTTGACGTATTTCAGCCCCTCGGTCCGCCGGCGCCCTCGCGCTTCTTGCAGGCCTGCAGAGAGGTGGTGACGGAGGAGTACGATCCGGACCCTGTGAAGGAGTTCCGCGGCGGTGTCGCGGAGGTGGAAGCCATGCAGATCCAAGCCATCAGCGAGGGCATCGAGGCATTCGTGTCGCACGAAGAGGCCGGAGTGTCCATTCAAACGAGCGAGGCCTTGTTCGTCGCCTCGGGAATGACCCATGGCTCACAGTCGAAGGCCGTCGCCGTCTCGTGCTACGAGGAGTGCCCGACGCACCTCGTCGTCCGCTTGGCCGCGCTAGAGACCTGCTACCGCACGCGTTGCCTCGTGGTCTAGGTCGGCGTGCCGGTCTACTTCAGCTGGTCGCTCAGCAGTTGGACGAAGGGGGTGGCCTCCGTGTAGGCCTTGGCACAGCAAGCGTCGAAGGATTTGAAGCTGAAGGCGATGGAACCGACCTGCCGCCGCTGTCCGTCCAAGGAAACGATCGTGATCTCGTTCGCCACCGCAACCTCGCCCCTCTGCATGGCCGTGCGCCAGGCGCGTATCTGTTCGATGACCTTGGTCTTGTCGTGAAAACCGTGGCGTTTGACAAAAGCCTCTGCGTTCGTCCGCATGCCCTTCTCGTCCTTTGGAAGGAAGAAAAAGGCCCCACGGAAGAGAGGCTTGGTGGACCGCTCGATGTAGTCGCGGAAGCTCTGCGTCGCAGGCAGCACCGCCGGCGCCTCGGCTTGCTTCTTTGCTTCCACCACTTCCTTTGTTTCCATCACCTTGGTAAGCAGGGGCTCGGCCTTCTTCAGAGGGCGGTCGGCGTTCCTTGGTGCGCGCAAAGGGATGTTCATCACCGGTGGTGCCGTCGCTGTTCCGACGACGCCAATTTTCAAGCGCCGATTCGCCTTCTTGGTTGCCTTATGTTGGTCAAGAAAGGGGCGAATGGAGGGCGTCTCCAAGGCAAAAGGTTCGCCCTCCACGGCATTCTGTTCTTCGCAAAATTCTCTGTAGCAGCTCCTAAAGTCGTCAAAGGCGGCCTTGGTCGCTTCGTTCTGGTGGAAGCAGCAGCCTTTTGCGTTGGCCTCTTCAATGGTCAGGGCCTTGTCCCTCGCCGTCTGGTGGAGGCGATCGTACACTTCGATGCTCTTCTTCATCAAGGGTGTCTGTGGTGGAAAGTTCTACGACCGCACAGACTGGGCTTATATATATAGAAACAAAAAACGCGAAGAAGGTAAAAATTTGTAGAAAGGTAGTATATAGGCCCTTGTTGACTAAGAACACAACACACTTCTACCTCTATTTAGACCCCCCACCCACCATGTCAGCACTATCCCAAGTCGAACCAATGCCACAAGTCGCATCGACCGCTCAAATGGGCAGCCTTGAAACCACCGCTGCCCAAGCGATCGACGACTCCCCCGTTGATATGTCCTCGAAGCAGCAACAAGGAAAAACCTACAGCCGCCGCGTGGTCCTTCACACCACTGCCACCGCACAAGAAATTGCCGCCGGTAAGCAGATTGAAATTCCTGATGCCGAGAAAATCTTTCAGCCAGACTTTTCTTCCGCGGGCAAGGACATGAAAGACCTCCTTGGCAATGTCGATACCAGCAAAGGTATCATCACCAAGGTCGAAGTCATGTCCATCTACTCCAACGCCCCCGCGCCTGTCACCATGGGGATGAAACTCTTCCAACGCCCCGGCTCCTCCCGCCAAGCCTCTTGCGACGATTTGAAGATCACGAACGAGTCCGGATGGCTCTACAGCTGCAGCAAGAACGCGCTCGGCGAAGAATCCTCCCATTCACGAAACAATTACACCAACATCGTGGCCATGCAACCCTTCGAAAGAACCCGCATTGCCGAGGGCATGACCGTCTACAAGCCCAACAATGTCATGAACAATCGTTACATCTCCGAGTACGGCTCCTACGACTGGAAGAAGCTCTGGAGCAACATTGTTCAGTTTCCGTACGTACCCCCCAACCCCTTCGTCTACCCCTTCGTCAAACGCAAAAAAGATCGTTGTCACTAACACTAATTCTAACCCTAACCCTAAAAAAATAACAGAGGCGAAAACTTCTACTACGTGGACAAGAACCATGTCATCCTGAAGGTCATCGAAAACAACTGGGGTAAGTAACACTCTGCTTTAACACCACACATCATTCATATTCTAACAACGTAATTTACTTTCACTACTCAACAGAACTACTTGGTCTGGACTTGCGTTCTGAAATTCCAAGAGAGGGAAAGTACGTAAAAGTTGCGACACAGGTTGCCGATCGTGTTATTAAGGAATTATATGACAATATCATATCCAAGATCCCCTTCACGAGTTTCAAAAACCTTAAAGCGATGTTCTCGAGCGATGCAATGAACGTCACCTCCGACAGCACGAAGCAGTACTCCTTGATGACGGAGCTGCGCGTATCCTTCGTGTACCCAGCCGTTGGGGCAAGCGAAGAGCTTGCGGCGGCACAGTAAGCAACCCCGCACCCCCTTGCGCGCACAGCAGAGGGCTTTTACCAGACGAGTATAATAAGTAATTTTATGCCTACGTAACCACATAAATGGACCATTTAGGATAGGACCTAGGATCTCTGGGATGTCTTTCTTCTACTCCTTCCCTTCCGAGCTCGTTCGCTTTACCCTTCAGGACAATTCGATCTGCCTCGAGTACCCGCGCGATCGTCTCTACAGCACCGTGCTGATCTTCTACTTTGCCTCGACTTGCCTCTTCCTGCTTGCCTCACTCGCATTTCGAAGCTACGGCCTGCAACTCTTCGTCATCCACGCCGACCTGCTCGTCTTTGTGGTCTTGCAAATGCTTCTGATCCAGAAGGGTATGCAATGGGCGCAATGCTTTCTCGCAATGGCCGAAAGCACCTTTGCCATGACCGATACGATCCGCAGGGACAGCATCCGTCGCCGCAGCCAAACGCAGGCCCAGGCCCGCCCCCCGCGCCGCACCAATTACGAAAACTCCGCCCTCCGCCGAGAGAGCGCCCCCGACGCGGCGGGGGAAGAGCCCCACAGCATAGACATTGACATGTCCAAGCTGAACAGTGCCTTGAAAAATGGTTCCCTGTTCGGCTGAATTCTTGGAAATGTATATACAACCCTCTGCGAGAAGAGAAACACCAAGCGGTAACAAACAACAAACATGTCAAAAGAAGGAATGCACCAACGATTCAAACGCTTCCTACAAAACAATCTCTGTCACGCCATTGTGGAGGACGAGAACACGAAAGAGCCGGTGGTCCTCTGGCAAGCCTACAAGGATTACTCAGAACAGAAGTGGAACCGTGAGGGGACCCTCTTACAGAACCCCCCCGAGGCCTGCAAGGGCGCCTCCGGACACTTTCTCGACTTTATGCTTTTGGTCGAGAAAGAGAACCTCCCGTGGTTTCTTGTGTCTCGCCAGTGCGGCCTCAGTGACTCCAACCTTCAGCGATGCGTGAACCAGTTCAAACAGCGGTACATGTACGTTTCCCTGCCAAACAATCAACGTGTCGACCTTGGGATCCTCGAACACCTTATACAGGTCAACAAGCTCCAGCTGAACCACCGCCTTCCCGAAAGTCGGCCGATCCTGACCATGCACGCGGCCCGCATGATGCGTCAGTTGTTCGTGCTTCACAAGAAACACCCGACGCTGGTGCCCTACCGACTGGACAGCGACGAGAAACAGTTCGAGGAAATCCTCTGGGCGTGGTTCTCGGAGAAGTACACGACCAACGGGGAGGGCATTGGGTATCCGCGTCGGCAGCTCCTCGAGGAGGCCAACGACATGATCACGAAGACCTTTGGCGCCAATAAACTAATGTACTGTC
>CEQU01053569.1_pt1 | contig 12737 bp, 9 predicted proteins | sample 531031 | NCBI WGS metagenome assembly CEQU01 (sample SAMEA2621216, study PRJEB7988) | marine metagenome | isolation source: saline water (ENVO:00002010), including
GTTTGCCTTTGAAGACATGAGCGTAGTCGATGCTGTGATCATGGGCGACCGTGAACTCTGGGAAGTAAAACAGCGCCGCGACGAAATCTACTCCAAAGCCGAAATGAGCGAAGCAGAAGGGATGGAAGTTGCTGAGCTTGAAGTGCAGTTTGCGGAAATGGATGGTTATACCGCCGAGTCCCGCGCCGGTGATATTTTGATTTCGGCCGGTATTGAAGAAAGCTATCACTTTGGTTTAATGCGCGAAGTTGCACCAGGCCGTAAGGTGCGTGTACTCCTGGCCCAGGCATTATTTGCCGAACCCGACGTGCTGCTACTCGACGAACCTACCAACAACCTGGATATTTACACCATTCACTGGCTGGCCGAAGAGCTGAACAAGCGTAAGTCCACCATGATCATCATTTCCCACGATCGCCACTTTTTAAACTCGGTTTGTACCCACATGGCCGATATTGATTACGGCGAACTGCGCATTTACCCGGGTAATTACGACGCTTTCGTAGAAGCGGCGGCACTGGTGCAGGAACAGCTGCAAAACGAAAATGCTAAGAAAAGCGCTGAAATTGAAGAATTGCAAAGTTTCGTAGCGCGCTTCTCTGCCAACGCCTCAAAGGCAAAGCAAGCCACCTCGCGGGCCAGACGCCTGGAGAAAATCGAGCTGGCCGACATTAAGGCCTCGAGCCGTCGTAAGCCTTATATTCAATTTAAGCAGCACAAAAAACTTCACCGTTTAGCCATTACTCTGGAAGAGCTCGGTCACGGTTACACCGGTGAGCATCTGTTCAGTGGCGGAAACCTGCTGCTGGAAGCCGGTGCCAAACTGGCCATTATTGGTGAAAACGGTGCCGGTAAAACCACCTTACTTAAATGCCTGATTGGTGATGAAACCGCCAAAGAAGGTACCGTAAAGTGGGCCGAAAATGCGGCTGTAGGCTATGTGCCTCAGGATAGCTCGAAAGACTTTGCCAACGACATGACCATGTTTGAGTGGATGTCACAATGGCGCCAGCCCAAACATGATGACCTGCAGGTAAAGGCCATGCTGGGTCGCCTGCTGTTTGGCTCTGACGACTTTAACAAGAAAGTCAGCGTGTGCTCAGGGGGTGAAAAGAACCGCCTGTTGTTTGGTAAAATCATGCTTCAGGACATTAACGTGCTGGTAATGGATGAGCCCACCAACCACCTGGACATGGAGTCTATCGAAGCGCTTAACATTGCGCTGATGGCCTTTGAAGGCACCGTAATCTTTGTTAGCCACGACCGTGAATTTGTTGAATCACTGGCCACCCAGGTGATCGAAATTAAAGATAAGCAAATCACGCACTTCGACGGCACCTACGAAGAATTCCAGGCGCACCTGGGCAACTAATTGGCACTGGTACTGGCTTTGGGTGCAAAGCGGGCCAGTACCGTTACCAACAAGGCGGGTAAAAATGTCACGCTCAACACAGTGGAGACAAAAATACCGCTGAGTACGATAATCCCTACCCCACGATAAAGCTCTGTCCCTTCACCGGGGATCACCACCAGCGGCGCCAGCCCGAAGATCGTGGTACAGGTAGACATCATTATTGGCCGTAAACGCACTTCCACGGCCTGTTTTACCGCACTATGTAAAGCTTCGCCCTGAGCCAGTAATCGCCGGGTCTGATCAACTATCAGAATCGGGTTATTCACCACCGTGCCCAGCAAAATTAAAAAGCCCAGCATGGTGATCATATCAAAGGGTTGGTAAGCACCGCCGAGCATGCCCGATACAGCGTTGTTGGCAATTAACCCCAACAGGCCCCCCGCCATACCCAGAGGAATAATGGTGAGAATAAACGCTGGGTAGCCCCAGTGATTAAAGATGGCCACCAGCAGCAGATAACACAGCGCAATGGCAATCAAAAAGTTTACCGATAAGGCATCCTGAGTGGCGGCGAGCTGATCGGCCGCGCCGGTGATCCGGGTACTCACGCTTTGTGGGATAGCACCGCTTTCGCGCAGCTCCGGCAATAAGGTGTTTTTAACCGTGTTAACGGCGGTTTCGAGGGCCACTTCTTTGGGGGCAATCACATATACCGAAACTGTGCGCTCGCCATCGATACGGCGCACCGTGTCGCTGCGTTTACTTTCCAGTAAAGTGGCAATGGCGTTGAGCGGTAAAATAGTGCCTTGCGGGGTAAGAATGGGCGTTGTAGCAAGTTGCTCAATGCTCTGCTGATTGCCAGCGTTGCTGAACAAAAACATGTCCACCTGATCGTCATTGAGTAAAAACTCATCCACAAAGGCCCCGTCACTCACTGCGGCCACCGAGTAGCCAAAATCATCGCCATTCATGCCGAGTTCGGCGAGTCGCTGCCAGTCCGGGCGAATTTCAATAAAGGGTTGTTCAAGGGCCAGCGAGCCGGGATCGGAATTAATCTGTGGGTTATTAAAGTAGTCATCCGCTTTGGTGTATAACGCATTGGCCGCCTGATATAACGCATTAATATCGCTGCCGGAAAAGTCTACCGCCACCGCCCGGGTACCGCCATCGTTACTGGAGATAATCGACCCCTTGGTGGAAAACGCCCGCATACCGGGATAGCTCTCAAACTTCTCGTTAATGAGTGTCATCATATCGCCCACCTCATCGGGATTAACCGGCATGGTGACCATCCAAACGCTCCCTATGCTTACTCGCATATTGTAAAACTGCAGAGCCGGAAATTCTGCCTCACCACGCCCGTAAGCTTCCGGATCGGCGTTCACGTAGGGTGTAAAGAATGCCCTGAGCTCATCACCAATTTCCTGCATAGACGATAAGTTATAATCCGGTGGTGCAGTCATGGTAGAAAACGCTTTGGGCTCCTCACCTTCCGGCAGGTATTCCGCCGCCGGCATCAGCCACCAGGCGCTGCCTGATATCACACCCCCTCCTGCCACAACGATTACCAGCGCGCGAAACCGCGAGGCAATAACCGCACAAACCAGCCCCAGACATTTTGCGGTAAACCATTTCTGGCCACTGGCGTCGCTATCTTCTGGTTTGGGCTGGCGGGCCATAGCTACCGGAATAACAAAAATGGCAGCCAGCATAGAGGCAAAAATCGCCCCGGCAATCGCAATGGCAACATCTGAATAAAGTTGCCCGGCTTCCTGTTCAATAAACAAGATAGGCGCAAACACCAGGATGGTAGTTACCGTAGAGGCGAGCACTGCCGGCCACACATCCTTAACTCCTTCCACTGAGGCCTTAAACCTGCTCAGCCCCTGTCGCCGGAATTGCACAATGGATTCAAGCACCACAATGGTATTATCTACCGTCATGCCAATGGCGAAAGCCACCCCAGCCATGGAAATAACGTTAATGGTGCGGCCAAAGGCCAGCAAGGCAATAAATGCAGCAATGGTACACAGCGGGATGCCCATTACGCCAATGAGCGTGGAGCGCACCGAACGCAGAAAATAAAACATCACCAGAGTAGCCAGTCCTGCCCCTAATGCCAGGTTAACCATCACGTTACGCAGCGAACTGGAAACATACAGCACGTCGTCGGTAAACAGCTCCATTTTAAGGCCGTTAGGGCGTAATACCTGCTCGTTAAGTTCATCAACAATTGGCAGGATCTGCTGTTTAATGGCTATCACGTTTGAGCCGGTTTCTCGGCGCACCGCGAGCCCGAGGTTACGATCGCCATTGGCATAGGAAAGCTGGCGGCGCTCAAAGTGATCGAGTTTTACTTCGGCCACATCCTTTAAATACACATTGGTATTGTTGATGCGCTGGATGATGAGTTTTTCCAGCTCGTTTAACTGTTCAAAACGCCCCACCACCCGCAATAAATAGCGGCTTTTATCGGCTTCGATGTCACCGGCGGAGGAGTCCTGGTTGCGCTGGACAATGGCATTGCGCACCTCAATCAGGCTGATACCGCGCTGGGCCAGCTTTGCCGGATCGACCATGATTTGTACCTGCCGACGAGAACCACCGCTTATCTCAATTTGCGATACGCCTTCAACACTTTCCATTTGCGGTCTAACCACCTCGTCAGCAAAGTCATAAAGCATATCAATGTCCAGCGCCATAGGGTTGCCCTCAGCCGGAATCAGCTGAAAGTACATAAAGGCGTTACTGGAAAAGGAATCGGAGAATAACTGCGGCTGGTCGACATTCTCAGGGTAATCAGGCACCTGACTCAGCGCGTTACTGACCCGGATCAAGGCTTCATTAACATCCACACCAAACGGGAATTCAAGCTCTACCCGCCCCTCGCCCATTTCGGCAAAGGAGATCATCCGTTTCAACCCGGTGATATTGCGCAGGTAGCGTTCCTGCTCGATGAGGATCTCTTTTTCGATGTCTTGCGGCGTGGCACCAGGCCAGCCGGTTTGCACGGTGATGGTTCTAACTTCCAGATCCGGGATCATCTGCACCGGAATCGACAGCGCCGCCACAATCCCCATAATGCAGCTAATCCCGACGACTACGGCAACCAGAATGCCGCGTTTTACCGTTGCCTCAATCATTGATTTCAGACCTGTTGGTCACGGTCACCTGCGCCTCGTTATACAACCGCGACACGCCAGAGATAGCATATAACTGTCCCTCACTCGCATTGGCAACTAACACTGCATCGCCCTGCTGACGAACAATATTCACCAGTACCCGGCTGGCCTTGTTGTTGTTAATGGCAAACACACTGGCACCACCATCAGGATGCTGCCTGATAGCGCTGGCCGGTAACCACACCTGCTTGTTTTCCAGTTGCGGCAGCATGATTTCCGCTTCGGCGGACATTCCCACCAGCAAGTCGGTATTCTCCGGCAGCGCGATGTGCGCGGTAAAGCTGCGGCCCTGACCGCCTGAAGCGGCAACCAGGCGCTCCAGCTTGCCGGTAATGGTATCGTGCAGGCCGGTATCCGGATGAATGCTAATGTCGCCATTAAGGTTGGTAAAGTAACTGTAGTATTCTTGCGGCACTTCGATGGTGAGGCGTTTCGCTTGCTGTGATACCAAACCGAGTACGGCGGTGGTTGGTTCCACCCACTCCCCTACATCGACATCCCGCTGGTAAATAACGCCATCAAACGGCGCTTTGAGCGTATGACGGGCTACAATTTCTTTGCGCAGCGCAAGAATTGCTTTTAGTCTGGCCAGTTCTGCCTTAGCGTTGGCCACTTCGGCTTTACGCTGCTGGAATAAGGTTTTGGCAGCGAGTTGTTGTTGTGATAACGCATCAACTTCATTAAGCAGACGCTCTGCTTCGTTATGAGCAACAGTGCCCACTTCGAGCTCCGCCTCAGCTTGTTGACGCGCCAGCTCAGCGAGCTTGCTGTCGAGAGTCAGTAATGGCTGACCCTGCTGAACATGATCGCCCACTTCCACAAAAAGCTTATCGACAAGTCCTGCCTGTAGCGGTGCAAGGAAGGCATCATTGGCGGTGCTTACTGCGCCACTTAAGGTGATACTTTGATATTTCTGACTGGCCACCGGATAGGCTGCAGTCACTTCAATAGGTGAGTCTTGCGCGCTTGAAGGGAAAGATATGCCCATACAAGATAATAAAATGAACAGGTATTTTACACAGCCGTACATTGCGCCTCCGGTGTTTCCATCACTGTTTACCCGGACCGGGTATTCATTGCAGAGTGCAACCGGTTACACAACAGCCACTCCCTAAATTTTCATTTTGTACCTGAACAGGTTAAAAATAGATCAGTAAAGTAACAAGCAGGTAACTGCTGAGGTGAGAGTTTCAGAGCTAAGCCAGAAAGGCGGTACGGAAACCAATAAATAATGGGCCGCGAGTGCGGCCCACAAGGAGCAAAATTAAGATCAGGCCGACACGCTTTGAGCCAGGCTATCAACCGATATATCTACGTGGTGTTCGATACCATTTTCACTATAAGTGACAGATGCCACCAGAGAAGCAAAATCAACCGTTAACTGCGCGGCAGACTGATCTGCCTGCCAGTTAAGGCGCAGGATATTTTCCTGTTGTGTAACGCTAAATTCACCTACCAGCGCGGCCAGCGAATTGCGTAATCGAATCAGCGCAATCAACGCTTTGACCACGGGCTTTTCCAGCGACTCGCTGACAGCCTGTTCATCCAGATAAGGGCGGTTGATGTCACGGCCCACATTGGTTTTGGCCAGCAGTGCCATATCATTTTCGGCAGCAAAGAGTCCGGCGTAATACACCTGTGGGATCCCCGGCGAGAATATCTGCACTGCACGGGCAATCAGGTAAGCCTGGTCATTGGCGCCCAGCGCGTTGTAATAGGTACAGTTGACCTGATACAAATCGAGATTACTGGCCGCCGCTCCAGTGGCCTCACGGCTCTGGCCATTGCTGTTCTGGTGAATTTGCTCAACCAGCGAATCGATCTGAGCAGCATTAAGTAGCCCGGGTTTATCACCTTCCGGGCCCACATCCACAATGCCGATACCATCGTGAGTGTCCAGAACCGTAACGCAATTGCGTGGCGAAATTTGCAACCAGTTAGCCAGTGCCGACGGATCGCCACTAAACAGGCTGTGCAATACCAGTGGCGGCATAGCAAAGTCGTACACCATATCGCAGCGCTTAGCGATTTCGATTTGAGTTTTATAGTAGCTGTGTATCTCAACCAGGCACTTCATATTGCGGCTATGGGCCTGCTGGCTCAGGTCTTCGATAAAATCAAAGGTTTCTTCCAGCATAAAGCAGTTGGTGCCCGGCTTTTTAATGGCGTAGCCAGCGGCATCCAGACGAATAAGATCCACATTATTGCGCTCGAACGCAGTTAAGATTTTCTCAAGATACGCCTGTCCTGCTTCAGAGGTGACATCAATGTCGATCTGGTTAGAGGTAAAAGTGGTCCAGAACGGCACGGTTTGGCCATTTTGCAGGGTAATATCGGTAAAACACGGTGTGGGGCGTGGACGATAAATTTTTGCGATATCCTGGTGTTCATCTGCCGCAAATACTTTGTCGCGGGTCAGAAACAGCGGCCAGAATGATGATGACTGGCCATTTGCTAATACGTCCTGAAACTGAGGACTTTGTGCTGACATATGGTTAACAATCATATCGGCCATGATGTCCATATTTTCACCCAGCTCACCGACATCCTGCCAACTGCCTAGCCGACTATCCACTTCGGTATGGTCGATGGGATCAAATCCAGCATCTTCGCCATCGATAGGATAGAAAAAGGGTAATAAATGCACGCCGCCAAACACGCCCTTTAACTGGTTACTAAACAGCGCATTTAACGCCTTGATGTCACCACCGCCTAGACGGTCTACATAGGTAATCAACTGGACATCATTTGAACGATTCATAACAACACTCACAAGAACTTAATCGATTAAGATAATAATCAAACAAATCAGACCATTTGGCAAGTGTTATTTTTATGTTAATGGATAAATGACTGTGCTGCCGTGCTTTCAAGGCCGGCTAATACTCTAATAATTAAATTGCCATGTAGTAGATAAAATATATTTTCTCAATAAATACAATACCACTTCACCATCCAACCGGACTCTTTAAGACGGTCATTAAGCTTATCCTTAGATAGTGGCAACCGAAAACGCCCAGCTGATGCTATGATTTTAACAGTTACTTAAGATGACTTAATTAGTTAAGTCAATTTAAGGAGATGTTCTCGGACCCGGTGATTCAATGCTAATCGGCGGAAATCACAACTCTGGCCTCTGTTAAGCCCCTGGCTTTCGCCTTAATGATTATTTCACCGGCCGAATCTGCACATCTCGCAATGGCCAGCGCTTTACCGCTAAACGCTTTTCGCATTGCAGAGAGAAATGGTCCTGGCTGACATTTTATCTGAACTCGTTGATTACGAAGGTGAGCCACCACCCGATATACGCCTGATCAAGGCATTAATTGACCTGCAAAAACAGGATTTTGGTAATCCTCTCATCGAGATTACTAATTTATTTCAAAACTACCTTAAAAACTTGCTGAGCGGCCCGATAGTATCATTGACGATCCTTTTGATTACACTGGCAGTGTTAATGATGAAACAGCACAAAATCCATCATACCGTGGTTGCACTAAGTCAGCCCGACAGTTTAACCGTGGATACTGGCAGCAATGCATGAAACAGACCCTGTAGCAGCATCAGCAAAACCCGTAAGGTACAAGTTGTTTGCTGTTAATAGACGTCGATCACTTTAAACACATGAATGATAAATACGGCCACACTACCGGCGACCAGGTAATAAAACAGGTGGCTGAACTCAATTTAGCATCGAGCAGACAATCTGATTATGTTGGTCACTCTGGCGGCGAAGAATTCGCTCTAATCCTGTCTGTATCGCCGCTTATAAAAGCCCGCGAAATTACCGAACGGCTGCGAAAGAATATTGCTGATTTTACATTTGATGGCGTTGATGGTGACGTAACGGTGAGCATAGGTATTGCTGAGTTTAACGCCACATACCTCAGTATCACTGATTGGATAGATGCGGCCGATACAGCGTTTTACAATGCCAAGCGACAAGGCAGCAAGCAGGTGGTTTTTACCTGACACGGTAATCACTTATTCAGTAGCGTTTTGCGCCTGTTTAAAGCGCCGTAATCCTTCGTCAAACAGGGCAATTTTAGCCTCAAGATCTTCGGCTTTAGGGGAGAACGCCACATAGATGTCACTGATGTGATTCAGCTCACCTTTGCGAATAGCGTCATGCGGTAATTGCATAGCCGCAAGCGTGTAAGATGCCACAGCGTCGAACATAATCGCCACATGCACCTTATTCTCCCGCAGCATATTGATAATCTGGCGCTGGTTGGCCACCCTTACTTCTTTAAATCGTTTACGCTGGGCTTCATAGTTATCGCCATATTCATAGCCAGTAATCAGTGCGATGTTGATGCCGCCGGGAAACTTATCCACACTGGCATAGTTAAAGGTTGAATCTTTAGGGTAATAAAACGACGCCTTGGCCTGAAACAAAGGCTCGTTGCCAAACACAAATCGTTGCAGAGTATTTTGTTGAAGGGTTACATTGTACGCGCCGTCTACCTGACCATTTTCGGCCATCTTTAATGCCCTGGCATAGGGGACGGTGATAAAGGTGGCAGTTGAGTCGCTGTAGGAAAGTGCCTGCTCGATAATATTACGCGACAGTCCGCTGCCGTCTGCCATGGCAAACGGCGGCCAGCTGTCTTCAGCAGCAAAAGTAAATGTTTCACCGGCCATCACCCAACGGGATAATGCTAAACAAGTGATAGCCAGAATCCAATGCTTTTTAAGAGATGAACACAAGAGCTAAACCTTTAATACGAAAAGTAAAAATAAAGCAACATCAGGCCGACATTGTTAAGGATACCGGCGCCACTTAACTATACTAGCCCTGGCGCATTAATAAAACATCATAAAAATGTCGTAATGTTGAGTCAGCGACTCACAAAAATCATGTAATCGTTGCGCTACGCGCACTATCCTCCAGGCCTGCTACTCTCACAGGCTAGTTTTAGTTTTTACTCTCTAGTGGAAACACCTCAAATGTCACGCCTTCGGCTCCGGTTTGCATAAAAGCGCGAATGTTAGCGTGGTCTGTGCCATCGGGGTTACCCAGCACATCGTCACGATAGTAGCTTCCAAAAAGTGTCAGGGTTTGTTCGTTGGTCAGCCCGAGGAGTTGCCCCAGTGCGAGTAGCTTACAGGAACCATTATTCTGGTTTGCCTCATTTTCTACTTTGCCGTTGGTAAACGCCGTGGGCGTAAAAACGAAGTTTTCATCGATAAAGGCAATAACATCATTAAACAAGACGTGTTCCGGTGTGTTGTTTAGTTGTTCGATAAGTGCTTGCTGGTTGCTATAAGCCACTGCTGTCTCCACTGAATAGTTACAAAATTGCGGGATAATTTGCGCGCTATTAAACCAGAATAACTTTTATATACCTACCTTGAATTTCTGATCAAAAGTGCCCATCTGGCAGTACAGATACTGGTGAACAAAGCTAATCCCACACGATCAGGCAATAGCAAAACAGGATTAGGCAGGCGCAAATAGCATTGCTTATTGCATAATATTTCGCTGGCTCATAAAGCACTTTTTAAACACTTAATACAGAGGTAACACTATGAAAACAGTTGGCTACGCTGCATTCTCAGACGATGCTCACATGAAACCTTATCATTTTGAGCGTCGTGGGCTGCGCGCCAATGATGTTGCAATTGAAATTTTATATTGCGGTGTATGTCACTCAGATTTACACACGGTAAACGGTGACTGGGGTCCGCAACCCTACCCTTTAATTCCGGGTCATGAAATTGTTGGTGTGGTTACCGCTACTGGTGACGATGTGAAAAACTACAAAGTGGGTCAGAACGTGGCGGTAGGCTGTATGGTAGACAGCTGCCAGGAATGCGATCAGTGTCAAAACCACGAAGAGCAATTTTGCCGTAACGGCATGACACCCACCTACGGCGCGCCGGATCGAATCTCGGGTGAAACCACACAGGGTGGCTATTCCAAGCACATTGTCGTACGTGAGGAATTTGTGCTTAACATACCAGAAAGCATGGATCTCGCGAAAACCGCGCCCATTCTGTGTGCCGGCATCACTACCTTTTCTCCGCTACGCACCTGGGGGGTAAAACAAGGCACTCGCGTTGGCGTAATTGGCCTGGGCGGTCTTGGGCATATGGCCGTTAAACTCGCTGCCGCCATGGGCGCAGAAGTAACCGCCATCAGCCGTTCTAACAAAAAAGAAGCAGAAGCTAAAGCCATGGGCGCTAAGGGCATTCTGGTCTCTACCGATAAAGATGCAATGAAAGCCGCCGCGAACGCGTTCGATCTGATCATCGATACCGCTCCGGTGAAACACGACGTAGGGCAATATGCACCACTGCTGGATATCGACGGCACTATTGTCATTGTTGGTCAGGTTGGCCCGATGGAAGAACTGATGACACCACCTCTGGTAATGGGCCGTCGCCGGGTCGCGGGCTCATTAATTGGTGGTATCAAGGAAACCCAGGAAGTAATTGATTTCTGTGCAGAGCACGATATCTATCCTGACTGCGAAATGATTAAAATGGACGAAATCAACGGTGCATTTGAAACCCTGGCTAAGGGCGATCTGGCGCACCGCTTCGTTATCGACATGGCCTCTCTGAGCGCCGAGTAAGCGTTTTTTACAGCAGCCCAATCAAAAAAGCAGCGCTTATTGCGCTGCTTTTTTTCTGCGTGGTGTTAAGGGAGCTAAACGCCCTGGGCAACCATAGCATTGGCGAGCTGCCTGAAGGCGGTGATGTTAGCGCCTTTGGCATAATTTACCCTATCGTCTTCTTTGCCTTCTTCGGCACAGCGGTTGTGGATATAGGTCATGATGGCCTTAAGTTCGTCATCCAGCCGGGCGAAGGTTTTACGCTCAAAAGCGGCATTTTGCGACATCTCCATGCCCGACATAGCAACGCCCCCGGCATTAGCAGCTTTACCTGGTACAAACACGATACCAGCATCGGCGATCAACGTTTTGGCCTCATGGGTGGTAGGCATGTTGGCCCCTTCCAGTAAGTATTGACAATGATTGTCTGCCAGGCGTTTAGCCGACGGCTCATCCAGTTCATTCTGGGTAGCGCACGGTAAAGCCACATCGCAGGCGCAGCCCCAGGGCTTTTCACCTTTGAACCAGCTACCGCCGCGCTCATCGGCCAGCGCGGTAAGAATATTATCTTCGTTCATGCGGTTTTCTATGGCCCAGCGGATGTCGGCGCTGCTCAGGCCCTCTTCCTTGATTAAACTGCCGCGACTGTTAGATAAACTAATCACAGTGCCACCCAGTTCAGCCGCTTTGAGCGCAGCATGCAACGCCACATTACCGGCCCCCGAGATGGCTATCCGCTTCCCTTCAATTACGTCATCGTGATGTTTAAGCACACACTGCAGCATGTAAATTAAACCAAAGCCGGTGGCTTCGGTACGCACATGACTACCACCAAAATCGATGTCTTTGCCGGTAAGACTGCCGCCGAACTCGTTGTGCATACGCCGGTACTGGCCATATAAGAAGCCAATCTCGCGGGCGCCTACATTAATATCGCCTGCGGGTACGTCGGTACGCGGGCCGATATGGCGCTGCAATTCCTGCATGAAAGCCTGACAAAAGCGCATGATTTCATTGTCGCTACGGCCTTTCGGGTTAAACTCTGAGCCGCCTTTTGCGCCGCCCATTGGCAGGCCGGTAAGCGCATTTTTAAATGATTGCTCAAAAGCCAGAAATTTGAGTACCGACTCGTTAACCGTAGGATGAAAACGCAGGCCGCCTTTATAAGGGCCAATAAGCCCGCTGTGCTGCACCCGCCAGCCACGATTAACTTCTACCTCGCCGTTGTCGTTCATCCAGTGCACGGCAAAGTGGACTACCCGCTCCGGCTCACTCAGGCGTTTAAGCACGTTGTAGCGTTTGTAGTCAGCATGCGCGTTATAAATCGGCATTACATCGGCGGCGAGCTCTTTGGTGGCCTGCAAGAATTCCGGGTGGTGCGGATACCGGTTTTCAATCCACTGGTTAAACTCGTCTAAATTCGATTTCGCTGTCATACCAATCCTTTAAATAATACAAAACACCCGATTTGTACTGTTTATTACCCGCGTATGATCATTTTTAAATGCTCTAACGGCTGATTTCATTTACTTTCTTAGCCAAAAGACAGCGCTATTTATTTCTTCCCGGCAGCCTCTATGGATTGGCAGGCGCAGGTTTACCCCTTATACTAAAGGACTAATTTTTCGACAGTTGTGAATG